>Ga0299913_10001323_pt1 | contig 18074 bp, 16 predicted proteins | sample RVTome_9_FD_201360 | JGI IMG/M metagenome (GOLD analysis project Ga0299913, IMG submission 201360) | Soil microbial communities from uranium-contaminated site in the Upper Colorado River Basin, Wyoming, United States - RVT155D38 (version 2) ... | reverse complement strand
TCTGGCAGGCGAAGGCTCATCGACCCAGCCGCCGGCCTCGGCCGCTCACCCCTTGACGCCCGACGAGGCCACCCCCTGCACAAAGTAGCGCTGGAAGATGAGGAAGATGATCACCAGGGGGATGGTCATCAGCGCCCCGTACGCCATGATGTCGCCCCACTGGACCGGAGGCGTGGTCTTGAACGTCCCTATCCCGAGCGCGAGCGGTCGGACGTCGATGCCGCGGGTGACCATCACCGGCCAGAGGAACTGGCCCCAACTGAACAGAAACCCGAGGATCGCCACCGTCGCGTACGCCGGCTTGGCGAGCGGTGCCACGACCGAGACGAAGGTGCGCAGCGGCCCGGCGCCGTCGATGCGTGCCGCCTCTTCGATCTCCACCGGGACGTTGAGGAAGAACGTGTAGAACAGGTAGATGAACAGCGGATTGGCGACGAACGGCAGGATCTGCACGTGGTACGTGTCGAGCCAGCCGAGCTGGGCGCTCAGGAACAGGAGCGGGACCGCCAGCGCCTCGAACGGGATGATGATCAGGGCGATCACGAAGGCCACCAGCAGCGTCCTGCCGCGGAAGCGGAGCCGGGCCAGGGCGTAGCCGAGAAGGCTGTTCACGACCAGCCCGAGTCCGACGATGCTGCCCGAGATGACCATCGAGTTGAAGAACGATCGGAAGACCGATGCCCGCTCGATGGCATCTACGTAGTTCTCGACCCCGACGAACGGGATTGGAAGGAATGCGGCCAACGAGTCCGCGTCGGAGAGAACGACGCCGTCCGGCTTGAACGACGACGCGATCATGTACACCAGCGGGAAGAGGAAGAATGCGGCCAGCAGGAGCATGGCCGCATACCTGGCGATAAGCGGGATCGCGCGTGCCCTCATGCGGCGCCTCCTTCCTCGCGGATGAATCGGCGCTGGATCAGGGTCAGGACGAGCACCAGGATGAAGAAGATGACCGCCACCGCCGATGCGCGGCCGATCGCCTGCCCGCCGAAGCCGGTCTCGACCAGGTGGAGCATCATCGTTCGCGTCGAGTCGAGCGGACCGCCGGGGGTCTGCGGCATGATCCAGACTTGGTCGAAGAGGCGGAAGGCCAGGATGGTCGTCACCGTGACCACGAAGATCAGGCCGTTGCGGATGCCTGGCAACGTCACGTTGAGGAACTTCTTCCAGGATCCCGCGCCGTCGAGCTCAGCCGCCTCGTAGAGCTCCTCGGGCACGTCCTGCAGCGCCGCGAGCAGGATGATCATCTGGAACCCCGTGCCCTGCCAGATCGAGACTGCCATGATGGCCGGCAGGGCCCAGGTCGTCGATCCGAGCCAGTCCGGGCTGAAGCTGCCGAACGTGACAACGTCGAGGAACGCGTTTACCAGGCCGTTCGGGTTGAGGAGCAGGGTCCAGGTCACGGCCGCGGCGGCCATCACGGTCACCACCGGCATGAAGTACACGGTGCGGAAGGCGACGCGACCGCGGATTCGGCTGTTGACCAGGATTGCCAGGAAGAGCGCGAGCCCGGTCTGAAGGGGGACGACCACAGCCACGAACCAGACGTTATTGATGAGCCCGCGCCAGAACCCGGCGTCGCCGAAGGTGGCCAGGTAATTCTCGATACCGATGAACCGGGTTGGCAGCGGGGAGATGAGGCGCTGGTTGGAGAAGGAGAGGACGAGCGCCAGCAGAAACGGCACGACGATGAATGCCGTCAGCCCGATGAGCGCCGGGGTTGACAGGAGCCAGGCGGTTCGTGCCTCTGCGCCCCGCCAGGTACGCGTGGTGGTCATGACGGTCTCGTCCTGTTCCGAGACGTCGGTTCGCTGGGTCATCGCTCCACCTCCGTTGATCGGAGATGAGGGTCGGCGGGAAGCCGGCCCTCATCCGGACGGTTACTCCTCGGGGGGCGGGTAGCCTTCGTTGGCCTCGATGTCGGCATCGATCGCCGCTACCGCCTCGTCGAGCGTGGCCTGGACATCGGCGCCGTTGACGATGTCGTCGATCGCGCCGCGGAAGACCTGCGTCATGTTCGGGTACGCCGGGGTGACCGGCCGCGGGACCGCAAGGTCCGGCGCGCCCTCGAGCTGGGTGACGTACAGTTCCAGGTCGCCCCCCGAATGGTTCGCCGACTGGCTCACCGCCGAGGCGGTGCCTGGGATCGCGCCGTTGACCTCGGTGATTGCCATGATCACGTCATCGCTCATCAGGTACTCGATGACCGCCCATGCGGCGTCGGGGTCGGCGGCGGCGCTGGTGACGCCCCACGCCCACGACCCCATCCCGGTCTTCGTGCCGGTGCCGAAGTCGGGCAACGGCAGAAGGACGAGGTCGTCGCCGGCGGCCTCGCGGTACGGGAGGTACATCCAGTGCCCGACCCACGATATCGGCGATCGCTTCTCGATGAAGTTGCTGTCGTCAGCGGCGTCCTTGTCGATCAGGCCGTCCTCGACCCAGGATTGGAAGGTCGACAGCGATTCGGCCGCCTGGGACGAGTTGAGGACACCATCGGCAGACTGGTAGTCGTCGCGGTCGATCAGGCCAGCGCCGGCCGACCAGAGGATCGGGGTGAAGGCGTAGCTGAACCACTCGCCCTGCGATCCGTACCAGAACTTCGTGTCGAGCGGATGCTCGTAACCGGCGCCCTGGAGATCGCGCAGGATCTGCTCGAGCTCGTCGGCGGTCCACGCATCGTCGGGACTGGCCGGGATGCGAGCATCGACCTCCTCGAGCGCCGAGCGCCATGCCCACAGGCCCAGGCCGGAGTCGAAGCTGCCGACCGAGTACAGCGTGCCGGCATAGGTTCCCTGCTCAATGAGGGACGGGAGCACGTTCCCACGCAGCTCGTCGGAGATGCAGTCTTCGATCGAGATCAGGTGCCCGCCCCAGGCCAGGTTGGCCATGTTTGGGCCGTCGAAGTCGATCACGTCCGGCAGGTCGCCGGCGGCGGCGGCCGCGTTGACCTGGTCGGTGTACTGCCCCTCGGGGATCATCGTCAGCTCGACTTCGAGCCCGAGCTCTGCCCCCCTGGTCTCGTTGAATCCGGCGATCGCGTCGCGATAGGCGTCGGCCTCCGAGCCTTCGTGCGCGAACATCGTCAGGGTCTCTGCTTCCACTTCGCCGTCGCAGCCCGCGCCATCGCCTCCGCCTCCGGCGTCGCAGGCCGCCATCACCAGCGCGACCGCCACACCGGCTGCGGCGATCGGCCATCGGATTCTCGTCGTCCTCCGCATCGTCTGACTCCTCCTATTCGTGTTCGTCCTGCTTCTCTGGTCCATGGGCGCCGAGCGGCGCAGTGGACCGTCGTGGTACGAGTTCCAGGGGCAGCTCGACCCGCGTCGGCTCCCGGCTTGGATCGCGCATCTGTGCCTCGAGCAGAAGCGCGGCTTCCAAGCCCGAGCGCATCAGCGGTTGGCGCACCGTGGTGAGCCCCGCGTACTCGGCCGCGTCGATGTCGTCGAAGCCGATGACCGAGAGGTCGCGCGGCACCGAGATTCCGCGGCTGGCCGCCGCATCGAGCACGCCGAGCGCCTGGGTGTCGGACGCGGCGAAGATCGCGGTCGGCGGCTCCGCGAGCGCAAGCAGCTCCTGCGCGAGCGCGGCGGCGGTCTGCCGCCCATGCGGCCCGATCCGCTCGAGCGCGCCGTCGATCGCCACGTCGCTCGCCTCCAGTGCCCGCCGATAACCCATCCGGCGCAGATGGCTCGACGTGAAGCCGAACTCGTTATTCTCGGGATCGCCGATGAAGCCGATGCGCCGGTGGCCGATGTCAAGCACGTGTCGGGTCGCCATCGCGCCGCCCGCCAGATCGTCGATCGCGACGCTCGACCAACCGGGTGCCTCGGCGTCGACGAAGACGGCCTGGATGCCGCCCGCCCGCATCCGCTCGAGCTGGCTGGGGGTCGGGTGAAGGGAGATCACTACCACCCCCTCGGGCCGCAGGTATGACGTGAGGGCCGCGAGGTGTTCGTCGAGATCCTCGCCGCGCTCGACGTCGTGGATGCTGACCGGGATTCGGCTCTCGCGGAAGGCATTGACCATGCCGCGCACTCGCCCAACGACCGAGGGATGGGTCACGAACGGCACGACCACCGCGACCATGTGCAGCCGTCCCCGTGCCAGCCCGCGTGCCACTGCGCTTGGCCGGTACCCGAGCTCGTGGATGGCGGCCTCCACGCGGGCCCGCGTCTCCGGCCGCACTGGCGCGCTGTCATTGAGCACGCGTGAAACAGTCGGTTTCGTGACACCCGCGCGTTTGGCTACGTCCCGGATGGTCGCCATGGGCTGGGGCCTGCTCGTCTCGCGTGGGAACCGGTTCCTGAAACCGGTTTCGCCGTACCGTACCGCGATGCGGATGCCGGCGTCAAGGGATGCCCCCGATTTCTGGAGCGGTCCCCGAGTGCCGAGCCCATGGTCGGTACGCCGCAGCCCTGAGCGGTCGAGCAACCGGCCGCCTTGCCGTTACGATGGCTGGCATGCCAGAGGAGCGACGTCTCGTCACTGTCCTGTTCGCCGACGTTGTTGGCTCCACCTCTCTCGGGGAGAGCCTCGATCCTGAGGATGTGCGGGGACTGCTCGGCCGGCTGTTCGCCCTGGCCGATGACGTGATCGGCAGCCATGGCGGCACGCTCGAGAAGTTCATCGGCGATGCGATCTTCGCGGTGTTCGGAATGCCGCAGGCTCACGGCGATGACCCCGAACGGGCGCTCGCGGCGGCCATCCAGCTCCGCGATCGGGCGCGCGAGGACGACATCCTCCGAGAGCGATTGCCGATCCGTCTCGGGATCAACACCGGTGAGGTGGTGGCGACCGCTGATCACTCGCGCGGCGACTTCCTCGTCGTCGGCGACGCCGTCAATGTCGCGGCCCGGCTCCAGCAAGCCGCCGAGCCCTGGGAGATCCTGTGCAGCGAGCGGACCGCGAGGGCGGCGGGCACCAGCTTCTCGTTCGGCCCTCCGCTCGACCTGTCGGTCCGCGGCAGGGATGTCACCGTCGCCGCGCACATCGTGCTCGGCCGGGCAGTGGCCCCGCCGCGCCGCCGGAGCCCGATCGTCGGCCGCGAGTCCGATCTCGCCCAGCTGGAACTCATCGCCCACCGGGCATTCACCGAGCGTCGACCGTTCCTCGTCAGCGTCACCGCGCTGCCCGGGATCGGCAAGAGTCGGCTGATCCAGGAGTTCGTTGAACGCCTGGAGGCCCCCTCGACGCGCGTCGCATTCGCGCAGTGCCTGCCATACGGGCAGCGCCTGACCTACTGGCCGCTGCGCGGGCTGCTGCTCGAGCTGCTCGGCCTGGACGACCAGGTCGCCGGTGGCGAGCTGGTCCGCGAGCTGGAAGGCTGGCTGCGCGATGCGAACGCGCCCGGGCCGCCCGAGGTAGCTCGCGTCATCGCCGCGACGATCGGGATCGGCGACGAAGAAGTCAGCGACGTGGCACGGCTCCAGGAGGCGTGGCTCGCGCTCATCGCGGCGGCTGCCCAGCGCGAGCCCGTGCTGATCATCATCGAGGACATTCACTGGGCGAGCGACAGCCTGCTCGATCTCCTCGAGCACCTGATCCAGCCGCGCGCGGAACTCCCGCTGCTCGTCGTGGCCCTCGCTCGACCGGAACTCCTGGAACGGCGCCGTGCCTGGGGCGCCGGCCGTCGCAACTACCTGTCGCTCTCGCTCGAGCCCTTGGGAAACGACGATGTGGTCGAGGTGGTCTCGCAGCTCCTCGAACATGCGGATCCCGCGATCACGGCCCTCGCGGTGGAGCGCGGCGACGGCAACCCGCTCTTCATCGGCGAGATCGTCAGAGCGGTGGTGGAGCGTGGCGAGGCCCGCGAGCTGCCCCAGATGCCTGACACCGTGCAGGGCATCGTCCTCGCGCGCCTCGATCTGCTCGATCCGGCATCACGGCGGCTGCTCCAGGTCGGCTCGGTGTTCGGACGCTCCTTTCGGGAGGGTGGGATCGTCGCGGTCGAGCCGGATCTGTCCGATGACTTCCGAACGCTCGCAGACGCACTTCAGGAGCGTGACCTGATCGATCTCACCCGCGGCGAGGCGTACGCCTTCCGCCACATCATGGTTCGCGAAGTCGCCTACGCCACGCTGCCGCGCGTTGAGCGGGCCCGGCTGCACCGGCGCGCAGCTGACTGGCTCGCCGGCCAGGCCGGTGGCCGCGAGTCGGAGCTCGCCGAGCTGGTTGCGCTTCACTACCGTGAGGCCGCCACCCTGTTTCGCGCTACGTCGGAGCGCGATCCTGAGATCGAGTCCGCCGCCGTCGCGTGGTTGTCCCGCGCCGCTGATGCGGCCACCGCTGCGGCCGCGTCGCTCGAGGCATCTCAGCATCTGACGAGCGCCATCGAGCTCGCTCGCCCGGATCAGCAGCCGGAGCTCCACGCCGCGCTCGCCGACGCATTGGCGGCGGGCGATCGAGCCGCCGAGGAGTATTTGACGGCGGTTCGGCTCGGACGCGAGCAGGGGCGGGACGCAGACTTCCAGCTGCGCAATCTCGCCATGGCACTCCAGGTCTACGGGCGCTGGTTCGCGAGCGTCGCACGCCAGCCAAGCCGCGACGAGCTCGACCGGCTGCGCGATGAGGCGCGTGCCCTCCTGCCCGCTGCAAGCGATCAGCGCGCCAGGGCGATCTTCGAGGCGGCCGAGGGCTTCCTCAGCTACTGGGTGAGGAACCTCGGCCTGAAACCACGGCCGGGGGAGAATGCAGCCGCCGAGGCGAGTGCGCGCCGCGCCCTGGAGACGGCCGAGCGGCTGGCGGACGACGGGCTCACCAGCGCCTCGCTCGACGCGCTCGCCGCGGTCGTGCAGGCCGAGCGGCCCAATGAGGCGGCCGCTCTCCAAAGGCGGCGCCTGGCGCTGTCCAGCTTGACCATTGCCGAGCGCAGCGATGCCTACTACACCAACTTGTGGCTCCTGGCCCTCCTCGGCAGGCTCGACGAGGCCGTCGACCTGGCCGGCGAGGCGCTCGATGCGACCGAGGCGATCCGGCGCCACCCATTCTCGCTCGGCATCGGCGCGTGGGGCATCTATGCCCTCGCCCTCATCGGTCGGTGGGACGAGGTATCCGTGTGGGCGCCGCGCGAGCACGCGCGGTGGGTGGACGCCGGCCGGCCGTCGGGCGCATTCATCCTCCAGGGGTTCTACTCGGCGCTGGCCGTTGCCCGGGCACGGCGTGACGAGCAGCTCGCGTCAGTCTGCCGTGACACCTTCGAGGAGATCGTTCGGGCGTACGACGTCACCCACCCGACCTTCCCGCTGCTCGCGATCGCGACGCTCGACGTCGAGCGTCTCGTGCACGAAATGCTCGAGAACCGGCATCGCTACCCGTCTGAGCGGGCGTACCACGTCGAGCACGTTCTCAGCCTGGTGACCGATCGGCGCGCCACCGTGCCGGAGGCGCTCCTGAAGGACATGGTCGCGGACTCGCAGCGTATCGGACTGCCCGTCCTCGAGGCCGAGGCGCGCCGGGCCCTGGGCGTCTCCACCGCCGATGCGGCTCAGCTGGGGAACGCGCTCGAGATCTTTCAAGGGCTGGCGGCGCTGCCTCGGGTGGCGCGCGTACAGGTCGAGCTCGGCGGGCTCCTCCAGGACCGCGCGCTCGTCGATCGCGGGCTCGCGACACTTGACCGCCTGGGGGATGTGGACCATCTCACACGGATCGGCGCCGGGCCATCGACTGCTTGATCCGCGTCATCACGCTGGCCGCCGTGTTCGAGGAGATGAGCGCGCCATCGGGCTCGCTCGCAGGACGCGTTTGGGATTGATCACGCCGAGTCCTTATCCGGTGAGGCTCGGCCTCTCGATCTGGGGCACCCTGGGAGGTCGCTGCCACCACGACCAGCGCTGCCAACTGAGCGCCCACGATCAGGAGCCGGACGCCGCGCGGTGGCGTGTCGTGGGTCGCCGTCTTCCGTATGCTTGCCGAGGTAATGGATCGCGTCGACGCCGTCGGGTTGGTGTTCGAAGAGGGCTGGAGTCGTGGGCGTTTCGGGCCGCTCGAACACATCATTGCCGCCGAAGGCAGCTTTTCACATCGGCGGCGGGACGCGGACCATGAACGTGGTCGATCTGCGGCGGATCGTCGGGCCGTGGAGGGCCGCCTTCCCCGACCTGCGCTTCGATATGCACACTGACGGTGACCACGCCGCCTCCCACGCAACGCTCACTGGCACGCACGGGGGGCACCTGGAGTGGGCCGCCTGCGTACGGTCCATCCGTGTTGAGCACATGTTCTTCTTTCGCTTCGATCGCGAGCGCATCGTCGAGGTGTGGGAACTGCTCGACCGCCCGGCCCTCCAACGACAGATCGGCGCTGACTGACTTCGGCGCAGTGAATTCGACCTCCGGCGCTGCCTTGCAGTCCCTCGCCTCGCTATCCCGGCCGATGCGCTGTGGCACCGAGCGTGGGCGGGGGCGTAACGGGCCCGAGTTATCTGCTGTGTTTAGCCCCGTTGTACGACCCATGGGACTTCCAGTGCCGCAACCGCCACGGGAAGGCCCGCGAGTTATCGTAGTCGCATGACTCCGACTCGCGACGCGTGCATTCTCGTGAGTGCGTCATGCACGACTGGCTGGGCCGATTGGATCCATGGTGAGCTGTGGGTCTGTTCCGCCGGCCTGCTGCGACGCCCGCTGGGCCTCGGCGCGACGATCTCTCACGGGGGCGGCCCCACGATCGATGTCTCCCGTCGTCCGGTTCGTGACATTGCTGACCTTCGAAACGCAGGCTTCGGGCGTGATCGATGGATTGCCTGGGAAGCTGTGCGCCGAGCCGAGCTCCGCGCTGGTCCTATGACACACTCGCTGCATCTCGAGCTCGGAGACAACCGGAAGGCCAAGTTCCTGTGGATGGGATCGGATCGGGCTACCGAGTACTTCGCGACGACGCTCCCCGGTGTCCTCGGCGATAGGTTCGTTGACTGAAGGGTCGAGCCTGACAGTGGCCCAAGGGCCTGTCGGCATCCCCGAGGATCCGCCATGCCCGTGCCACGGTTGCCTAATGCGCCGACTCCTTGTGACGGCAGTCTTGCTCCCACTCCTCGCTGCAGCGGCTAGTAGCTGCCTGACGTGGGAACCGCGCAACACCGAGGGGGTCAGCATCATCAACGGCACCGATGAGACCGTCACCGTGGTCGTGCTGTATCCCGAACCGGCAGGGGAGTCAAAACTCGTTACCTACCGACCCGGGGAGTCATCGGTTGAAAACCGTATGGTCGGCGAGGGCGGGTGTACTCGTGCCGACATGGTCGCCTTGGCCGAGGACGGACGCGAGATCGACCGGCAGCCTGCGCCGATATGCACCGACGAGGAGTGGCGCATCGAGAAGTGATCGGCCGTGGGTCAAACCTGACAGTGGCGTAAGGGCCAGTGCGCAGCCGCCGCTGGTCTAGGTCACGAGCCGAAGGCGGTACCGACTACGCTTGCCGATGATTCGCAGCAGGGGACAGGGGTGGCACTCGACCCAGCGAACTGGCGGGAATCTGTACAGGTCCGCGTCCTGTGGATCTGTATTGCTGCTCTCCCAATTCTCCTCTTTCTGTTCGCGAAATCACCCCTTTGGTTCCTACCGATGGCTTTGTGGCCATTGATTGGCGGGTTGACCTGGCGATACGACGCACTGCCATGGACTGACATTGCGTCCTGGACCTTGCCCGCGGCGTTGTGGCTTGTGGTGATCGTCGTGACATTACCGTTGCCCGTAGGCGCAGTCGTAGCCGTTGTCCCGGTCGCAGCATGGCTTTACGCATTCATGTTCTGGACACGAGTCACCAGCTGGTGGTACCAGCGGGTCCTCCGAAAACCCCATCCCTCGTTGCGACCGCCCCGCGGCGGGTGACGGACCCGACAGTGCAACCTGCGATCTTCGCGACCGCGGATGGGGGAGAAACTTGACAGTGGCGTAAGGCCCACTGGGCGGCAGACCGGGAGGCCTACTAGCATGCTGCCGATGACCGAATTAGAGGCGCTGCTGATCGTTGGAAGCGCGTTGCCTCTTCACGTGCTCTCGGCCACTGGGTTGGTCGCGGCCACGCGCATGCTCCCGACGCAGTGGCTGGATTCGGCCTGGTTGCAGGCCGTCGGCGTACCCGATGCTTCCTGGGGCCGACGAACGAACGCCGCCATCCATGCCTTCGTGCTCGGGGTTGCGACGTGGTTGGTCACCTTGGTCATCGGATCAGGAGGATGGATGACCGCGGCCGGGATCGCCGAACTGGCAGTCTTTGGCGGTTGGCTTGGATTTCTCGTGATCGGGTCGCGTGGGCCACGCCATTGAAGCCTCACATGGGTCAAAACTTGACAGTGGCGCAAGGCCCACTTCAATCCCCGATGAGCACCACGTAGCGATCGGCGCTCGAACCGAGGCCCGTCATCTGGTCCTCGATGAATGACCCAGCTTCCTCGAGGTTGATACGCGTCCTGTCGTCGGCCCCTCGCGCTGCGGCTTCAAGCTCTTGCACGAGCCGGGCCGTTTGCCGTCGGTTGAACACGGTCGTGCCAACAGCATCGATCCCGTGTGAAAGGGACGTCTCGGCCTGTCGCTCGAGCGCCCTAGCCGCGGCGTCACTCAGTTGGAAGGAGCTCGCGTCTGCCGCCACCGGTTGAAACAGCGCTCTAGTCACGAAGATGCTGATCCCCACACTTACCCCTCGCAGCAAAGGGCTCATTGTCACCGATCGCACTCCGGTCGATCGGCTCCGCCGTCCAGGTGGGTCGAACTTGACAGTGGCGCAAGCGCCGCTGGTCGCCAGCCTTCAATAGCTACGCTGTCAGGCGAGTCGACGGCTTCGTGCGTGGATTCGTGGCCGCGAAGATCGCCATCGACCCGACGGTCTCCAGCTCTACGCGCTCGAACGATGTCTCGAGGACCTCACGGAGGCCCTCTTCGGTGTCGCCCAGATTGTCGAACGTGCCCCGCCGGCTGTTGGCCTTGAGAATGATCCGCGACAACCAGGTGTGTCGCCCGGACAGCCCGAGGATCGTTGCGCCGAAGAGGACCCCCGTAGGAGTGAGACTGGCGGCCACGTTGGCGACGGCGGCAGCCTTGCGGGGGAGCGGTCCAGGCAGGCAATGGAGCACACCATTGAGCGCGGCGGAGTCGAACGGCCCTTGGACGGGAAGTGGCTTGCACACATCGGCCTCGATGGGCGTGATGTTCAGGCGCTCCAACCGGCGTGATGCATGATCGAGGACGTGGACGTTGGGGTCGAGGAGAGTGACACGGCTGCCGTCAGCCATACCGGCGCGTTCGAGAAAGTAGCCGGTACCGGGGCCAACGTCGAGGTGCCGGTGGCCGAGGTGCCGCCGGTACCCCTCCACGATTCGAGTCGTCGGGCACCGCCACACGACCGGCATGAAGAAGCCGAGGATCAGGGGGTCGTAGAGCTTGAGGAAGAGCGGGGTGTACTCACGCTGGCCCTTGTAGGCGGGGTCGTCACGCTCCATTGAGCTCGAGCCCTCCTTCATCGTGACGGCAGCGAATCTGGCGGCCCAAAGATGGACTCGCCACAGTGCACCCGTCAAGCATGGTCCAAGAGGAAGTCGGCGGCGTGGGACGAACTTGACAGTGGGCAGCCGCCAATCCCTGGATGTTTCGTAGCATCCCGCGCTAACGCCAAGACAGTCGTTGGTGTGGGAGCGTAACGGGCCGAGTTATCTGCTGTGTTTCAGCCCGGTTGCACGACCCATGGGACTTCCAGTGCCACAAGCGCCACTCGGTCCCCCGCGCGTGCTAGGCGTGGCCGCCGGCGAGCCGTACGATGGACGCATGCAACGCGAGGCAGGTGACATCATTCCTCTGCTGGCGTGTTCCGACATCGTCAGCGAGCATGACTTCCTAGTGACCGTCCTGGGGTTTGAGTCGGGCGGTATCGAATCGACGCCGGACGGGACAGTGGTCCACGCCGAAGTCCGTGCAGGGTCGCGGCGGGTATGGCTTCACAGGGAAGATGAAGCCGGCGGTCTCGTACCGCCTGGCCGGGCTGGCACGGCGGGCGGCGGCATCGTCGTCCACGTCGGCGACGTGGATGGCCATCACGATCGGGCCCGTGCAGCAGGGGCAGAGGTTCTCTACGCGCCGCGCGACGAAGACTACGGACAGCGTGAGTACGGCGTCCGTGACCCTGAAGGCCATTTGTGGTGGATAGCGACCCCAACGACCGCCGCCGAATAGTGGCATTCACTGGGTCGAACCTGACAGTGGGGCAAGCGGCAATGGCGGCCGCGGTCTTCATCTAGACGACCGGACCTCAGCGAGCGATCATCTTCGCGAACTTCCTTCCAACCTACGGGAGGATCACAACACGTTCACGTCCGCCGACCGTGATTCAATCCTTGAGCGCGCGGTCGCGCTTCTAAGGGATGACCACCGCGTCGAGGCTGTCGTGCTCACCGGCTCGCTGGGACGCGGAGCCGGGGATCGATGGTCAGACATCGATCTGGATGCTGTGCTCGCTGATGGAGTGCTCGCTGACGAGGTGGCATCGGCGTGGGAGGCGCTCGCGTATCAGGAGTGGGAAGTCGCTCACCACTACTCCACTACGTTCGACGCGACACTCGTTCGGGGCTTCCTCCTCAGAAGTGCCCTTCTGCTTGACATGGCGTTCACGCCGGTTGCCGAGTTCGCTGTGTGGGCGCCAGTTCGAGTCGTGTTCGACCGAACCGGGCGCACCACCTCTGTCGCCGCGAGCTGGAGTCCATGGTCGCCGACGCCTGATCCCGCCGGCGAGGCCGGCTTTGCGGCCCACGACGTGCTCCATGCGTGCGTGGCGGCGAACCGCGGCCGACTGTGGCAGTCGCTCTACTTCCTCCAGCGCATTCGTTCCAGAACCCTCGCCCTTGCGTCGGAACGCCACGGCTGGGACGCCGAGGACCTCACCAGGGCTGACGACATGCCCGCCGACGAACTCGAGTCTCTAAAAAACACGCTGATCTCGTCCCTCGAACGCGACACACTCCTCGCCGCCATCGACCTCGCGACGCGAGCGTTCCTAACGGAGCTTCGACGGCACGACGCAGCACTCTCTGACCGCCTGTCAGAGCCGCTCCTCAATCTCACCGGAGCTGCGCGAGGTGGAGGGACGGCCGAGGAGTCGTGTCCAAGGAACTAACACCGGCGTAGCGGCAATCGTCCCCGCGATTCGCGCTAGCCCGGTGGGATGGGTCGAACCTGACAGTGGGGCAAGCGGTACTGAAAGCCCCGGTCGACGTTTTGATCAGCGTGGACACATCCAGGGCGCCCAGCCAGTGAGCCGCGCCGGCTGGTGGGCCAACACCCAAAGCCGCCCGAGGCTGGCTGTTTGACGGAACCCCCCAGGATGTTCCCAAGCGGGGGTGAGAGCCGAGAAGGAGGCCGGATATGACGCCACCGTTCATGCTCGTCAGCAACTTCAAGGTCAAGGACGGAAGCGTGGAGAACCTGCGGGACAATGCCCGCAACATCACCGAACTTGTTCAGGCGAATGAGCCGCGGATCATCGCCTTTCACTCCTTCCTGAGCGAGGACGAAGGCGAGATGTCGACAATCCACCTTCATCCTGACGTGGCCTCGATGGAACTCCACATGCAGCTCCAGCGCGACAGCTGGGGGGAGACCTTCAGCCGGATCGCGACGATGGTCGAGGGTGTCCGCGTCGACTTCTACGGCGCGAAGCCACCCGAGAGCGCACTCGAGAACTTCCGCCGAGCCGGCAGCGAGATCGGTAGCAAGCCCACCCATCTCGCCGGGTTCACCCGTGCAGGGACGCCGTAGGAGGACCGAGATCTAGCGCCAGTTCGCTGTATCGCCCCTCTCCCTGAGCGTGAACCGGCGCCCGTAGCTCAGTGGATCAGAGCAGCTGACTTCGGACCATCCCGGCCGATGCGCCGTGGCGCCAAGCGTGGGCGGGGAGCGCATCAGGTCGAGTTATCTGCTCTCCTTCTCCCAATAGCGCAAGCTGCGTGTGCTCCGCGCACTCGCGACGCTCACTCCTCTGCGCTGTGTCCAGTGGAAGCCGGCTCGATCGTGCCGCGAGTGCCGTCGACGGTCACGACCATCCCATCGCGCAGGCGGGACGTGGCATCACCGCAGCCGACGACGGCCGGGATTCCAAACTCCCGGGCGATGATGGAAGCGTGCGCGAGCGCGCTGCCCACATCGGTGACGACCGCCGCACTCCGGGCAAACAGCGGGGTCCATGCCGGCGCGGTGAGCGGCGCCACGAGGATCTCCCCGTCCTGGAGTCGGTCGAACTCGTCGCTGCTTCGGACGATGCGAACCGAGGCAGTGACTCGTCCCGGCGAGGCAGGTGAACCGGAAACCAGAGCGTGCTCAGAAGCCTCGGCGCCGAAGGCGTCGGCGGTGGTGGAAAACATGAGCCGCATGGCCAGCGGCAATCTGCCTGCGAACAGCGGCGGCACCAGGGCGGAGTTCTTGTCCCGATCCGCCCGCCGCTGCGCCACCTCGGCACGCCGGGACCTGGCGTCGCCGGCCAGCGCCTCGATGGCCTCGGTTCGGGTCAGGAAGAATACGTCTTCCGGATGTTCCAGCACTCCGCCCGCGGTGAGCCGCTCGCCGATCCGCAGCACGGCACGCCGCATGATCGGCCACACGATGGTCAGCTCGCGCACCTGCTCCTCGCGGACGGGGGCGATGTGTTGCGCATCGGCAAGGAGGCGGCGAAACGAGCGGAGCTTCCGGGGCGATCCGGCCAGTGCCGCCTCTGCCGCCGCCTCCGCCTTATGACGCGCAGATGTCACGCGCCGGCTCTGCTCCGCCAGCTCTTGAGTCGGAGACGCGACGGCTGGACGGAACCAGTCGAGCGATTCGACCGCATGACCCGCCACATCGGGTGAGGCAAGGCCGGCCAGGAGCTGGAGGTGGGACCCCCCGATGCGAGGGTGAAGGTGTCGACGATAGAAGCGCGCGAGGTTGGTCTCCAACTTGTAGCCGGAACCGGCGACCACCGCGATGGAAGCGAAGTACTCGCCCGCGAGCGTGCTCAGCTCGTCGATCATGTCCGGCAGATCGGAAACGGCAACCCTGTCCACCGATGCCGCTGCGCGAGCTGCTGCGGCGCGATATCGCGGCAGCAGGTCCTCGCGCCACTCCCGTTCGTAGAGGGCCACCGCGTGCCGGACGGTCGGCGGGATCATGACCGCCACGCGCCGCGGCGAGCGAAGCGCCCGGCGCAGGATCCCGGGAAGGCTTCGGCGCAGCGAGCCGCCCGGCACTGGCAGGAAGTTGAGCGAATAGAAGTACCAGCCATTGAGGATGACGTGATGCGGCCGCGGCGCGTGCTGGCCCACCCATGCGGTGTGGACCTCGTGCAGCCGATCCTCCATCCGAGTCAAGAGCCAGGACTCGAACAGGGGCGTCACCGGCTCGGGGATCCACTCGCCGAACCGAAATGCGCGGCTGAAGGCGCCGCGCACCGGAGGTTCCCAGGAGACATCCGGCGGCAGTGCCGTCATCGGTCGCGCCTGGAGAATCCAGAGCTCGCCGCCGTCGTCGATGGCCCACTCGACGTCCTGCGGCGTTCCGCGTCGTGCCGCGATGTCGCGGGCCGCGTCAGCAACGTGCCGCACCTGGCGAGCGGTCAGCGCGCCCTCCGGGCGCCGCCGGGGGTTCGCTCGCCGGCCGCGCACGACCCACTCGTCGCCGATCGTCTCGCCCGAGACGAGGCGCTCGCCATCGCCGCGCGTCGCCGCCACCACGCAGGTGCGCCGCTCGCCGCTGACCGGATCGGCGGTGAACGCGACGCCCGCGGCAGCCGGCTCGATCATTCGCTGGATGATCACCGCGATGGGGACTGCATCGGTGCCCGCGTAGCGGGCAACCCGCTCGGAGCGAGCGCTGGCCAGACAGTGCTCAATGGCAGCGTCGAGGTCGGGGAGCCGAACATGAAGCACCGTCTCGTACAGACCGGCATACGAGTGGACGTTGCCGTCCTCGCTCGGACCGCTGGACCGGACCGCGAACGGGCCGTCGCCCAGGCTACGCGCAGCAGCTTCCACGGCCGATGATCGCTCCTCCTGCGGTGGCCCTACCCCGTCGGTCGTCAGAACGACTCCCGGTGGCACTCGCCACCCGGTCGCGGCCAGCTCCCCGAGGCTCGCCGCCTTGCCACCGACGGACGCGACATCATCGAAGCCGACGCTCGCCAGATCCACGAGCGCCCGCATCACGATGCTCCGGCGACGACGGCCCGGATCACGGCGGTCACATCGTCCGAGGCATCGTCCGGAGTGAGGCCCAGGTGCTCGGTCCACATGCGGAGCGAGGTCGACGACATGAGGATCACGAGCAATCGGGCCAGGCGATCGCGCCACTCCTCCGTCAGGTCCGGGCCGATGGCATCGATGGTCTCCCGGGTTACCTGCAGCCGTCCGGCCATCTGCGCATGCCGAGCGCTAGAGCCGACTGGACTTGCGAGTGCCGCATATCCCACCGGTCCCATTTGGTGGATGCCGGTGAACAGAGTTCGCACTGCGTAGTGCAGCTCGCCCGTCGATCGCGGTGGTGGTATCGCCTCCATGCCGGTGCGCCGCGCAAAGTACTGCTGGAGTTCGGCCAGAAGCTCGCGCTTGTTCGCGAAGTGGCGGTACACGGTTCGGACCGACACGCCGGCCTCGCGAGCCACCGCCGGGATGGAGAGGTCAGCGACGCCACGCGCCATGACACGAACGACCGCCTCGAGGATCCGCTCCCGTGTATCGCTCGCCTGCCTGTCGCGCAGGTCGCTGCGATACGACCGCCGTGACGTATTGACGACACGATTCATGCTGTGAAGATATGAGTCGTGTCAAGGAGGCGACCACCGCCCCGCCGCTACGCCGACAATCCTTAAGTTGCCTTGAGATGTACGCTGTCACTCGATGACCGCATCCCTCGGCCGGCGTTCCTGGAGCGCTTGGCACGCCACTATCTCCAAGCAGAACGGCTGATCGGCCCCTCCCGAACCTAGCGTCAACGGAAGGGGCGTGACGGACGCGTGCACGCCGCCGCTCATTGAGTTCGAGCCATGCGCACGCGTACCGCGCGATCACCAGAGGAGATGGCAGATGCCGATGCCGCATCGGACGTTCGCACAACTGGCGAAGCGTCGACTGACTGGCAAGGAGGGCCGGGAACGCATCCGAGAGGTTCGTGCTCTCCTAGACGAGTTGCCCGACTACAAGAGCGGACCATACGCAGACCTGCGCAAGTGGCTGGCGGGTCAGATTGAAGAGACCCGCGTACGGGCCAAGGCGGTCCATCGCGACTCGATCGCGGTACGACGCGAGGGGGCGGCGCAGATCGCGCTCGTCGGGCCACCGAACGTCGGCAAGTCGTCACTTCTGCAGGCGCTTTCCGCCATACAGATCAAGACCGGGGACTACCCATTCACCACGCTGCGCCCCGTCCCTGCGCTCACGCGTATCGGCGGTGTCCTGGTCCAGCTCGTCGAGATTCCAGGCTTGATCAGCGGGGCGACCGAGGATCGCGGCGGTGGGCGCGCGCTGCTGGGCGTGCTGCGATCGGCCGACGCGATCCTGTACTGCTGCCGAGCTTCGCACGGTGCCGAGCAATTGCAGATCGCCCGTCGCGAGGTCGAAACGGCGGGGATCGAGAAGGACGCCCTGCTGGTGGCCACCTGGGCCGATGAGGCGGGCGCTGGGGACGTGGCACGTCTGCGTGCCGCCTTCCCGGACCTGGAGGTCGTGCCCGTCTCGATCCTCGACGACACGTCGCTCGACGCGCTGCGAGCAGCGATATGGAGGTTGACCGGGTTGGTCCGCGTCTATCTCCGAAGCAACGGCGTGGTGGACGGCGAGCCGCTTCCGCTGCGGCCCGGTGCAACGATCACTGACGTCGCGGCCTCGGTCCACTACGAGCTGGCGGCGAAGTTGAGCGGGGCTCGGGTATGGGGACCATCTGCCCGCTTTGATGGGCAGCGAGTGGGTGCAGCACATGCCGTCCAGGATGGGGACATCGTGGAGATACTGATTCGATAGTGGACATGCTGACTCCGGCTGGGATCAGCCGGTTAGGCGTTGTCCGAGCGCTGTGGCACAATCCGGAACGAGTCATCCGCTCTCCTTGAGCGTGAACGTGCGCCCGTAGCTCAG
>Ga0299913_10001322_pt1 | contig 18081 bp, 8 predicted proteins | sample RVTome_9_FD_201360 | JGI IMG/M metagenome (GOLD analysis project Ga0299913, IMG submission 201360) | Soil microbial communities from uranium-contaminated site in the Upper Colorado River Basin, Wyoming, United States - RVT155D38 (version 2) ... | reverse complement strand
CCCGTCACTTCCTGCGTGCCACGCAGCACGCCGATCATCGTGCCGCGCGCGGCAGCGCCCAGGTCGCCGCCGACGTTGGCGGTCCCATGAATCAATCCGCGCGCGACCTCCGTTGTCGTGGCCGTTGCCGTGCGACCAACGCCGCCGACGCCCTGAATCGCGCCCGCAGCCGCCATCGTGATCGCATCGACTCCCTTCGCCCCGACGCGACCGGCGCCCTCGATCGCGCCTTCCATCGCCTGACGCGCGGCCGATCCCACATCGCCTCCGACGGCAGCCGTCGTTTTCACCAGGTTCCGCACGCTGGCGCCGACCGCGTCGACGACTTCACCGCCGACTTCCTTGGTGCCTTGCAGCGTGCCGATGACCGTGCCTTTGGCGGCCTTGCCGAGATCGCCCCCAACCTGGGAGGTTCCTTGAATGACGCCGCTGGCCACGTCCGCGACGGTGCCGGTGAGCGCCTTCCCCACCGTGCCCGTCTGCTTGAGCGCGGTCGTCAACGTTTCGCTGACCGTCTCGGTAACGGCGTTGACGATCTCGCCCGTGCCCCGAATGGAACCGACGATGGTGTCTTTGACGTTGTCGATCAAGGCTTGCGCCATCGATGCCTCCTTCCGGCATTGTCGAGTTTCGAAACCGTTCAGCTCGCCGGTCGACTGTTGGCGTGGAGTACAGCCGCAGGGGTCGCTGCGCGGAAGGAACTGTGTCCGCAACATCGGTACCACTCAGACCGGGTGACCGCGGTGACGGTTGTGCAAGTTGGCGGTTGGCGGTGTAGGGCCGGGCGTCAGTACCGATCGTAGGTCTCCACGCCCAGCAGCGCGTCGTTCGGATAGAAGTGATCGACGTTCTCGCGCGTGATGATCTGGTGCTTGACGACGACGGCAAGGCGCTCGAGCTGCGGTTCGAGGCGCTGAACGCGTTCAACCACCCGCTGTTCGGCGCCGGCCGGCAACCTGCACCCGGTGTCGGGCTCGTTCGGGCAGGTCACCAGCACCGCGTCGTACGCGCGGCGCGTGCAGGTGCACGTCCGGTTCATCTTCTGATCGCTCGAGAGCAGGGGCGGCGAGACGTGCCGCCCCCTGCTCTTCCCGGGGCTTCGGACTCCGGGCTTCCGGCTTCAGGCCCCCTTCTCAGAACGTCAACCGGATCCCCAGCTGCACCTGGCGCGGCGGCGCCGCCTGATTGAGCTGGCCGAATCCCCCGCCGCTCGCGTTCAGGCTCTGCCCGCTGAAGCGCAGCTGCGTCTGGTTGAGCACGTTGAAGAAGTCCGCCTGTACCTGCAGGCGCACCTCGCCCGTGACGACGAACTGCTTCCGCAGCGAGACGTCGAAGACCGTCAGCGACGGCCCGCGGAACTGCCCGCGTCCCGTGTTGCCGCGCCGATCGTCAGGCGCGGGCGCGAAGGCGGCCGCGTTGAGATACTGCAGGTCGCCGTTTCGCTCGTACGGCTCGCCGATCAGGTCGGCCCGGCGACCGCCAATCGCGGTGTTCGCCGTCACCGTGAGAGGCGCCCCCGACTGATAGCGCCCGATGCCGCTGATCTCCCAGCCGCCCAGGATCCGGCCCACGCCCTCGTCAGTGCGGAAGATCGGAAGCTCCCAGGTCCAGGTGCCGACGACGATGTGCGTGCGATCGAAATCGCTCGGGCCCCAGTTGTAGTCGACGTTGGGGTAGTCCTCGGGGTCGGCGCCGTTGCTGTTGGAGTGATCGTACGAGCGGCTGAGGGTGTAGCTGGCCGTCCACCGCAGTGGTCCCCGCCGCTTGCTCAGGAACAGCTGCATCGCATGGTAGCTCGACTTCGCGTCGGAGCGGACCATGCGAATCTGCGAGAACCCCTTGTACGGGCGCAGGAAGTTGGTGTTGGCGCGCTCGGCCGCCGGCAGCGCGGCGTTGGCCGCCTGATCGGCGAACGAGGGCTGGTTGATGTCCGGCTGCCATAACAGGTGCTGGCCCCGGCTGCCCACGTAGGCGATCTCGCCGAAGAGGCCCCACGGCAGCTCGCGCTGCACGCTCATGCTGTAGTTCCACACCCGCGGCACCTTCAGCTCCGGATCGATCGACGCGATCGCCCCGTGCGGCGCCAGCGCCGGGACCGCGCCCCCGCCCGGGGCTGCCAGGTTGCCGTTCTCGAACTGCTGGCTCTGGACGTACGGCGGCGTGTTCACCGGTCCGTTTCCGCCGCCGCCGAAGAGCAGGTTCCCTTCCGGACGGTCGTAGAAGAGGCCGACACCGCCGCGCACGGCCATGTCGCCACTGCCGGTCGGCGTCCACGCGAAGCTCAGACGCGGCGCCAGCAGGTGCTGATCGCTGTAGAAGCCTCGCGGCGCGCCCGCGGGCACCCCCAGCACCTCCGGATCGCGGCCGTTCGGCACGCGCGACAGCTCGTCCTCGGGCACGCCGTCACCGGCCCGGACGATGCCGTTGTAGCGGTCGCCGGATCCGGGCACGAGCGTGCCGTTGCGGTTCACGACGATCGCGCCCGCGGGATCGTACCGGGCCGGATCGAAGCTGGCCATGTTGTTCGCCTGCGTGTAGATCGGCTGGTGCCAGGTGTAGCGCACGCCCGCTTCGACGCTCAGGTCGCGCGAGAGGCGCCAGTTGTCCGAGAGGAAGGCCTCCGTCTGCCAGAAGCGGAAAAATCCCATCGGGTCGTAGGCGAACTCGCTGTAGCGCCGGAAGTTGCCGAGCAGCGCATCGGCAAAGGCGTTCCCCGTCGTCTGCGAGTTGCCGGCCGTGTTGAACTCGAGGAACCCGGCATAGCGCGATCGCCCGTTCTGATCCTTCCGGTTCCGGACCACGAGGGCTCCCATCTTCAGCGTGTGCGCGCCGCGAAGCCAGCTGACGTTGTTGCTGACCTGGATGTCGGTCGTCGGGGAGATCAGCGAGCGGGCCGCGCCGTTGAAGCCCGCATAGCCCTGGACGGTGGTGTCGGGGATGCTGTCGTCGAAGCGGCCGCCCCCCGCGAACAGCTGCGGGTAGACGAAGCCGTACGCGTCCCGCTGCCAGCTGTCGCCCGTGGGCGGAATGCGCTGGCCGTTCCAGGAGGCGTTCGCCTTGAACTCGTTGACGAGATTCGCCGAGACGGTCCACGCGTGGGCGAGCTGGTAGTTGCGGCCGGGCCGCACGCGGTTGGTGGGAATCGTGGGCAGGTTGCCGCCGATGAACGTGCCGAAGGGATCCACCAGGTCGTAGTGGTCGCGGATCAGGCGGAACGTCACGCGGTGCGCGTCGCTGGCCTGGTAGTCGAGCCGGATGACGTCCTGCCGCCAGTTGAACGGGTTGTCGCCGCCGAACAGCGTGTTGTTGCCCACCGGGCGGTCGTCGTACGAGGCGGCGCGCTGCTCCATCGCGGAGTACAGCGCGGCGATGGCGCGGCCGTCGGGCGTGATCCGATCGTCCGAAATGACGTTGCCCGCGAACGGCTGGCCGGTCGCAGGATCGACGACGACCGCGGCGAGCGCGCTGAAATCGCCGGCGCGCATCGCCCGCGTGGGCAGCGTCGTCAGGCTCGGGGTGCGGTCGCGGCGGATGCGCTTCCATTCCTGGCCCGCGAAGAAGAACAGCTCGTTCCGCCGGATCGGCCCGCCGAGGCTCCAGCCGAAGTCGTTGTAGCGCAGCCGCGATTTCTCGACGCCCCGGCTGTTGTTGAAGAAGCTGTTGGCGTCGAGGCGGTCGCTGCGGTGGTACTCGAACACGCTTCCGTGGAAGGCGTTGCCGCCGCTCCTGGTCACCACGTTGATGTTGGCGCCCGAGTTGCGGCCGTACTCCGCCGAGAAGTTGGCGGTCTTGATCGCCACCTCCTCGATGAAGTCGATCCCCACGTTGCTGATCTGGCTGTTGTTGCTGCCCGAGTCCATGTTGAACCCGCCGTCCACCGTGAGCAGGCTCGTGTTGCCGCGGCTGCCATTGATCGACGTGCCGATGCCCAGCCCCGTCATGATGTCGAGGGCGTTGTCGTTCAGCAGGGGCGACCCGGGGATGAGCGTCGCGAGCTGCATGTAGTTGCGGCCGTTGAGCGCGAGGTTCTGGGCCTGCTCGCGGTCGACGACGCGCGCTATCTCGCCCGAGACCGTGTTGACGGTCTCGCCCGGAACCGTGACCGACACCACCTCGGAGAGGGCGCCGACGTCGAGCGTGAAGTCCGCCGTCAGCCGGCCGTCGGCCACGAGCCGGTACCCGGCCTTCTCTCCCTTCTTGAAGCCTTCGAGCTCCGCGGTCACGAGGTAGGTGCCAACGGGCAGGCTGACGAACACGTACGCGCCGGCGCCGTCGGTCACCGTGGTGCGCGTCAGCGCGGTCTCTGTATGGGTGGCGGTGACGGTGACGCCCGGCAGCACGGCACCGGAGGAATCCACGACGGTCCCAGAGATGCGGCCGGTCGTCGTCTGAGCGGACGTGTGATGGGCGCTCACCGCGAGCGTTGCGAGTACCGTGACGAGCAGCGGTCGAAAGTGCCTGACCATGGCGATTCACCCTCCTCGTAACGCGGGAACGGCGGGACAGACGGGCCGGACGGCGATCGCTCGTGATCCGTCGTGCACCGGGTGGCGATGGCGGATGGTCATACCATAACTGTATCGATAAAGTAAACCACTAAACCGATACAGTAATCGGCCGGCCACGGGAGCGGGTTCCGTTCAGCGAGGACGGGGCGCCGCGGGCCCCGGCGCACGGAGCGGCTCGCCGTCACCCTCCGTCACGGTCACGACCCGGTTCGCCGCGCCGCCGGGGAAGCGTTCCCAGTCGCCGGCGGGCCAGCGCACGTCGATGCGGTCGTAGCGCGAGGCCTCGCCGAGCCCGGCGTGCACGCGGAGATCATTCTGCGAGAGATAGCTCGCGCCGCCCTGGATCTCTCCGGAGACGCGGCGGCCTCCGGCGAACACCACCACCCGCGCGCCGATCGCGTCCCGGTTGCTGCGCACACCCACGCCGCGCACCAGCAGCCAGTGGCCACGTGGGCCGGTGTTCTTCAGCAGGCTCGGGCGGGCCCCCATGTTGCTGATGACGATCTCGAGCGACCCGTCGTTGTCGAGATCGCCGACCGCGGATCCGCGTGACGACCACGCGTCGGTGATGCCGGTGCCCGCCGCGGCCGAGAGGTCCTTGAACAGGCCGCCGCCCACGTTCCAGTACAGCAGCCTCGGCTGCGAGTACCGCAGCGAGGGCAGGCGTGCAGCCTCGGGATACACGTGCCCGTTGACCATGAGCACCTCCTTGAGGCCGTCCTGATCGACGTCCAGCAGGTGCACGCCCCACCCGACGTACTGCATGTGGCCGCCGAGGCCGGACTGAAACACGACGTCCTCGAACGTCCCGTCGCCCCGGTTCCGGTACACGTTGGGCACGTCGTCGCTGAAGTTGGTCTTGACGATGTCCGGGTCGCCGTCCTCGTCGTAGTCGCCGATCGCCACGCCCATCCCGCCCTGTTCCTGGCCGTCGTCGTTCAGCGCGACACCGGCCAGCAGGCCGATCTCCTCGAACGTCCCGTCGCGGCGGTTCTCGAACAGCAGGCTCGGGGTGGAATCGCACGCGACGTAGAGGTCGGACCAGCCGTCGCCGTTCACATCGGAGGCGATGACCGTGAAGGCGTAGCAGCCGCCCGCCCCGGCGAAGCCGCTCGCCTCGGAGACATCGGCGAAGGTCCCGCCGCCGCGGTTGCGGAACAGGCGGCTGCGGGCGAACGGCAGCCCGCGCGGCCCGCACATCACCGGCACCCCCTTCCACTGGCAGTAGCCGCTGCTGCCCGGGGCGGGCACGCGCGAGCGATCGAACTCGAGATAGCTGGTCACGGCGAGATCGAGCCGGCCATCGCGGTCGTAGTCCACGAAGGTGCAGCCCGTGTCCCATCGCGGCGGCGCGGCAAGCCCGGCGTCGCCGGTGACGTCGCGGAACGAGCCGTCGCCGTCGTTCTGGTAGAGGCGGCTCTGGCCGTAGTAGGTCACGAACAGATCCGGGTCGCCGTCGTTGTCGTAGTCGCCGGCGCACACGCCCTGCCCCCATCCGGGACGGTCGAGTCCCGCGCGCTTCGTCACGTCCGCGAAGCGGAGCCCTCCCAGGTTTCGGTACAGGTGGCCGGTCGGGGCGGGCGGGTCGCCCGGCTCGAGGCGCGCGGCGTTGACGAGGAACACGTCCATCCGGCCGTCGCCGTCAGCGTCGAGGATGGCGACGCCGGTACCGGTGGCCTCGAGGATGTACTCCTTTCGCTCATCGCCGCCGGACACCTGGCGGGCCGTCAGGCCGGCCTGTTCGGCGACATCCTCGAAGGCGATGTCCGGCGTTGGGAGGCTGGTGACGATTGCCGGGGTTGGCCGCGGGATCCGAGTGGTCCGACCCATTCCCTGCGAACCCTCGAGCAGGGCGAATCCCGAAGCGCTCAGGACGACGACGAACTGTAACGGTTTCCAAGGCTTACTCAACCGGTTCCTCCCGGCGCAGCGCGGCGAGCACATCCGACGATAGTGGAAAGACAGGGTCGTCGACCACCTTTTTACTTGACAGACCAAATTTTATATACAATATACGACCCACCTCGGTCACTGCTCGCGGCCCGACCGCGTTCGGGCCGGAAAGGAGCTCCGATGCCAGGCTCGAGCGTCTGGCCCGCGCGGTCACGCAACCGGGCATGGAGTGCCGTCAGGCGCGCCGCTCCCGGAACGTCCGTGTGCGCTCCAGGGGCCGCTGTCGCAGGACCGCCGTCCGCCCGCCGTCTGATTCCGCCCGGCCGACCGCGTGAGGTACCGGTTCCAGGAGGGCCGACCTTCGCGATTTGCCAGGCCTCTCCCCCGTGAGGACACCATGTTCACACGTCCGGGTCGATTCGCCGCCGCGCCAATCCTGCTGCTGACGCTCGCCGCCACGCCGGCTTCGGCACAGTTCGCCAGCTCCATCGAAGGCACGGTCACCGACCAGTCCGGCGCCATCCTGCAGGGCGCCACGGTCACCATCGTCAACGAAGCGACCGGCGCCACGCAGACGGTCCAGACGACCGGCGCCGGGTACTACCGCTTCCCCGCGCTGCCGGGGTCCCGCTACACGATCCGCGTGAGCCAGGAACGGTTCAAGACGGTCACGCAGGAGAACGTCCGGCTGCAGGCGGCCGAGACGAAGACGGTCAACGTCGTGCTGGAGGTCGGGGAGACCATCGAGGAGGTGACCGTGCGCGGCCAGGCGCCGCTGGTCGAGACCGCGCAGGGCCGGGTCTCGGCGCTCATCGAGCAGGAGCAGGTGAACAACCTCCCGCTGATGGGGCGCAACTTCTACAGCCTCGTCGTCCTCACGCCCGGCGTCGTGGGGCGCGCGACGGGAGGCGGACAGGCGTATGCGCAGTCGAACTCGGATCTGTACAACAACGAGTTCGGCGTCAACATGAATGCGAACGGCGCGCGGGCCGAGTCCAACAACTTCCTCGTGGACTCGTCGACCGTCAGTTCGAGCCAGCGCAGCGGCGTCGTGAACATCAATCCCAACAGCGAGAGCGTCCAGGAGGTTCGCGTCGCCGTCAACAACTTCTCGGCCGAGCACGGCCGCAACGGATCGGTGCTGGTCAACGTGATCACGAAGAGCGGCACCAACGCGCTGCGCGGTAGCTTCAGCTCCTACTACACCAACAACTCGATGCAGGCGAAGAACCATTTCCAGAAGCAGGCGACCGGCTTCCGGCATCCCGACTTCGGCCGGACCGAGGTCTCGTGGGGCGCGGGCGGGCCGGTCCGGCGCGACCGGACGTTCTTCTTCACATCGGGTGACGTGCTGCGGTCCGACGTCGCGGTGAGCGGCGCCCGCAGCGTGCTCACGCCGGAGTTCATCCGGTTCATGGAGCAGGCGCGGCCGAACAACATCTCCACGAACATCGCGTCCAGCTTCCCCGCTTCGTTCACGCCGGATCGCAACTTCCAGACGGCGGGCCAGCATCTCGGGGCGGCCTGCTCAGGGGCCACCCTCATCGACTCGCCCATCGGCCCGGTGCCGTGCAACCTGCCGGTGACGGGGGAAGGGACGTGGAACGAGACCTCGCCGAGGAACGGCTTGCAGTGGACCGCCCGTATCGACCACCACCTGAGCGATCGGGATCGGCTCTACGGATCGTTCAGCCGGACGACGACCGACAAGGTGGGCTTCGGCACGCCGGAGGTGTATCCCGGCTTCACGGCCTCCTCGCCGACGAGCAGCATGCACTTCGGCACCAACTGGACGCGCATCATCTCGCCCACCGTGCTGAATGAGGCATCCTTCGGCTGGGTGCGGCCGTGGGGTGAGTTGCTGAACCCGCGTCCCGACATCCCGGGCGTCTCCGTGACGGGGATCCAGGGGTACCAGGTCGGCTGGGGCCCCAACGAGTTCGTGCAGAACAGCTTCGAGTGGCGCAACGTGCTCACGATGACGCGCGGCTCGCACACGCTCAAAGTGGGCGGGCTCTACACGCGCGAGCACGCGGACAACGAGGCGTCGCGGGTCTTCAATCGTCCGACGTACGGGTTCAACAGCGTCTTCGACTTCGCTGCCGACCAGCCCTTCCGGCAGGATCAGATCGCCGTCGATCCCGCGACCGGTGAGCCCATCACGCGCATCATCCGCTTCCACCGCACGCAGTCGATCGCCGCCTTCGTGCAGAACGACTGGAAGGTGCGCCCGAACCTGTCGATCAACGTCGGCGTGCGATATGAGGGGTACTCGAACATCTACAACGCCAAGAACGACATGGCGAACATCCAGTTCACGACGGGCGGCGACCTGCAAGCGCGGCTCGCCAGTGCGCGGATGGATGCGCGTCAGTACTACCTGGAGGGCGGCCTGTGGGGCGGCGGACTGCACACGCTGGCGCCGCGCGCGAGCTTCGCCTGGGATCCGAGCAACGAGGGGCGGATGTCCATCCGCGGCGGCATCGGCCGATCCTACGACCGCATGTCGAACCAGATCTGGGACGGCGAGTACCAGAACCTGCCGCTGTTCGCCACGCTCAACGTCACGGTCCAGGATCCGGTCGCGCGGCCGGTCTTCGGCCTGGGACAGAGCACGACGGTGCCCTACGAATATCCGCGGCCGGCTGGCCTCACGGCGGGCCTCAATCAGCACAACGGGCTCCTCAACGGCGCCGGCCTCGTGCACGTCGTCGATTCCGACATCGACCCGATGTACCTCGACAACTGGTTCCTGGGGGTCCAGCGATCCCTCACCAGGCGGATCGTCGTCGAGGCGGATTACATCGGGTCACGGGGCCGCGACGCCTACCGCAAGTGGGACATCAACCGGTTCAACGGCGATCTGTTCGACGGGCGGCTCGATCGCATCCTGCCGGGCTTCGCCGCGATCAACTACACGAACTCGACGGATCGGAGCTCGTTCCACGGCGGCACGGTGGCCGCGAAGGTGATGGGGCAGGACCTGAGCTTCGGCGGCTCGTACACCTTCGGGCGGGCCACCGATTACTCGAGCACGTTCTCGGCGACGCAGCTGCCGGACGCGTACGGGCCTTCGTCGCAGGACAAGGGGCGCTCCGATTTCGACGTGCCCCAGAAGGTGGCGCTGTGGGCCTTCTGGAACGCGCCGGCTCCGGCCTCGGGCCTCGCCCGGGCGGTGCTCGGCGGCTGGCAGGTCTCGGGGGTGCTGATCGCGCAGAGCGGCACGCCCTTCTCGGTGTTCTGCCAGGGGCGCGCGTTCTCGGCGATCCGGGACGCCAACGGCGCCATCATCGGCAACAGCGGCTGTGACTACAACGCGGACGGCCTCTCCTTCGACCGTCCGAACGCGCCGTCCTTCGGGTCGTCGCTGTCGGGGCTGAGCAACGACGACTTCCTGGGGGGCATCTTCGCCGCCGGTGACTTCCCCACGCCGGCGCCCGGCGTCCAGGGCACGCTGGGCCGCAACACGTTCCGGGGACCGAGGTACTTCAACGTCGACTTCGCGCTGCTCCGCACGATTCCCCTGCCGGCGCTCGGGGGCACACGCGGCGAGCTGCAGCTCAGGCTGGAGACGTTCAACCTCTTCAACACCACGAACCTGCAGCTGCCGCAGTCGAACCTGACGAGCCCCGCGTTCGGGCGATCGACGGATGCGCTGCCGGGACGAATCGTTCAGATCGGCGCCCGCGTCAGCTTCTGATCGACGGGACCGGGCGGCGCCGCCGCGCCGCCCGGTTCCCCCTTACAATTGACCCGACGGCAGACGCCTGCGCCGTGCGGCGCTCGCGTGGATGCCACGGTCTCGACCCATGGTTCTACCCATCAGCGCGCTGCTCGCGTGCCTGGCCGCAGGCGCCCCCTGCAGCGCAGGGCCGCACGAGTGCGCGATCGCGCACATCGAACGGCAGGAGTTTACCCAGGCCATCGACCTCCTGAAGGCCGTCATCGACCGCGCCCCGCGGGACGTGCGGGCGCTGAACCTCCTGGGCATCGCGCTGACGAGTGCGGGGCAGGTCGAGGACGGCAGCGCCATGTTCCTGCGCGCGCTGGCCCTCGACCCCGCCTTTCATGCCGCACGGAAGAACCTGGCGATCAACGAGTTCACCCTGGGGCGGCATGCGGTGTCGGCGCGCCATTTCCGGCGCGTTCTGGCGGCGATGCCCGGCGACGAAACCGCACACCTGCACCTCGCGGAGATCGAGTTCGCACGGAACCAGCCGGCACGCGCGCTGCCCCATTACGAACAGAGCGGTGAACGCGTCCTGAGCAGTCCGGACTGGACGGTGCATTACGCCGCGAGCCTGCTGGCCGCGGGAGAGACGTCCCGGGCCGTGCAGGTGCTCGATCGGCTGCCTGCCGGCGCCGCGGTGCACCGGTTCGAGGGCGGCGTTGCACTCGGACGAGCGGGCGCGTTCGCCGATGCGGCGCGTCTCTTCGGTTCGGCGCGCGCGCGGCACCCCGATCCGATCGCGGCCGGCTACAACGAGATGCTGATGCTCGTCGAGGCCGGCGACCACGAGTCGGCGATTCGCGTCGGCGGCGAGCTGATGCGGCGTCCCGAGGCGGGCGCCGATATCTACAATCTCGCCTCACGGGCCTACGTCGCCACCGGGCGCATCCAGGAGGCCTACGACACGCTCCGGACCGCCGCCCGCCTCGAGCCGTACCAGCCGCATCACTACGTCGATCTGGCGCTGATCTGCGCCGATCACGAGAACTTCGATCTGGGGCTGGAGATCATCGCGGTCGGCCTGCGCTACCTGCCCGACGATGCGACGCTGCATCTGCAGCAGGGAGTCCTCCTCGTGATGAAGGGCATGGTCGAGGAGGCGGAGCCGGCCTTCGAGCGTGCGAGGACTCTGCGCCCCGACAGCGCGGCCGCGACGATTGCGCTCGCGATGGCCTGGATGCAGTCCGGAGAGATCGATCGGGCCGTCGAGCTGCTGCGCGCTGCGGCGCCTGGCGCGAGCGAGGCAGTGGTGCCGTACATGCTCGGCGTGGCGCTGGTCCGCTCCGGCGCCGATCCGGCCGAGGCCGCCGGCGCGGAGGCGGTCGCCGCCTTCGAGACGGCCATCCGTCTGGATCCGGAGCTCGCTGGCCCGCGCGGCGAGCTCGGCAAGCTCCTCCTCAAGCGCGGAGATGTGCAGGGCGCGATCGCGCATCTCGAACGTGCGGCGGCGCTGGAGCCCGACAACGTGGCGCCGGCGTACTCGCTCGCGCAGGCGTATCAGCGGGCCGGCGACACGTCGCGGGCGCGCGCACTGCTCGCACGCGTGAGCGCGTTGAACGCACAGGAGCGTGGCGATGACCCCGACCGCGACCTGAAGCGAATGGTGGTGCGCATCGTGCGCGAGGGATCGCGTTGACGAATGCCGACAGGTCAGGCAGGTCCCAGCGGGTTCTGACGGGTCCATCAGGTTCTGACAGGTCACCCAGGTGCCAATAGGTCAGCAGGGAGCTGGTGTTGCCGGGCGCGCAGTGTCGGTGGCGATGCTGGCCGGCGCACTCGTCCTCGTTCTGGACGCCGATCTGCTCGCCGGCACGCCGGCCGAAGCGGCGAGACACCGCGCGGAAGCCGCCGCTCACCTCGCTGAGGGCCGTACCGACGACGCGCTCGCCGCGTACCGCGCGGCGCTGACGGCGAGACCCGACGATGCGGCCTCGCACGACGCCATCGGCGTGATCCTCGGCGAGAAGGGCGACTTGGAGGGCGCGATCGCGTCCTTCCGCGAGGCCGTCCGGCAAGACCCGACGCTGGTGATCGCGCGTTTCCATCTCGGCCTCGCACTCGAACGCGCCGGACGTGTGGCGGACGCCGTGGCTGCCTATCGCCAGGCGCTGCGGCTGGCGCCGCCGCTGCTCGAAGCGCGCTACGGCCTCGCCTCCGCCTGCGCCTCACTCGGCGATCTCGACGGCGCTATCGTGCTGCTCCGGCAGGTCGTGACGGCCGCGCCGCAGCTGGCCGAAGCCCGCTACAACCTGGGCATTCACCTGTGGACGCGTTACAACGCCGCCGCCGGGCCGCGCGGGGCCGAGGACCTGGAGGCCGCCATGGAGGAGTTGAGGGCCGCTGCACGCCTCGCCCCCGCCGAGCCACCCGTGCAGGCCGCGCTCGGACGCCTGCTGGCCGAACGCCAGGACGTGGACGGAGCCGTCGCGCAGCTCAAGCGGGCCCGTGAGCTTGCGCCGGATCGCGCCGAATATGCCTACGATCTCGGCCTCGCCCTCCGTCTCGCCGGCGACCATGCGGGTGCCGCCACGCAGCTGCGTTCGGCTCTGAGGCTCGCGCCCGGCCACGGACTCGCCCGGCGCGCGCTCGGCCTCCTCCTCCGGACGGCAGGCGATCTCGCCGGCGCCGCGGCCGAGTTTCGGGCGGCCACCGAGGCGCTGCCGCTCGACGCGCAGGCCCATCACCTGCTCGGGTCGACGCTGCTGAAACTGGGCGACACCGATGCCGGTCTCCGATCGCTCGAGCACGCGATCGAGATCGAGCCCGGTCTGATCGAAGCCCGCGTGACGCTCGCGCAGGGCCTGGCGCGGGCCGGTCGAACCGGTGAAGCGAAGCGCCACCAGTCCGAGGTGCGACGGCTGAACGCGTTGAGCGCCGACAGCAGCCGGGCGCTGGTGCTGATGGAGGCTGCCGAGGAACGACGGCGCGATGGAGACACCGCGGGGGCCGTCTCACGGCTGTCCGAGGCGGTCCGGCTCGCCCCCGAATCGGGTGAGACGCACTACCGTCTCGCCCTGGCGCTGGAACAAGCGGACGATCTTCCGCGCGCGAGGGACGCCCTCCGGCGCGCGTTACACCTCGAACCGCGGCATGCCGCCGCACACCACGCACTCGCCCGCGTCGAGCGCTCCCGCAGTCGCGAGGCTGCCTTCGCCGCGCTGGAACGTGCCGTGGCGCTCGCGCCGGGCCTGCTCGCGGCCCATCGCCTGCTCGCGGAGCTCGCGGCTGAAGGGGACGACTGGCACGCGGCGACGGCCTCGCTCGAGGCGATCGCAGCCTGGGAGCCACAGGATCCCCGCGCTCATCTGGCGGTCGGGCGCGCCTTGTCGCGCGGACGGTCGTGGCCGGAAGCCGTCGTGTCGCTGCGGCACGCGGCGGCGCTGGACCCGGGGTCGGCGGAAGCGTTCTACGCGCTCGGAGAGGCGCTCGCCGCCGTGGGCGCGCGCGCCGAAGCCGAGCGGGCCCTCGTCACCGCGCGCCAGCTCGAGTCTGCCGCCACGACGACCCCATGACACGGCACCGTCGCTACTGGAACTGGCAGTCGGGAGTTGACCGCGCAGCGTCAGCGCCCAAGCAGGTACTGGTGCCAGTGATCCCGCCCCGACACCACCTGCAGCGGCTTGAGCGCGAGCAGGCCGGTCCGTCCGATCGACGCCTGGAGGTACGCCAGCTCCTGCAGGCTCGCCTCGAGGTCCCCGGTTACCGGTACCTCGAGCCCGGCCTCCCGCGCCATCAGCATCGCCTTCGCCTCCACCGACAGCTCCAGCTCGAGGCGCAGCAGGCAGAACATGTCGGCGACCACCGGCCCGGCGAATCGCCGCCGCAGTTCCTGGAGGTACCGGCCGAAGCGCGTGAACATGAACGCGTCGGAGCGCACCAGGTCGAGCAGCTGCATGTCGAGATCGAGGCCCGCGCCGACCCACTCCCGGGTCGCCGCCTCGCTGCGCTGGAACACCACGATGACGACGGGAGGCAGGACGGCCAACAGCAGCGCCGTCATCGCCATCGGGGGCAGCGGCACGTGATTGAACGCCGAGTGGATGCCCATCGCAAGCCACAGGCCGGGTAGCAGCGCGAGCGGCCGCGGCTCGCCGGATCGATCGAGCAGCGCCTTCGACACCATCGCGAAGACGGCCGTCGTCGCCCCGTGCAGCACCGCGGTGCCGAGGCCGCGCACCAGCCAGAGCGACAGGTCCGCACCCGTGAGGTGCCGCAGGTAGTCGATGTTCTCGACGAGCGCGAAGCCGGTCCCCACGGCGAACCCCAGGACCGCGGCATCGACCAGGAACCCGATCCGCCGCCGCCACAGCAGCCCGACGATGAAGGCGGCCTTGAGGAGCTCTTCGGTGACGGGCGCGACGTAGCGCGAGAAGGTGCGGACCTCGGCGGCCAGGACACCGAACAGCCAGTCGTTCAGCCACAGGCACGCCAGCGCGACCCCGGCGCCCGCCGCAATCGCCGCGAGGACCGCCGGCAGGCGCACCAGCTTGAAGCTGTCCATGAGCTGCAGCAGCGCGAGCAGCAGCAGCACCGGGACCAGCGCGAGCGCGATGCTCATTTCAGGATCTTGAGCGACACCATCGCCTCGCGCCGGGGCGCGGCGTCGTCCTCGACCGCCACGGCGCCGCCGACCGAGAGCGTCATGTCGAGGCGCGACAGCACCGTGAACCGGACGTCGAACTGGCCGCCGAGGCTCAGCGCCGTCCGGCGGAACCGGTCGGCCTCGAAGTCGGTCGTCAACGCCGTCGCGAAGAGCGCGGGACGCAGCCACGTCGCGTGCAGCCCCGGCGTGCCCAGGCGGCGGAAGCGCCAGGGCGGCAGGTTCCACTCGAGCATCACGCGGCCGAAGGTGCGCCCCGGGATCTCGTTCAGCTCGGCGCCGGGGAAGCTGTCCACCTGCCGGTAGCGCTTCTCCTCGCCGCGATCGACGTAGTTGTTGCCGAAGCCGCCGAAGAAGAAGTTCGCGAACGGGTGGGATCGATCGCGCGGGGAGAAGCCCGCGGCCGTGCGGACCCAGAGCGATGAGTGGCCGAGCGGCAGCGCGGCGCCGCGGTCGTACGTGCCGTGCAGCCGCGGGATGGCCTCGCCGTCGACGACGTCCGTCTGGAGCTCGAGGGACCACTTGCATCCGGTCTCCTCGTCCACCCACCCGAGCGAGTTGCGCACGTCCGTATACGTGAGGGCCGCATTCAGGGTCAGCAGCGTGTCGACGTCCACCGCGACGTTCTGATACTCCGGCAGGCGATCGAGGTTGCCGGCGAACGTGCCGCTCAGGTCGAGTGCCATCCGCCGCGGCTCGTCCGAGATCAGCGGCGTGCGGTGGCCGACCATGACGCTGTAGCCCTTGCGTCCCACCTTGGTGGGGCCGAACAGATCGTAGAAATCCGCCTTGTTCAGCGACGCCGCGGCACGCCAGTCGTATCGCTCGTAGGCGGCCGACAGGTGCACGCGCTCGGCGGCGGGAAGCGACCGATCCGGCGAGAACGCCGTCGTCACGCGCAGGCGGTTGAGCAGCAGCGGATCGGACAGGTTCAGCGCCACGCCGACAGCCGCAGAATCCTTGTAGCCCTGCACCACCGGGTAGATCGACTCACGGCGGAGCCCGCCCCCCAGGCGGTACGTGCCCGACTGTTTCTCCATCGAGTCGAACGGCACGGCCGCCGGCGATCCCGCCATCCACGTCTTGAGGACCGGATGCTCCTCCACGAGACGCTCGCCGAGGAAAACGATCGGGCTCACGTCCTCGAGCGGCTTCGGGTCGATCCAGGCCGGTACGAACCCGTGACCGGAATAACGGAACACGATCAGGCGGCCGTCGGCCAGCGGCACCGGCCGGAAGAAGCCGGTCTCGGTGTTGCTGACCGCTTCGAGCTCACCGGTGGCCAGCTCGTAGCGGAAGATGTTGGAGACGCCCGTGTAGTAGGAGCTGCCGTACAGGTAGCGGCCGTCGGGCGAGAAGACGAACCCGTTCGGCGTGGCCGTGCCGAAGTCGAACCGGGCGACGGGCGTCGCATCCCCCTCGAGCAGCGCGGCGGTATCGAGCACGCGCACGTCCTGGCGGCCGCTAATCTCGCCGAACGAGGCCGACAGCCGCCGGCCGTCGGGCGAGAGATCGATGTCGTAGGGCACGGTGCCGTACGGCCACGTCATCACGCCCTGCCAGCCGGTGAAGGGGGGCTTCATCCGGACGAGCGTCGCGAGGCCGTTCAGGTGCCGCACCCCCCAGATCGAGCCGTCGGCGGCGTTGAACGCGAGGTCGCCGATGCGGGCGTCCTTCTGCAGCAGCGTCGTGCGGCGGGTGACCGGATCGAGGCGCACCAGGTCGCGATGGTCGTTGTTGTCGGTCGTGTAGTAGAGGTGCCGGTCCGCGGGATTCCAGAGCAGCGAGGTCACGGTGTAGATGCGCGGCCCCTTGATGTTCACGAGGCGCTCGAGCGCGCCGGTCTCCGTCGAGATCCGGCCGACGTGCGCCACGACGCCCGGGTAGTTCAGGCCCGCGTAGATCGATTGCGTCGCGGGATCGTAGAAGGCGCGCGAGACGGACCCGAGCGCCCGCGGCGTGATGTCGGCCGCCGGCGTGACGGGGTACTGGCGCAGCGCCTCGAGGTTCGCGCGCTGGAACGTGTGCTCGTCGCGCACCCAGGCGGCCCAGGCGTCTTCCAGCGACGTCCCGAAGACGCGCCGGAACTGCGCGGCGTAGTAGCCGCGGCTTCCGGAACGGCGGGCGGTCCAGTCGAGGACCTGGCCGGGCGAGTAGCGCCGCGCCAGCCACGTCATGAACCGCGTGCCGTACAGGTACGAATTGGCCTCGACCTGGAAATCGATCTTCACGCCCTCCGACGCGAGCCCCAGCGGATCGTAGAACGGCACCTCGTCGCGCACCATGGACCGGAACACCATCTCGTCGTAGCCGCCCTGCGCCCGCCCGAGGCCGCCGGCCATCCACGTGTCCACGAACACGGCGATGCCCTCGTGGTACCACTGCGGCGCGGCCACGCGCGGCGCGGTCAGGTACCAGTACAGAATCGATTCGGGGTGCTCGGGGATCGGCGTGACCTTCCCGCCGAACAGCCGCCGGAACACCCGGTCCGGTCCGCTCGCCTGGTCCATCGTCGCGACGTGCACGAGCTCGTGCGCCATCAGCGTCGTCATGCGCTCGTTCGCCGCCATGGTCTCGAAGGCGAAGCTGAGCGGCGCGATGTGGATCGCCATGACGTTGCGCGGCACGGTCCCCGCGGCCGCGTTGCCCGAATCCTTGAAGTCGGTCAGCAGGAGCGTGATGCGGTCGGACGGATCGAAGCCGAAGAGCCGGCGGTTGGTCTCGAGCGCGTTCAGGAAGGCGCGCGCGCCGTGCGGCACCACGTAGTCCAGCGAGCCCTTGAAGTAGACGAGGCGAAGCTCGGGCATCTCGACCTGCCCCAGCTGCGCTGCCGCCGGCGCCGGCGCGGCGATCAGCGTGGCGAGAGCCAGGAGCGGCCAGCGGGCGCACCGGCAGAAGGCGCGCACGCGCGCGCCGGGAGCGGGGATGGACATCCGCGAGACCTTTCCGGAACCGTATGACGGGAGAGCGAGCCCGCGTGATGTTACCCGATCGGGAGGGATGGATGCCGTCGCTGGCGGGACGAACGAACGGGCCGGACGAGGGTCCGGGCGAACGGGAAAAGAGGCGCCGGGCGTCCGGCGCCTCTCGAGCGCAGCGTGTGCGGGGAGCGGGTCAGTTGTCGCGGTATCCCTGGCTGCTGAGCGCGTCGCGGAAGCCCTCGCTGGTCAGCGCATCACGGAATCCCTGATTGCCGAGCGCGTCGCGGAACCCCTGGTTGCCGAGCGCGTCACGGAATCCCTGATTGCCGAGCGCCTCGCGGAACCCCTGGTTGCCGAGCGCCTCGCGGAACCCCTGGTTGCCGAGCGCCTCGCGGAACCCCTGGTTGCCGAGCGCCTCGCGGAACCCCT
>Ga0299913_10001321_pt1 | contig 18083 bp, 15 predicted proteins | sample RVTome_9_FD_201360 | JGI IMG/M metagenome (GOLD analysis project Ga0299913, IMG submission 201360) | Soil microbial communities from uranium-contaminated site in the Upper Colorado River Basin, Wyoming, United States - RVT155D38 (version 2) ... | reverse complement strand
GTGGCCGCGCCTGTAGCGGCTGGACCGTCGATCTAGCCACGCGACTAGAGCCCGAAGACAGCTGCGTCAGCCGGAGGGACCCAGGAGCCTGACGGAATCTCGAGCCACCGCCAGCGCTCGATCGCCTGCTCGATCGCGTCTTGAAGATGCTGCAGGCCGGGATGCTCGAGATCGCGGTGATGCATGACCGTCCATGGATATAGAGGGACGGGGTCGACGATCGGAAGCAGGACCGCCCCCTCTATCTCAGCGGATTGGGTCATCGTCAGGATCGGTCTCCCGTGGGCTCGGAGGTGCCGAGCGGTCTCACGGGCACCCACCGCAGGCTCGTGGGGAGGGGAAGGCTCGGCTCCGATCAGTTGGAGGAAGCGCTCAGCCAGGTCGATCCATTCCGGGGCCGCCCGGCTGCCGGAACTTATGTCGATCTGCGTCCCGGCCAACAGCCCAGACGCCACGGACGATTGGTTGGCCAAGGTGTGATCCTCTGGCAGGAGCAGGCCAAGCGATTCCAGCCGTACCAAGCTGCGCACCAGAGTGCGACCATCGAAGGGGCGGCTCCCCCCTTCTGACCGTCCGAACGCCACGTCGATCTGGCGACCGAGGAGTTGGGTCGTGCTGACGCCGACTCCGCCACTGAACCGACTCAAGAACTCGATTTGGGGTGCCGCCTCACGAGCTGCGTCGATCAAGAGGGTCGGAGTCAGCCCCTCACCGAGTGCGTCCACCAACAGGGGACGACTCTTGCCGCGGACTTCGGCCACAACTCGATCGTGCAGGGCAAGAAGTCCCCTCGCCGCAGGAAGGAGGCGACTGCCGGCATCGGTCAAGGACACCTCCCTACTCGTTCTGTCGAAGAGTTGGGCTCCGAGGTCGTCCTCCAGTCGCTGGATGTGACGGCTCACCGCCTGCTGGGTGAGATATAGACGAGCGGCAGCCCGCGTGAAATGCAGTTCTTCGGCAACCGCCACGAAGGACCGCAGGAGCTTGAGATCGAGGTCGAGGGGCAGATCAACCATTTGAATCCATCAACACGGTCCCCGTGTTGATCGTACTCGAATTGATGTTGGACGTTTCGGGCGCTGACCCGCATATTCGCGTCATCAGAAACCGAGGACCGACCGGGCCACGCCCGGGAGGTCGTACCGAGGAGGTAAATCGAGATGTTGGATCCATTGCAGGTCTTTGCGCATCTAGAAGCACAGGAACGAGTCCGGGAACAGTTCGATCCGGATGCCCGCAGGCCCCGGCAGGACCCTGCGCCCGGCAGCGCCCCACACCGGGGCGGAGCGAGGGCCCGAGTTGCCCTGTGGCTCAGGGAACTGGCCGATCACCTCGAACCGGGACACACCGGAGCAACGGTTCGGACCCGAGCATGAATGATCCGGAGGCGGAGACTGGTATGACCAGGTCCCTTCGTCCCGCCTCCGTGAATATCTGAGATCGCCCGAGCCAGGCACCTCGAGGGCGGTCGATCGGCGCTTCTAATATGGAGATGTGACCTTCCAAGATGTCGCGACGGCCGTGCTATCGCTATACCGCGAGGCCGACTACGAGTCTGCGTTGGAGGTCGCTCAGAGCGCTCGAGACGCGCACCCGGATGAAGACAACACTCTGACCTTCTGGGAGGCCTGCCTGTTGGCGCGGTTGGGTCGAGATGAAGAAGCGGTGGAAACACTCGTGGCAGGAGTGGAGCGTGGGGAGTGGTGGCCGACCGGGAAGCTCATCGACGGTGATCTCGACTCTGTCCGTGACGAGCCAGGCTGGGAGACGGTGCACGGCCCATTGCTTGGCGATGACACAGAGCCTGTTGGACGAGCGCCCTCGCCCCATGGTGAGGAATGGGACTGGAACCGGAACCCTGGTCACGATTCAAGGTGCGCACGCCATCCAGGAGGACCTGTTCAACCTATGGCAACAGGCAACACCTGAGCAGTGGACGTTGATCACACCTGTAGCCTCCGAGCCGACCGGAGACGGGCGATGGGAGTGGCCACACTCGTTGGACGCCAGCGTTCGAAGCGTCGCGGCTGATCTTCAGGATTTCGACCTATCTTCGCCCTTTGGTCCTTGCTGGATTCTCGATAGGCAGCGCAATCGCCTGCCAGATGATCAATTCCGCCGAGCAGAGAGGTGACGGTCTGATTGCGATTGCACCGTCAACCACCGGTGAGTTCGAGGAACTCCTTCAAGCGACATCGTCGGTCAGGTCCCTGGTGATCTGCGGTGATCGAGACAGCCGGGTGGACCGATATCGTCATCTGGAATCACAGCTCGCCGAGAGAAACCAAGTCGAATTCGACCTGATCGAAGGACTCGGGCACTCCAATCCCCCTGACCTGGATCGAAGGGTCGATCAGTTCCTCGCGGGCTTCTGACCGCCTGGCCCGTCTGGCCATTGTTGTGCGGCGGCGCGAGTGCTGTACCGGACACCTTCCGAAACCCGGCCGCCCGAAGAGCCGTCCGATAGGGGAAATCCCCTATTTACAGCCTTTGTCCAGTCCGACATCATAGGTCTCACATAGGGGGACCTTCAGGGCAACCGATCCGTCCCTCGAAGCGACAATGGGGACCTCACCTGAAGGGCTGCACCTGCAGCCCTTCAGGCCCGTTCTAGGGGACTCCACATCGAATCTTCAGCTACCTTCCTCGCCATGCTGCGAGGCAGCTTCAGCCACCGGGGCAGTCCGGAGCTCGAGACGACCCTGCGTCGAATGGTCGTCGTGTTCCGCTTTCTCGGTTGGATCTGGATGGTTCTCCTCGTGGTGGTCACGGTACTGGCGGAGTCACCACCTCGACTCTGGATCGTCTACGCCGCGGTCGGATTGGCCACTTTCTGGACCCTGCTCACCTGGTACATGGCAAGGAGCCACCCGAAACAGCTCGCCGGCGCAGGATGGTTCGCAGTTGACAGCATCGTGATGCTCGCCATCGGCGCCGCCTCGGTGGCGGCAGGGGCGAATGAGCTGTTCCACGGCGGATTGCCTCTCTCATATGTGTTCGTCGGAGCCCTCTGGGGTGGTCTCCCTGGGTCGTTGATCGCCGCCGTGCTCCTCGCCATCGAGCAATTCGCAGTCCACGTCATCGCCGAGCTCGGAGCGGTCCGGGCTGCGGGGAGCATCATCTTCTTCATCGTGGCGGCAATCGTCGGCTGGACCTTCGATCGTCTCCGCGACTACGACCTGGCCCGTCAACGCGCCGAAGGGGCGCTCGCCGCAGAACGTGAGGCGGTAGCTGCCCATGAGGCGAGGGTCACACTGGTGAACAAGCTCCACGACTCGGTCCTGCAGACTTTCCATGCCATACGCATGGGAGCCGACGACCCTGCGCAATCTCGCTACCTCGCCCGCCGCCAGGAACGTGAGCTTCGACGCAACATCGAGGAGTGGCGCTCCCAATACAAGCACTCATTCCGGGCGGCGATTCTGGCCGTTCGCGACGACGTCGAGGACATCCACCGCGTCGAGATCGAGGCCGTGATCAGGGACGACGCCGAGCTGACCCCGGAGCTGGAGGCGGGCATCGAAGCCGCCGGCGAGGCGTTGACCAACGCGGTTAAACACTCAGGAGCACACCGCATCTCGATCTTCTCCGAGGTCGCCGACGGGACGGCTTCCATTCACATCAGAGACGACGGGCACGGGATCGATGGAACCGACCTGGGACGTCTGTCGAGCCGCCTCAACGAGCGCGTGGAATCTGTGGGTGGCCTGGTCACCGTGGACAGCGGCGGTACCGACGGGACCGAGGTCAAGATCTCGGTGGGGACCCGATGACACGCCGCATCTTCCTCGTCGACGACCACGAAGTGGTCAGGGCCGGGATGAAGTCGGTCCTCGACGATTCCTTCGACATCGTCGGGGAGGCGGACGACGTGGACGAGGCAGTCGAAGGCATCCTCGTCAGCGACCCCGAGATGGTCGTCCTCGACGTCAAACTCCCGGGCGGAAACGGCGCAGACGTCATCGAGAGGGTGCGAAGGACGAAGCCCGAGGTGAAGTTCATGGCGCTCACGGTCTCCACCTCACGCGACGACGTGGTCCGCCTGATGCAGGCAGGAGTCGACGGGTACATCACCAAGACGACGGCGAGCAAAGAGCTGCCCCACCTCATCGACCAGACATTGGAGGGTCAGCGACCGGTCTCGGCCGAGGTTGCCGCCTTCATGCTCGATATCGACGAGGACATCGAAGTCGGCTCGTCGATCCAGCGGTTGACGCCACGAGAGCGTGAAGTCGTCAACCTGATCGCACGTGGTTACTCATACCGGGAGACGGCCGCCCGGCTCAGCATCTCGGTGAAGACCCTCGAGAGCCACATGGGTCACATTTTCGAGAAGCTGTCGGTGGCGAGCCGTCACGAGCTCGCCGCTCTCGCATATGAAGAGGGTTATGTAGACCCTCCCAGCGTTTAAACGTCTCCGGCTGCGGTGAATCGATAACCCATTCCCCGCACGGTCTCGATGGTCCGGTCTCCGAGCTTCTTGCGGAGATAGCCCACGTACACATCGACAACGTTGCTGCCCGGGTCGAAGTCGTAGCCCCAAACATGGGAGAGGAGCTGTTCCCGTGAGAGAACCTGCCCGGGGTGTCTCATCAGCATCTCGGCCAAGGCGAACTCGCGCGCCGAGAGATCGACCTCTGTTCCTTTCGCTGTGACCCTCCGAGTGCGCAGATCGAGCCTCACCCCACCAGAGTCGATGACTGTGAGGTCGACTGATGGGGCTTCCCTGAGCCGAACCCGAACCCTCGCAAGGACTTCTGCGAACGCAAACGGCTTCGTCACATAGTCATCGGCGCCACCCTCCAGACCGGCCACGGTGTCCTCGACACCTTTGCGGGCGGTGAGGATGATCACCGGCATCCTCTCTCCTCGCTCACGTACCTCCTTGAGCACCTCCTGCCCGTCGAGGCCGGGGAGGCCGAGGTCGAGGATCATGAGATCGAACGAATCGTCCCTCGCGACCTGTGCAGCCGAAACCCCGTCCTCGACGACCATCGTGGTGAATCCCTCGGCGCGCAGCCCTTTCTCGAGGAACGACGAGATGCCCGGCTCGTCCTCGGCGATGAGAATGCGCGTCACGTGCGACTCGTTTCTGGATCTGAGGGAATCGAGATCGTAAAGACGTTCCCGCCTTCTCTCGGCTCCTCTACTGAGACCCGTCCACCATGGGCTTCGGCTATGGCGGCGACTATGGCCAAACCGAGGCCTGCACCTTCGCCTCGACGCCGTGCCGAGTCGACCCGGGAGAACCGCTCGAAGATGCGATCCCTGTTCGCGACCGGGATCGTCTCTCCCTCGTCCCTCACCCAGAGCCTGAGCCATGACCCGGTGAGACGTCCCCCGATGTGAACTGTGGTCCCCTCCGGGGCGTGCTCTGCGGCGTTGCGGGCGAGGTTCATCATCGCCTGATCGAGCCGGTCTTGATCGGCGACGACGACGGCCGGGTCCGCAGCCTCTACCTCCCAGGGACGTTCATCGAGCGACGCAGACCTCTTGGCGACGTCCAGGATGAAGTCGGCCAGGTCCATCGGAGCCACCTGGATGAAGTCGGGTTGCTCCGCCTTGGCCAGATCGAGAAGATCGTTGACGATGCGTGCCATCCGATCGAGTTCCCGTGTGACCAGGGTGATGGTTCGAGCGCGGTCAGCGGGGTCGTCGCTCATCACCTCGAGATTCCCCCTGATCACCGTGATGGGAGTCCGCAGCTCGTGCCCGGCGTCGTCGATGAAGCGACGCTGGCCCGCGAAAGCCTCGTCCAGCCGGTCGAGCATCGAGTTGAACGTTCGACCGAGTTCGGCGATCTCGTCGTCACCGCGCACATCGATCCGCCGGGAGAGGTCGGTCTCGGTTATCGATTGGGCCGTCTCACGCAGGTCGAACAAAGGACGGAGGATCCGGCCCGCGATCACCCAGGCAGCCGCCGTCGCCAGCACGAATATCGTGCCGAACACGAGAGCTCCCAATCGCATCGCGTCATTGATCACTGCGAACCGGCTCTCCAACAGGATCGATACCACGAACACGCCCCCGGGCTCGCCATCCGCCACCAGGGGTACCGCCAGATAGACGATGTCACCCAGATCAGCGTTCGACAGATCTCCACGCTCCGGCTCGGTGATGTCGGCCCATCGTCGAGCTTCTGGCAGGGGGGCCACGAGATTGCCGGTGACATCCGTCTTGTAGATCTCCCCTCCAACGAATGTGACTACGCCCTCACCTTCCAGCGGCACGTTTCGGTTGAAGAAAGTGTCGAAGATCGCGGCGACATCGCCCCCGAATGGCTCGCCGGTCTCTGGATCGATGCCACCGGCCAGCTGGCCCAGCTCGCCTACCTCCTGGTCGAGAGACTCCTCCGCCTCCGAGACCGCCTCGCGCACGAGGAGAGCCCGCTGCAGGAAGAGGGCAGCGATGAGCGACAGGCCGAGCAGGGCCACGTACCACCCGAGGATGCGAAGCCGGGCCGAGGATCGCCTCTTCGGGGGAACCTCCTCCTCAGGAAGGTCTCGCGGCTCGAGGGAGGGCGCCAAGGAAGGGATGTTATGAGAGACGCGACGGGCGAGAGGGGAACGCCCGCCCGTCGCTTCGGGTTCGGTCAGACTCAGTCGTCGGAATCGTCGGCGGAGTCGTCCGGGGAGTCCACCGGGGAGTCGTCCGGGGAGTCAACCGGAGAGTCGTCCGGAGAGTCAACCGGAGAGTCGTCCGGAGAGTCAACCGGAGAGTCCACCGGAGAGTCGTCCGGGGAGTCGTCGACCACCGACGAGGTCTGACTGTCCGGCGAGGCGTCTGGAGAATCCACAGGTGAGTCCACCGGTGAGTCGTCCACGTCGGGGCTGGCGATGTCGGCGGACGCTAGTGGTGAGTCGAGCGAGTCGTCGAGATCGAGCCTGAAACTCGGTGAGCCGACAACCTCCCATTCGCCTTGTGGCCCTGCGGGAGATCCCGACCCGGCCGTTGCACGCCGGTCATCGAGTTCGATAGCCGGCGGCGTGCCCTGCTGGGCGCGGTCGGGGCTGGCGACTGCCAGACCACTGAAACCGAGGGCTGCCGCGGCGGCGACACCTGCTACGACCTTCCAGTTCGGCTGCTTTTTCTGTGTTTCTCGAGACTGATCGGGGGTCTGCATGGGTTCTCCTTGTTCGATGGGTGTCGTGGTTGACACTGTCATCATCGGGCACGTCCATGAGACCTCCATGAGGGCCGAATGAGACTCTTCTCATGTTCGCGTTTCCCCAACAGAACGGGCACTTTCCACCCACGTCCGAGCCGTTTCGATGCGAGCTCGTGTTGCTTCCGGCCAATTGGCCAGCTGCACCCGAAAGGGGCCCGTGGCAAGACCCAGAACCACCGCGGCAGTCCGTCGACGCAGGTCGGGCGGGTCGACCACGCGGTCCCAGATTCGGTTCAGCTCACGGGCAAACCCAAAGACCGCCTCCGGATCACGGCAGCTCGGGGCGAGCATGCTGAGATGCCCGAGCATGGTCGCCGGATCATCGCCAGCTCGCCCCCAGCCATAGCCGTCGACGTCGATCAGCCCTGTCGGTCGCGCTCCCGTCATGAGAATCTGTGCCTCGTGGAAATCGCCATGCACAGGGACCCGGGCAACCTCCGGTTCTGACCCGATCTCGCCCAGGATCTCATCGATCCTGTCTCTCTCGTCGGGAACGATGCGGACAAGTAGCTGCGCCATTCGCGATGCCCTGATCATCGGGGAGGATGCCGGTGCATCGTCGGGGGGGTCGGGTAATGAACCGATCAGCGCCGCAATCGAAGCCGCCGACGGCAGGTCAGGAGAGTCCCCTTTGAGCACAGTGCGCAAGGGGGAACCTGGCAGCGCGCGCATGGCCACGATCCCGAGTTCCCTCGCCAGACCGAGGCTGTCGGGCACGGACATGACCTCCGCCAGATGCCGATGCCTGCTGTGCAGGGCCTGGGCCTCGCCCGGCGGGACCACTTTGAGATAGATCGACGACGCACCTGCCTGGGCTTCGACGACTCCGCGACGTCCCGGGCGGTACGACCGGAGGCGCACCCTGTGCACCGGCTCGGTTGCGCCGAGAGACCTCAGCAATTCCCCGACGGTCACCGGGTCGAGGGCAGAGACCAGACCGGGCAGAGAAGGATCGTGGGGAACCACCCAGATGCCAACAGCACCCCCGGGCCCCTCGACGACTAGAGCCCCCTCAGGGACATCACCGATCGTGGCGACGACCTGACGATCCCCTTCCAATCGACCGCGACCTCGCACCCGGTAGCGCACAGTCAGGCTACGGCCGGGGCGCCAACTGACCTGAACGGGCGTGGCACTCTCGACACGGGAAGCGGCCGCGTCGTACGCCGCAGCCACCGGTCCCGGCACACCTTCGGTCACCAACTCGGTCGCTCCAACGAGTGTCTCGGTGGCGAGGATCGCTGCCGTCTCTTGCAATGACATCTGCCGGATGATGGTCGCGTTGAGAGAGGGCACGCCAGACTGGCCGGGTGATCTTTGTCATAGTCGCCGCGGCCGGCGTCATCGCCGTCGCCCTGATCCAGGTTGTCGCCGGCTGGCTCTTCTCCAACGGTCTCCGGAGAGAGACGCTCGTGGTAGGGCCGAGACCAAAGGATCTCGGAGTGTGGGTCAGGGAGGTGTCGGGCGACCGTATCGAGCTCGAGGCGAAAGTCCCCCGCCAGGACATCGGTCACCCCGGGACTCTCGGCATACGCTGGCCCGACGGCTACGGCCGGGTGGGCGACGTCGTTGCTGCCTCAAATGGCAGGATCGTTCGCCGATTCGATCCGGGGATGGACGGAGCACCTCCCGTATGCACCGGCAAAGTCGATGACTGCGACCCTGTCGAGCTCGACGGCTATGCCTACGCGAAAGACCCAGGCGACGCCGGCCTCGCGTTCTCGAATGTCGAGTACGACTCGCCCTTGGGGCGGATCGGTGCCTGGCTCGTGCCCGGAGCGGGGTCCGGCTCCTGGGCGATCCATTGTCATGGCTGGACCGCCGAACGCCGCGAGCTGATCAGGATGCTCCCCACCTTTCACGGCCAGGGCCGCACCTCGCTCGTGATCGACTACCGAAACGATCCGGGAGCACCCATGGACCCGACCGGGCACTACCGGTTCGGGCTCGCCGAGTGGGAGGACCTCGAAGGTGCGGCCAACTATGCCCTCGCCAATGGCGCCGACGACCTGGTTCTCACCGGGTGCAGCACGGGCGGCGCTGTGGTGATGTCGTTCCTGGAACGATCCGAACTCGCCGAGGAGGTGACCGGAGTGGTCCTCGACGCACCCAACATCGTCCTCGCCGACACGCTCCGCCACGCCATGCGTGATCTCAGCACGTCACAGCTGATCAAGGAGATGGGCATGTGGATCGCCGACCTGCGTTGGAGAATCGACTGGGAGACCACCAACTACGTGCAGCGAGCCGACCGAATCGTCCGCGAGCCGACCCTCGTCTTCCACGGCACCTCCGATCTCACGGTCCCCATCTCGTCGAGTAGACAGTTGAAGGCGGCGATGCCGGAACTGGTCGAGCTGGTGGAGACCCCGGCGGCCGGTCACGTACTGAGCTGGAACGCCGACCCGGAGCGATACGAGACCTACCTGGCCAGATTCCTGGATTCCCTCTAGAACTGAACGGCTGCTGCGGCCCAGTGAAAACCGGCGCCGAATGCCGTGAGCACAACCAGGTCGCCCTCCTCGATCCGGCCCTCATTCACTGCCTGCCACATGGCGAAGGGGACCGTGGCCGAGCCCGTGTTGCCGAATTTGTCGACGTTGACGAAGACCGTCTGCTCATCGAGCCCGAGCCTCTTTCGGACCGCCTCGATGATCCGGATGTTGGCCTGATGGGGAATCACCAGCTTCACGTCCGATAGAGAACGGCCGACTCGGTCCAGCACCTCCGACGCCGCTCCCGACATGCGCTTGACGGCCTCGGTGAACACACGCCGGCCATCCATAACCAGGCGGTTGTAGTCGCCGCTGGCGAGCGACTCGGCATTGAATGGGTTGCGTGTGCCTCCGGCAGCCAGGGTGAGGATCTCGGCGGCGCTGCCGTCGGTGCCGGCCACGACGCCGAGGACCTCGGCCCTCCCGCGATCCGGCCCCATCACCACCGCCCCCGCCCCATCCCCGAAGAGCACCGCCGTGGCGCGGTCTTTCAACGAGATCATCCGCGAGATCAACTCGACGCCTATAACGAGCACCTTCTTCGGCTCGACCAGGATGCGCGATCGGGCGACGTCGAGAGCCTGGACGAACCCGGCGCAACCACTGCCCCCGAGGTCGTAGGTCGGGATGTTGCGACAGCCGAGCTGGTTCTGGACCAGGGCCGCCGTGTCGGGGGTCATCATCTCGGGTGTGTCCGTGGCGAGAACGATCTCGTCGATGTCGTCCGGGGTGAGATCGGCGTCCTTCAGTGCCGAGGCGGCCGCCTGGGTCGCCAGAGTCATCGTGGACTCGTCATCGGCGGCGAACCGTCGCTCTTTGATCCCCGTCCGCTGGGTGATCCAATCGTCCGATGTGTCGACCCACTCAGCCCAATCGTCGTTGGTGACGACGCGGGCTGGGGCATACCCACCGAATCCGAGGATGTGTGTCATGTGCTCAGATTACGACCGCGACACCGAGTCCGCCTCTTCATCCCCTCGGCACCATTCGAACCTCGATGCGCTGGCCGAGATCGAAGGCGATAGATGCCAGAGATTGCACCTGGCCGGGGGTGAGATCGTCGACCATCTGATACCCGTCCGCGACTTCGGCCACCGGCTGGTCGGAGTAGAGGTGGCTGGTGATGAGCGCGGAGGCCAGCGTCCTGTTGTCCAAGAGCTCGAGCTCGTCACGCAGCTGCTCCACCGCCGTCGAGAACTCCGCTTCGGTGGGGCCATCGCTCTGTAACGACTGCAGGTCGGCCACGATCTCGTCGGCGATCTGATCCAAACCGGCCGGGTCGCCCGATGAGATGATGAACGCCTCGGCATACGGGTCCGGGTCGCGCTGGATGTCGATGCCGGCCTCGATCGAATAGGTCGCCGACAGCTCTTCTCGAACCCGCTCCCGGAGCCGGGCGGTCACGATGAGCTCGACGAGACGGGCAGTGAGACGGTCCGTCAGGTCTCCTTCGAACTCGTTGGTGAAGAACATCCCGAGCCTGCCTTGCTCGCCGGCACCGGCCTCGACCGTGCGCACCTGCACCTCGCGCGAAGGCAGAGGCTGATGGTCGACGTAGCCGGATGCATCGTCCGACCCGGGCAGGGTGCCGATGTAGCTGGCGGCCAGCTCTGTCATGGCGGCGATTTCGAAGTCCCCGACGAAGGCGAAAGCAAAATCTCCTGCGTTCCCGAAACGCTCCTGGAACAGAGCCTCGGCGATCTCGACGTCGAACTCGGCGAGCTCGTCGGCCGACGGGATGACGAAGTAGCGGGGGTCGTCGCCGTAGTAGAGCTCGTTGAGAGCCTCCTCGAAGAGCAGATCCGGGACGTCTGCCCGCGAGGCATTCAGTGTCGACATCTCGTCGAGGACGGCCTGGCCGGCGATCTGGTCGAAGCGAGGCTCGGCCATGGTGAGATGGATGAGCTGGAACATCGTCTCGACATCCTCCGCAGAGGCGTTGGCCTCCAGGCCCTGACGGGTCTCGGTGATCCACGGGTAGACCCCGACGATGGCGCCGGTCAACAGCCTGCGCAGAGTGGGGACGTCGAACTCCGAAACGCCGCTGCGGCCCACGATCTCGGACATGAGGAATGCCTCGGGGAGATCTTCCACCTCGACCTGAGACGTGCCACCGAAACCCTCGACCAGACCGAAGACGGCCTCGTCGGCTATGTCGCTCTCCCACAGGTAGACCGTTGCCCCGTTCTCGAACTGAAGGGTCGCGAACTCGAAACGTGGGTCGATGCTCGAGTTGAGGATCCGGGCCGGCTCCGGTCGATCCATGAGCTCTCCGTCGCCCGGCTCCACGACTCTTCGCTCTCCGAGCTCAGCGGTCTCCATCCCGGCCACAACCTCGAGGATGCGTGCCTCGTCGGGGATGACGAGGCCAACGTCGTCGGGACCGACCACGAGAACGGCTGGGGGCCGCTCCACGACGACCGACAATTCTCTCTCGACGTCATCGCGCGTCAGACGAGAGAGGATGTCCGACTCGATGTCGAACCTCTGGCCCGGGCTCATCAGGTGTGCGCCTGCCAGGTGATGGCTGGCGATCTGTGCTGTGAACTGGGTGTCCTGTGCGCTCTCTCTCTGCTCATAGATCTGACGGGAGAAGCTCTCGTAGCCGCTCAAGGCGCGTTCGAACTCATCGTCGGTGATACCGTCGCGACGGATCCTCTCCACTTCATGGAGCACCTGCTCGAGACCCTGGTCGACCTGACCAGCACGCACCTCCGCGTCGACGCCATCGATGCCGAATGACCTGGTCCAGCCGAGGTCGACTATCGCGGCGCCGAGCAATGCCCCCTCACCCGCAGATGCGTCATCACTCAGTCGATCGGCGAGGATCTCCAATCCGAAAGTCGTCGCAAGTGAACGCTGGTAATCGCCTACGGTCTCCATAGGGAGGTTGGCGCTCGGCCAGATCACCGTCACTCCGGCAATGGTCGCCTCCTCGTCCACGAAAGACAGCGCCCGTGCCTCGGCTGGGAAAGCGAACTCCGGGGTCTCCCAGATGTGCGGATCCGCCGCAGCCGGGATGTCCCCGAAAGCCTCAGCGACCATCTCCTCCATGGTCGCGACGTCGAAATCGCCCACCGCGACAATGGCCATCCTCTCCGGGTGATACCAGTCGTCGTAGAAGCGTCGAAGCTCCTCGGGAGATGTGGTCTCGATCGAGTCGGCGCTCCCGATCGGCTGATGCCCCTCGTAGATCGTCCCGGGGAGGACGAGAGTCTCGATCTGCTCGTTGACACGGGCAGCGAAGCCCTGCGCCCTGGTGCGCCACTCGTCGAGGATCACACCACGTTCCTCGACGACGTCGGTCTCGGTCAGGGTGGCCCTGGTCGCCCACTCCCGCAGCACGTCGACCCCAAGCACCAGGAGCTGAGGGTTGTCGGTGGTGAGGCTCAGCTCGTAGACGGTCTCGTCATAGGAGGTAAAGGCGTTGATGTCGGGGCCGAAGCGAGGGCCGAAAGCCTCGAGCACGTCGATCAGCTCGTTGCGCGGATAGTTCTCAGTGCCGTTGAACATCATGTGCTCGAGGAAGTGGGCCATTCCCGCCTGGTCGGGGTCTTCTTGAACCGACCCGGCATCGACGAGCAGCCTGAGCTCGGCTCTCCCCCCGGGCGAGTCGTTCTCCCGTATGTAGTAGGTCATCCCGTTGTCGAGTTGCCCTTTTACGACATCCGGGTCGACGGGGAGGGCAAGGCGAAGGATCGGGTCTACGGTGGTAGTCGTGCTCGCCGGCAGCGAAGACGACGGCGTCGGGGCGACGGTGGTGGTGCTGGACTCGGCCGACCCGGTGCAGGCGGCAACTGCCAGGACGAGAATCGTGCCAAAGACACACCTACTGATGCGGTCCCTCATCGACTCCTCACGAGAGGCGAACCATAAGACCACCGAAGGGGTATTTGCTCACGTTGGCGTGATCCGGCGCATCGCGCGTCGAGCTGCACTCCGTAGCGCCTCCCGGAACGCAATGCAGGCTCGATCGGATGCACGCGAGCATTCTCATATCGACCCTGCACCAAGCCGCGCCTCCCGGAACGCAATGCAGGCTCGATGGGAGCTTGCCAAACATTCCCGGAACGGTCCCCGGTGTCGTGAGCGACACCCACGAGGTCCTGAGCCCCCATTCAGTATTCATTAAGACCGATCCTTAGGTTGACGGCATGACCACGGTCATCCTGCGCATCAACGAGGACCGCTCCGGAGGTCTGCACGGAACCCTGGAGCTACCAGGGGGGACTGTCGAGACTTTCAGCTCGGACGAGGATCTCCTCGACACCATCTACGAGTGGTCGGAGCCATGGGTCCCGTCGGGAAACGGCTCGGGCTCTACGTCGAGCTCGGCCATGCGGGTCACGTAGGTCCCGTACAGCCGGCGGGCGGCGCCATGTCGCCCAGAGCGCCGCATCGCCACGACGAGGCCGAGATGTGCCGGCTCGCTGAATGGATCACGTTCGATCATTCGCAGGTAGCGACGGGCGGCGGCGTCGTGGTCGCCTGCCTCTGTAGCAGCCTCGGCCAGGAGGCCTGCGACGATCAAATACTCGGTGCGCGCCTCTTCTCGCAGCGAGATGGCCCAGTCGGCATAAGGCTCCTCTTCGAGGAACTCACCGGCATACCTCTCCTCGGCAGCCAGTAGCAGTCCGATCCCTCGCTCCCTCTCTCCGGCGACGAAGCGGCTGCGGCCACGCCGCGCATCTTCGAGAAAGGCCTCCACGTCGACCTCGGCCTCCTCGATCGCGAACCTCACGGCTTCCCGGTCGGCGTCGATGAAGTCCCGACCGGACTCCCCGCCGGGGTCGAGGACCTTCCGAATGGTGCTCAGTGCCACCGAGAGCCGGTTGGACGCCTTCGCCGGCTCGTCGTCCGGCCAGAGACGTTCCATGATCACTTCTCTGTTGAGCGGGCGTCCCCTTACGGCCAGGAGCATCCACAAGATCTCTCGCGCCACCCGCGACTGCCATGCGGCGCGTGACACCGATTCCCCACGAACGATTACATCGAAACCGCCCAAGGTCTTGATCAACAGTTCGGGTTGGTCCTGCCGACTGGCGAGCGTCGCCTCAACCGAACGGGCTTCGCGGGTCAGGCCGACAGCACCGTGTCGCTTCAACACCTCAGCGGCCTGGGCGGCGCGCACCGCGCCGGCGCGTCCCCCAGTGAGCCTTGCCCTGGCGACTTCGACCCGGGCGCCTGCGATGGGGACGTCCAGTCGTCTCCAGATCGCGGCCGCCTCCTCGAGATGAGAGTCGGCATTGTCCGGATCCAACGCAGCGAACAGCTCCAGTGCCTCTCCGAGGCCGGGGAGATCACGACGCGTTCGGGCGACATGGGCAGCCCTCTCGGCAAGCTCTAGGGCCACTTGATCGTCACCGCGGTGATGATGCGCCCACCCGGACCCGACCAGCGCCAGAGCATGCCCGATGCCGGCGTCGATGCTGGTTGCCCTCGCAGCGAGGTCGACAGCGCCGGAAGCGTCCCGCGATGCGAGAAGCCTGGCCAGACCGGTGAGCGCCGGCACCAGCACTTGGAGGTCCTCTTGATCACCGGCGACCTCCAGCGCCTCCTCGTACGCGGCGCGGGCTCGTACGGTGTCGCCTCTCAGCCGATAGACCTCGCCGAGGTGGGTCACGGGGTACGACTCGAGCAACGACCCGATGCGTCGGAACGCCGCACGCGCCTCGGTCAGGTCGGCGACCGACTCTTCGAGACGGCCCCGGTACGCATACACCTGTCCCCTGTTGGACAGCGACATACCCCGCCACAGCTCGAAGCCGGTCATGTCGGCCAGCCGAAGGGCGATCTCCAACTCGGCGAGCGCCGCGTCGAATTCTCCTTCTTCGAGAAACGCCGAAGCCCGGTTGGACCGGATCCTGATGGTCTGAACCACGTCACGGCCCCTCTCAGCATGCTCCAGGGCCTTCAGGTAGTGAACGTCGTTGGCCGCCCTGTCGCCATCCAGGGCCGCCACCAGCGCGAGCACGGTGTGGGCCGTGGCGAGGGCTCTGGGGTCGTCGGCCTCCCGCGCCAGCTCCAACGCACCATCGGCCAGTTCTTTAGCACGATCGCGCTCGCCCCGGAGCCAGTGTGCGCTGGCGTGCCACCCGAGCAGTGCGGCTTCGTCCCTGTTGGCACCGGTGTGGACCTCGCCGCGGCAGTACGTGTCGACAGCTTCGCCAACCTTTCCCTGCATGTGCTTGAGAAAACCCAGCCTCCAGGCCAACCCCGGCGGGATGGGCCCGTCTTCGGGCACCAGTACCCGATAGCGCTCCTCGGCGCCTTCCCAGTCACCGAGAAGTTGCCTCGCCTCGGCGTCGATCAGCGCCATCGCCGGTGAGACCTCGTCCTCAGCCAGCCGCGCGATCTCATCGATCAGCTGCCGGGTGTGCCCGGCAGCCACCATCGCGTCGCCCTCGCGCGCGATGAATTCGACGACGGCCTGCGCCTCGCCAAACCGGGAGACACAGGCGAGAGCTTCGACGAGGGCTCCGTGGAACTGATACCACGAAGCTGCCTTCGCGAGCAGCTTCCGATCGTGCTCGCCCCCGGCGGGGTCTCTGTCGAGGAGGAAGTCGCGAACGAGCGGTGCGACCACCCGGGCTCCAGGGACGTCAGGTGCCGCACTGAGATAGACCGAGGACGACCCCAGGCCTGGGCCCGCCTCCTCGACCCCCAGCCGGGCCAGGAGCTCAGAGTCGAACCAAGGAAGAAGTGAGAGATCTCGGAGCAGGTCGACCGCTTCAGGGTCCTCCGTCGCGAGCACCTCTTCGGCCAGGTAGTCGAACAGAGCGTGCTGCTCGACCATGCGACGCTCAACTGCAGTCGACCCCTGGATCGCGGCCTCGATGGCGAGAACGACTGCTACCGGCCAACCTGCGGTCAAGGTTGCGATCTCTTTGGCCAGCTCCGGATCTTCCCGGCTGAGACGCCCAGCTATCAGTTCCTCGATCTCGGTGACCGTGAACGCGAGGTCGGTCGCGTCGACCTCGGTGAGGTCACCCGCCACCCGCATACGAGCGACGGCAAATGGCAGTCGCTGGCGCGAGGCAGTCACCATCCTCAGCCGAGCCGGCGCATGACGGCACAGGGCGGCCAGGAAATTGGCACTGTCGCTCCTCGGCTCGAGCTCGTGGACATCGTCGAGGACGAGGACCGCGGGGCGGGCCAGGACCACGTCGAGATCGTGGGCGAGGGCAGCGGCAATGGCAACGGGACGGCCCGAGTCGACTGAGACGTCCGGGCCCCGTGTGCCCTCGACCGCCGCGACCAAATCTCCCGACAGTTGGGGCACCACGAGCCTGAGCTTTCTGACGATGTTGCGCGCGAGGACCGACAGCGAACGATCGGCTGGGGTGAGGGAGTGCCAGACCGCAGCCCTGTCGGCGAAAGCCTGGGTCAGCAAGGTCGTCTTGCCGGAGCCCGGTCCCGCAGTCAGGGATGTGAGACGCGGCCTATCGGACACGACCAACTGTTCCTCCAGCCGGGGGCGCCGCACCGGTCCACCGTCGTCACGTCGTGTCATCGTGGTCCTTTGACCGGCGTGGCTGACAGCCCACCTTCACCGGCTCGAGTCGTGACGCCCAACCTTAAGACACCTCGAAGCGTGGAGGCTATTGTTCACTGTTGAGGACGCCGTATGGAGGTCCGACGTGTGAGCGACGAAGACGCGGGGGCGTCTGGGTGTCACTCACATGGCGAGTCCCGACCCGTTGGGTGGTCGGGACTCGGTATCGGACCTCCTTGGCCCGGGGCATGAAATGGGGCGGCCAGCGGTGGACGCGACCCGCGACGGGGCGCTTCCGCCGCTGGCTGAGGAGTCTCACACCCCAACAGTGGCACTACGTCTCTCCAGCAGCAGCACATCGCGCCATCGCCCGTTGCTGGCACCGATTCGCTCTCTGGTCCCAACGATGCGAAACCCATGACGTTCGTGGAGTCGAACGCTCACCTCGTTCTCCGGAAATATCCCAGCTTGCAGCGTCCAGAAGTCATGTTGCTCGCTGCATCCAACGAGCTCACCGAGGAGCGCTGAGCCGACACCTTTCCCGCGCGCCGCCTCGCTCACGTAGATGCTGGCCTCTGCGACGCCCCGGTACACCTCACGCCTCGAGGTCGCGCTCAGCGCGGCCCAAGCGGACACCACGCCGTCGGTCTCGGCTACGAGACGGCAGGTCTCGATGTGGCCGGCGTCCCAATCGTCCCACTCGGGGACCCCGGTCTCGAACGTGGCAATGCCGGTGCCGATCCCATCGGCATAGATCCGCGAGACCTGCGGCCAGTCGGTGGGCTGCATCGATCTGATCACGAAGGTCCCCTGCCAAATTCGGGCTTCCAAGGCTTTCGGTCTATTCAGATCAAGTCCAGATCGTGACGATCAGGCCGACGATGGCGTACGCAATCACGGCGTTGACACCGTTGATCAGGAAATA
>Ga0299913_10001319_pt1 | contig 18090 bp, 17 predicted proteins | sample RVTome_9_FD_201360 | JGI IMG/M metagenome (GOLD analysis project Ga0299913, IMG submission 201360) | Soil microbial communities from uranium-contaminated site in the Upper Colorado River Basin, Wyoming, United States - RVT155D38 (version 2) ... | reverse complement strand
GTCACTCATGCCGGCGAACGGCGTCAAGACGTGCCACGCCTGCGAGTCCTCTCCGGGGGTGATCAGCAGGAGCCCCCAGGCGATCACGGGCGCGACGAAGGGACTCGGCAGCCAGGCGGCGAGCGCGAGCCCGAGCACACCCAGCGTCACGACCGCGACGAGCCGGTCGGCCACGTGCACGTTGTCCAGCGTGGTGACCGGACCCCGCGTCGCTGCGTAGGCCGTGATCAGGAGCACCATGACCGCCGCCCCCGCCGCGGGCCACGCTGTCGCCAGGAGCAGGCCACCGGTCCTGGTGGACCGACCGATCGGCAGGCTCACGTGCTGCTCGTCGGTGTCCTCGCGACGGTCCCGCAGAGCCGCGTGGTTCGTGGCCACCATAGTGAAGATCGCCAGGAAGATCGTCCCCGCGGCGACCGTCCAGCCGTCGTCGTTCCAAGTCGCCGAGGGGTTGGTCAGGCTCGCGCGGACGAAGATCGCGCTCCCGAGGGCGACGAAGGCCGCCCCGGCAAGGAACAGGGGACTCCGCAGCAGCTTCTCCCCCTCGACTCGCGCGAGCGCTCGGACCGGCGCCCAGGCGGTCGAGGGGGATGTCGACGTCGGGCTCATGCTGCCGCGCCCTCCCGGGCGGTCGTGTCGCCGACCATCAGGAGGTAGGCGTCGTCGATCGTGGCGGGTTCGGTCCGCGCGCCCGGCGGCGGGTCACCGATGTGCCGGTGCCGGCCGTCCCCCATCCGCCACGACAGGCGCGCACCGTCTTCGCGATCGGCTCCGACCCAGACCCGGCCGTCGGCGGTCCCCGCCAGCGCTTCCGGCGTACCGTCGAAGCGCACCTCGCCCGCCGCGAGCACGAGCACGCGTTCGCAGAGCGCCGTCACGTCCTCGGTCTGATGCGTCGCCAGGAGCACCGTGGGCCGGCCGGGAAGCTGCGAGACGAGCTCGCGGAACCGCAGGCGCTGTTCCGGATCGAGCCCCGCGGTCGGCTCGTCCAGGACGAGTACCTCCGGGCTCCCGAGCAGCGCCTGAGCCAACGCGAGTCGCCTGCGCATCCCGCCGGACAGGGCCTTGACCTTCCGGCTCGCGACGTCTTCCAGCCCGACGGCCGTGAGTACCCTCCGGACCTCGTCGTGCCTGTTGGCTCGGTCGGTCATCTCCTTGAGGATCGCCACGTAGTCCACGAACTCGAAAGCGGTGAAGCTGCGGTAGAAGCCGGGCTCCTGTGGCATGTAGCCGAGTCGGCGTCGGATCGCGACGCGGTCAGACGCCGAGGAGGGATCGCGCCCGAGGAGGCGGAGATCGCCACGGTCGGGAGCGAGGACCGTCGCGACCATCCGCATCACGGTCGTCTTCCCGGCCCCGTTCGGTCCGAGGAGACCGGTCACCGACGGCCCGATATCGAACGACACGCCATCGAGGGCCCGCACGGCTCCGTAGCGCTTCTCGATGTTCCGCAGCTCGATCGTGGGTCCTGACACGTCGCTCACCTCATGCCTTCGCTCGTTCGAACGTATCCCGCCGGCGGACGACGACGATCACGGAGGCGGCCGCGATCGTCGCCATGAGGACCTGTCCACGCGTCGCGAACACCGCGAGCGGGTCGGCCGCCATCTGGCCCGCCACCACGACTCCGAGTGCCCAGGTCGCGGCGACGACGCCGGCCACGGCTGGCGTCGTCGCACCCCCCGCCGAGAGTGCCAGGGTGAGCAGCGTGAGCCCGAGGGCCGGCAGCAGCCACGCGACCGCGATCCATCCGAGCTCCGGCAGCCCGAGGGCCGCCAGGGCCGTCGGCACGATCGAGACGGTGATCACCGCTGCGGCGCGGATCATCGTCAACCGGAACCCGCCCGTCGCCGTCGCGGCGGCGATCTCCCACAGCGGGTCGATCGGCCGCGCGAACGCCGCCGCCACCCCCAGCACCGGCACCAGCGGTGCCAGGACCAGGAAGGGGAGGTTCGCATCGCCGACGAGACGGCCCGCGAGCACCGCGAACGCGAGGCTCGTCGCCACGGCGAGGATCCAAGAGGTGCGGAGCGAGGGCGTCGCGACGACCACACGGGCCGTGTGCGCGGGTACCCCGACCCCGACGAGGGCGCGCTCGACGACGCCGCGGCGAGGCGCCTCGACATCGCTCCGGACGTCTCCCCAGATCCGGTCCAGCCGGTCGGAGTCCACCCTCTTCGACAGCTCGCCCCGGCATCGCGGACATCCAGCGAGGTGCGCCTCGACGGAGTAGACCGAGGCGCCTCCCAGACTGCCGTCCGCGTAGCCGTCGAGGACGCGTGCGTCCGCGTGCCAGCTCATGCCAATCCCTCCCGGAGCTGCTGCCGGGCTCGCATCAGCCGCGTCTTCACCGTGCCGGACGGGATCCCCAGCAGCCGGGCGGCCTCGCGCGTCGTGAGGCCGTCGAGCACCGTCGCCTGGAGGACCGCTCGGAGCTCGGGAGACAATCGGTCTAGTCCGGCCGCGAGATCGCCGTGCTCGATGCCCATCAACACGAGCTCCTCGGCGGACGGCTCGTGGAGCTCAGGAGCCTCCCGAAGCGTCGACGGACGGGTCCGGCGCAGCCGATCGATGAGCCGGCGGACGCCGATCCCCCAGATCCAGGCCGGCACCTCGCCCTGGCCCCGGTACCGACGCGCGCCCTTCCATACAGCGAGGAACGTGTCCTGCACGACCTCCTCGACGAGGGCCGGGTCGGCGCATCGATGCGACAGCCGGATGAGCAACCAGGCGGCGTGGCGGTCGTAGAGCGCGCGAAAGGCGAGGGCGTCGCCGTCGCCGATCGCGGCCACGAGGTCCGCATCCGAGCCTTCGTCCGTGGAGCCCACACCCCCTCTGTCGCATCTTCCGCCTCGAACGGTTCACGAGCGAGCTCGCTTCGGATGATTCGCACGCACGGGGATCATCGGAGTTGGGGATCCGGCCGACCGTTACGGGCTCACGGCGGTCTCACCACTCCGTCGCGACCGGGTAGCCCGCGAAGACGCGATCGCCGCTGACGAGGGTGAGGTCGTCGAGGAGCGCTTGCGACGCGAGCATCCGGTCGAACGGATCGCGATGGACGTCCGGGAGCGATGCGAGCCCGAGCGCGTGTCGCATGGTGATCGCGAGCGGATGGAAGGCGTTCGCCTCGAGCTGGGAGACGACGAACCGATCGATCGGTTCGGGCACCTCGAGCCTGCCGATGCCGGCCTTGACGACGATCTCCCATGCGCTCACCGCGCTCACGAAGACCTCGTTGGCACCGTCGCCGACCAACGCCCCCGCCCGTGCCGACAGGCGGTCATCGTCGGAGATCCACCACAGGAGGGCGTGCGTGTCGAGCAGGAGCTTCACTCGAAGCCCGACTGGACGTCCTCGGGGAGCGGCGCGTCGAAGTCGGGACCGACCCAGACGTCGCCGCGGGCGCTTCCGGGGTGTCGCTCTTCGACCTCCGGCACGATCGGGACGAGCCTGGCCACCGGGCGCCCGGCCTTCGCGATGACCACCTCGTCCCCGAGAGCCACTCGTTCGAGGAGGCTGGAGAACCGGGTCTTCGCCTCGTGGATGTTCACCTGCATGCATCGAGGATAGACTAAGTCCTGGACTAAGTCCTGGACTAAGTCCATCGGTGAGTTGATCCTCCGCCGGGTGCCTCGGAGGACGGTTGCAGAGCTCCTTCCGGTCGGGTCAACCGAACGTGAGGCATATCATCCGCACCGGATGACCGCCCGCGATCCGAAGGAGCTGGCCGAGCAGGTAGGCGTCGAGGCGGCCGGGCGCACGGCGAGGTGTTCGCCGACGTGCGCCCGGCCAACGCGATGATCGTGGTGACCGGCTTCATCGACCCGCGGTGGAAGGTGGAGATCGAAGCCGACGCCGTGCTGGAACGCTCGTCCTAGCCGGTCGCGTCGTCGACCCTCCTCAGTCACCGCCCTGTAGCACGTACGTCACACAGTCGCCTTGACTCGAGAAGGTCCGTGGATACGTGAAGGCCTGCCAGCCATCGCCCTTGCACTCCTCGACCACCAGCGGTGCACCGCACGCCTTCGAAACGGTCACCGAGAACGCCGAACCGGCCGGGACCACGAAGGTCTGCACGGTTTCGACGGGAACGTCACCGGCGATCCCCCGGTGGACGCGACCCGGAGGCTCGATGAACGCCGTCCCCTGTGGGTACACGACTTCGCCGCCGCAGCCATCTTCCACCGTCAGCGTGCCGGTCTTAACGATGGTGTACGCGCCGATCCCCGGGTGCTGGTGCCAGGGCAACACCTCGTTCGCCTCGATGAAGAGACTCCGCGCGGTCATCGTCGCGGGACCGTCGAACGGTTCGAAGTGCGCGATGGTCCCGACGGCGCTGATCACGCTGGTTGCCGCGTAGACCGAGGTGGCACCGCCGAGCAGGAGGGCCCCCAGGCCGACCACGATGGCCTTGTTCAGACGAGTGGTTCTCATGTCTGCTCCTCTTTCTCTGTCTCCTGCCCCTCGCGGGGATCGGGCGAACGAGCCACACTTATGCGTTCTCGCGCGCTAACGATCGTCCAAAGGAACCTCCTATCTCTGAGGATGGATCCGGGTAACCGTCCGCGCGTTCGCTCATCTCGGCTCCCACGTGAACGTGGCGAAGTTGTTACCGAGGCCGTTCGTACGCGGCGAGTACCACTTCCGCTCAGCCACAACGCTCTCCGTAGAGGACACCGAAGAGCTGGCCGTCGCGTTCGGTCACTTTCCAGCGGACACTCCTGAGACCCTGCTCGTCCGAAGCTTCCGTCGCGAGACGTTCGGCGTCTTCGATGAACTCGCCACGCTCCGAGGCCGGCGCGCCGGCCATCCGGATCTCCGGCGTGCACGCGGGGGCGGCCGCGAGGACCGCGGCGATCACGCGCTCGGCTCGCTCCGCACCGGTCAGATCCGGGGTCCACGGCGAGTCACCGGTCGCGAGGCGTGGCAGCTCCTCGCTCTGCGGCCGCGTCGCAGCCGGAACGCGCGTCGAGAGCAAGGTGGCGCCGAGCAGCATGCCGAGCACGACGCACAGAACCCCGACGGATCCGAATGACACCACGCGCGCTCCGGTCCATGCAGGCGCCTCCCGGCGATCCGTCTCAACGCGCGCCTGACTGGATGCAGGAGGGCGCGGCAACGTCGAAGCGGTAGCCGCGGACTCCATCGCCGATCCGTCCGTGCTCGCGCTCATGCACGCGACCGTACGCAGGTGCCGGCGCGGAGGAATCGATGAGAACCCTACGTTCGACCCTCGGCATCGGCCGCCAGTAGGAGCCCCGCGAGCTCCGTCCGCGACCGAACGCCGAGCTTCTGGTACACGCGATGAAGGTTCGCTTCGACGGTCTTCACGCTGATGAAGAGCTCGTCGGCCACCTCCTTGTTCTTCCGACCCGCCGCGACGAGATCCGCGACCTGCCGTTCGGTAGCCGTCAGGTCCGAGGCCGCTCCCGCTCGACCCCCGACCCGCGAGAGCGCCGAGCGCGCCTTCTCGAGCCAGATCGGCGCTCCCAGCGTCTCGAAGATCTTCGCCGCCTGGTCGAGCGACTCCCTCGCAGCCCGCTTCTGCTTCATGCGCCGGAAAACGTCGCCGCGCACCAGGAGCGTCCGAGCGAGCTCGAACGGCATCGCGATCCGGGCGTGCTCCGACACGGCGACGTCGAGTTGGCGTTGCGCTGCGGCGAGGTCGCCGAGGGCCGCGGCCGCGAGCGCTCGAGACCGCGCAGCGGTGGCGAGCGCGAGCGCCCGGTCGAGCGCCCTACCCTGCTCATCGAGTTGTTCGATCAACATCTGGGCACGTTCCGTCTCGCCGACGACGAGCAACGCCTCGATCAGGTCCGCCAGCAACGGGAACGCGCCGGGCTCGCGCACGCCCATCGCCTCGAGCGTCCCGGGGACCGGATCCATCATCTCGACCGCCTCGGCATGACGGCCGCGTGATAGCTCGACGAACCCGAGCACCGCCCGGTTCCGGATGGCGAAGATCAGGTTCTCCTGGGCTTCGCATCGCGACAGCCCCTCCTCGCCGTGCCGCCTCGCATCCTCGATCTCGCCTCTCAGCGCCTCGACGAGGGCCCGCACGAACAGCACGTGACCGAGAGTATCGAGCCCCGCGTCGACGACGATCTCCTGGCTCTCGTCGACGAGCGCCGTCGCCTCCGGCCAGCGCCCGGCCCGGCATTCCAGCTCGGCGAGGTAGAGCAGGGCTTCCCACCGGAGGAGCTCGTGGCCCTGCTCGGTGAGCTCGGAGAGGGTCTCGTGGAACAGGCGTCGGGCCACCTCGAAGTCCCCGACCCACGTGACGTGACGCGCGAGGAGCTCCTTCGGCTCTCCCGTCTCGATCGTCCTGATGCGACGGTCGCTCGACAGCTCCGACAGCGCTTGCTCCATCAGGCCTCGCGCGTCTCGTCCCCTCAACACCCGGATCGTCCCGAGCGTCCCCAAGGCGTAGCGGATCGGGAAGCGATCTTCGAGCGGCTCCGCGACGGTGACCGCCCGAGCGCCGTGTCGCTCGGCGACCTCGAGCGACCCTCCGTGGACCTCGGTGTACGCGAGGTCGCTCAGGGCCCGTGCGAGCAGATGCGGGTCTTCCGTGCCCTCGTCGACGGCGAGGACGAGGAGCTCTCTCGCACGCCCGACGTCGTTCCAGTACATCGTCGAGAGCTCGTACGCCACGCCTGCCCGCTCGTCCCCCGCGGGAGCGATCGCGAGCTGCGACGTCAGCATCTCCTGCGCCCGGACGGGGTTGCCCGCGGCGAAGTGGTTCGCGGCTGCGAGCCTCCCGCGTCGTCGCCGACGGGCCCCCTCCTCGGTCGGCGTGCGTCGGTGCGCGAGCTCGAACAGCTCGGCCGCGGCCAGCGGAGCGCCGCGGCGCATCGCCTCGTCAGCCGCGGTCTCTACCAGCGAAGCGACCTGCTCATCGGTCGCGTCGCTGGCGAGCGCGAGGTGCCGTGCGCGTTCTTCGCTCCCCTCCGCGATCTCCGCGAGGCGCGCATGGGCCCGGCGACGGTCCTCGTCGGATGACGACCAGTACACCGCGGAGGCCAACAGGGGGTGGGCGAACCGGACGCGGCCGTCCTCGATCTCGACGATCCCGGCCTCCTCCGCCTCCGCGAGACCGCCGGCCTCGATCTCCGCGCGCGCGTCGACGAGGGATCCGATCGTCGGCCGGGCCATCCCGGACGCGAGCAGGACGACGTCCCGTGCCGCGGCGGAGAGGCTGCTGACCCTCGCCAGCAGCACGTCCCTGATCTCGTCCGGGATCGGGAGCGGCTCCGCGTGCGCGGGTTCCGCCCCACCGAGGGCCCGCGCGATCTCCAGCGCGAAGAAGGGGTTCCCCCTCGAGCTCTGATGGATCCGCGAGACGAGCGGCCGCGGGAGCGTCCGGCCAAGCCGCTGGTGGATCAGTCGGCCGAGGTGCGAGGCCTCGATCGGTTTCACGCGGAGACGAACGGCCCGGCCTTCTTGCGTCGAGCGTCGGAGATCCAGCGGATCCCGGACGCCCGCGGCGACGCGGAGTGACGCCAGGACCTTCACGCCGGGCGGAAGCCGTCGGAACGCGTAGGCGAGCGCCCGCGCCGACGATCGATCCAGCCACTGAGCGTCGTCGACCGCCACCAGGACCGGTCCGGTCGAGCCGAGCATCTCGAGGGACCGGAGGAACGCCAGCGCCACCGCACGCTGGTCCGGGGCCGACCCGTCCGACCCACGCCTCAGGAGCGCGATCTCGAGGGCGCGTCGTTGCGGGTCCGGCAACTCGTCGAGGGTCTCGTCGAAGGCGTCGCCCAGGAGGTCGCCGAGCGCCGCGTAGGAGAACGAGGTCTCGATCTCAGCCGGCTGACATCGCATGACCCGGTGCCCCCGGTCGCGAGCCTCGTCGACGCCCGCCCGCCAGAGCGTCGTCTTGCCGATCCCGGGCTCGCCTTCGAGCAGCAAGACGCGAGCGTCGGGGTCTGAGGCGTCGAGGAACCCGGAGACGGATGCGAGCTCCGTCTCCCGACCGACGATCGCCTCCCTGCTGAAACCCATGTGGCCCTCCGGGATCGGGCGGCTCATCGTGGCACGACGCGGTACCGCCCGCGAGCCAAGCTTTCGATGAAGCCGCGGCCGCTACGAGCTCCGGTCGGTCTGCCGGCTTCGGTGGCTCTCTCAGCGGCGCCAGTCGATCGTCACGATCTCAACGGGCTCCGAGATCCCTTTGAGCCGCACCTCGCGCGCGTCAGAGAGGGGGATCGATCGACTCGAGCTAGTAACGGTGTCGCTGCTGGCGATGATCTCGCCGCCCTCGGCCAGCGAAGCGATCCGTGCGGCTTCGTGGACACCCTTGCCCCGGAACGATCTCCCCAACCTCGTCGCAGCGGTCGTATGGACACCGATCCTCACGCTGGGTGCGTAGCCGTGCGCATGGCGGTGGTCCGCGAGCGCTCGTTGGATCGCGACGGCGCATCCGATCGCCGAGGCCGGATCGTCGAAGGCGACGAAGAATCCGTCGCCGGCGTGATCGACCTCCTCGCCGCCGTGCTCCGCGAAGAGGGATCGGAGCTTCTCGTCGTGCCAGCGCACGACGTCCAGCCACGCCTCGTCGCCGATCGCGGAGACGAGATCGGTCGACCGAACGATGTCGGTGAACAGGAACGTCTTCACCCCTCGCTCCGACACGAGGTCGGCGCTCGCGGCGAGACCCGCGAGGAGGTCGTCGACCGCGTTCCGATCCGGAACGGCGCCGAGCTTCTCGAAGGTCGAACGTGCAGCCCGGAGCTCGAGAGCTGCCGTCTCCTCGTCTCCTTGATCCCGGATGGCCTGGGCGAGCAGTGCCCTCGCGCGAGCCGTTTCGAAGGGCGCCCCGACGTCCTGCCAATGCGTCACCGCGCGGCGGAGGGTCCGCGCGGCTTCCTTGGGATCCTCCGCCGCGAGGAACACCGCGCCTCGTGCGACGTGCGCGGCGGCGTGCAAGGCGGGCGCGTCGTAGACCTCGGCGATCGTCCCGAGCTCGTCGGCTGCCTTCCTGGCCGCGTCGAGGTTCCCGGCCTTCAGCGAGATGTGAACAGAAGAAGGGAGGAGCCGAGCCCGCGAGAGCTTGCTCGTCTCCTCGTCGAGTGCCCGCTCGATCGAAGCCTTCGCGGCGTCCACTCTCCCTTGCTGCAGGAGCAGCAGCGAGAGCCCAGGTTGCGGATCGCGTCCCAACTCGCCCGCTTGACGGAACAGGTCCTGAGCCGCAGTCACGTCGCCCATCAACCGGCGGATCTCACCGATCCGGTAGAGCCCCTCACCGACGTGGACGAGCCGGTTGAACGCACGCAGCTCGTCGGCGCCGCGGCGAGCGGATTCCTCGGCCTCGATCCATTCCCCGCGCAGAACGAGGACCTCCGCTTGGTGGATGCGGCAGTCGCCAGGCGTGGTTCGGACGCCTCGGCGCAGCGCGGCCTCCGTCCACTCCCCGGCCCGCCGGTAGTCCGCGAGCTCGCAGCACGTCCCGATCATGTTGCAGTACACCGATCCGGTGACGTACGGCGCGAGCTCCCCGCTGACCGCTGCGAGCGCCGCCTCGTCGATCATGGCGAGACCCTCTGCGATGTCGCCCCGCTCCACGAGGGCCATGCCCCCGAACATCATGCCGGTGGCCCGCACGTCTCGATCTCCCAGCCGCTCGCCGATCTCGGCGGTCCGGCGTGCGAGCTCGACGGCTTCGTCGAGGTTCCCCGTTTGCAGCGCCCGCAGCGACTGTCGGCCGTAGAGGTAGCCGTGCTCGGACCCCTCCGGCTCCGACGCGAGGTGTCGCTGCGCACGGTTGAACCAGCCGGTGGCCGCCGAGCCTTCGAGCTTCGCCCCGTGCTCGCGAGACAGGGTGAGCGCAACGAGAGCCGCCCGCGCGTTGTCATGTGCCCGGACGAAGCCGGCGTAGGCGCGTTCGAGGACGTCGATGGCGTCGTCCGGACGCATGGCCCACCACGCCGCCTCCGCCATGGCCTCGAGGTCCTCGGGGCCGAGCTCCATGGACGAATCCGCCTCTTCGAACAGCTCGAGCCCGCGCTCCCACTCGAGGCGAGCAACGGCCGTCCGTGCGGCCGCCAGCGGATCTCCGGTCGTCGCGCTCATCGATCAGGCCGAACGATAGGACATCGACCGCACGTGCCTACAGGCTCAGTCGAAGATGCCCGCGTAGGCGTTGAGCGCCGGCTGACCGCCCAGGTGGGCGTAGAGGACCGTGGAGTCCTTTGGGATCTCCCCTGAGCTGACCAGGTCGATCAGTCCAGCCATGGACTTCCCCTCGTAGACGGGGTCGAGGATCATGCCCTCGAGCGAGCCGCTCACCCTGATCGCTTCGATCGTCGACTCGACCGGGATGCCGTAGAGATCACCTGCCCAACCCTCGAGGAGGGTGATCTCGTCGTCGGTCAGATCCCGGCCGAGCTCGATGAGCTCGGCTGTGTTGCGGGCGATCCGGGCAACCTGGTCGCGGGTCTTGTCGATCGTCGCGGACGCGTCGATGCCGAGGACCCTTCGGGGGCGACCCTGGGTCCCCTCGTGCAGGGCCGCGAAGCCGGCGATCATCCCAGCGTGGGTGGAGCCGGTCACCGTGCAGACGATGATCGTGTCGAAGAAGACACCGAGCTGCTGCTCCTGCTCCGCGACCTCGAAGGCCCAGTTGGCGAAGCCGAGTCCTCCGAGCGGGTGCTCGGACGCACCGGCAGGGATGCCGTAGGGGGTGCCACCGGCTTCCTCGACCTCGCGCAAAGCGTCTTCCCAGGAGCTACGGATCCCGATGTCGAAGCCGGCCGGGTCCAAGCGCACGTCGGCGCCCATGATGCGTGACAGCAGGATGTTGCCCACCCTTTCGTTGACCGGATCGTCCCAGTCCACCCACTTCTCCTGGACCAGGCGGCACGTGAGGCCGAGCTTTGCCGCGACGGCCGCGACCTGCCGGGTGTGGTTGGACTGGATGCCCCCGATCGACACGAGGGTGTCGGCTCCCTTGCCCAGGGCGTCGGGGACGAGGTACTCGAGCTTGCGGGTCTTGTTGCCACCGAACGCGAGCCCCGAGCTGCAGTCCTCGCGCTTCGCCCAGACGGTCGCTCCGCCGAGGTGCGCGGTGAGTCGATCGAGCAGGTGGACCGGGCTCGGCCCGAACGTCAACGGATACCGGGGGAACTCATGCAGCTTCACGTCCGCTCTCCTTCGATCGTGACGCTCCGTGGGGCCCGAACGAGCCCGGCTGCTTCACCGCCGGATCGTTCCATGACTGGCCGCCGCCGACCTGAGGGTAGCGTTACGGGGGCGGACTCGGGCTCGGGGTCTTGTTGTGGCCCGGCGCCTCGCCCGACTTGCCGGGGCTCTCGTCCCGAACGGGGCTCGGAGATGGGCTCGGGCTCGGCGCGGGCGTGACGGTCCCGCCGCCGCCGCCGGTTCCACCTCCGGTGCTGCCGCCTGTGTTTCCTCCGGTCCCGCCCGTCTGCGTCCCGCCCGTCTGCGTCCCGCCCGTCTGCGTCCCGCCCGTCTGCGTCCCGTTGGTGGCGTCCTCCGAGGAACCAGATGTTCCGGCCTTCTCCTTCTTCTTCGAGGGCTCGCGTCGATCCTCTCCGTCGGCGGCCTTCTTGGGTTGCCGACCCTTCTGCTCCGACGACGTCGCGATCGGTACGTCGGGTCGTCGCAGGAGCTGCGGAACGATCCCGGTCACGGCGAGTGTGGTCGCGGCCGTCGCCGCCAAGGCGGCGGCCGCGATCGGCGTGGAGCTCCGCTGTTCGTCCTCGATCTCGACGGGCGGCGGCTCGAGCTTGGCGGCCGCCGCGGCCACGGCGGGCAGGAGCGCGTCGTCTAGCGTCATCTGCACCGGTTCCGTGTCCGCCGCGATGCCCGTGCCGCTCCTCAGGAGCCCCGGCTGCGCCGAGCGCTCGCCGGGAAGCACGAACCACGCCCTCGTCCCCTGCTGGGGCTCGCTCCGCGTCTGCAGCTCGCTCCCGTGGAGCTCGAGGATCCTCGATGCCAGCGCGAGGCGGATCCACGGACCCGCGCCGCCGTTGCCGCGAGCGAGCGGGTCGCGGATCCGCGCGAGCTGCTCGCCCGGGATCACCGTATCGGTCGCCACCTTCACGGTCGTCTCCGCCCCGGTCCGGGACACCGACACCGCCACGGCTTTCCCGGGCGGGGTCGACGCGGCGGCCGCGACCAGGAGGTGCTCGACGGCTTGGTCGAGGAGGCCGGAGTCCGCCTCGACGGTCAGGCCGGTCGGCACGTCCGCCCGGAGCTCGCGGCCGTCGAACAGGCCTCCGAGCCGAGTCAACACCCGTGCGACCAGCTCACCGACATCCAGTTCCTCGGGGTCGAGCTCGACCCGGCTCGACTCGAGCAGGGACAGATCGAGGGAGCCGCCCAGGGTGACGTCGAGCGCGGTCGTGCTCGCGATCAAGCGCTCGATCAGCCGACGCCGTTCCTCGTTCCCGAACGTCTCCCGCAGCGCCCGGCTCGTCTCCGTCACCGCGCCGAGGGGCTTGCGGACCTCTTCCGAGAGCGTCGCGAGCACCTGTGCCCGGACGGCGGCCGCGTCGGCGAGCCGCTCATCGACCTCGCGCCGCTCCCCGGCTCGCCGCGCGTTGGCAAGGGCCATCGCGGCGGTCGTTGCGAGCATCGCGAACGCCTCGATCTCCTTCGCGGTGATCCCGTCCGGATCGGCGCTTCCCACGAGCAGGACGCCCTCGGGACGTTCGCCGACCAGGATCGGGACGGCGGCGAGCGACTCGACGCCCGAGGAACGAAGGCCTCTCGCGGCTCCGCGATCAACCTCCCGCATCTGCAGGATCGCGTCCCGACCCTCGTCGAGCACCTGTGTGCGGAACGCGTCGGGGAGCGTTCGGATCCCGAGCGTCGGATCCGTCGCCGCGGCCGCGGGCAGCACGACCTGGAGCTCGCCCTGCTCGCCCGGCAGGTGGATCGCGGCGGTCTCGTAGCCGAGCGCGACGATCGCCTCCACGACCCCCTCCAAGACTCGCCGCGGCTCGGCATCGGACACGTCGCGTGCCGCGCTCGACACCGACCCGACGACGGTCCACCGTCGTTCCGAACCCTTCCGCGCGCGCTCGTGCGCCGCGATCCGCCGCCGCAATTCGCGCGCGAGGAACGTGGCGAGGACGCCGACCACTGCCAGCATCAGGAACGGGAGCGGCTCGAAGTTCGAAGAGGACACCGCGCCGTAACACGCGAGCATGAAGCAGAGGTATGCGACCTGCGCGCCGGGCGAGAGCACGACCGAGAAGAAGACGAACGTGACCGCGTAGGCGAGCGGAAGGGCGGCGTCCACCGCGCCGGTGGCACGTCCCGCGACCGTGATCAATAGGACGTCGAGGACGGCCCAGACGAGCAGGATCCGGCTGCCGCTCGGCGTTCCGTGCAGCCGATCCCAGGGCAGGAACGCGACGACCGCCCCAACGGCGACCAGCCCCAGGAACAGCGGCATGAACGAGCCGAGACCGGGTCCGTCTCCACCGAAGATCGCCACCGACGCGGCCGCGCCGAGCGGCGCGAGGAGCGTCGTGCGCAGGCCGACGCGGAGCGCGCGCGGCCCGAGCGACTCCGTGAGATGCTGAGTGCCGAGCGACCCGCGCTCCCGAACTGCGGAAACCGACTGGGCAGCCATGACCCCAACTACATCGGCATCCGCCGTGCCTTCGCTGAAACGAGAGTATCGGGACCGCGTGCGAGGGCCGGCCCGCGCCTCACCGAAGGGATCTCCACGCGAGGGCGATCAGGACCACGCGAGCGAGGCCCAGCAGCCAAGGGATCGGCAGCGCGAAGCCGATCCAGAAGACGGCCTCGACGGGTAGCAGGGCCAGGCCGAGGATGGCACCCAACCTCGATCCGCCCCAGAGAAGCCACCCCGTCCAAGCCGAGGCCGCGCACACGACCATGAACGCCATCAGCAGAACGACGAACGTGGCGTCCATGACCCGCGCGGACCAGGGACCGCCGTACATCTCGAACGCGCCGAAGAACGTCGGTAGCTTCCCCCGCTGGCGCAGGTAGACGGCGACGGGGATGGTTGAGAGCCCGAATCCGGCGGCGTAGACCCAAGTCACCACGGCCGCGACGTGCGCGTTCCTCACGACCGGATGCTAGTCAAGCCGGACCGAGGGGGAGTCTGGCGATCGCTACTGCGCGCCACGCCCTCGGCGAGGTCGTGATCACGATCTGATCGGGGACCGGCCTTCAACTCCAGCTCGTCCGCGGACCTGTGATCACTCGGGTGACGAGGACGGGCGATCGCTGCTCGTCGATCCCGTAGCCGACGGTCTCGACGAGCATCGATGGCATCGGGCCGAAAGAGGATGCGATCTCCGAGACGAGCGCCGCTCCCGTGGGCGTCACGAGCTCTCCCGTCTGCTCCGTACCCTCCACCGGCAGGTCGCGGAGCAGCTCGGCGACCGCCGGGGTGGGAACCGGGAGAAGGCCGTGGTGAGTCGCCACCATGCCACCCCCAGCCGGTAGCGGCGACGCCACAACGTGAACGGGTTCGAGCAATTCGAGGGCGACGGCCGATCCGATCGTAGCCACGACCGAGCGTGCCGCTCCGATCTCGTGGAACGTGACCGTCTCCGGAGTCGATCCGTGTACTCGAGCTTCCGCCATCGCCAACCGCCGATAGATCGGCACCACGAGGCCCCGAACCATGGGAGAGAGGCGGGAACGATCGATCAGGTTCTTCACGTCCTCGAATCGCCCGGAGTAGGGCACCTCGGGGATGTCGAGAGCGATCTGGCAGGCTCGCAGCCCTCCAACGACCGTATCCGTGGAACGCAAGGCGCACCTTCCCGGGAGGAAGCGGAGGCGTCGAGCGATCTCGTCTGCGGGCGCGCCGGCGTCGATCATCGCGGCGAGCATGGCGACCGCGTTGAGGCCCCGCCGGCTATCGAGGTACAGGATCCTCACGCGTCGAGGATCCTCAGCGCGGCCATGGCGGCCCCGATTCCGTTATCCACGTTCACGACGACGACGCCCGGGACGCAGCCGGACAACATCCCGAGCAGCGCGGCCAGCCCGCCGAACGTGGCTCCGTAGCCGACGCTCGTGGGCACCGCGATCACCGGCGTCGAGACGAGACCGGCCACCGCCGACGGCAGCGCGCCTTCCATGCCCGCCACCACCACGATGCAGCCCGCCGCTTCCAGGGCCTGACGATGGGCGAGCAGTCGATGGATCCCCGCGACGCCGACGTCGACGATCCGCTCGACTCGAAGCCCGAACGCCTCCGCGACGAGCGAGGCTTCCTCCGCCACGCGCAGATCGGATGTGCCGGCCGCGAGGACCGCGAGATGTCCCGAGCGCGTCGGTCGTGGATCGAGCACGATGAGATCGGCTCGAGCGTGATGGACGGCGTGGGGCGCGACGTCGGCGACCGCTCGGAACTGCTCGAGCGTTGCTCGGGACACGAGGACCGGTCGGATGTCCGCCCGGATCATTTCCGCCACGATCGACGCGACCTGATCCGGCGTCTTGCCGGGGCCGTAGACGACCTCCGGCTGTCCGGTTCTCGATCCGCGGGAGACATCGACCTTGGCGTCGCCGAGATCGACGAACGTCATCCCTTCCAGTCGAGCGAGCGCGTCATCCGGGCCGAGGGCGCCCGAGGCGACGGTTGCGAGGATGCTCCGGATCTCATCGTGGCTCACGATCACGCGGGAAGTATCCCGCTCCATCCGGATAGGCTCCTATCCATGACGGTCCGGGACCCACGGGCGAAGCTCGGGGACCTCCGCCGGGTGCTCGGAGGGATCTCCGAAGCCGTCGTCGCGTTCTCCGGAGGGGTCGACAGCTCCTTCCTCGCGGTCGTCGCCCACCAGGTGATGGGCACGCGGATGATCGCGGCGATCGCCGACTCACCCTCCATCCCGAGGCACGAGCTGCAGGAGGCGACGAGGTTCGCCCATCGCCACGGCATCGCCCTCGAGACGATCCACACCGGGGAGGTCGACGATCCACGGTATCGAGAGAACACCGCGGCTCGGTGCGGATTCTGCAAGGACGCACTCCTCGACGGGCTCGCCGCCCAGCCCGGGCTGGCAGGGCGGACCTTGCTCCTCGGGGTGAACGCGGACGATCTCCACGACCACCGGCCCGGCCAGGCCGTCGCCCGGGAGCGGGGCGCCCGGTTCCCGCTCGCGGAGGTGGCGCTCTCGAAACGAGACGTCCGCTCGCTGTCGCGGGAGTTGGGCCTGGAGACGTGGGACAAGCCCGCAGCCGCCTGCCTCGCCTCCCGGATCGCCTATGGGGTGCCGGTCACGCCGGACGCTCTCGCGCGCGTCGAACGAGCCGAGCAGCACCTGCGGTCGCTGGGCATGTCCGGCGACGTTCGCGTCCGCGACCAAGGAGCCGACCTGGCGCGCATCGAAGTCGACCCGACGCGATTCGAAGACGTGCTCGCGGCTCGCAGCGAGATCGTCGAGGGTCTCCGAGAGGCCGGGTTCCGGTACGTGACCATGGACCTCGAAGGCTTCCGCTCCGGGAGCAACAACCTGGCGCTCATCTCCTTGGGGTCGCTGCGCCGCTAAGTTCCTCCCGGCGTCCAGCTTCGAGTCGGCAAGTCTCGCGTCCGGCTGCCCTAGGACTGCAGGGCGGCGCAGTGGGTGCTCGGGTGATCGGGAGCCGGAAGAGAGAACGGACTCGAACCCTCAGGGTACTTGGCGGCGGGGTCATCCGTCACGACCGGACCGGTCCCCGTGATGACGACGACGCCGTTCGACAACACGGGCTGTGCGAAGTTCTTCTCGGTGAAGTCCGTGATCCCCGGCGGCTCGAGGAAGCCGTCCTCATCGATCGCGCCGTGCCCTCCGCCACTGCAGTACGCGGCGACCTGCTCGTGGATCGCCGCTCTGGCGGGAGATGCAAGCACCGCGAACAGCATGAGGATCGTTCCTGCGAGGAGCACTCTTCTCATGGGACTCAACCCCTTCTCTCCACAACTTCCTTCACGATGAGCCGACCGCCCGCTCCCGGGACCGATCTCGCTTCGGGCTTCGGTCAGCTGCTCTGCCCCGGGCACGGAGCGGGAGCGTCGAACCCGCCGTCGCCGCCGGTGAGTGGCGCGCTTCCGACGTCTCTCGGGATGAGACCTTCGATCGGGCCGTTCGATGATGCGGCAGGCGTCTGATCGGTGCGGTTCGCTCCGGTGACGGAGAGGTCGCCGCCGCAGCGGAGGAGCGGCGTGATGCCGTGAACGTGCGCCGAGGCGCCACCTGCCGGGACGAGCACCATCGTCCCCGCGAGCACGCCTCCCAGGAGGATCCTTCGTGAGCGGTGCGACATCGAGCTGCTCCTTCCTCGGCTCGGCCGGCCGGGTTCGCCTCCCACCTAGGTAGTCGAGCCTGATGGGGGTACTACGGTCCGGGTCGGACTTCAGTTCAAGGCTTGGCGACACCCTCGACGGTCCACATGGAGACGGACGGCTGCGCCCCCCGTTCGAACATCACCATCGCGGTCAGAGCTCCGGACGATGCTGGCTCCGGCATCGCAACCGGGTACGGCCCGGATGTGGTGAAGGGACCTCGATCAGCTGCCGGAGGGGTGAGCATTCGCGACGTCGCCGATGATCTCGGCGAGCTCCTTCGGGCGCGACCACATCGGCCAGTGACTGGTCGGCAGGTCGACCCAGGTGATGTTCCGCACCTCCTGGAGGCCGGCGAGCCACGCGTAGCCCTCGCCCATCGCCTCCTTGTACTCCTGGGACGAGTACCCGGTGCAGATGAGGGTGCTCGGGATGTCGAGCCGCTCGTCGTTCCTCAGCTCGACGGCGTCGCGCAAGACACCGCCCGGCTCCGGGACCGCCCGCTGCCGGAACGTCTCGAGCTGCTCCTCGCTGAGCCCGTCGAGGTTCTCCTCCGCCGCGAGTTCCTCCCACGACATCGGCTTCTCCGCGCCGTCGAAGTCGGGATCGAGGGGCGGGATGCCCGGGGCGGTGTCGACGTACACCATCGCCGCGATCTGCTCGGGGACCCGATCGCTCGCGACGTAGCCGGAGAAGCCGGTTCCGCTGTGCACGGCGAGCACTACGGGACCGCCCGCCGCCTCGACCGCCTCGCAGATCGCGTCGACGTGGTCGGACAGCGTGATCGAGGACCGATCGGC
>Ga0299913_10001318_pt1 | contig 18100 bp, 15 predicted proteins | sample RVTome_9_FD_201360 | JGI IMG/M metagenome (GOLD analysis project Ga0299913, IMG submission 201360) | Soil microbial communities from uranium-contaminated site in the Upper Colorado River Basin, Wyoming, United States - RVT155D38 (version 2) ... | reverse complement strand
TGTTAAGATCCGGACGAATCGCCGGGAGGAGTCATGGCAGCCGTGGATGACGTCAAGAGCCTGTCGCAGATCTTCCTGTTCGAGGATCTGCGCGACGAGGAGCTGGCCGAGCTCAACGGCTTGTTGCACCGCAAGACCTTCCCCGCCGGCTCCAACATCATCAACGTCGCCGATCGGGCGGAGCGGGTCTTCATCCTCCTGGAGGGGACGGTCAAGATCTACGTCGACCAGATCGACGGCTCCGAGGTCATCCTCGCCTTCCTCGGCCCCGGGGACACCTTCGGGGAGATGAGCATGGTCGGCAGCGGAGGCCGCTCCGCCAACGTCGTTGCCATGGAGGAGTGCACCTGCCTCTCGATGGATCGGGTCTCTTTCCACCGCTGTCTGAAGTCGCTGAGTGGGCTCTCCTACAACCTGGTGCGCCTGATGAACCGCCGCCTGCGCCTCGCCAACGAGCAGATTCAGGCCCTCTCCACGCTCGACGTCCGCGGACGGGTGGCGCGTCAGCTGCTGGCGTTCGCGCAGCAGTACGGGCGGCAGTCCGACGACGGCGTGCTCATCCCGTTGCGGCTGACCCAGACCGACCTGGCGGCCCTGGTCGGGGCGTCGAGGGAGCGGGTCAACCAGGTGATCGTCGACTTCAAGGAGAGCGGCTACATCGGGGTCGACAGCACCCACCGCATCTCGGTCCGCAGCTTGGACGCCCTCACCGAGGTCTTCGAGTAGTGGCCCGGTTGCCCATTTTCTACAGTTGCGAGCGCTGTCCGGCCTATTGCTGCTCCTACGACCGGATCGTCGTAACGGACGCCGATATCCGTCGGCTGGCGAGGCACTTCCGGCTGTCTGTCGCCGTGGCGCGCGAGCAGCTGACGAAGAGGGGTGAGGAGAAGGGCGAGAGGGTCCTGCGCCACCACAAGGACCACGTCTACAAGTCGGTCTGCCGGTTCCTGGACCGGGAGACGCGCCGTTGCACCGTCTACGAAGCGAGACCGGAGATCTGTCGCGACTACCCGGGGAGCTCGCGCTGCGGCTACTACGACTTCCTCTCCTTCGAGCGCAACGCCCAGGAAGATCCGGAGTTCATCCCCGACGCCTGACAGGTCCGGCGTGACGTCTTGAGTCGGCGCGGCGCTCCTCGGTAGGGTGCCCCCGCGTTCCCATGTTGACCGATCTGACCGTCCGCAATCTGGCCGTGTTGGAAGAGGCCACGGTCGCGTTCGGGCCCGGGCTCAACGTGCTCACCGGAGAGACCGGCGCGGGCAAGTCGATCGTCGTCGACGCGCTGGCCCTGCTCGCCGGGGCCCGCGCCAGCTCCGAGCTGGTGCGCACCGGCAGCGACACCCTCGTCGTGGTCGGCCGCTTCGACCCGCCGACCGGCGAAGCGTGGGCCGAGATGCTCGCCGAGGCGGGTCTGACCCCCGATCCGGACGAGATCCTGGTGCGGCGCGAGATCAACCGGGAGGGCCGCAACCGGGTCTACCTGAACGACCAGCCCGTGACCCTGGCCCTGTTGCGCCGGGTGACCGGTCCGTTGCTGCGCATCCACGCCCAGCGCGAGGAGCTCGAGCTCGCCTCGCCGGAGCAGCAGCGCCGGCTGCTCGACCTCGCCGGTCGACGCGAGGCGGAGCCCCTGCTGGCCGCGGTGGGGGGAGCCTGGGAGGGCTATCGTCGTGCCGCCGAGCGCCTGGAGAGGGCGGCCGGGGACGAGCGGCTGCGCCGCGAGCGGACGGACCTGCTCCGCTTCCAGGTTCAGGAGATCGACGCCGCGGGCCTCGCCGCGGGTGAGGAGGACGATCTGCGGTCCGAGCGCCAACGGCTGCGCCACGCCGAGGCCATCGGTCAGGGCCTGGGCGGGGCGCTCGACCTGCTCTACGAAGCGGAGGAGAGCGTGGTCGACCGGCTGGCGCGCGCCCAGCGCGGCCTCGAGGGCATCGCGGAGTGGTTGCCGGAGGCCGCGGGCTGGAGCGGCGAGCTCGGGGAGCTCAGGATCCGGGCGGAGGAGGCGGCGCGCACGATCCGCGACCGGCTCGACGGGGCCGAGGCCGATCCTACGCGCCTCGACGCCGTGGAGAGTCGGCTCGCGGCGCTCGAGCGGCTCTTCCGCAAGTACGGGCTGGCGAGCGGCGAGCTGCTCGAGAGGCGGGCCGCGATGGAGCGCGAGCTCGACGAGATCGAGGAGGATGCACGCGATCGCGAGGCGCTGCAGGCGCACGTAGGCGAGGCCCTGGGGGCGTATCGCGAGGTCGCTGCGCGGCTCTCGGAGACCCGGCGTGGCTGGGCCGACGAGCTGGCCGCCGGCGTGCATCGAGAGCTGGCGCAGCTGGCCCTGGGCGGGGCGAGCTTCCGGGTCGATCTCGACGTCCAGCGGCGCTCGGGAAGCCCGCTGGAGATCGGCGACGAAGGAGTGGAGTTCGGAGCGTCCGGCTGGGACCGGGTGACCTTCCTGCTCGCCGCCAACCCCGGCGAGGAGGAGAGGCCCCTGGCGGTCGCCGCGTCCGGCGGCGAGCTGTCGCGGATCCACCTGGCGGTGCAGCTGGCGGCGCGCCGGGGTGGCCGGGGAGCCGAGGAGACGATGGTCTTCGACGAGGCCGATGCCGGCCTCGGCGGCGAGGCGGCGGCGGCCCTGGGCCGCAAGCTCCGGAGTCTCTCCGAGGGCGGCCAGATCCTTGCCGTCACCCACCTGGCGCAGGTCGCGTGCCAGGCGCACCGGCACCTGAGCGTGCGCAAGGCGGTACGAGGCGGTCGCACGCGCACCGCCCTCGAGCCGCTCGAGAACGGGAAGCGGGTGGAGGAGATCGCCCGCATGCTGGCAGGCGAGGCCCCCTCCGAGACCGCCCTCTCCCACGCCCGCGAGCTGCTCGCCGCCGCCGGCGGCTAGCGAGGCGTCAGGCGCGGTGCTTGCAGCGCGCGACGCGCCAGAACACGGTCAAGACGCCCCTCCTCCAGGGTCCTCGGCTGGAGCTACTCCTCCTCGTCGGCAGGGTCGCCCTCGACCGGCGGCTCCTGGGCGTCGCCGTTCGGCTCGTCGTCGGGCTCCGGCAGCGGCTCTCCGTGCGGAGGCTGCGTGTCCTCGATCCCGTTTCCCATGGCTCTCTGCCCTCCTTGGTGGGTCCGAGCTGTGGGCCAGGCAGCACGGCTCGGCGCCTCGGCGCCTGTGGTACGGAAGCTCGCGGGCAGTATACCCTCGCCGGAATCAGGTGCGCTCGCCGACGAGGACGAAGGCCGACCAGTAGTACGGGTGCCGGTAGGGGGTGCGCTCGAGGAGCGCGAGCTTGGCCTCCTGGAGGGCCCGGTCCAGGGGAACGTCGGCGCGGAGCGACTCGTAGACGGCGACCATGAGCTCGGCGGTGGAGTCGTCGGGGACCGGCCAGAGGCTGACCAGGAGGGCGTCCGTTCCGGCGTAGAAGAACGCTTGCGTCATGCCGACAAGACCCTCGCCCCGGATCTCCGTGCCGAGCCCAGTGCGGCAACCGGAGAGCACGACCAAGCGAGCGTCGAGGTCGAGCTCGAAGATCTCGTGCACCTGGAGAAAGCCGTCCTCCGTCGAGGCGCCCGGGCTCAGCACCAGGGCGGAGTACCCGGGCCGTCGGGTGTCGATGACGGTGTGGGCGGCGAAGTGGATCCGCGACGCCCTGCGCATGGCAGGGGCTGTCTTGACAGCGCTCTCCGTCGCCTCTGAGCCGAAAAAGACGGCGCGGCTCCGGGCCGGGAAGAGCCGGGAGATCGCGGCGATCTCGCGGCGCGCCTCCGGAAGCGGAGGCCAGAGCCCGTCGGTGCCCGGCGCCGGCGGGAGGCCCGCGGGGCCGACCGCTTGCCCTGCGGGCAAGGCGGGCGCCGGGTCAGCGAAGCCGACGAACTCCATCTCCGGCGGTTGCCGCGTCCGTCCGCGCTGGCGAATCCGGGCCAGCGCCGTGGCCGACGGGGCGTACGAAACCGACCAGGTCGACACCACGGTGCGCCGGCGACGGCTCGCGTCCACGAGACTTTCGAAGGGCACGTAGAGGAGCTCCTGGTCCGGGATGATGACGAGCGCTCCGCGGCCATCGATGAGCTCCTCCGCGGGACGGAGGAGCAGGTCGTAGAGCTTCGCTCGATGGAGATCCAAGCGGGCGAGGCCCCGCCTTCCTCCGGCCTCCAGGTCCTTGCGCAACGCCGAGACGATCGGTTGCAGGTCCGACCTCGAGGGCAGCAGGTGGACCTCGGCCCGATCCCTGGTCACGGCGAACAGGTAGGACCGGGGCTCGCCCAGCGCGAACTCCAGGAGGACGGTTTCCGAGTCCAGCAGCTCTCTGGCGTCGTCGAGCGCGACGACCTCCGGGTAGCGGAGCTCGGCGTAGCGCGGATTCGAGCGCCGGATGCGCCATTCGAGGGCCTCCAATCCCTCCTGTAGTCCGGCGATGCCCTGCCGCTGGGCCAGCGTGTCGCTGCCCTCCGCGCTGCCGTCGGCGATCAGTCTGCGCAGCTCGAGCTGGGCGGCGGAGAGCTCGCCGACCAGCACCGCCCGCTCTTCCAGCAGGGCCGGGGGGACTCCACGGTCGACTTCGACCTGAGCCTCGGCCAGCAGCTCGACGAGCATCCGGGCCTTGGCGCGCTCCGCCGCCTCGAACGCCTCGGGAATCGCTTCTCGCCCGGCCGCGAGAAGCAGATCGACGTACTCGAGGTAGTCGTCCAGGCCATGAGACTGGTAGGAGGCTCTTAGGGTCGGGCTGGCCAGCGCGGCGCGTACGGACTCGCGCAGGTCGAGGGAACGCTCGATGAGCTCGCGGGCCGTCCCGAGGTCGCCCCGCTTGCGGGCGCTGCGGGAGAGCAAGGCGCGCAACGGCGCCTCGCGGCCGGCGTCGCCGATGGCCACCGCCAGCTCCAGGCTCTCGGAAAGGGCGGCCTCGGCGGGGTCCAGCTCCTCCAGCTCGAGCAGGGCCTCGCCCCTGGCGCGCAGAGCCTCGATCTTGCCCGACACGTCGCCGAGCTCCTCGAGCAGTAGCAGGGACCGGTCAACGGCCTCGAGCGCCCGGTCGGGTGCGTCGCCCGCGGTGAGCGCACGCGCCCGGCCGACCAGGGCCAGAGCCTCGGTATGACGGTCTCCCACCCGGCGACTCAGCTCGATGGCGTCGTCGAAGCTGTCCATGGCGTCGTCGAGCTCGAGCCTGCGCTCCCGCACCCAACCGACTTGCATCAGCGCGATGGCCTCGCCCCGCTCGGACCCGATCTCACGGTGGAGCTCTAGGCTCCGGCGGGCGTACTCGAGGGCCCGGTCCAGGTCGCCGAGGAAGCTGAGCAGAAGACCCATGTTGCCGGTCGCAGTGGCGGCGGTGGACGCCCGCCCGACGAGGGGCGCCAGCTCGGCGGCCTCGCGGTAGTAGGTCAATGCCTCGGCCGCCTCGCCCCTGGTGGCGTGGACCACGCCGAGGTTGTTTAGCACCAGCGCACGGCTGCTCTCGTCGTGCAGGCGGTCGACCACTTCGAGCGCTCGACGGTAGTGCTCCAGCGCGGAGGTGTAGCGTCCGAAGAAGCGCTGGACTGCCCCCTGGTCGGTGAGGAGCAGCAGCTCCTCCCGCGGATTGCACGGACCAAGCGCGCAGGCTTCCAGACCTTCCCCGAGGAAGGCCTCGGCCTCTTGCCGGTCGCCTTGCCTGTAGGCGTGCTCGGCGCGGCGGCGGAGGATCGCCGGGCGGTACGTGGCGACCAGCGGCTGCGACGTCAGCGCCTCGGCCTCGGCGAAGACCCGTTCCGCCTCCTCCGCCTCTCCAGCGTGGCTGAGGGCGTCGGCCAGCACTGCCAGTACCGCCGCGCGGAGTCGCGGAGCTTCGGGTGCATCCGCGAGGCGATCCCGGGCCGTCCGGGCTGCGGCCAGCGCTTCGTCGTCGCGATCCGTCCACAGGAGCACCTCGGCTTGCCGCTGCAAGGCTTGCGCTTCGCGCCGGAGGTCGTGGAGCTTCGCCGCCCGTCCGGCCGCCTCGGCGAAAAGCTCGAGCGAGGCGTCGAGACCCTCCGGCGACGACCGGGCCGCGGCCGCGAGGCCCGACTGGACCAGACGATCGATAGCCGACCGCTCGGCGTCGCCCGCCTCCGGCACGCGCAACTCCTCGATACGCAGCTCGAAGGTGGACGGAGCGGCGAGAGCGGGCGGGCCCAGCACGACCAGGGTCAAGGGTCCGTCGGCCCGATCGATCTCGCAGGAAAGCACCCGTGGGACCCAGGACGCCCCGGCGTCCTCGCTTGCAGCGAGCACCGTCCCGCGCCCGTCGCGCAGCTCAAGCCCGAGGTCCAGTCCCCGCGGTTCGAGGACGGCTTTCACGAAAACGGGCGGCGACGAGGCCAGGGCGTACTCGACGGGGCCGTCGCCGGCGACCGTCCCGACGACGACCGAGCCGGGCCCCAGGCCGTCGGTCGCGGAGGGTTTGGGGGCGCATGCCCCGAGAACGCTCGCGACGCACAGGACGGTCCAGGAGATCGCGTGGCGTGACGAGCCCAATTGACTTCCCGTCCGGAGTCGGAGACCATCGAGGCGACGAGAATCAGCATAGCAGTCGGTTGCGAGGGGCGTCGTGCACGAGGCGGTCGAGGACTTCATCCAGTCCTATCTGGAGGGCGAGCGCGGTGCCGTGGCGCAGGTGGACGGCTGGATCCTGGCCGCGGCCAAGCCGTTTCACCGCCGCATCCGGGACGAGTGGGACGACGCCGTCCAGGAGACGCGGCTCGAGGTCTTCCAGGCCCTCGGGCGCGGAGACTTCCGGGGCGAGGCGCAGCTGAAGACCTACGTCTTCCGGGTGGTGAGCCACACCTGTCTCGACCGCCTGCGTCGCCGCGATCGTTGGAAGTGGACCGAGCTGGCCGAGAGCCAGGGCGAGCCGCGCGGGAGTGAGCGCCGGATCGCGGTGCGCGAGGTCCCGCTCGAGACCGCGGACCTCGTGGCGAGGGTCCTCCAGCAGGTGCCCGAGGAGTGCCGATCCCTGTGGTCCATGCTGGTCGCCGGGCTCAGCTATCGCGAGATGGGCCGGGCCGTCGATGCCAGCGAGGGCGCGCTGCGGGTTCGCGTGCTGCGCTGCCGCAAGAAGGCCCTGGAGGTGCGGGACCGGTTGGTGGGTGCCGCCACCGGGGGTAACGAAAGCGGCGTCCCGAGCGCCCGAGTGTGAGAGCGGATTGCTGCGCGATCATGGATGCCGAACGAGCCATCGAGCTGTTGCCGTGGTATGTCAACGGCGGTCTGGAGGCCGCGGAGCGCCGCGAGGTGGCCGACGCCCTCGCTGCCTCCGCCGAGGTGCGTCGAGAGCTCGCCCAGGTGCGTCGGGCCTTCGAGCTGCACGGCTACCGGCTGGAGCCGGAGGTGCTGCTGGACTACGCCCTCGGTTTGGAGCCGGAGGGCGTGACCCGGGAGACGGTCGAGACGCTGGCCGCGCTCCTGCCGTCGGTGCGGGAAGAGCTCGCCCTGGTGCGCGAGGGACTGGACTCGCTGCAGGGCGCCGGTTCCGCCGAGGCTCGCGGCGCGGAAGACGAGCCGGAGCGCGCCCCGTGGCGCCGCGGAGCCATCGCGGCGTCGCTGGTCGCAGTGGCCTTCCTCGGCGCCTGGGCCTGGTCGTCGCACCGGCTAGGCCAGCGCAGCCAGGAGCTGCAGCTCGTCCGCAGCCGCCTGGAGACGGTGGACTCCGAGCTCAGCGCGCTGGCCCGACGCCTCGAGGCCCCGAGCGCCGGCGGCGGGACGGGTGCCCTGGTCACCGCCGACCTGCTGGTGACCGATCTCTTTCCGACCGGAATGGTCCTGCGGGGTGGGGAGGAAGAGGCGGACGGCGTCACGATCGTGCCGCGCCGGACGCGGCGGGTCGTCCTCTTGCTGAACTCCCGCCTGCCGGAGACGACCGAGGTCGCGGGGCTGGCGCTGCGCGACGCGTCGGGAGCCGAGGTCTGGAGATCGACCGAGCCGGTCGTGCGCGGCGAGCACGGAGAGTACGCCCTGCTGCTGCCTGTGAGGGAGCTGGGAGCCGGCCTCTACACCCTCGAGCTGCTCGGCGAGACCTCCGGGTCCCAGGCGGTCCTCGAGGTGTACCGCTTGCGACTGGGCTGACGGAACCGGACGCCCTCTTTCCCGTAAGCTAGCCGCGTGAGCGAGCTGTGGAGGCGCGGCGATCCCATCGAGCGGCTGACGGAGAGGCTGGACGGCGGCGGGTTCCTCGCCGTGCCGACCGAGTCCTCCTACGGCCTGGCGGCCGACCCGCGTTCCGAGCAAAGCGTCGAGGCGATCTTCAGGGCCAAGGGCCGCGTGGACTCCAAGCCGCTGCCCGTCGTTGCCGCGGATCGGGAGCAGCTCGAGTCCCTCGGCGTCCGCTTCCCCGGGCCGCTCGTCGAGCTGACGCGATGCTGGCCGGCGCCCCTCACCCTGGTGGCCGAGCTGACGGAGCCGGTGGCCGCGTCACGCGGCCGGCGCCGTCTCGCCGTGAGGGTGCCCGCGGAAGAGGAGCTCCGCCGGCTCCTCCGGCGGCTGGGACGCCCGGTGACGGCGACGTCGGCGAACCGCTCGGGAGAGGCCCCGCTGCTGACCCCCGAGGAGGTGCTGGACGCCTTCCCGGAGAGCCCGCTGACAGTGGTCGATGCGGGGCGGATGGCCGGCGGTCTCCCGTCCACCCTCCTCGGAGTGGAGGGTGACCGAGTCGTGCTCTTGCGCTCGGGCCGGTATCCTTGGCCGTCTGCGGACGCCGAGTTTTCCGCAGCCTCTGTGGAAATCTCGGACCGCGGGAGCGGGTGATCGCGGGAGCGGAGAGGGCGCGAGCGGAATGACTCGATTTCTGTGCACAGTCGCCGTCGCCTGCCTGCTCGCCGACGGTGCGGCGGCGGAGCAGCGAATCTACCCCCTCGCGGACGTGGAGCCCGGGCTGCGAGGAACCGGGCTCTCGGTGTTCCGCGGCGAGACGCCGGAGGCGTTCGGCGTCGAGGTCCTGGGCGTCTGGCGCGAGGTGTCCCCCGGAACCAGCTACATCCTGGCGCGCTTGACCGGCCAGGGGCTGGAGGAGAGCGGGGTCATCGCGGGGATGAGCGGCAGCCCCGTGTATATCGGCGAGCGCCTGCTGGGAGCCGTCGCCTTCTCCTGGCCCTTCTCGCAGCAGCCGATCGCCGGCATCACGCCGATCGAGACGATGCGTGAGCTGGACAGGGCCGAGCCGGTGGTGCCGTCCCCGGCGGGAGCCGTCCGCCTCGATGTGGAGTTGTTGACCCGCGAGCGCCTCTCGGAGGACCTCCTGCTGGGACCCCTCTCGCGGCTGATGGCACAGCCCGTCCAGGGGGGAGCCTCCGGTTTGCTCTGGTCACTTTCCGGGTTCGGCGAGTGGAGCCGGAGCCTGCTGGCCCGCGGTCTGCAGGGCGGGGTCGCGACCGCCGGGCGCCATCTGGTCTCCGACGCGGCCGGACTGGAGGCGGGCGACGCCGTGGCGGCCGTGCTGGTCGACGGGGACCTGAGACTGGCGGCCACCGGCACGGTCACCGAACGCAGCGCCGACCGGATCCTCGCCTTCGGGCACCCCTTCCTGGGCCTCGGCGACCTGCGAGTGCCCATGGCTCGGGCCGAGGTGGTGACCGTCGTGCCCAACCGCGCCGTCTCCTTCAAGCTGGCCAACACGGGCGCGGTGGTCGGCGCCTTCGATCTCGACCGCAGCCCCGGGATCCGGGGGAGGATCGGACTCGAGGCACCGACGATCCCGGTCGCGGTCTCGATCAGGGGCGAGCGCGAGAGGGACTTCGCCTTGCGCGTCGCCGACCTTCCGCAACTCATGCCGACCCTCCTGGCGGTCGGCATCCTCGGGTCGCTCGACGCGACGACCCAGACCGCCGGCGCCCAAACGGTGGGCCTGCGAATCCGGCTCGATCTGGCCGGGCGGCCTCCGGTCGAGCTCGAGCAGGTCTTCGAAGGGGAGGGCGCGAGCCTGCAGGCAGCCCTCTGGACGCTGGCCCTGACCGGTTTCGTTCTCCAGAACGACTACGACGAGGTGGCGCTGGAGCGTGTCGAGGTGTCCCTCGACCAGGCCCAGGGGCGGAGGGCGGCGCGGATCGGCTCGGCCCATCCGGACCGTCGCGTCGTCAAACCGGGTGACCGGGTGACGCTGGCCGTCGAGGTCCATCCCTATCGCGGCGAGCCCTCCCGGCGTGAGCTCGTCGTGACGGTGCCCGAGGGATTGGCCGACGGCAAGTACTTCCTGCTCGTGGGCGACGGCACCAGCATGACCGCCGCTCGTCTGGGGGTCGAGAAGAGCGCTCCCGAGACGCTCGAGCAGGCCCTCGGGCTGCTCCGGTCGATCGCGCCCCGGAGCCGGCTGGTCGCCTCGGGGCTCTTCGCGGCCGCTGGCTTGAGGGTGGCAGGGGAGGTCTTGCCGCAGCTTCCCGGGTCCATCCAGTCCCTCTGGCGGGCGGCCGACCCGGCGGCCTACGAGACGCTCGATCTGGCCTGGATCCCGTCGGCGAGCGTCGAGAGCGACGTCCCCCTGGCCGGGGTGACCCGCGTGGACCTCGAGGTGCGACGCGACGGGGTCGGCAAGAAGCGAAAGGGCGGAGAGTGAGATGAGGTGGATGAGCGCTGGGCTCCTGGCGGTCGGAGTCGGTGCCCTCGGTGCGACGCCGTCCCTCGCCGGGGAGGTGCGGTTCCTCTCCCAGGCCAGTGCCGAAGACTTCGTCGCCGGAACTCTGGACGGCACGACGATCGACGTGCTGGGCTCCCTGAGGCTCGGCCGCGAGGTCGAGCGGATCGCCGGCGTCGAGGAGCCCTTCGTCCTCAGCGCCGCCCCACATCTCGACGGCTGGGTGCTGGGCACCGGGAACTCGGGACGAGTGCTTCTCGTGGGCAGGGACGGCACGGTTCGCACGCTCCTCGAGGCGGCCGAGCCCGAGGTCTTCGCGGTCCACGTCGATCCGGACGGCACGATCTTCGCCGGGACCTCGCCGGGAGGAAAGGTCTACCGGATCCTCCCCGAGGGGGAGTCCGAGGTCTTCTTCGAGCCCGGAGAGCGCTACATCTGGGCCCTGGATCGCGCCTCCGACGGCGCTCTCCTCGTGGCGACCGGCACCGAGGGGCATCTGTGGGCCGTCGACCAGGCGGGCGCGGGCACGCTCCTGCTCGACTCCGAAGAGACTCATCTGCGGGCGCTGGCGAACGGGGAGGACGGCTCGGTCCTGCTCGGGACCTCGGGCCAGGGGCTCATTCTGCGTCTCGACCCGTCGGGGGGGGTCCGCACTCTGTACGATGCCCAACAGCCGGAGGTCGTCGCCTTCGCGCGCGGCGAGGGGGGAACGATCTGGGCCGCGCTGGTGGCGTCGGAGGCGACCCTGGCCCCGCAGGCAGGGGAGGCCGCCGGTGGTGAGGACGGCGACGAAGGCTCGGCCGCGGTAACGGTCGAAGGGGGAAACGGCACCACGAAGCAGGGGCCGCGGTCCGAGGTCGTCCGGGTCGCCGCGGACGGCACGGTGCAGAGCGTCTGGCGGTTCGCCGAAGAGACGGTCTACGACCTCGCGGTGGCCTCCGGCACGCTGTGGGTCGCGACCGGCCTGGAGGGGCAGCTCTTCTCGTGGCGGGACGGCGCGATGCTGGTCGAGCAGGATGTCGACGAGCGGCAGATCGTGGCCCTCGTCCCGGGAGAGGTCGGCGTGGCCTTCGCCACCACCAACGCCGGAGCGTTCTACCGCACCCTCGAAGCCCCACGTTCCTCCGGCACCTTCGTCAGCGCGCCCCTGGACGCTGGAGCCGGGTCGCGATTCGGCCTCCTGCGCTGGATCGGTGAGGCGCCCGAGGCCACCAGCGTCGGCTTCCGGGCGCGCAGCGGGATGAGCGCGACGCCCGATCGCACCTGGGGCGAGTGGCAGGCGATCGACCGGGGAAGGGAGGCCTCCTTGGCGGCCCTGCCGCTGGGGCGCTATCTCCAGTGGGAGGCGGAGCTCAGGTCCGCTGACGGTGTCTCTCCGGTGATCGCGGGGGTCGAGATCTCGTACCGGCAGGGCAACCTGCCACCCCGCATCGAGTCCTTCCAGGTGCTCGATCCCGGGCAGGTCCTGGTGCCCACCACCTTCAACCCCAGCGATCAGGTCTACGAGCCTGCCCATCCCAACCGGCAGGGCATCTTCAACTCCCTCGAGGCGAGTGGCGAGCGGGATGCCGGTCGCCTCAAGACCCTCTGGCGCCACGGGTACCGGACCCTGCGCTGGACCGCCGAGGATCCCAACGCCGACGACCTGCGGGCGGCCCTCGCCTTCCGTCCCGAGGGCAGGGAGACCTGGCTGCCGATGGAGGAGGAGCTCACCGACCCCTACTACAGCTTCGATGCGACGGTGCTCGCGGATGGCGTCTATCGGTTCCGACTGTCGATCGACGACGGCGCCGACAACCCCGGCGAGGCGGTGACGGTCGAGCGAGTCTCGCCCCCTGTCGTCGTCGACCATTCGCCTCCGGCCGTGGTGACGACGCGCACGAGGGAGAATGTCCTCGAGGTGACCGTGGAGGATGCCCTCGGACCGCTGCGCGAGGCCTCGGTGAGCTGGGACGGGGCCGAGTGGGAGCCAGCCGTGCCGGCCGACGGCCTCCTCGACGGGCGACGCGAGATCCTGCGACTCCCGCTGCGGTCCGCCGGCCTGTTGTTGCTCCGCCTGATGGACGCGTCGTTCAACGTGCGCACCGTCGATCTGTCGGGAGACCGGCCGTGAAGGGTCGGCGCGCCGCGGTCCTCCCGGGGTCCTTCGACCCCATCCACAACGGCCACCTCGACATCATCGAACGCTGCCGGCCGATCTTCGACGAGGTGATCGTGGCGGTGCTCTACAACGAGGAGAAGAAGGCGCTGTTCTCCGTCGAGGAGCGGGTGGAGATGATCAGGGAGGCCCTCGCGGATTGCGACGACTGCAGGGTCGAGAGCTTTTCCGGCCTGCTGGTGGATTTCATGGACACCGTCCAAGGGACGACGATCGTCCGCGGTCTGCGCGCGGTATCGGACTTCGAGTACGAGTTCCAGATGGCCCTGATGAACCGGCGACTGGACCCTCGGGTGGAGACCGTCTTCCTGACCCCGAAGGAGGTCCACACCTACGTCTCGAGCCGTCTGGTGAAGGAGGTCTTCTTCCTCGGCGGCAACGTCACGGGACTGGTGCCGAACGGCGTGCTGCGCCGGATGGAGGCCCTGCGGCGGCAGGAGAGCTCGTGATCGGGCGCTCGGCCGCGCGGGCCTCGACGGCTCGGGGCGGGCTCCTCGAGGCCTTCGTCCACGCCCTCCCCAAGGTCGAGCTCCACGTCCACCTCGAGGGCACCTTTCGGCCGGCGACCCTGTTGGCGCTGGCGCGTCGACACGGAGTCTCCCTGCCGGCCGACGACGAGGCAGGCCTCGCCCGATGGTTCCGCTACCGCGACTTCGAGCACTTCGTCGAGGTGTACCTGACCTGTTCGAGTTGCCTGCGTGACCCCGAGGACTTCCACCGTCTGGCGCTCGACTTCGTCGAGGAGCAGGCACGCCAGAACGTCCTCTGGAGCGAGGCGACCTTCTCGGTCTCGACTCATCTGGCGCGCGGGCTCGACGGCGGGGCCCTGGCGGAGGCGCTGGCCGCGGCGGCGGCCGAGGGTGAGCGGCGTTTCGGTACCGCGGTGCGCTGGGTGCCGGACATCGTCCGCAACATGCCGGCCGACCGGGCCGAGGCAACCCTGGAGTGGGCCCTCGAGCACCGGCCGCGGGGCGTGGTGGCGCTCGGGGCGGCCGGCATCGAGACGGCGGGCAACGCCGTCTGCCGGGCCCCGCTGCTCGAGGCGGCCCGTCACGGACTCCGGCGGACCATCCACGCCGGCGAGCAGTGCGGTCCCGACTCGATCCGCGAGGCGATCGACGAGCTCGGCGCCGAGCGCATCGGACACGGAATCCGCGCCGTCGACGACCCGGACCTGGTGCGCCGCCTGGCGGCGACGGGCGTGCCGCTCGAGGTCTGTCCGACCTCGAATGTCCGTCTCGGGCTGGTCGAGTCGATGGCGTCGCACCCCGTCGAGGTCCTGAGCGCCGAAGGCGTGGAGATCTCGCTGGGGTCCGACGACCCGCCCTTCTTCGGCACGACGCTGGAGGGCGAGTACCTGGCGGTGGCCAGGGCCTTCGACTACACCTTCGAGGAGCTCGCCGATCTCGCCCGGGCGGGGCTGCGGCACGCGTTCACGACGGCGGAGGAGCGTGCGGCGCTGGAGACGGAGCTCGAGCGACGGATGGAGGCGGCGTGGCGGGTCGTCGACGGCACCGGGGGTTGACGGGCCGTCCCTCGGCGCACCGATCTGGCAGGGCGGCTACTGCGCCGGCTGGTCCCTGACCGCCGCAAGCGCCGCTTCGCGCTCGTCGGCGAACTCGTCGCCCTCGTTCCAGGTCGGCATCTCGTCGGCCTGGGCCACGGCGAGGCCGACGTAGAAGGCGAGCCGGGCATCGTCGACCATGCCATCGAAGACCCAGTCCTCCGTCAGCTCGTCGGAGGCCTGGTGATAGCGCTCCTCCTCGAACCTCTCCATCTGCTCCCGTCCCCAGCCCTCGGGGCGGTCGCGGAAGTCGGTCCCACCGTCGGGGTAGAAAGCGGGGACGCCGACCTTGGCGAAGTTGAACTGGTCGGAGCGGTAGAAGAAGCCCCGGTCGGGGAACTGGTCGGGCTTCACGACTCGATCCTGGGTGACGGCGACGGCCTCGACGATCGGGTCGAGCGAAGACTTTCCGTAGCCGATGTAGGTCAGGTCCCGGGTCCGACCCCAAATGTTGCCGCCATCGAGGTTGATGTTCGCGGCGATCTTGCCGGGCGGGAACGTGGGATGCTGCGCGTAGTGCTCGGAGCCGAGGAGGCCCTGTTCCTCTGCCGCCACGAAGAGGAAGAGCAGGGAACGGCGGGGCGGCTCCGGCAGCCGGAGCGCGGCGCGGGCGATGGCCAGCACCTGGGCCGTGCCGGAGGCGTTGTCGAGGGCCCCGTTGTAGACGTCGTCGCCGTCGGGATCGGGCTCGCCGCGGCCGAGGTGATCGTGGTGGGCGGTGTAGACGACCACCTCGTCCGCCAGCTCCGGATCGCTCCCCGGCAGCAACCCGGCGACGTTGGCCGTCTGGGCGCGGGTGACCTCGTTGTCGAGCGTCAGGGAGGTGGTGACGTTGAGCGGGACCGGTGCGAAGTCGCGGGAGCGGGCCGACTCGACCAGCTCGTCGAGATCGTGTCCGCTGAGGGCGACCAGCTCGCGAGCGGCGTCCTCGGTGACCCACGCGTGGACCGTGCAGCGCGGCTCGTCGCCGGCCGGGAGCTCGAACTGCGGCCCGGTCCAGCCGGTCTGCACGACGTTGAAGGGATACCCGGCCGAGGGAGTCGTGTGGATGATGATCGCGCCGGCAGCACCCTGCCGCGCAGCACTCTCGTACTTGTAGTCCCAGCGCCCGTAGTAGAGGCGCCGCTCGCCCTCGAAGAGCTCCGCGTCCCACTCGGGGTCGTTGTTGAGCATGAGCAGGACCTTGCCGTCGACGTCGGCGTCCTTGTAGTCGTCCCAGCCGTATTCCGGGGCCTGGATCCCGTAGCCGACGAAGACGACCTCGGCCGCCGAGATCGCCGCCTTCGGTTCCTGCACGCCGCTGGCGGCGACGAAGTCCTCCCAGAACTCCAGGTTGAGACCGGAGCGCGGTCCGAGGAAGGTCCAGCGCGGCGGGACCTCGGCCTCGATGCCCACGATGGCGAAGGGCTGTAGCCAGCTTCCGTCGGGGCCGCCCGGCTCGAGGCCCAGCAGCTCCATGGTGCTCGCCAGGTAGCGTTGGGTCAGGGCGTCGCCGCGGCTGGCGGGCCCCCGCCCCTCGAGGAGGTCGTCGGCGAGGAAGGAAACGGCGGCGTGCAGCGCGCCGGCATCGATGCTCTCGCCGGCCACGCTCGAGGCGGCCGGAAGGGGCAGGTCGGCAACCGCCTCGCCAGTGCCCGGCTCCCCTTCGGGTGGGGCGGGCTGGCACGCGCCGAGGGTCAGGAGGAGGGCGAGGACGGGGAACGCGACGTTCTTGTCGGTCGAGGGGGCTCCTGATACTTTCATGGCGCCCGGACTCTAGCAGTGCCCGCCCGGAACACCGCGAGTGCGATGCGCCTCCAGACGGTCGTGCGTGACTGCCTTTACCTGAACTGGGCGGTTCCCAGGGACGTGCTCGCGGACCCGCCCCGGCCGCTGCGTTACGAGTGCCATCTCCACGCCGGGGAGTCGTGGGCCTTCGTGTCGGCCCTGCTCTTCCACCAGAGCAGTCTGCGGCTCGGGCCCGTTCCACTCGCCGGTCTCTCCTATCCCCAGATCAACCTCCGCTCCTACGTCAGTGACGCCGGGACGCCGGCCGTGCTCTTCCATCGCATGTTGGTGCCCGGCTGGGCCGCGCCCGCCGTGCGGCTGGTCTCACGCATGCCCTGCACCGGGGCCCGCTTGCACCTGGCCCGGCCCTCGCGCGACACGGGGGCCGAGGCCTGGGCGTTCGAGGCTCGAGCCGGGGAGGGCGGTCTGTCGGTGACGATCCGGCCGGGCGGGCCGGGTCTTCGGCAGGGGCCGGAACTGGGCTCGTGGACGGCGACGACCGAGTACTTCCGCTTGCGGGACCGGGGGTTCGCGTCGTCGCCGGCGGGTCTGCGGCGGATCGACACCGCGCACGAAACCGTGCCTCTCTGGCCGGTAGTCGCCGAGGTCGCTGAGGTCGGCCTGATGGCCGCGACGCTGGGCGCTGCCGGACGCTTCGAGGGAGTGCTCCACTCCGCGTGGCTCTGCCCCGAGATCCCCCTGAGCTTCGTGACGAGCCGGGCGGCCGAGCCGGTCCTTCCCCGCCGCGTGCCCGCCCCGGGCTGATCGCCGCCACCGACCCGCCGTCGCGATGGGCTATCCTCTAGCGCCATGATCGAGTCGCCGGGCGCGGTCTTCGCCTCTCTGTGCGGTATCGCGGCCTTCTTCTTCTGGGTCGAGAAGGCCACCGGCTGGAAGCTCTTCCGGTACATCGTGCCGCTGATCTGGATCTACGCCACGCCCGTGGTGCTGCGCAACGTCGGCGTCCTTCCCGAGGCCTCGCCCGCCTATGACCTGCTGCAGGTCCACGCCCTGCCGATGATCATCACCTTGCTGTTGCTCTCGGTGGACGTCGGCAAGGCGATCCGGGTGATGGGCAAGGGCGTGCTGGTCATGTTGCTGGGCACGGCGGGCGTCGTCCTCGGAGCGCCGATCGGCTTCGTGGCGGTCAAGCACTGGCTGGCGCCGGACGCCTGGAAGGGCTTCGGGGCGCTGGCCGGCAGCTGGATCGGCGGCACTGGCAATCTGGCGGCAACGGCGGCGATGCTCGAGACCCCACCGGAGCAGTTCGGCCTCGCCGTGCTCGCCGACACGGTGATCTACGTCGGCTGGCTCCCCCTGCTGTTGCTGTCCAAGAACCTGGCCGGACCGTTCAACCGCTGGACCCGGGTGGAGAAGGGGCGCATCGAGCGGATGGAGCGGGTCCTCGCGGACGAGGCCGTGGAGGAGAGGCCGGCGACGTTTCGCGACTACATCTTCCTGTTTGCCCTGGCCAGCGGCGTCACCTGGTTGGCGGCCTGGGTGGGCGGCCGGTTGCCGGAGTTCGAGCCGGTGGTCTCGACGTCCACGTGGACGATCCTCATCGTCACGACGCTGGGCATTCTCCTCTCCTTCACCCCCGCCAAGCGGATTCCAGCCTCCCACGAGCTCGCCATGGGCCTGCTCTACGTGTTCGTCGCCCGCATGGGCGCGGTCGCCTCCCTTTCGGGTCTCGCCCAGGCGCCGGCCTTCCTGCTCGGCACGGCGATCTGGATCTCGGTGCACGGAGTCTTCTGCCTCGCCGGGGCCTGGCTCTTTCGCGTCGACGTGCACAGCGCGGCAATCGCCTCCGCCGCCAACATCGGCGGTGCGGCGTCGGCTCCGGTGGTGGCGGCCTTCCATCGCGAGAGCCTGGTGCCGGCTTCGATCCTGATGGCCCTGCTGGGCTACGCGATGGGCAACTATCTGGGCTGGTTGACCGGCCAGCTCTGCCGGTTGGTGGCCTGACGCATGACGGACCCCCTGGACCGGCGGCCGCAGCGCATCGCCGTCCTGCCCGGCGACGGCATCGGCCCCGAGGTGACGGCGGAGGCGATC
>Ga0299913_10001317_pt1 | contig 18110 bp, 16 predicted proteins | sample RVTome_9_FD_201360 | JGI IMG/M metagenome (GOLD analysis project Ga0299913, IMG submission 201360) | Soil microbial communities from uranium-contaminated site in the Upper Colorado River Basin, Wyoming, United States - RVT155D38 (version 2) ... | reverse complement strand
CTTGCGTCCGATTCGTGACAGGTGGCTCTTGACGGTGAGGGCGGAGAGGTTGAGCGCCTCGCCGATCTCCTTGTTGGAACGCCCGTCGGCCACCAGTTGGAGCACTTCGACCTCGCGCGCCGACAGCTCACGCGGGGTGTTGTCGGTGCCGGGCACCCTCGTGCCGGCGGCCAGCATCGGAGCCACGTTGGGATCCGCGTACACCCCGCCGTCGAGGACCCGGCGCACGCCGTCGGTGACGATGGACGGCGAGGCCGACTTGAGCAGATATGCCTGCGCCCCGGCCTGGAACGCCGAACGGACCGCGAACGGGTCGTCCGACGATGCGAGCACGACGATGCGCGGCCAGCCGAGTGAGCGCAGTTCGCCCACCAGGTCCAGCCCGCTGCCGTCGGGCAGCCCCAGATCCAGGATGGCCAGGTCGCACGGACCGCTGGCCAGTGCCCTGGCCCGTGCTTCGGCCACGGTCGCGGCCTCATGCACGGTGCCTGCTCCCATCTGCGACAGGCGCGTCGCGATGGCCTCGCGCAGGAGTGGATGGTCGTCCACTACGAGCACAGAGAACAGTTCTTCCCGCGGATGCGGGACCATGGGTGCCGGCATCGTGCCGGCGGGTGTGCGAACAGCCGTGCCAAGGCCAACGGCAGCCACGTCACTACCTCCCTGATCGGTCGTGCCCCCCGACCTCACCGGGACCCCCGACCGGTTGACCGCGCCGCCGACCGATCGGGGGTGGTGTAGACGGGGGAAGCGTAGCCGCCCAAGCGGCTCAACGGGGCCATTCGGACGGGGGATTTCCCGATCGGGTTGTCACGAACCGTTTTCACGTCGCTCGGTAGGGTGAGCATTGGGCAAATCGGCTAACGCCCAGTGGTGCTGACGCGACGTGCCAGGGTTGGCACTTTGGGCATCCGTGGCTGCGCCTAACGGCCGCTTGACAAGCGGCCGTCGTACTGAGCGCGTGGGAGCCGGTTACGCCGCTCGGCGCAACGCCCTTGGGCCGTGCCTGGACGCGCCGGGAGGCCGGGTGAGGGCCGTCAGAACCGCGATTCGGTAGCGGCGGGTCGTCAGCGGATCACGGTCCGCACGCCCACCGGAGGCAGCCCGGCGGCCGTGGCCAGCAGCGTGCAGAAGGCGTCGGCGTGCGTGGCCAACTCGGCGTCCTGGGCGGTCCACGACGCCCGCAGCTCGATGTCGTGGCTGTGCGCCGGGCCGGCGATGTCGCCGAAACGCGCCGACGAGGTCTGGGTGACGGTGCCGCCGAGCGCGGTGAACCTGGCGCTGGACAGTTCCAGCGCCTCGGTAAGCCAGGACCAGCCCACCTCGGGCAGCAGCGGGTCGCCGGCCAGCTCACCGTCCAGCTCCGCGCGCACGTAGATGACCAGGCGCAGCACGCCGTCCCACATCTGCTGGCCGTCGGGGTCGTGCAGCAGCACGAGGCGGGCGGTCGCCACCGGCGTCTCGTCGTCGTCCTCGTCCTCGGCGGCCACCTCGGCGCTGATCGCGTGCGTCCACGGCGCGAGGCGCTGCGGCGGCGGCACGGTGCCCAGGACGATCTCGGGCCGCGGCCGGACGTTGCCCAGCGCCGCGACGGCCGCGGTGAACAGCGCCGGCGTGTCGCCGGCCGGTGTGTCGCGCGCCGCCGAGGACGAGCGAGCCCTGCCTCCGGCCACACCTCGAACTGTAGGAGCCACTCGGAGGGTGCCGCTGCAGGCGCGCCGCTGGCGCTCGATCATGGTTCCGCCTCCGCGGGAGGAAGTCGGGACTGCGTCAGCGTTCCCGTGGGGTGCTGCGTCGGGCTGGTCAGGCCGCGCCGCGCTGCCGGAAGCCCTCGCGCACGGATGGGCCGGCGAGCTCCTCGGGCAGCCAGAGCGCCAGGCCGGCGCCGCACTCGGCGCACACCGCGACCGGCTCGGGATCCGCGGCGAGCTGCACGATCTGCACCGTGCAGTCGGCGCCGCACTCCGGGCACCAGTGCACCTCGACCCGCAGTTCGAGCCCAGACTCGGCCATGCCCACACCTCCGTCGCCCCGGTTAGGCGTTGCCCCGGTTGGCAGCAACGCTGTCACGGACGGGCCGCGGTGCGCGGGTGCCACGCCGAGCAACCGGCGTTTCCGGTCACCGTGCGACGATGACAGCGAGATGACCAGTTCAGTAACGCAGCGCCGCGCGCTCGACACCGCCCCGTTCCTCGTCGCCGCCCGCGGCGGCCGGCCGCCGCGGCCGCCGGTCTGGTTCATGCGCCAGGCCGGGCGGTCGCTGCCCGAGTACCGCGAGCTGCGCGCCGGCACCGGCATGCTGCAGGCGTGCCTGACGCCCGAACTGGCGTGCGAGATCACCATGCAGCCGGTGCGCAGGCACGGCGTGGACGCCGCGATCCTGTTCAGCGACATCGTGGTGCCGCTGGCCGCCGCCGGCATCGGGCTGGACATCGTGGCCGGCACCGGGCCGGTGGTCGAGCGGCCCGTGCGCAGCCCGGCCGACATCGCCGCGCTGCCCGCGCTCGACCCGGAGGCCGTCGCGCCGGTGGCCGAGGCGGTGCGGCTGCTGGTCGGCGAGCTCGGCGGCACGCCGCTCGTCGGCTTCGCCGGCGCGCCGTTCACCCTCGCGTCGTACCTGGTCGAGGGCGGCCCGAGCCGCAACCACGAGCGGACGAAGGCGCTCATGTACTCCGACCCGGCCGGCTGGCACCAGCTCGCCGGGAGGCTGGCGCGGATCGCGCTGACGTTCCTGCGGGTGCAGGTGGACGCCGGGGTGGACGCGGTGCAGCTCTTCGACTCGTGGGCCGGCGCGCTCTCGGACCGGGACTACCGGGAGTTCGTGCTGCCGCACTCGTCGGCGGTGTTCGACGGGCTGGCCGACGCCGGGGTGCCGCGCATCCACTTCGGGGTCGGCACCGGGGAGCTGCTCGGCTCGATGGCCCAGGCCGGCGCCGACGTGGTGGGGGTCGACTGGCGGATCCCGCTCGACGACGCCGCACGCCGGGTGCGGACCGCTCGGCCGGACCGGCCCGTCGTGCTGCAGGGCAACCTGGACCCGGCGGTGCTCTTCGCGGACTGGCCGGTGGTGGAGCGCGAGGTGCGCCGGATCGTGGCCGAGGGTCGGGCCGCCGACGGGCACGTGGTGAACCTCGGCCACGGCGTGCTCCCGGACACCGACCCCGAGGTGCTCACGCGCGTCGTGCAGCTGGTGCACTCGCTGACGTGACCGGTCGGCACGTGGCAGTCGTCGGCGGCGGCATCTCCGGGCTCGCCGCGGCGTACCGGCTGCGCCGCCTCCTCGGCGCCGGCGCGCGCATCACGATCGTGGAGCAGTCTTCGGCGCTGGGCGGCAAGCTGCGCACGGTCGCGCTCGCCGGCGTCCCGTACGACGTCGGTGCGGAGGCCTTCCTCGTCCGGCGCCCCGAGGCGTTGGCGCTGGTCCGCGAGCTGGGCCTGGTGGGGGAGCTGGTGCACCCGGCCGGGGTGGGTGCGCGGCTGCGCTTCGAACGCCGGACGGTGCCGCTGCCGCCGCGCACCCTCTTGGGCGTGCCGGCCACCGCCGAGGGGCTGGAAGACGTGCTGTCCCCGCGCGGGTTGGCGGTGGTGCGGGCCGAGCCGTCGACGCCCATGTCATGGGACGCGGGCTCCGACGTGGCGGTCGGCCCGCTCGTCGCCGGGCGCCTCGGCCCCGAGGTACAACAGCGGCTGGTGGACCCGCTGCTCGGCGGGGTGTACGCCGGGTCGGCGGAGCGGCTGGGGCTGCGCGCCACCATGCCCGCGCTGGCCGCCGAGCTGGACTCCGCCGTCGCCGCCGGCCGCCCACCCGCACTGCTGACGGCGGCCGCCGCAGCTCTGCGCCCCGAGGTAGGGCAGCCGCCGGCGGACGCTGGGCCGCCGGGGGCGGCCGGGCCGCTGGGGGCGGCTGAGCCGCCTGCCGATGCCGGGTGCGGGCGGGAAGCCGATGCGGTGCCGATCGCGGGGCGTGAGCCGGCTGCGGGGCGTGGACCGGGCGCCGGGTCGGTGTCGGCGGTGCCGGTGTTCGGGGCACTGCGGGGCGGGATGTCGGTGCTGGTCGACGCGCTGGTGCGGGCCGCCGGCGCGGAGGTACGGCTGGGACTGCCGGTGCGGGCGCTGGCGCGGACGGCCGGTGGGTGGCGGCTGGAGATCGGGCCGGCCCCGGCACCCGAGTACCTGGACGCCGACGCGGTGCTGCTCGCCGTGCCACCACCCGCGTTGCGCCGGCTGCTCGCGCCCCTGCACACCGCGGCGTCCGCGGCGGCCGGCGGCATCGAGGTGGCGTCCACGGCGATCGTCTCCCTGGCCTTCCCGCCGGGTACCTCGCTGCCGCCGTCCTCCGGCGTGCTCATCGCGGCCGGCGAGCCCCTGCACACCAAGGCGTTCACGTTCTCCAGCGCGAAGTGGCCGCACCTGCGGGGTGCCACCGTGCTGCGGGCCTCCCTCGGCCGGTACGGCGAGGCGCGAGCGCTGCAGGCCGGCGACGCGGAGCTGATCCGCCTGGTCCGCGCCGACCTGGCCGAGCTGACCGGCCTGGCCGCCGCCCCGATCGATGCCGTGGTCACCCGCTGGGGCGGCGGCCTGCCGCAGTACGAGGTCGGCCACCTCGGCCTGGTGGCAACCATCGAGGCCGCCCTCGCGCAGCTGCCGGCGCTTGCCGTGGCCGGTGCCGCGCTGCACGGCATCGGCATCCCGGCCTGCATCGCCACCGCCGACGCCGCGGCCAGCAAACTCGCGGCTCAGCTATCGGCCGCCGACTCCCACGGATCCTGACCTCCATGGTCCGTCGCCGCGCGTGAAGGGCACTGGGGGTCACGGCTAGGACGTGGGGTGGGGATTTCGGCCGCGGACTCGGACTGTGGATGTCGCCCAGGCCGCCCGAGCAGCCGGCGGGCACGCGCCGGCCGGGCGTCTGCGACCATGGGTGCATGGCGCGGCTGAACTACACCGACCTCAATGAGACGATCCGATACACGATGTGGTCGGCGTTCCGGATCGCCCCCGGCCAGCTGCCGGCCGAACGCGCCGAGGTGGCCCAGGAGGCGAGCGACTACCTGGACGCGCTGGGTGAGAAGGGCGTGGTCGTCCGCGGTGTGTACGACGTCGCCGGGATGCGCGCCGACGCGGACTACGTGGTGTGGTGGCACGCCGATTCGGTGGAGGCGCTGCAGGCCGCGTACAACGGGCTGCGGCGGACCGCGCTCGGCCGGGCCAGCGTGCCCGTCTGGTCGAACACGGGGTTGCACCGGCCGGCCGAGTTCAACCGCAGCCACGTGCCGGCGTTCCTGGCCGGTGAGCCACCGCGCCGCTACCTGTGCCTGTACCCGTTCGTGCGCAGCTACGACTGGTACCTGCTGGATGAGTCCGAGCGCAGGGGCCTGCTCGCCGAGCACGGCATGGCCGCGAGGGACTTCCCGGACGTGCGGGCCAATACGGTCGCCGCGTTCGCACTGGGCGACTACGAGTGGCTGCTCGCGTTCGAGGCCGACGAGCTGCACCGCATCGTCGACCTGATGCGCGCCCTGCGGGCCACCGGCGCCAGGCTGCACGTGCGCGAGGAGGTGCCGTTCTTCACCGGCCCGCGGGTGCCGGTCGCCGAGCTGGTCGCCGCCCTGCCGTAGCGCCGCGCGGCGGTGGCGCCACGGGTGTGCGACAACCGGTAGGCGGCCGCCCCTCGGCTGATCCGCCCGTCGGCTGCACCTGCTCGTCGGCTACGCCGGCGTCGGGGTGGACGTTGCGTCGGCCGCCCCGCCCATGCTGCGGCAAGGGCCGAGAGGGCTACTCGGTCGGCTGCAGGCGCAGCGAGACGCTGTTGATGCAGTACCGCTGGTCGGTCGGGGTGGGGTAGCCCTCGCCCTCGAAGACGTGGCCGAGGTGGCTGTGGCAGGTGGCGCACAGCACTTCGGTTCGGGCCATGCCGTGGGCGCGGTCCTCGCGGAGGAGGATGCTGTCGCCGGCCAGCGGGGAGAAGAACGACGGCCAGCCGCAGTGCGACTCGAACTTGGTGTCGCTGCGGAAGAGCTCGGCGCCGCACGCGCGGCACTCGTAGATGCCTTCGGTCTTGGTGCCGGTGTACTCGCCGGTCCAGGCGCGCTCGGTACCGGCCTCCCGCAGCACCCGGTACTCGGCGTCGGAGAGCTGCTCACGCCACTCGGCGTCGGACTTGACCACCTTGGGTGTCGCACCAACAACGGGTTCCATACGTTCCAAGCTACGCGTGGCGGCTGGGCGAGCGGGTTACCGTTGTCTTATGGCCCGCATAGACCAAGCCGATGACGAACCGGTGGGCCCGCCGGGTCGTTTCGGTGACGACCTGGTCGGGCTGGACCCGGCAGACCCGGATGCGCAGGCGTTCGCGGCGCACCTTGACCGGATGGAACGCACGCCGCCGACGTTCACGGTCGAGGGCTCGCTTGCCGGGGTGCGTGACTTCGCCGAGTCGGCCAACCGGGCGCACGGCCCGCGCCGGCTGTTCGCCGTCGTGCTGGTCGGGCTGATGCTGCTCGGCGTGGTCGTGGTTGTGCTGGAGGCGGTGGCCTTCATGCTCAGCGTGCTGGTCTGAGCGTCCGTCGTCGCGGCGCGGTAGCGTCGTGCGCCGTGGCCGCCAAGGACGTGATCGAGCTGACGGTGCCTGGGCCGCACGGGGACCGGACCGTGCGGCTGACCAGTCCGGACAAGGTCTACTTCGCCGAGCGCGGGATCACCAAGCGCGAGGTGGTCGAGTACTACCTCGCGGTGGTCGACCCGATGCTCGCGGTGCTGCGGGACCGGCCGACGACGCTCAAGCGCTACCCCGACGGGGTGGCTGGCGAGGTGTTCTACTCGAAGCGGTTGCCCAAGGGCGTGCCGGACTACGCCGAGGGCGTGGAGATCACCTTCCCGAGCGGCCGCAAGGCCATCGAGCTGTGCCCGACCGAGCCGGCCGTGCTGATCTGGGCGGCCAACATGAACACCCTGGACTTCCACCCGTGGCCGGTGCGGCGGCCCGACGTGGACCATCCCGACGAGCTGCGCGTCGACCTCGACCCGCAGCCCGGCACCGACTTCTCCGACGCCGCCGAGGTGGCCGCGGTGCTGCGGGAGGTGCTCGACGAGGCCGGCATGGCGGGCTTCCCCAAGACCTCCGGCGGCCGCGGCATCCACGTCGCGGTGCGCATCCGTCCGGAGTGGTCGTTCATCCAGGTGCGTCGGGCGGTCATCGCGCTGGCCCGCGAGGTGCACCGCCGGGTGCCGAAGAAGGCCACCGTCGACTGGTGGAAGGAGGAGCGCGGCGAGCGCGTCTTCCTCGATTTCAACCAGGCGGCGAGGGACCGCACGATCGCCTCGGCCTGGTCGGTACGCGGCACGAAGCGGGCGACCGTCTCCATGCCGCTGCACTGGGACCAGCTGTCCACTGTGGACCCCGACGACTTCGACGTGCGCACGGTGCCCGGCATCTACGCCGAGCGCGGCGACCCGCACGCCGACCTGGACGGGCAGGCGTACGGCCTGGAGACCGCGCTCGACTGGGTGGCGCGCGACCAGCGCGACCACGGCCTGGGCGACATGCCATACCCGCCCGACTATCCCAAGATGCCGGGCGAGCCCAAGCGCGTGCAGCCGTCGCGCTCGCGCCCGGACACCACGGGCAACGTCGTCCCCGCCGAGGAGTGATCCCGCGCTCGGACGGTGGCGCAGGCGCTGCCCGCACGTGCGCGAGGCCAGGGACGCGGCTTACGGCGGGCAGACGGTGCCGGTGCGGGGGAGCGTGCCGTCGACGAGGAAGTGCTGCACCGCCGACGTGATACACGGGGTGCGCGGGAGCGCGCCATGGCCATTGCCCTGCCAGGTGACGAGCAGCCCGGCCGCGAGCGCGTCGGCCATCCGCTGGGTGCCGGCCAACGGGGTGAGCGGGTCGCCGTCGGTCGCGAGCACGAGCACCGGCGGGGTGCCAGGGATGCGTGGCGGCGGCACGGTCCTGGACGGCACCGGCGCCGGGCTGCACACCAGCAACCGCTGCGCGTACAGCGCGCCGAAGAGCGGGGCGCGTGTCTTCCAGTCGTCACCGAGCTGGCCGACGCGGTCCGGCGGCACCCTGGTCGTGGTGTCGTTGCAGGTGGTGAGCAGGGCCGCGTCGAGCCGCGGTGGCTCGTCGCGGCCGTCGCGGTCGCCGGCCAGCAGCGGCTCGACCAGCTTGGCGACGCCGTTGACCTCGCCGCGTCCCGCGCCGGCGATCGCGGCGCCGAGCGCCGGCCACTTCGCGGTGTCGGCCAGGCCGGCCAGTACGGCGCTGAACAGCGTGCCGGCGTTGACGAGCGTGCCGTCGGCGGCCTTGATCGGACTGGCGCGCAGCGCCTCCGCGACCGCGATCAGGGCCTGCCGCGGGTCCGGCGCGATCGGGCAGTTGCTCGCGGCGCAGTCGGCGGCGAAGGCGTCGAACGCCCGCTCCGCTGCGGCCGCGAGGTCCGGGCCGGCGCCGATCGCGTCCAGCGTCGGGTCCGGTGCGCCGTCCATGACGACCCGGCCGACGGTCCTGGTGTACCGGCCGAGGTAGGCCGAGAGCACGCGCGAGCCGTCGCCGACCGCGAGCGCGTTCAGCCGTTCCGAGCCGAGCGCCTTGCGCAGCTGCTCCAGGTCGCCGGCCGCGCGCCAGGAGTCGACGAGCCCGAGCAGGTCCTCGATCTGCTGCACGCACGTGCGGGTGGCCTCGTTCGCCGCTTCCAGCACCGACTGCGCGCCCTCCGGCTGGGTGGCGCCCGGGTCGATCGCGATCAGCCGCTGCCGCACCTCGCCGGGAATGCAGCTGATCGTCGCGGAGGCGCCGGTGCCGCGCCGGTCCATGCCGACCAGGCTGAACGAGGCAAGGAACTCCGGCGGCAGCTGGTTGGCCAGCCGCGCGGCGAGCATCGACCCGGGTTCGCCGTTCACGTCGCCCACCACGACCAGCGGCACCGGGCCGGTGCCGGTGCGCAGCACGTGGATGTCCACGATGCCGGCGCGCCGCCGCGGCTCGTCGGGGTTGAGCTCGACGGTGATCTCGCCGCACTCGTAGCGCAGCCCGCTGCTGACGCCGACCGCGCGGAGCCGGCGCTCGGTGCGCGAGGTGCAGTCCCGGAAGTCGATCGTGTCGCCGCGCGAGGGCTCCAGCGGCGGCAGCGGCACCGAGGTCGGCGGGGCGCTGGTCTGCAGCGCGGGCGGCAGCGGGGCGTCCCGGACGGCGACGGCCGGCCGGTCCGACGGCCCGACGGCGCACCCGGCGAGCGGGGCCAGCACAGCGGCGAGCGCGGCCAGCACGGCGGCGCAACGCTCCACGCGCGGCAAGGGCGCTCCTCGTCTGTCGGGGGGGTTCGATCGGCGCCCAGCGTTGCAGTTGAGCCGTGAGGGACCCGTGAGTGGCGATGAACTCACGGGCGCCGCGGGCGCACCTCGCCGCTGAGCACCGAGTCCAGGTCGTAGCGGGCCGGCTCGTCGAGCTGGTCGTAGCGGCACGAGCGGGGCTCGCGGTCCGGGCGCCAGCGGACGAACCGGGGGTTCAGCCGGAACCGGGCCGGGTGCCCGCCCTCGGTGTGCTCGTAGGCGACCTCGACGACGCGCTCCGGCCGCAGCGGCACCCAAGGCAGCTCGCCGGCGCGCCAGCGGTTCTCCGTGCCGGGCAGCCGCTGCCCGCCGTCGTGGTTGCCGGCGAGCCACGGATGGCCGTCCTCGGCGCCGGCTCGCAGCGGCTCCAGCTCGCCCACCAGCGACGCGCGCTGCGCCGCCGGGAACGCGCCGCACACACCGACGTGGTGCAGCAGCCCGCGGTCGTCGTACAGCCCCAGCAGCAGCGAGCCGACCACGTCGCCGGTCTTGTGCCAGCGGAAGCCGGCGACCACGCAGTCCGCCGTGCGCGCGTGCTTGATCTTGAGCATGGTGCGCTTGCCCGGCGTGTAGGGGCTGTCGGCCGCCTTGCAGATCAGCCCGTCCAGCCCGGCGCCCTCGAAGATTTCGAACCACTGCTCGGCGACGTCCGGATCGTCGGTGATGGGCGTGAGGTGCACGTGCGGGCCGGTCTGCACGACCTGTTCGAGCGCCTCGCGGCGCTGCGCGAACGGCACCTCCAGCAGTACGGTGTCGTCGATCGCCAGCAGGTCGAACGCGACGAACGAGGAGTGGCTCTCGCGGGAGAGCAGCTCGATGCGCGACGCCGCGGGGTGCACCCGCTCGTTGAGCGCGTCGAAGCTGAGCCGGCCGTCGCGGGTCACCACCAGCTCGCCGTCCACCACGCAGCGCGCCGGCAGCGCCTCCCGCAGCATGACGACGGCCTCCGGGAAGTAGCGGGTGAGCAGCTTGCCCGAGCGGGACTGCAGCTCCACCGCGTCGCCGTCGCGGAAGACGATGCAGCGGTAGCCGTCCCACTTGGGCTCGAACACCAGGCCGGCGCGGCGCGGCACGGCGTCCGCCGACTTCGCGAGCATGGGTTCGACCGGCGACTTCAGCGGCAGCATGCCGGTTATCCTGCCTCGCGCAGGTAGCGCAGCAGCAGGGCGTCCTCGTCGTGCACGGCCGAGGCCAGCCGCAGCCGGCGTGGCCCGAGCTCCCGCGGGCCGGCAGCGATCCGCCCGGCCGGCCCGGCGACCAGCCGCGGGGAGATCGTCAGGCACAGCTCGTCGACCAGGTCGGCGGCGATCAGGTCGGTGAACAGTCCGGGACCGCCCTCGCACAGCACCCGGTTCAGGCCGCGCTCGCCGAGCAGCCGCACCGCGGTCGCGACGTCGACGCGGTCCTCGCCGGCGATCAGCACCGGCACCCCGGCGTCGGCCAGCACGCTCCGGTGCTCGGCGGGCGCGTTCCGCACGGTGATCACGATGGGCGGCACGGCGGTGTCGGCCACCAGCACGTGCTGCGGGGTGAGCCAGCAGGTTCCGGTCACCACGGCGATCGGCGGCACCCCGGACAGCCCGAGCCGGCGGCGCAGCGCCGCGTGCTCGGCCGGCAGCCGCACCCCACGGTAGCCCTCGGCGCGAGCCGTGCCGGCGCCCACCATGATCACGTCGGCCATCGCGCGCTGCAGCGCGAACACCGTGCGGTCGCCGGGATCGGACAGCCCTGCCGAGCGCCCTTCGACGGTCACCGCGCCGTCCATGCTGCACACGAAGTTGGCGCGCACGAAGGGTTCGCGCAGGTCGGCCGGGTAGTCGTACAGCGCTTCGAGGTCCGGCGCCGGCAGTTCGGGCAGCGGCCACAGCTGATCCACACCGCCATCCCATCACGCCGCCCGCCGGCGCGCCCTGTCACGTGAACGCGACAGTGCGCCCGGCGCGTGGAACGACAGCGGTCCAGCCGGGCCGCCAGGACACCGGCCAGACCGCTGTCGCGTTCGAGCGCGCCGACGGCGCTACGGGTTGGTCACCCCCAGCGTGTAGCTGCCGGAGCCGCTGTAGGCGTGCACGCGGTAGCGGTAGTAGCCGGCGGTGCCGTTGTAGCTGACGTTCTCGTCGGCGGCCGGGGTGGTGCCGGATGCCACCGTCACCCAGCCGTAGCCGTTCCACTTCTGCAGGTAGAGGTCGAAGTCCGTGCCGGTCGGCCCGTCCAGGCAGCCGATGTGCGCGCCGGAGCTCGACGAGTAGTAGTACGAGCCGTTCGGCTGGTACTGGCTGCCGCCGGAGGACAGCGATCCGGTGTAGGTGAACTCGGCGCCGGAGCAGCCGGGCGGCGGTGGCGGCGGGTTGCCGCCCGAGGTCAGCAGCGTCAGCCCGTAGGCCTGCAGGATCTCGTTCACGGGCTGGAAGTACGTGGTGCCGCCGCTGCTGCAGTTGCCCGATCCGCCCGAGGTGACGCCCTGGGCCTGACTGCCGGCCAGCAGGGAACCGCCGGAGTCACCCGGCTCGGCGCACACGCTGGTCCGGATCAGCCCGTTGACGGTGCCCTGCGGGTAGGTTACCGAGGCGTTCCTGGCCTGGATGGTGCCGCAGCGCCAGCCGGTGGTCGAGCCGGAGCGGCACACCGTGGCGCCGACCGCCGCGTCCTGCGAACCGGCCACGCTCACCCGGCCGCCCGAGTAGTTGTTCACCGCGCCGATGGGGGTGTTGCCGGCCGCCACCTGCACCCAGGCGTAGTCGTTGCCGGGGAAGCTGGACCCGCGGAAGGTGCCGGTGGGCTGGCTGGTGGACGCGCCCGTGTTGCCGCAGTGGCCAGCGGTGACGAAGCCGTTCGTGACCGAGAAGCCGACCGAGCACCGGGAGCCGCCGATGTAGTAGGCGTTGCCGCCGACCACGTCGATCAGCGGGCGCGGCTCCTCGGTGGAGGCCACCACGCGGACCGCGTCGGCCGGTGCGCCGCTGGCCGCGGCGAACGCCCTGGCGGCAGCCAGCGCGTGCGGCTGCGAGTTGACCACCACGGTGTTGGTGGCGACGTCGACGTACCAGCCGGACACGGTGCGCGGCGCCGCGACGAGATTGTCGTCCAGCCTGGACTTGATCGCGTCCAGGGTGCTTTCGCTGCGGGCGACCAGCCGCGGCTGCGCGCCGGCGGTGCGGACCTCGCCTGAACGGGTGCCGTCGGTGATCGTGACGACCAGCTGGCCGCCGTCGATGTACGCGCCGCCGAACTGCTGGCCGAGCTGCTTGCGCAGCGAGTGGTCCAGCCGGCTTGCCCGGTCGTCGGAGGCCAGCCGGGTGCGGGCCTGCTCGGCGGTGAGGCCGAGGTCGCGCTGCATCGCGGCCAGCTGGTCGGGGGACACCTCGACCGCCGCGGGACTGGCGGTTGCGGGCAGGGTGAGGGCGGCGACCAGGCCGGCCGAACCGATGGCGGCCGCGAGCAGGGTGCGCGTTCGTCGAGCCATGCGGGGGATCTCCTCGTCTCGAGCGCGCCACCGCCGCCGGGCGGCAAGGCGCCCACAGGGGGGCGGCGGTGGCTGCGCATTCGGGGCGAACGGGGTGGTGATCCCAACTGGGTGTGCACGACGTTACCGGCGGTAGCCGATCGGCGGACATACCAAAGCGGTCATACCGACTGCGTGACGCGAGTCGCGGTGAAGGTCAGCGCGTGGCGGGCTGCCTGGTGGCGAAGTCCGGGTGCGCGGCCAGCCAGTTCGCGTAGCGCGGGGAGCGCAGCAGCGCGTCGTTGTACGCGGCCGCCGCGTAGTCGACCAGGGTGGTGGCGAAGGCCGCCATCGGCCCGTCCGGATGCCAGCCGAGCAGCTGCCGACCGCGCAGCGGCGCCCCGGCGAGCGGCGTGGCCAGCACCCCTGGGCGCTGCCGGAAGGTGGGCTGGCACAACAGCACCACGTCGCCGGTCTGCACGAGGTCCACGCACGTGGACACGTCGGCGACCAGCAGCCTCTTGGGCGAGAATCCGGCGCGCACGCATGCCGCGGCGAGGCACTCCCGGATGCACCCGCCGCCAGGGACAACCGACCAGTGCGCGTCCGCCAGGTCGCTCAGCGACACCTCGTCCCGGCCGGCCAGCGGGTGGGTCTCCGACAGCAGCACGAACACCGGCTCGGAGGCCACCTCGTGCCAGGCCAGCCGGGGTTCGGCCGGTATGGGGGCCTCGGAGCACGTGACGATGAGCGCGTAGTCCAGCCGGCCGTCGCCGACCATCGCCGCGAGCTCCTCGGACGACCAGGTGGAGTGCGTGTCGATGTCCGCCTGCGGATACTCGGCCGTCAGCCGGTGCATCAGGCCGCCGATGATCGGCCCTGGGGACGCGCCGATCCGGAACCGGGCGGCCGACGACGATGCGGTGTTGACCAGCCGCGCGGCGTCCTCGCGCAGCTCGGTGACGGCGGGCAGCAGCACGCGGGCCCTGGCCAGCACCAGCTCGCCGAGCGCCGTCGGCCGGCAGCCGCGCCGGTCGCGCTCGAACAGCGGGCCGCCGATCGCCCGCTCGATGCGCTGCAGCTGGGCGGCGAGCGCCGGTTGGGCGAGGCCCAAGACGGATGCCGCCTTGGTCACGCTGCCAGCCTCTGCGACCGCGCAGACCACCCGGAGGTGGCGCAGCTCCAGGTCCATGACCTGACGTTAGGTCCGGTCAGCCGGTGTGCGGTAGGTGCACGGGTGGGGAATCTCCCTCGCTTCGGGGTCGGCCGTCGCGGACAATGGCCGCTCGTGGCATTCCTGGAGGCCGGCGGGCTCGGCTACGTACTGCCCGACGGGCGCGAGCTCTTCCGTGACGTGTCGCTGCGCGTCGGCGACGGCCAGGTGGTCGCGCTGGTCGGGGCGAACGGCGCGGGCAAGACCACGCTGCTGCGGATCCTCGCCGGCGAGCTGGCGTCCAGCGCCGGCAGCGTCATCGCGCAGGGCGGGGTGGCCGTGATGCCGCAGTTCGTCGGCTCGGTGCGCGACGACCGGGTCGTGCGCGACCTGCTGCTGGCCGTCGCGCCGCCGGCGGTGCGCGCCGCGGCCGGCGAGCTGGATGCGACGGAGCTCGCCATGATGGATGCCGCCGCCGACGACGAGGCCACCCAGCTTCGGTACGCGCACGCGCTGGCCGCGTGGGGCGACGCGGGCGGCTACGACGCCGAGGTGCTGTGGGACACCGTGACGGTGGCCGCGCTCGGCGTGCCGTTCGACCGCGCGCGGTTTCGCGGCGTGCGGACCCTCTCCGGCGGTGAGCAGAAGCGGCTCGTGCTGGAGGCGCTGCTACGCGGGCCCGAGGGCGTGCTGCTGCTCGACGAGCCGGACAACTACCTCGACGTGCCCGGCAAGCGGTGGCTGGAGCGGCGGCTCGCCGAGAGCACCAAGGCGGTGCTGCTGATCAGCCACGACCGCGAGCTGCTCGCCACCGCGGCGACGGCCGTGGTCACCCTCGAGGCCCGCACCGCGTGGACCCACGGCGGCTCCTTCGGCACCTGGCACGCGGCGCGCGCCGACCGCTGGGACCGCGTCGCCGAGCTGCACCGGCGCTGGGACGAGGAGCACGAGCGGCTACGGCAGCTGGTGTTCACGCTGCGCCAGCAGGCCGCGATCAGCCCGGACATGGCCTCCCGCTACCGGGCCATGCAGACGAGGCTGCGCAAGTTCGAGGAGGCGGGGCCGCCGCCGGAGCTGCCGCGGGTGGAGAAGCTGCGGCCGCGCCTGCTCGGCGGCCGCACCGGGGTACGCGTGGTCACCGCGTCGCGGCTGGAGCTGACCGGGCTGATGGCGCCGTTCGACCTGGAGGTGTTCCTCGGCGACCGGGTCGCGGTGCTCGGCTCCAACGGCTCCGGCAAGAGCCACTTCCTCCGGCTGCTGGCCGGCGCGCCCATCGAGCACACCGGCGGGTTCAAGCTCGGCGCGCGGGTGCTGCCCGGCGTGTTCGCCCAGACGCACGAGCACCCGGAGTGGGCCGGCCGCACCCTGGCCGACATCCTGTGGCGCGGCGACTCCTCGCGGCCCGGGCGCGACCGCGGCGCCGCCATCCAGGCGCTCGGCCGCTACGGCCTCGCCGCGGCCGCCGACCAGCCGTTCGACACGCTGTCCGGTGGGCAGCAGGCGCGCTTCCAGATCCTGCTGCTGGAGCTGGGCGGCGCCACACTGCTGCTGCTCGACGAGCCGACGGACAACCTGGACCTGGTGTCCGCGGAGGCGCTGCAGGAGGGCCTCGCCGGCTTCGAGGGCACCGTGCTGGCCGTCACCCACGACCGGTGGTTTGCCCGCTCCTTCGGCCGGTTCCTGCTCTTCCGCGCCGACGGCTCGGTGGTGGAGACCGACGAGCCGGTCTGGGACGAGCCGAGGGTCGCCCGCCGCCGCTGACGTGCCCCACGTCGCCACCGTCGAGTGTGATGCGGGTCACACTGCGATTCTGCATCATCCGCCGCCGGCCTCGGCTCGTCCTCTGGGGCGGGGTTTATCGGTCTGGAGGTGCGGAGGCCGTGTGGCCGAACTTGCCCCGTGACGACGACGCCCGTACCCCGCGCGCCGGAGCCCGGCCCGATCGGCCGTGCCGGGCCGCCATCGAGGACCTCGTCGTATCCGCGCGGGCGGGACAGCCCTCGGCCATGGACGGCCTTATCGCGCTGATCCAGCCCGTCGTGGTGCGGTACTGCCGCGCGCGCATCGGCCGGCAGGAGCGCGTGTACGCGTCGGCGGACGACATCGCGCAGGAGGTGTGCCTGGCGGTGTTGGGTGCGTTCTCCTCGTACCGGGACCTGGGGCGGCCGTTCCTGGCCTTCGTGTACGGCATCGCCGCGCACAAGGTGGCCGATGCGCACCGCTCGGCGGCCAGGAACAAGGCGGAGCCCGTTCCGGAGTTCCCGGACACACCAGACTTGGGGGACGGCCCGGAGCAGCGGGCGCTGAACGGCGAGCTGACCGGACGGATGGCGCGGTTGATGGACACGCTGCCGGCCAAGCAGCGCGAGATCCTCGTGCTAAGGATCGTGGTCGGCCTTTCGGCGGAGGAGACCGCCGACGCCGTCGGGTCTACGCCCGGTGCGGTGCGGGTGGCCCAGCACCGGGCGTTGAACCGGCTGAGGAGGGCCGTCCAGGCCGAACAGCTGGTGTCCTAGCGGCAGACCACCTCGGCGATCGCGTCGATGCCCTGGTCGAGGTCCTCGCGGCTGATCACCAGCGGGGGAGCGACCCGCAGCGTGGTGTCGTGGGTCTCCTTGCACAGCACGCCGCGCGCCATGAGTGCCTCCGAGGCCTCGCGACCGGCCGGCCCGCCGGGGCTGATCTCCACACCGGCCCACAGCCCGCGGCCGCGCACCTCGGCGACACCGCGCCCGATCAGCTCGGTCAGCCGGGCGTGCAGGTGCGCGCCGAACTCGGCCGAGCGGTTCTGGTACTCGCCAGTGGCCAGCAGCCGGATCACCGCGCGGCCGACTGCGCAGGCCAGCGGGTTGCCGCCGAACGTGGAGCCGTGCTCACCCGGCTTGAGAACGCCGAGCACCGCGCGCGAGCCGACCACCGCGGAGACCGGCAGGATGCCGCCGCCGAGCGCCTTGCCCAGCGTGTACAGGTCGGCGCGCACGCCCTCGTGGTCCAGGGCCAGCAAGGAGCCGGTGCGGGCCAGGCCGGACTGGATCTCGTCGGCGATCAGCAGCGCGCCGTGCTCGTCGCACAGCCGCCGCACCTCGGCCAGGTAGCCGGCCGGCGGCACCAGGACGCCGGCCTCACCCTGGATGGGCTCGACGAGCACGGCCGCGGTCCGCGGTCCGATGGCCGCCTCCAGCGCCTGCGCGTCGCCGTACTTCACGATGTCGAAGCCGGGGGTGAAAGGGCCGTAGTCGGCGCGGGCCACCGGGTCGGTGGAGAACGAGACGATGGTGATGGTGCGGCCGTGGAAGTTCGAGCCGGCGACCACGATCTCCGCGGTGTCCTCCGGCACTCCCTTCACCCGGTACGCCCACTTGCGCGCGACCTTGATCGCGGACTCGACGGCCTCGGCACCCGAGTTCATCGGCAGCACCATCTCGGTGCCGGTCAGCTCCGCGAGTTCCCGGCAGAACGCGCCGAGCTGGTCGTGGTGGAACGCGCGCGAGGTCAGCGTCACCTTGCCGAGCTGCTCGACCGCGGCCGCGACGAGCGCGGGGTGCCGGTGGCCGAAGTTCAGCGCGGAGTAGCCGGCCAGGAAGTCCAGGTAGCGCCGCCCGTCGACGTCGGTCACCCACGCCCCTTCGGCGGAGGCGATGACCACCGGTAGCGGGTGGTAGTTGTGTGTGCTCCACTGTTCGTCGGACGCGATGAAGTCCGCCGTGCGCTCCTGCATGACCGTCATGTCCTAAAGGCTAAGGGCACGCACGTGGAGGATTCATCCGCGCACCGTTGCGCGAGGCGAAGATCTGTTGCGTGATTGCCCGCGCCGGCAGGCGATTCGTTTCCACGTCCTACCCGAGCTGATCTAGGCTGGCTCCCCATGACCAGCGATGATGTGCTGAGCGCGCTACGGCTGGAGCCCGGCTCGCCGGTGCACCTCACGGACCACGCCCCCGCCGCGAAGCCCGTCGGCCCGAGCTCGAAGTCCAAGGCGGCCAAGGCGATGGAGCGCATCGCGCCCGAGCTGGACGACCTGCAGGAGGCGCTGTACGGGGAGGGTGTTTCGGGTGGGCGCCGCCGGGTGCTGCTCGTGCTGCAGGGCATGGACACCTCGGGCAAGGGCGGCACGATCCGGCACGCCGCCGGGGTGCTCAACCCGCAGGGCCTGCACATCGCGTCGTTCAAGAAGCCGACGCC
>Ga0299913_10001316_pt1 | contig 18112 bp, 15 predicted proteins | sample RVTome_9_FD_201360 | JGI IMG/M metagenome (GOLD analysis project Ga0299913, IMG submission 201360) | Soil microbial communities from uranium-contaminated site in the Upper Colorado River Basin, Wyoming, United States - RVT155D38 (version 2) ... | reverse complement strand
CAAGGTCCGGTCGTGCGAGCGGGCCGAAGGGAGGCGGGTCCCCAGGGGGACAGGTACTCAGCCCCCTGGGGACCCGCCTCCCCTCGGCCCTTGGCGACCGGAGTGGGGGGAATGCCGCAGCGGAGGGGTTCGGTTGTAGGCTGCGAGCTCGCGGCGGATCGAGGACGCGAAGAGGAGGAGCGGATGGACGAGCGGCGGAATGACGGCGTGGGGGCGGCAGCGGTCCTCGGTCTGCTGTTGGCGGTGGGGCTGGCGGCGGCGGGCTACGCGGTGGGGCGCGGGCTGTTCGCGGCGCGGGCCTCGGAGCAGTTCGTCACCGTACGGGGGCTCTCCGAGCGCGACGTGCGAGCCGACCTGGCCATCTGGCCGATCGTCTTCAACGCCACGGGCAACGACCTCTCCGGGGTCCAAGAGGAGCTCGAGGCGAGCGCCCAGGACGTCTACCGGTTCCTCTCCGACCGGGGGTTCGAGCCCTCCGAGTGGAGCCTGTCGAGCCCACGGGTCACCGACTACGTGGGGCAGGGCATGCGCCGCGAGGACGGTCTGCAGTTCCGCTACATGGCCGAATCGACGATCGCCGTGAGGAGCGGCAAGATCGACGGCGTCCAGAAGGCGATCCAGGAGTCGGGCGAGCTGGTCAAGGCCGGGGTCGCGATGATCCGCAGCTACGAGTTCCAGACCCAGTTCCTCTTCACCGGCCTGGAGGCGGTCAAGCCCGAGATGATCGCGGAGGCCACCCGCGACGCCCGCCGCGCCGCCGAGCAGTTCGCCGAGGACTCGGGAAGCCGGGTCGGCGCCATCCGGCGCGCCCAGCAGGGGTATTTCTCGATCGACGACCGCGACCCGTTTTCGCCCGACTGGAAGAAGGTGCGCGTGGTGACCACCGTCGACTTCTTCCTCGCCGACGACTGAGCGCGCCGGGGCCTGCCCGGGCGCAAGCTCCATCCGGTCCGCTACAAGCCTTCAACGGGCGGAGTTGAGGCCTCTCGGCTGCGCTCGAGGCGACGGTTGTGGCTCGGTGACGCGGCTCCAACCATCCACACCGTCGTCTCGAGCGGAGCCGAGAGACCTCGACGCAGGCCGCCGCAGGCCTCCGGAGGACCGGGAGGCCGCTCGCCCCAGCAGCGACGACGCCCTAGAACGGCTTGTACAGCGCCAGCCAGCCGCTCAGCGCACCCAGCAGCGGCAGCAACAGAAGCAGCGTCCGCGCCATCTTCGGGCTCCGGTACGGCAACGCCATCGCCGCGCCGAGCAGCAGCCAGATCACCACCTTGGCCCACACCCAGCCGGGGAAGCCCACGCCCAGCCGCGCGATCATCCCGAAGCCGCTGACCAGGAGAACCACCAGCGAGAGCCCGTGCAGGACCGATAGCACCTTCCCGCCCGCCTTGGCGCCGCCGGAGGCGGCGTGGAAGCAGGCGGCGCCGACGGCCGCGAAGAGGTAGACGACCGCCAGAACGTGCAACGACTTGTAGAACAGTAGAGACATCTCAGTCCTCCTGGATCCCGCCCTCGGTCTGGGCGCGCGCGTCGAGCGCCCGCTCCAGCTCCTCGTCGGGGAGCACGTGCTTCTCACGCGCCAGCTCGCGCACGGTGCGGCCGGTCCGGAACGATTCCTTGGCGATCTCGGCGGCCCGATCGTAGCCGATCTTCGGCGCCAGCGAGGTGACCATCGCCAGCGACTTCTCCACCAGCTCCGCGCAGCGCTCGACGTTGGCCTCGATGCCGTCGACGCAGCGCTCCGCCAGCAGTCGCGAGGCGTTCGCCAGCAGCTCGATCGACTGCAGGAGGTTGTGGGCGATCACGGGCATCATGACGTTGAGCTCGAAGTTTCCCGCCATCCCGCCGATGCTCACCGTCACGTCGTTGCCCAGCACCTGGGCGCAGACCATCAGCACCGCTTCCGGGATCACCGGATTCACCTTGCCGGGCATGATCGAGCTGCCCGGCTGCAGGCTCGGCAGGGCCAGCTCGCCGATCCCGCAGCGCGGGCCCGAGGCGAGCCACCTCAAGTCGTTGGCGATCTTGGTCAGGGAGGCGGCGACCGTCTTGAGCATCCCCGACAGCTCGACCGCCGCGTCCTTGGCCGCCAAGGCCTCGAAGCGATTGGCGGCGGGGACGAAGGGGTGTCCACTGCGCCGCGCCAGGCCCTCGATGACCCGGTCGGCGAAGCCGACGGGCGCGTTCAGGCCGGTGCCCACGGCGGTGCCGCCGAGGGCTAGCTCGGCGAGCCGCGGCTTGGCCGCCCGCACCCGCTCGATCCCCAGGCGCACCTGCCGGGCGTAGCCCGAGAGCTCCTGGCCCAGCCGCACCGGCACCGCGTCCTGCAGGTGGGTGCGCCCGATCTTGACCACGTCGTCCAGCTCGACGGCCTTCGCCTCCAGCGACGTGGCGAGCCGCTCCAGCGCCGGCTCGAGGTCCTCGGCCACGGCGCCGTACGCCGCGACGTGGATCGCGGTCGGGATGACGTCGTTGGACGACTGGCCGGCGTTGACGTGGTCGTTCGGGTGCACCGGGTCCTTCGACCCTCTCTCGCCGCCCAGCAACTCGATCGCGCGGTTCGAGATCACCTCGTTCGCGTTCATGTTGGTCGAGGTCCCCGACCCGGTCTGAAAGACGTCCAACGGGAAGTCGCCGTCGCGCTTCCCCGCGACCACCTCCTCGGCCGCCTCGCGGATGGCGTTCGCGATCCGCCCCTCGACGGTCCCCATCGCAGCGTTGACCGCCGCCGCCTCCGCCTTGATCATCCCCAGCGCCGCGATGAACCGCCGCGGAAACGTGATCCCGCTCACCGGGAAGTTGCGTCGCGCCCGCTCCGTCTGGGCGCCGTAGTAGGCCGTGGCCGGCACCTCGATCTCCCCCAGGCTGTCCTTCTCGATCCTCGTCGCCGTCATCGCTGACCTCCACTCCTTGCTGCGGTCCCTCGGCCAACGAGTCTACCCGCCTCCGTCCGAGCCGGAATCGATTCGCGCAGCCGAACGGGAAGGGGATGAGAACGGGTTCAGCAGCGTCACACCGCAGTCCTCGAAATCGCGCACGTTCCTGGTCACCAAAGCGACTCCGTGCACGATCGCGGTCGCGGCGATCAGCATGTCGGCCTGGGTGCGGGTGCGGCCGTCGCTTTGCAAGCGGCCGCGCAGACTTCCGCCCACCCGCGCGACTTCCTCGGTCACCGGGAGGACGACGCAGAAGTCGTCGAGGAACGCCTCGAACCACCCCAGCGTCTTCGGCCGCGGCTTCCAGGTCAGGCCGTAGAGCACCTCCTCGACCGTCACGGCGCTCACGCCGACCACGGAGACGGATCCCGCCCAGTCGAGGACACCGCGATCAGGCTGCGGTCGCGCCAGCTCCGTCAGCACGTTCGTGTCGCAGAGCGGCTGCATGACCCTGCTCAGATCTCGAGCCCGCTACCGGGCAAACGGATTGGGCCGATCCCGACGCGGCGGCACCTCGATCGGCGCCTCGTCGCCGCGGATCCGGCGCAACTCCTCGAAGGCGTCGGCGAGGGTGCGTCGCTCCCGTCGGCGCTTCCACTCGAGGAAAGTCGCCAGACTCTCCGCATCCACGACGGCGGCCACCAAGCGATCCCGCTTGTAGATCCACTGCGGCTCGTCGGCGGCCTCCCGTACCACCTCCGAGAACCGCTGCTTCGCCTCTCCGATCTTCCATCCCTTCGTCATGACCGCCTCGACTTGTCCATTATTCTCGTCTAACTTATCCAAGTCAAGGACGAGGAGCAACCTGAACCGGCGGTGCCGCGGCCGATCGCAGCCACCGCCGCCACCCCTCCGGGTAGAGCTCCTGCAGCGGCGTGACGGTCCAGGCGTCGCGCTGCGTCGAGGCGATGCCCTCGGCGGCGGCCATGGCGCCGGAGAGGGTGGTGATGCAGGGGATGTCGTGCTTCAGGGCTGTCTGGCGGATGATCGCGTCGTCGACGTGGGACTCGCGGCCCAGCGGGGTGTTGATCACCAGGTCGACCTCGCGACTGAGCAGGCGGTCGACGACGTGGGGCCGCACGCCGTCGGTCACCTTGGGCACCGTCTCCACCTCCAGGCCGTGACCGGTCAGAAACTCCGCCGTGCCCACCGTCGCGGTCAGCCGCATGCCGAGCTCGGCGAGCTTGCGAGCCACGCGCAGCAGGGCCGGCTTGTCGCGGTCGTGGACCGAGAGGAAGGCCGTCCCCGCGAGCGGCAGGCGGTGACCGGCGCCGACCCACGCCTTGGCAAAGGCGGCCCCGAAGTCGCGGCTCACGCCCATCACCTCGCCGGTCGACTTCATCTCCGGCCCGAGGACGGGATCCACGCCCGGGAAGCGGCGGAACGGAAACACCGGGGCCTTGACGAAGACGCCGGGGACCGGCGGCTCCTCGGTGAAGCCGAGCTCCTCGAGCGTCGCCCCGGCCATCACGCGCGCGGCGAGCCCGACCAGGGGGATCCCCACGGCCTTGGCGATGAACGGCACCGTCCGCGAGGCGCGGGGGTTCACCTCGAGGACGTAGATCTCGCCCTGGTGGAGGGCGAACTGGACGTTCATCAGGCCGACGACGCCCAGGCGCAAGGCCAGCCGCCGGGCGATGGCCCGCATGGCGTCCAGGTCGCTGGACCCCACCCGGTAGGGAGGGAGCACGGCGGCCGAGTCGCCGGAGTGGATCCCCGCCTCCTCGATGTGCTGGAGGATGCCGGCGACAACCGCTCGACGGCCGTCGGCGAGGAGGTCGAGGTCGACCTCGAATGCATCGTCCAGGAAGCGATCGAGCAATATCGGCTGGCCGGGCGCCACCTCCTCGGCCAGGTCGAGATAACGAACCAGAGTGACCTCGTCGTAGCAGATCGCCATCGCTCGACCGCCGAGAACGTAGCTCGGCCGCACCAGGACCGGGAAGCCGATCGAGCGCGCGGCTGCCAGCCCCTCGTCGCGCGAGGTCGCGGTCCTGTTCTCGGGCTGGCGAATGCCCTCCGCTGCGAGCAAGCGACCGAAGCGCCTGCGATCCTCCGCCAGATCGATGGCGTCAGGTGACGTCCCCCAGATCGGGACGCCGGCGGCCGCCAGCTCGCCGGCGAGCTTCAGGGGTGTCTGCCCTCCCAGCTGGACGATCACCCCCTCCGGACGCTCCCGCTCGAAGACCGAGAGCACGTGCTCGATGGTCAGCGGCTCGAAGTACAGGCGGTCGGAGGTGTCGTAGTCGGTCGAGACCGTCTCCGGGTTGCAGTTCACCATCAGCGTCTCGAAGCCGGCGTCGCGCAGCGCGTAAGCGGCATGGACGCAGCAGTAGTCGAACTCGAGCCCCTGGCCGATCCGGTTCGGCCCCGAGCCGAGGATCATCACCTTGCGTCGATCGGTGGGCGCGCTTTCGTCCTCGGCGCCGTAGGTGGAGTACATGTACGGCGTCAGCGCCGGAAACTCCGCCGCGCAGGTGTCGACGCGCTTGTAGACCTTGGTGATGCCCTCCCGCGAGAGGCGCTGGGCGACCTCGCCGACCCCGGCGTGCAGGAGCGTGGCCAGCCGGGCGTCGGCGAGGCCGCCCTCCTTGGCCCGACGCAGGACGTCGGCCGGCGCGCTCGCAAGATCCCAGCACCCGACCTCCGCCTCGAGATCGATCAGGGCGCGGATCTCGCGCAGAAACCAGGGGTCGATCTGGCTGGCATCGGAGACCTCGTCGACGCTCCATCCCTGGCGCAGGGCCGCGAAGACGGCGAAGAGTCGCTCCCAGTTGGGCGTCGACAGACGCCGGCGAAGCCGGACCGGGTCGGCCATCCGGCTCTCGCGATCCTCCATCCGCCCGTCCAGCTCGAGCGACGCCAGGCCCTTCATCAGGGCCTCGCGGAACGTCGTACCGATGGCCATCACCTCGCCTACCGACTTCATCGAGGTTCCCAAGACCGGGGCCGTGGTCGGGAACTTCTCGAAGGCCCACCGGGGGATCTTGACCACCGTGTAGTCGAGCGAGGGCTCGAAGGCGGCCCACGTCTTGCCCGTGATGTCGTTGGGGATCTCGTCCAGCGTGTAGCCGACGGCCAGGAGGGCGGCGAACTTGGCGATCGGAAAGCCGGTGGCCTTGGAAGCCAGCGCCGAGCTGCGGGAGACCCGTGGGTTCATCTCGATGACGACCCGGTGCCCGGTCTTCGGGTCGACGGCGAACTGGATGTTGGAGCCGCCGGTGGCCACACCGACGCGCCGGATGACGCGAAAGGCATCGTCCCTCATCTCCTGATACTCGCGGTCCGACAGGGTCTGCTGCGGGGCCACCGTGATCGAGTCTCCAGTGTGCACGCCCATCGCGTCGACGTTCTCGACCGAGCAGACGACGATGGCGTTGTCGGCCATGTCGCGCATGACCTCGAGCTCGTACTCCTTCCATCCCAGCACGGACTGCTCCAGGAGGACCCTGCGAGCCGGGCTCGCCTCGAGCGCGGCATCGACCCTCTCGTCGAGCTCGTCCCGGTTGTAGACCGTTCCGCCGCCCTCGCCGCCGAGCGTGAAGCTCGGCCTGATGATCAGCGGGTATGCGATGTCGGCGGCGATCTCCCGCGCCTCCTCGAGAGTCGAGGCGTAACCGCTGCGCGGCACCGTCAGTCCGATCTCCACCATCGCGGCCTTGAACAGCTGCCGGTCCTCGCCCAGCCGGAGCGCCTCGATCCCCGCGCCGAGGACCTCGACACCGAGACGCTCGAAGGCTCCCCGCTCGGCGAGCGCGACGGTGAGATTGATCCCGGTCTGGCCGCCGACCGTCGGCAGGACGGCGTCGGGGCGCTCCTTCTCGAGGATCCGCTCGACGACATCGGGCACCAACGGCTCGATGTAGGTGGCGTCCGCGAACTCCGGATCGGTCATGATGGTCGCCGGATTGGAGTTCACCAGGACGACCCGATAACCCTCCCCGCGCAGGGCACGGCATGCCTGGGTCCCGGAGTAGTCGAACTCGCACGCCTGGCCGATCACGATGGGCCCGGACCCGATGATCAGGATCGAGCGAATATCGTCCCGGCGCGGCATGGTCGGCGCGGAGTGTATCGGAGCCGGGGTAACATCGGGCGGTTTCGCGGCCGACGGCCGTGACCGGGAGGAGGCGCAGTGAGACCGATCGTGGCCCGCGACCTGATGACGCCGGACATCCTCGCCGTCGACGCGCAGATGACCCTCGCGCAGACCGCGGCCTTCCTGATCGAGCAGGGCATCACCGGCGCCCCGGTCCGCGACGCCGAGCGCGCCATCGTGGGCTTCGTCTCCACCTCGGACCTGTTGCACGCCGTCGCCGGCGCCGACGGTCCCGACGCCCGCGAGGTCCTCGCCACTCCGGTCACCGCCCTGATGACACCGGAGGTCTACACGATCGAGGTCGATGCGCCGGTTCGCGAGATCGCGCAGACCCTCATCGACGGTGGGATCCACAGGATCTTCGTGGAGGAGGAGGGCGATCTCGTCGGCACCATCACCTCTTCCGACCTCGTTGGCCTTCTCATCGACGCCGATTGACCGCGCTGCTATATTCGCAGCCTTTCCGGGAGCTCGTACCATGGCGCACGCGACGACACTGGCCGTAGCCAGCGAGAAGGGCGGTGTGGGCAAGACGACCGTCGTGCTGAACCTCGGCCTCGCCCTGGCGCGACGTGGGTGGCGGACCCTGGTCGTCGACACCGATCCGCAGGGCGCGATCTCCCTCTCCCTCGATCGTGACGCGAGCACCTCCGCCGGGCTGTCCGAGCTCGCCGACGGGACGGCGAGCTTCGAGGAGGTCCGGGTCGAGACCAAGGTGCCGGGGCTCTCCTTCGTGCCGATCGGCACGGTCCACGGCGACAGCGAGCGGCTGGGCAGAGCCCTCGACAGGGTCGTCGAGCTCGCAGCCGACAGCTATGACGTGATCCTCTTCGACACCGCCTCCGGGCTGGGCGGTCACACCTCCGCCGTGCTCAAGCGCAGCGCCCAGGTCCTCGTTCCCGTACAGGCCGAGCCGCTCTCGTTGCGCACCCTCAAGGGGACGCTGGAGCGCCTGGCCGAGCTGCGCGAGGAGTGCGGCCTCCAACTGCTGGGCGTCGTCCTCACCATGGTGCAATCGAGCGATCCGGTCTCGTTGGCCAGCGTCCAGGAGGTCTGGAGCGTGCTGCCTTCACGGATCGTCTTCGACGGCTTCCTGCCCCGCGATCCGGCGTTCCTCAAGGCGAGCGCCTACGGTGTTCCCGTCCAGATGCTCAGCCGGCGCCGTCCCCCCGCCGTCGCCGCCGTCTTCGAGAGTCTGGCCGGCGAGATCGAGGACCGGCTGGGGCTCGATATCGCCAAGGAGGACGATGTCGTCCCGCTCCTGGCTTGACGCCGACTCGATCGCCCGCTCGCTCGACCGCATGGGCCTCGACGCCCCGGGCGACCTGCGCCTCGACCGCCTCCCGGGAGCCGACCTGCTCCGCCGCCACCGCCCGAGCGACCCGGGAGGGATCGGTAGCCCCGACAACGAACCGGCGCCCAAGGTCTTCGTGCCTCCCGCTGGCGAGCTCGGCGCCCGCCTCGAGGCCTACGTCGCCTGGCTGGGCGGTATCTCCGGGTGCGAGCAACCGTTCGTCGCCGACCACGACGGCCTGCCCATGGTCGGTGCCAGCGACGGATCCGACCTGATGGCGATCGGGTCGGCCCTGACGCGTCTGATGCGGCGCCTGCACGACCGCTCCGAATCGGCGCTGGGCAGCTCGATCGCCCTCGAGCTCCAGCGCGGCTGGCTCCACCTCGTCACCGTGGAGAGCGAGCTCGGCTCATTCACCGTCGGGGTGGTGACCCGGCGGCCCCTGGGCCGGGCGGTCCAGCGGGGCATCCGAGACGGCCTGCGCCGGACGCTGCGGGCCTGAAGCGGCCGGGCTCACGCCCGGCCGCGTCTCCGTCGTGCCTCCCCAGCCGGGCGCACACGCCGGCGGGTGCCTGCCTCACTTCGAGGTCAGCGTCCAAGCGCTGGTGTCGCCGGTCTCGAAGCCGTCGTCGAACAGGGTGCCGTCGACGAACTTGATCCGCACGGCCTGGGGCACCGAGGGCTTGAACAGCTCGAGGCTCGTCTCCTCGTCGACCGGCGGCCGGTCGGCGTCGAACCAGAAGGTGAACGTCGTCGCCCAGCGCAGGGCATTGGCGTTCTGATTGCTGGCGAAATCCTCGCCGAACCAGCGGACCGTCCCCGCCGGTTCGTCCACGGCGATGGTCCAGTCGGTGGTCGCGTAGGGCTCGCCCGAGTGGTGCTCGATGTCGTGGAAGCCCGCGTCGGTGACGTTCACGGGCCCGGGAAAGGTGACCTGGAGACCGCGGGCGGCGACGTCGGCGTTCATGTTGCGGATCGCCATCTCGTAGTGGTAGCCACCGGCGACGGCCGTGACCCTCCGGGCGGCCTCGAACCGCTGGCTCAGGCTCCCCGCTCCCACGTCGACGTTGACGATCTCGACCTCGGGGTCCTCGGCCTTCCAGGCGTAGAGGGCGGACTGCTCCTGCTGGGTCGAGCCGGTGGGGGTCAGGGCGAAGGTCCCGGCGCTCACCGTGACCGGGCGGTACGAGGCGTTGTTGAGCCCGTTCCCCTCCTGCGCGTCGTCCGGAGTCACGTACTGCCCCTCGACCCAGTACTTCGCGTCGGCGTTCTGCGCCGGGTCGACGTCCGCGCCGTCGACCTTGACGCGCTGGTCGTACAGGGTCGACCAGCTGACGACGGTGTGCGGGAAGGGGAACTCGCCGGTCTGGGCGTTTACCTCCGAGCGCGGTCCGAGGGGCCGGCTGCCGTTGAGGCTCGATCCGTACGGGTCGGTGCAGCCCACGCCGAGCTGATCGGGAGCGAAGGGGGCGGGGTCACAGGAGCCGTCGCCGCAGCCCGGAGCCGAGTTCTGCAGAGCGAGAAAGCCGTGCTTGAGCCAGCTCATGCCGACCTGCTCGAAGCGCCCTGCCTTGAGGCGGTAGAGGTTCTGCGCGATGACCGGGTGATCGGCGCTGGTCGCCCCCGGCGCGCAGCCAGAGTTCTCGTCGCACCAGTTGAGGGGCTCGGTGCCCTGGTTGCAGGACACGGTCCCCACCGAGTACCCGTAGATCCCGTCGCTCTGTCCGTAGTTGCCGATGTCCGAGAGGCTGTAGACGGTCACGTCCGGGCCCGTGCTGGCGCCCAGGCCGCCGCCGACCGGGGAATCGGGAGGGCCGACCGTGACGAGGTCCGGCTCCTCCTCGGGAGGAACATCCTGGGCCAGGGCGAGCCCGAGCGAGGCCATCGTCGCGACGACCGTCACGCTGAGCACGAACAGGAACCATCTCGTCATCGACATGTCCTCACGGAAGTGTGGTGGAGGATGAGGATCGAGGTGCGGTCTCGAGCAGCTGCTGGCGCAGGATTATAGCCTCCTCGAGCTCGGGCGCCAGTTGAAGGCTCCGCTCGACCTCGGCGAGCGCCGAGGCCCCCTCGCCCAGGGCCGCGAGCACGCGGGCGAGGAGCAGACGGGTCTCGGCGTCGTCGGGGGCGCGGGCCAGGGCCAGGCGATAGTGGTCGGCCGCCTCCGCGAAGCGGCCGATCGAGGCGAGGACGCCGGCGAGGTTCTCGCGCGCGGCGAGATGTGAAGGCTCGAGCTCGAGCGCCCGGGCGAAGCCCTGGACGGCGTCCTCCGGGTCCCCGGCCAGCGCCCGGGCGAGGCCGAAGTTGTAGGCGAGGTCGGCCGACTCCGGGTGCCGGGCGAGGCCCTCCCGGAAGGTCGTCTCGGCAACGGAGAGCCGGCCGGCCCGCGCCTGGACGACGCCCAGGTCGACCCATGACCTGGGCGCCGCCGGCGCCTCCTGCAGAAGCGCCTCGTACTCTCGGATCGCGCCCGCCGGATCTCCGGCCGCCAGCGCCAGCCTGGCCAGGACGCGGCGCGCGACCGCGGGCTCTTCGCCTCGCTCGACGGCCTCACGGGCCGCCTCCCGCGCCGCCGAGTAGCGGCCCTGCAGCAGGTAGAGCGGGGCCAGCCTGGAGGCCAATCCCGGTGTCGGAAGCAGGCCGTCGTCGCGCACCGCCTCGAGGGAGCGCACGGCCCGTTCCACCGCCGCGCTCCCCTCCACCGGCCCACCGGCGGCGCTCGGATCGAGAGCCGCGACGCGCAGCGCCAGGGTGGCTGCGTACGCGCGCTCACCCCGGAGCTGCTGGAGCCGGATCCAGGCGCTGTGCCCCCACACGGCCACCAGGATCGCCAGCACCGCGGCGAAGACCCAGCCGGCCCGGCGAATGCTGCCGTGGTCCTTCAGTCTCCAGCTCTTGAGCGCCACCTGGGGGCGCAGGACCATCTTCAGGCCGAGCAGGGCCAGGTAGGCGAGCACCCCCGCCAACCCCAACGAGAAGAGGAAGGGCAGCGTCCCGTAGAGGCCGCGGAACGTGAAGAAGGCGGCGGCGAAGGCGACGGCGAGGAACCCCTCCTCCACCCATGAGTGGGCCGGCCTTCGCGCCTTCGACGTCGCCCTCCGGGCGGCCGCCCATGGGATCGGCCCGGCTCCGTAGTAGAGAGCGTCGTTGGGGCAGACTGACACGCAATCCATGCACTTCATGCACCCGCTGTCGACCACCATCCCGAAGTCCCGGACCTCCTCGTGGACCCTGACGTTCGAGGTGCACACCGCCGTGCAGTGGCCGCAGCCCTCGCAGGCGTTGGTGACGCGGATGCGGAAGGGAGAGACTCTCTCGACCGCGCCGAAGACGGCCCCATAGGGACAGGCGTAGGTGCAGAAACCCTTGGCGCCCAGGAAATAGACGATGACGAAGCCGCACGTCAGGAAGGTCAGCCCGCCGATCACCCAGCCGGGAAAGGTCGACCAGAAGTGCTCGGTGGTCAGCTCGGTCCCCAGCGGACCGAACGAGTCGCGGATCCAGAGTCGGTAGGCCAGGGGCCAGAGGAACATGTAGAAGAAGGCGATCGCGGGCACCCAGCGCAGCAGGCGGGAGCGCAGCGGCTTCGGCTTCCGTCCCATTGCCTCGAGGAGCCGGCGGCACAGATCCTGGAGCGCCACCAGGTGGCATCCCCAGCCGCAGAAGAAACGGCCGAGCACGGCGGTCGAGACAATCGCGATGGCGAAGAAGAGCAGGCCCGCGTTGACCATGTCGCCCTTCGTGAAGGCCATCGCCTCGGACGGCTCGAGCGGTGTCATGGTGCGGCCGTAGAGGAGCCAGTGCGCAATGTGGGCGGCGAGCAGCAGGTGGACGCCGATCAGCACCAGGGCCCGTCGCCTGGACATCCTGGAGGGCCGGATCTTCGGCGCGGGCTGGACGATGGGCAGGCGCGACGGCATGGCGACGCTGCGAGCCTAACGCGAAGTCGGGGCGGCAGGTCTCACGACCTGCGGAGGAGCTCGCCCGCCGCGAGCCAGCCCGGGACGCCGGTGATGCCCCCGCCCGGATGCGAGCCCGAGCCGCCGAGAAAGTAGCCGGGGACCGGCGTGGCGTAGTGGGCGAGCTCCGGCGCCGGGCGCATGAACAAGAGCTGGTCGAGGCCTTCTTCCCCATGCCGCAGGTGCCCGCCGGTCAGCCCGAGACGCTCCTCGAGGTCGCGCGGTGTCCAGACGTCGGCGGCCTCGACCTCGTCGCGAATCCCCGGATCGTGGCGCTCGAGGCGGTCGAGGACCCGCTCGAGGAGGCGTTCGCCGGCGGCCGCGTCCCAGCCCTCGCGCAGGGCGCGTGGCACCCAGCCCACCAGGATGGAGGCCACGTGTCTGCCCTCCGGCGCCCAGCCGGGCTCACGCACCGAGGGCTGGACGACCTCCAGGAAGGGCTCCTCCGACATCTCGCCGTACTTGGCCGCGTCGAAGGCCCGTTCCAGCGCCTCCAGGCTCCCACCTCCGAGACGCACCGACGGCGCCGGCTCCCCCGCGTCGCGCAACGGCCGCGCCAGCGCCAGGTGCACCTTGGCGGCGGTGCCCCGGCAGCGCCATCCCTCGACCCGTCGCGTGGTCTCGATCCCGAGGGATCCTCCGGGCAGGAGGGTCAGCAGCGCGTGGCGAGGATCGCAGGTGGCGAGAATCGCGTCGGCGGCGAGCCGGTCGCCATCCGCCGTCGCCACACCAGCCACCCTCCCCCCCTCCACCAGCACGGCGGCGACGCGGTGACCGGTCGACACCTCGACGCCGAGCTCCGCACAGCGCCGAAGCAAGGCCTCGACGAGCGCCGGCGCCCCGCCGACAGGAGCCCTGCTCTCGGCGGCGGCCCGCAGCAGGAGGAAGGCGGCGCTGCCGGGCGAGCGTGGACCGTGGAAGCTGCCGAGCAGCGCCGAGCCGGCGAGGGCCTCGGCGCGCCGGGCCTCCACTCCCAGGTCGCCCAGCCAATCACCCGCCGGCATGGCCAGGACTCGCAGCAGCTCGCGCAGGTCCCGTGCACCGAGACGGCGCAGGACGAGCCCCTGCGTCGCCAGGCTCCAAAGCTCGCCCACCCCGCAGGGCTGCAGCGGCGGCGGCGGCCGATCGAGCAGCCGCCGCAGGGCAGGAGCGACACGATCGACGAAGCGCGCCAGACCGCGCGTCGTTTCGGCGCCGGCGAGCAGCTCCCGTAGGCCGCCGACGGCCGGACCCTCCGCCCATTCCAGGCCGCAGGAGGCGAGGCCGAGGGCCCGCACCAGAGGGGGGCGAAAGGCGCTGGCGTCGTGGAGGATGCCCGGTGCCCGGTAGCCCGGTGCGAACTCGACGGCGGCGGCCAGGCCCCCCGGCCGTTCCCGCGCCTCGACGACATGGACGGCTCTCCCGGAGCGGGCGAGCCTGACGGCGGCCACCAGGCCGTTGACGCCGGCCCCGACGACCACGGCGCGGCCACTCACGGCTCGGTCTCCAGACCACCGAGGATCTCCCGCGCGCAGAGAGCGCCCGGAGCGCCCATGATCCCGCCGCCGGGATGGGCCCCCGAGGCGCAGAGCCACAGGGCCCGCACCGGCGTCCGGTAGCGGGACCAGCCGGGGATCGGGCGCAGGAACGCGAGCTGCTCGAGCGAGAGCTCGCCATGGAAGATGTTCCCCTCGGTCAGGCCGTAGGTCCTCTCCAGGTCCCACGGCGTGAGGACCTGGCGGTGCAGCACGCGGTCCCTCAGACCCGGCGCGTACTCCTCCAGGGTCTCGAGCACCGTGTCGCCGAAGGCTTCGCGCTGCTTCTCCCAGTCCTCGGGGCCCTCCGCCAGGTGGTAGGGGGCGTACTGCACGAAGATGGACATCACGTGCTTGCCGGGAGGTGCCACGGACGGATCGGTCAGCGACGGGATCACGATGTCCATGAACGGCGTGCGCGAGTAGCGGCCGCGCTTGGCGTCGTCGTAGGCGCGCTCCAGGGTGTCGATGTCCGGAGCGATGGTGATGTCGCCACGCAGATGGGGACCGTCGCCGGGCAGGGCGCGAAACTCGGGAAGGGAGTCGAGCGCCAGGTTCACTTTTCCCGAGCTGCCGCGGAAGCGGAAGCGCGCGAGCGCGGCCACGGTCTCCTCGTCGAGGTGCTCCTCCCCCACCATGCCGAGGAGCGTGCGCCGTGGATCCGTCGCCGAGATCACCCGGCGCGCCTTGATCTCCTCGCCTCCTTCCAGCACCAGGCCGCGGGCTCGCCCGTTGCGCAACAGGACACGCTCGACCGGCGCGCCGGTGCGAATCTCGGCCCCGAGCTCCCGCGCCGAGGCGGCCAGCGCCTCCGCCACGCTGCCGGTGCCGCCGCGGGCCAACCCCCAGGCCCGGAAGGACCCGTCGATCTCGCCCATGTAGTGGTGCAGGAGGACGTAGGCCGTCCCCGGCGAACGGACGCCGAGGAAGGTGCCGATGATGCCGCTCACCGCCATCGGAGCGATGACCTGCTCGCACTCGAACCACTCGGAGAGCAGATCGACGGCACTCGCCGTGGACATCTTGTAGAGCCCGGCGAGCCAGTCGCCGCCGCAGTCGAGCAGGCGCTTGCCCATCGTCCCCATCTCCGCCAGGCGCGCCGGCGCGAGCCTTGTCGGGTCGGGGGCGGGGGCGTCGATCAGGGGCTTCACCAGGCGTCCGAGCTCGGCCATGGTCTGGCCGAACTCCGGGTAGATCTCCGCGTCGACGCGCGAGAACTTCTCGATCTGCCGGCGGGTCCGCTCCGGATCGGCGTCGCGCAGAAGATGGCGGCCGTCCGGGAAGGGAGTGAACGTCGTCTCCAGCGGCAGGATCTGGAGGCCGTGCCGCGGCAGCTCGAGGTCGCGCATGATCCACGGCCGCAGGAGACTCACCACGTAGGAGCAGGCCGAGTAGCGGAAACCCGGGGAGTGCTCCTCGGTGACCGTGGCGCCCCCGACCATCTCCCGGCGCTCGACGACGAGCACCCGCATGCCGGCCCGCGCCAGGTAGGCCGCGCAGGTGAGGCCGTTGTGCCCCGCGCCGACCACGACCGCGTCCCACCGCTCGCTCACGAGCGCTTCCTCGGCGGGTCGAAGAAGGGGGTGGGGACGACGGTGGCGGCGACCCGCCGGCGCTCGAACTCAACGGTGTGCTCGATCTCGAGCTCGGTGCCGAGCTCGTGAAACGGCGCCTGGATCGAGGCCAGCGCGATGCGCCTCTTGAGCAGCGGCGACCAGGCATGACTGGTGGCCTTGCCCACCTGCCGCTCGCCGAGATAGACGGGCAGGGCGTCACGGGAGGCGGCCGTCGGCAGGCTGGGCGGCAGGCCGTAGCTCTCGTAGAGGGCCTCGATCTCGACCCAGCTCGCCTCGAGACCGACGAATCCCCACGGCGCGCCGTTCTCTCGCGCCCGCCGCAGCGCCGCCTGGCCCACGAAGGGCTCGCGGTCGAGGGCCACCATCCACCCGAGGCCGAGCTCGTAGGGCGTGGACTTGCGGAAGCCCTGCACCACGCGGCGGGAACCGAAGTAGTCGACACCGGCGAGGAGGAACCCGGCCTCGATCCGGGCCAGATCCAGGGCGTCCAGTCCCATCGGCACGAGACCGTAGGGACGACCGGCCTCGACGACCGCGTCCCAGGCAGTCGGCGCATCCGCCCAGGGCACCCACACCTCGTAGCCGAGGTCGCCCGTGTAGCCGGTCCGCGAGATCCATCCCGCCACCCCTCCGACGCTTGCCGGCGCGACGCGGAAGAAGCCGAGGGAGGCGAGGTCCGCATCGCAGCAGCCGGCCAGCACGTCGCGCGAGGCCGGTCCCTGCACCGCCAGGGCGGCCAGGGTGGCGCTCGAATCCTCGACCTCGACGTCGAGCCCGCGGGCGAGCCGCTGCAGCCATCCGAAGGTGGGCTCCGCCGCGGTCAGGCGGAAGTGGTCGGTCGTCAACCGGGCCATCGTGCCGTCGTCGACGACCCTCCCTTCGTCGTCGCACCAGCACGTGTAGGCCACACGGCCCTCGGCCAGGCGGCCGGCATCCCGTACCGTCATGCGGGCGAGCAGGCGGGCCGCATCGGGGCCATGCAGCTCGTACTTGAAGAGAGGACTCACGTCGAGCAGCGAGGCGGCCTCACGCAGCGCGAAATACTCGGGCTCCAGGCTGTGGTCGAAGCGTCGCACCGCGCAGAACCCGGCCCAGTCCTTCCACTCGAAGCTGCGACAGAGGGCAGCGAGTCGCTGGTGGACGGGGCCGGGGACGGGCATCTCAGGCGTCCTCGCCCTGGCGCGCCTCGAAGCCCGAGCAACGATCGACCGGCAGAGCCGGATAGCGGCGAAAGGCGGGATCGGAGTCGGCCAGCCGGCAGCGCAGGAAGAGGCTGCGCTGCGAGCGCACCAGCGTCGCGTGACGGCAGGATCCGCAGAGACCGGGCCGAACGCCGAGGTCGCGGGCCAGGGCCCTCCCGACCCGCTCGCTCGACTCGGTGGCGCGCATCGGGCGGAAACCTATCAGCTCCTGCCCAGCGCCACCCAACCGTCGCCGATCGGCCGGCGCGCGCAGCTGAACCGAACGGCCTCCTCCTCCGTATACAGAGACGACAGCCGGCCTCGGCCGGCACGCCTGCCGGGACCCGACCGATCGCGTCCGCGACCGGCACCACCGGGCCCCACCACGGAGCTCCGCTCCGCTCGCCCCACATCCTTCCGGCCGTCGGAGACGGCGGCCCAGCCAACCGAACCTCGAGGGGACCGGGTCAGCCCGGTCCCCTTGTCCTTCGTGGAACGGCGCAGGTCTACTCGTAGCGCAGGGCGCGGGCCGGATCGATCCTCGCCCCCCGCCACGCCGGCAGCCAGCACGAGACCAGGCCGATGCCCAGCGTGAAGGCGACGATGAGGACGAGGTCCGTCCAGCGAACACGGAAGGGCACCGAGCTGAGAAAGTAGATGGCGGCCATCTCGGCGTCGAAACGGATCAGCTCGAGCTCCGTGAAGAGCCACGAGACCCCGGCACCGACGGCCACACCGAGGGCGCTGCCCCCCCCTGCCACGAGAGCCCCGTAGGTCAGGAAGACGCGGCGCGCGGTCCGCGGTCGGAGGCCAAGAGCGGCCAACACGCCGAGGTCCCGCAAGCGCTCGCGCACCAGGACGACGACGCCGCTGGCGACGTTGAAGGTCGAGACCAGGACGATCAGGCCGAGCACGAAGAAGAGCACGATCTGCTGGAGCCGCAAGGCCGTGAAGAGCTCCCGATTGAGCTCGAACCAGTCGGTGACCAGATAGCCCTCGCCGAGCACGCCGCGCGCCAGGTCGGCTGCCGCCATGGCGGCCTCGGGCTCGGGAACCACGATCTCCCAGACGTCGAGCCCCGCCGCCTCGCCGGTCAGCTCTTCGAGCACCGCGCGGTCGAGCAGCACCCAGCTCTCGTCGAACTCCGAAAAGCCGGTCGCGAAGGTCGCCGCCACCCGGGCGCTACGGAACCTGAACTGCGGACGGCCGTCGTGGATGCCGAGGGCGAGTAGACGCAGCGGCGCCGGGTCGGAGAGCCCGAGCTTGAGCGCCAGCTCGGCTCCGATCACCAACGGGACGACACCGTCGCCGGCGGGCGCGAACGTGCGCTCCCCTCCGGCCCACTCGAGCTCGCGCAGGTCGGCCAGCGCGCTCTCGCCCTCCACGCCTCGGAAGGTCACCTCGACGCCGTGCGGGAAGCTGGCGCTCGAGATCGACCCTTGGCCGTAGCCGACCCGGCGCACCGCCGCCACGCCCTCGATCGCGAGAAGGTCGTCGCGGGGCAACTCGGGCTCGGCCCCCGGAGGGGTTACCGGATAGACGACGACCG
>Ga0299913_10001315_pt1 | contig 18117 bp, 13 predicted proteins | sample RVTome_9_FD_201360 | JGI IMG/M metagenome (GOLD analysis project Ga0299913, IMG submission 201360) | Soil microbial communities from uranium-contaminated site in the Upper Colorado River Basin, Wyoming, United States - RVT155D38 (version 2) ... | reverse complement strand
CAGGGAATCGACATCTCGTTCGGATTCGACCTCGCGCCGAGCGTGGTCGAGGGCTGCACGGTGCTCGGTGGGATGGAGGGAATCGTCTCGCATTTCGCACACGTCGACCTCCGTGACAATCGCGTCGTCGGAACGATGCTTCGAGGCATCACGGTCACGGAGATGTCAATGGGTGTCGTTCACGGCAATTCCGTCGCAGACGCCTTCGGCGTGGGGATCTTCTGTGGCGATTTCTCCGTGTGCGAGATCGATCGCAATGCGGTCGTCGGGACGAGCGCGGACGTCCGCTCGGGGGACAAGACACGCGCCGGGCATCCGATCGTCTCGCACTTCGGCGCGAAGGCGACGCTGGATCGAAATGAGCTCTCGGAAAACGCTGCCGGGGTTGCTGCTTACATCGACGCGACGATCGAGCATCGCGATCGGAATAGCGACGACTAGCATCATCCGCGATTTTTCGTATACTGCGCAACCGTTCAATCGGGTCTCGTCCAAGGAGGGGTTGTGGCAAAGAAGACAGTGCTCATCTCGGACATGTCTGGAAAAGAGATTCCCGACGGCAAAGGCGCGACGATTCGGATCACGTTCCGCGACGCGCGCAAGGGCGTTCGCGAGCTCGACGTGACGGACGACGAGGCCGAGCGCCTCGGCGGCCGCAGCGTTGCCCGGCGCGGCCGGCGTCCGAAGAGCGCGTCCTAGCAGTCCGTTCACGCGTCTCCGGCCGCGGCCGTAAGAGCGGCCGGGCGCAGTCGTAGAATCACGGGGATGGGGCTCTCCCTCATCGTCGGCCCGGCGAACGCCGGGAAGGTCGCGCTGCTCCTCGACAGGTACCGCGCGGCACTCGAGCGGGAGCCCGTGCTCGTCGTCCCGACGCGCGCCGAGGTCGAGCGGATCGAGCGCGAGCTGCTCGCGGCCTCGCCGGCGCTTCTCGGCGGCTCGATCGGCACGTTCGACGACCTCTTCCGGCGCATCGGCGGCGGCGCCGGGCGCGAGCGGCTCGGCGACGTCCAGCGCCGGCTCGTCCTCGCGTCCGTCGTGCGGGGCGCGTCGCTGAACGGGCTCTCCGCGTCCGCACGCTATCCCGGCTTCGCGGAGTCGCTCGGGCGCGCGATCGCGGACGCCGGCGCGGCGCTCGTCGACCCGGACGAGCTCGGCGGGCCGCTCGCCGCGCTCTACGCCTCGTACCGCGCGGAGCTCGACCGGCTCGGCCTCGCGGACGCGGAGCTCGAGCGCCGCCGGGCGGCCGAGCTGGCCGGGCGCGACCTCGCCGCGTGGCACGGCGCACCGGTCTTCGCCTACGGCTTCGAGGACTTCACCGGCGCGGAGTGGGCGCTGCTCGAGGCGCTCGCCGGACGCGGGGAGGTGACCGTCTCGCTGCCGTACGAGCCGGGCCGGGCGGTGTTCTCCTCGCTCGCGCGCACGGCCGGCGACCTCACGCGGCTCGCGGACGAGCGGATCGAGGAGCTCGAGCCGCAGCCCTGGGACGCCGCGCCCGCGCTCACGCACCTCGAGCGAACGCTCTTCACCGACGACGCCGCGCGCGCCGCGCCGCCGCCGCTCGACGGCGCCGTCCGGTTCCTCGAGGCCGCCGGCTCGCGCGCGGCACTCGAGCTCGTGGCCGAGGACGTGCTCGAGCTGCTGCGCTCGGGCGTCGCGGCCGAGGACGTGGCAGTCCTCTGCGCCTCCGTCGACCGCTACCGGGCGCCGCTCGAGACGGCGTTCGGCGCGCTCGGGGTGCCGTACGCGATCGAGGGGCCCGTCGCGCTCGAGCGGACGCCGTTCGGGCGCGCGCTCCTCGGCCTCCTCCGCTTCGCGTGGCTCGGCGGGCCTCGCCGCTCGCTCTTCGCGTTCCTGCGCTCGCGGCATTCCGGCCTCGCGCGAGGACGTGTGGACTTCGTCGAGGGACGGCTGCGCGGCCGTGCGGTCTCCGACCCGGCCCGGGTCGAGGAGGAGGCGGTGAAGCTGCTTGGACACCCGCTGCCGCTCCTGGAGCCCCTCCGCGCGCCGGGCGGCGCGACCGAGGCGGTGCGGCACGCGGCCGGCCAGATGCTCCGCGCCGCCTACGGGCTCGAGGCGCCGCCCGCCACGGACGGGGCCGCGCTCGACCTCCGCGCCCACGAGGCGGTGCGCAAGGCGCTCGCGGAGATCGACGGCTGGGCCGGCCTCGCCGGCGCCGAGCCGGGGCGCGAGCAGGTCGCGGCCGCGCTCGCCGAGGCGTCCGTCCGCGTCAACCGGTCCCGTGAGCCCGGCCGCGTCGCGGTGCTCGACCTCTCGCGCGCCCGGACGCGCCGCTTCGAGGCCGTCTTCGTGCTCGGCCTCGAGGAGGGCTCGCTTCCGGGGCGCGCGGTCGAGTCGCCGTTCCTCCCGGACGACGCGCGCCGCGAGCTCGAGGCGGCGTCCCCGCGCCGGCGGCTCGTCCGCCCGGACCGGCTCGAGCGCGACCGCTACCTCTTCTACGCCGCCTGCACGCGCCCACGCCGGCGCCTCACGCTCGTCCGCGAGGCGGCGACCGACGACGGCCGCCCGGTCGAGGCGAGCCCGTTCTGGGACGAGGTGCGCGCCCGCTTCGCGCCGGACGACGTCGCGCGGGCCACGCGCCGCCGCGCCCTCGCCGCGCTCACCTGGCCGCTCGAGCGCGCCCCGAGCGAGCGGGAGCGCCTGCGCGCCACCGCCGCGCTGGCGGCGAGCGAGCCCGACGAGGCGCGGGGCCTTGCGCGCGCGAACGGCTGGGAGCGGCGGATCGACCGCGCGCTCGCCGCGCTCGAGCGCGAGACGCGGCTCACGAGTCCCGCGGTCCTCGGCCAGCTCGGCGCCCTCACGCGCTTCTCCGTGACCGAGCTCGAGACCTTCGCGACCTGCTCCTCGATGTGGCTCTTCGACCGCGTCGTCGACCCGCGCGAGATCGACCCGGAGCTCGACGCCCGCATCCGCGGGAGCGTTGCGCACCAGGCGCTCTACCGCTTCTACACGGGCCTCCCGAAGCGCCTCGGGATCGAGCAGGTGACCGCGGAGCGGCTCGACGAGGCGGTCGAGTTCCTGCGCGAATGCCTGGCCGAGGCGATCGAGGGGCAGGTGCGGATCGACCTCACCGAGGTCGACCGGCTCGAGCTCGAGGGGACGCTCGCCCGCGACCTCGAGCACTTTCTCCGCGCTGAGGTCGCGCTCGCCTCGCCGCTCGTCCCGCGCCGCTTCGAGGTCACGTTCGGGACGCAGGGCGCGGCGGTCGAGCTGCAGCGCGGGCTCGACCTCGGCGGCTTCACGGTCTCGGGGAAGATCGACCGGATCGATCTCGACCCGATGAGCGCGCGCGGAATGGTGCAGGACTACAAGTCCGGCGCCGGAGCGCACTCGGCGCGCGAGATCGAGACGCTTGGGAAGCTCCAGGTCCCGCTCTACGTCCTCGCGCTCCGCGACCTCGTGGGGATCGAGCCGCTCGGCGGGCTCTACCGCGCGCTGGCCGGCTCGCGCGCCGCGCGGGGCCTGCTTCGCGCAACAGCCGAGGGCGACGGGCTCCCCGAGCTGCAGAAGGCCGACCTCCTCGACGAGGACGAGTTCTGGGGCGCGGTCGAGGCGGCAAAAGACCGGGCGCGCGACGCAGTCGGGCGGCTGCGCGCGGGCGACGTCCGCCACGACCCGCGCGGCGGCTCGTGCCCGTCCTGGTGCGAGCGCTACACGATGTGCCGGGTGCGTCGCGCATGAAATGCGCGTTCCTCGGCGAGGGGCGCGCATGAGCGTTCGCGCGCCGAATCCCGAGCAGCTCGCCGCAATCGAGGAGGAGGGCGTCGTCTTCGTCTCGGCCGGCGCGGGAACCGGGAAGACCACCGTCCTCGTCGAGCGCTTCGTCCGCGCCGTGTGCGACCGCGGGCTCGCGCTCGAGAGCGTCCTCGTGATCACGTACACCGAGCGCGCGGCCGGGGAGCTGCGCGCGCGTATCCGCGAGCGGCTCGCCGAGCTCGGCCGCGTCGAGCTCGCGCGCGAGATCGACCGGGCGTGGATCTCGACGATCCACGGCTTCTGCTCGCGGCTCCTGCGCGCGCACCCGTTCGAGGCGGGGCTCGACCCGGGCTTCCGGGTGCTCGACGAGAGCCAGGCGCGCGTGCTCCGCTCGGAGGCGTTCGCGGAGGCGCTCGCCCGCTTCTGCGCGGGGCGCGAGCCGGAGCGGCTCGGGCTGCTCGCGACCTACGGCTCCCAGCGGCTCTCGGTCATGCTCGGCGGCGCGTACGAGCGGCTCCGCTCGGCCGGGCGCCCGCTCGAGCTCGGCGCGGGGGAGGGGGGCGGCCTCGGGCCCGCGCTCGAGGACCTGGCGGCGTGCGCCGAGGCGACGCTCGCCGCGCTGTCGGCGGATGCCGAGGCGCGCGGGCTCGCCGAGGCGGCGCTCGAGCTCGCGCGCGCGGCCGGACCGGAGGCGGACCGCCTGCTCGATCTCGCCGAGCTCCGCCCGGCCGGCAAGCCGAACGAGCTCGCGGTGTACGTCGAGGCCGTCACCGCGGTCGAGAGCGCAGCCCTCGACGAGATCGCCGCCCGCGACCGCGAGCTCCTGCAGGAGCTGCTGCGCGCCTTCGACGCCGCGTACGCCGAGGCGAAGGCCCGCGAGGCGGCGCTCGACTTCGAGGACCTCCAGCTCCGCGCGCGCGACCTGCTGCAGGGGAACGACGCGGTGCGCGAGCGGGCTCAGTGGCGCTTCCGCTCCGTGCTCGTGGACGAGTTCCAGGACACGAACCGGCTGCAGTGCGAGCTCGTGGACGCGCTCGGAAGCGACGAGCTCTTCTTCGTCGGGGACGAGTTCCAGTCGATCTACCGCTTCCGGCACGCGGACGTCGAGGTCTTCCGCGAGCGGCGGGCGCAGTCGGGCGGCGTGCTCGCGCTCACGCAGAACTACCGCTCGCGGCCCGAGGTGCTCGGCGTCGTGAACGAGCTCTTCGGGACGGAGTTCGGAACCGACTTCGAGCCGCTCGTCGCCGCGGGCCGCTTCCCCGAGCCGCTCTTCGGGCCGGGCGTCGAGCTCCTCGTGACGGACAAGGCGGCGTGGAAGGACACGGGGACGCACTGGCGCGAGGCCGAGGCGCAGCGGCTCGCGCGGCGCGTGCGTGAGCTCGTGGACGCGGGCGAGGCGACCCCCGGCGAGGTCGTGCTGCTCTTCGCGGCCGGGACGGACGCCGAGCGCTACGAGGAGGCGCTGCGCGCCGAGGGGCTCCAGACGATCCGCGCGGCCGGGCGGGGCTACTTCGGCCAGCAGCAGGTCGCCGACCTCGTCGCATACCTCCGGCTCCTGCAGAACCGCTACGACGACGAGGCGCTCGCGTCCGTGCTCGCGTCGCCGTTCGTCGGGATCTCGAACGACGGCCTCGTGCTGCTGCGCCGCGCGGCCGGCCGGCGGCCGCTCTTCAGCGGGATGGAGCGCGAGCTCCCGGCCGGGATCGGCCCCCGCGACCGGCGGCTCTTCGAGGCCTTCCGGCAGCGCTTCGAGCGGCTCGTGCGCGTGAGCGAGCGCGTGGGCCTCGAGCGGCTCTGCGAGCAGATCGTCGTCGCACACGACTACGACCTCGCGGTGCTTGCCCAGTGGGACGGGCGGCGGCGCTATGCCAACCTGCGCAAGCTCGGCCGGCTCGCGCGCTCGTACGAGTCGCTGCGCGGCCCGGATCTCGAGGGCTTCGTCCGCTTCCTCCGCGACCAGGAGGCGGCCGGCGCCCGCGAGGTGGAGGCGGTCGCCGAGGAGGAGGGGGCCGAGGCGGTGCGGCTCCTGACCGTCCACGCGGCGAAGGGGCTCGAGTTCAAGGTCGTCGTCCTGGCCGACGCCGGACGCGTGCCGCCGTCGCCGGCCGCCGACGAGATCCTGTGCCTGCCGGACGGGCGCTTCGGCTTCCGCGTCGTGAACCCGGCGACCGGCAAGCGGGCGGGCGCGTTCGGCTGGGACGACATGCGCGACGCCGAGCAGACCGCCGACCAGGCGGAGAACCGGCGCCTCCTTTACGTGGCGATGACGCGGGCGATCGACCGTCTGATCGTGTCGGGCGCCGTCGACGCGACGAGCAAGCGGGACGGGAACGCGCCCCTCCGCTGGATCCTCGGCCGGCTCGAGATCGACCTGGACGGCGACGGCGACGGCGACGGGCGGCGCGAGCTCGAGCGCGGCGGTGCTCGGCTCGTGCTGGACGTCCACCGGCCGGGGCCGGTTGCCGCCGCGCCAGCCGCGGAGGCCGCGCCGCAGCTTCAGCTCTTCGCGCCCGCGAACGGGGGCGGGGGCCCGCGCCCGGCGCTCGAGCTGCCCGCGCTCGCGGAGGTGCCGGCGCCGCCCGCGAACCCCCTCCGGCGGCTCTCGTACAGCGCGCTCGCGCTCTACGAGCGGTGCTCGTACCGCTTCTACGCGGAGCGCTTCGTCGGCCTGCGTCCCTCCGACGACGTGCGCGCGGTGGCCGGCGTCGAGGGCCTCGCGGCGACCGAGCTCGGCGACGTCGTCCACGTCCTGCTCGAGCACGCCGTGCCGGCGGCGGAGGTGCGCGCGCGGGCGCTCGAGCGGTACCCGTCGGCAACCCCGGACGACCTCGACCGGGTCGAGGCGCTCGTCGCCGCCTGGCACGGCTCCCCGCTCGCGCACCGGCTGGCGGCGTCGGAAGGCGTTCGGCCGGAGCTTCCGTTCGCGTTCGCGCACGACGGCGTCCTGATCCACGGGCGCTTCGACCTCTTCCAGCTCGCGGGCGGGAAGGCACTCGTCGTCGACTACAAGACGAACCGGCTCGAGGGCCTCGACCCCGCCGAGGCGCTCGAGGAGGGCTACACGCTGCAGCGTCTCGTCTACGCGCTCGCGGCCTTCCGCGCCGGGGCGGAGGAGGTCGAGGTCGCGTACGCCTTCCTTGAGCGGCCCGGCGAACCGGTCGTGACGACGTTCGCCCGGGAGGACGCGCCGCGGCTCGAGGAGGAGCTCGGCGAGGCGATCCGGCGGATCCGCGAGGGCGAGTTCCGCCCGACGCCGGGGGAGATGGCGTGCCCCGGCTGCCCCGCGCTCGACGTCGTCTGCGCCGGGCCGCGGCTCCTCGGCGCCGACGACTACGGGAACGGATCGTCGCCGAGGTAGTCGACGGGCGTCGCGCCGGTCCCGACGGCGCCGGCGATCATCCCGGCCGCGCAGGCGGCGAAGGCCCAGAAGACGAGATCGGCCTTCGCGGGCAGCGCCGTCGTGTCGCGCGGCCAGAGCGCGAGCAGGGAGAGGGCGAGCGCGCCGGCGAGGAGGACGATGCTCGCCAGCGACGTCCCACGGTGACGACACCGCCGAGCACGAGGCCCGTGACGGAGGCGATCGTGACCGCGCGGCGCTCGAGCGTCGCGGAGGTGCGCGCGAGCGTACGGGGCACGGCGGACGGCGCCGGCTCGCGTAGCCTCTCGCCGTGTTCTCGCGGACGGCGCATCTCTACGACGCGATCTACGCGTTCAAGGATTACGCGGCCGAGGCGGTCGAGGTGCGGGAGCTCGTGCAGGAGCGCGCTCCTCGCGCCCGGACGCTGCTCGACGTCGCGTGCGGGACGGGAAAGCACCTGGTCGAGCTGCGCGCATGGTTCGAGGTGGAGGGCGTCGACGTCGACCCGGCGCTCCTCGCGGTCGCGCGTGAGCGGCTGCCGGGCGTGCCGCTCCACGAGGGCGACATGGTCGAGCTCGGTCTCGGCCGTGAGTTCGACGTCGTCACCTGCCTGTTCTCCAGCATCGGCTACGTCGTCACGCGTGAGCGGCTCGCGGCCGCGTGCGCCGCGCTCGCCCGGCACGTCGCCCCGGGCGGGCTCCTCGTCGTCGAGCCGTGGCTGACGCCGGACGTCTTCGTCCCGCACGTCGGCGCCGTGTTCGTCGACGAGCCGGAGCTCAAGATCGCCCGTATGGACGCCGTCGGCGAGCCGACCGACCCGCTCGTCCTGGAGATGCACTACCTCGTCGGGACGCCGGCCGGGATCGAGCACCTCGTCGAGCGGCACGAGCTCGGGATGTTCACGCGCGAGGAGTACGTCGGTGCGGTCGCGGCCGCCGGGCTCGAGGCGGAGTGGCTCGAAGGCGGGCCGATGGGCCGCGGGCTCGTGCTGGGGCGGCGTGGCGCGTAGCTACGTCCACGAGGCGCGGCGTCGCGTCGGCCCGAAGCGGGCGCGCATTCGGCCCGTGATCGAGCGGCTGGCGCTCGAGCATCCCGACGCGGTGATCGCGCTGCGCTTCCTGAACGATGTCGAGCTGCTCGTCTCCGTGATGCTCTCGGCGCAGACGACGGATGTGACCGTGAACCGGGTCACGGAGTCGCTTTTCCGCAAGTACCGCCGGCCGGAGGACTACCTCGCGGTGCCGCTCGATGAGCTCGAGGCGGACATCCGGCCGACGGGAACGTTCCGCCAGAAGGCGCGAAACCTGCGCGGCGCGATGCGGATGCTCGTCGAGGAGTACGACGGCGAGGTGCCGACGCGGCTCGACGAGCTCGTGCGGCTCCCCGGCGTCGGGCGGAAGACCGCGAACGTCGTCGCCGCCGAGCGCGGGGCGACGCAGGGGATCGTTGTGGACACGCACGTCCGGAGGCTGTCGCAACGTCTTGGCTTCACGAGGCGTGAGGACCCGGTGCACATCGAGGCCGACCTGCGCCGGCTCGTCCCGCGCGCGGACTGGGCCCGCTTCCCGCACCTCCTCATCTGGCACGGCCGCCGCGTCTGCGTCGCCCGCGCACCACGGTGCGGCGACTGCGTCCTGAACGACCTCTGCCCGTCGAGCCGCGTCTAGCGCGCCGCGTCCCGCGGAGCCATCCGGCTCCGGGGCACCCCAACCCACCACCCACTTCCGAGTCTAGTCCTGCGAAGCGCGCGGAACTGTGGCGATCGTGCCGGGTGCGTCACGGATGTGTGACGACTTTGTGTGGGGGCCACCGGCCGCCGCGTCAGGCGAGTGCGAGGATTGCGATCCCGGCCGCGACGACGACCGCTCCGGCGAAGCGTCCCGGCGACACCCGTTCCCGCAGAAACGGCACGGCCAGGAGCGCCGCCCAGACGACGCCGGTCTCACGGAGCGCCGCGACGGGCGCGGCCGGTGCGCGGCCGAGCGCCGCGAGGGTGAGCGCGAACGAGCCGAACATGATGATCCCGGCAACCGCAGGTGCGAGCGCGACCTCGCGCCGAAGCGCGTCCCGTCCCTTGACGGCCGCGATCGCACCCGCGTACGCGAGCGCCGGCCCGACGAGGACGACCTCGAGATACGGAAGCGGCGTCGCGTGCCGCATGCCTTCCTTGTCCACGAGCGTGTAGGCGGCGATGCAGCCTGCGATTCCGACCGCGAAGGCGGTACCGCGCGCGTCCGCGCCGTGGAACCCGCGTACGAGGAGCACGCCGACCGCGATCACGCCGACCCCGAGGGCCTGGCCGGGCGTCGGGTCGGTTCCGAGTGCGACGATCCCCACGCCGAGGACGAGTACGGGGGCGAGCCCGCGTGCGAGCGGGTACACGAGCCCGAACTCCGCGCGCCGGTACGCCGCGGCGAGGAGCACAAAGTAGACGAGCTCGAGGCCCGCGCTCGCGGCGATCCAGGGCCACGCCTCGCGGTCGACGTCCCAGGTGAGCACGGCGACCGGGGCGAACGCCACCGCCGCGACCACGAGCGCGACCGCCGTCGCGGCCTCCGGGTCGCGCGCCCGGGCGAGCAGGAGGTTCCAGAGGGCGTGGAAGCCGGCCGCGCCCAGCGCGAGGAGGAAGGCGGAGGTCGGCACGCGGGCGAGCCTACGTGACGCTTTCGACACGCTTCCGGCGCGAAGCATGCGATTTCCGCCCGTAGCGTGGCGGACGATGCGCGCGGTCGACCTCGCCGTCTTCGCCGATGCGCTCGCGGGCCGCGCGGGCGGGCTGGCGGCGCGGCTCGAGCGGACGCGCGACGGCATCCGGCAAGCCGCGATCGAGCGCGATGCCCGGCGGGCGCTGGGCCCGGAGGCGGTCGAGCGGCTCGTCGCACTGGGCGTCCTCTCGCGCGCGGACGCCGGGGAGCTGCACGCCGAGGCCCGGCGGCTCGCCGCCGACCTCGCGGCGGTCGAGGAGCTCCAGGCGTGGGTCGAGGCGCGGCTCTTCGTCGAGCGTGAGCGCGAGGCGGCCTGAGCGGAGACCTACGCCGGGGCGAGGGCGACGAGGAGCCCGCCGTCCTCGTCGTACGCGGGGAAGAAGTCGACCTTCACGGTCTTGCGCACGCCGGCCTTCGTCGTCAGCTCGAGCTCCTTGCCGAGCTGGCGAACGCCCCATTCGACAGCCACCTCCGCAGGGCTCTGGCCCTCGCCGCCGTTCAGGCCGAGCGCCTCCTCGACCTCCCGGCCGAGCAGCTCCCGCTCCTGGAAGCCGGTCAGCTCGAACACGCCGCGGCCCGCCGCGAGGACGCGCCGCTCCCGGTCGCAGACGACGAAGCCGGTCGAGGGCCCCGGGTAGTAGTCGTCCATCAGCTCGAAGAGAAAACCGAACCCGCAGCTCGGGCAGCCGACCGCCTGGTGGGTGAGGCCGTCGCGCCGGTCGTGGTCGATCGAGCGCCGCTTGCAGTTCGGGCAGATGAAGTAGGGCACGTGGCTCGATGCTAGCCCGTCATGTGTGCCCCGCCGCGCGGGAAGCGAACGTCGCGCGGCCCGCGGCCTGCGCGAGGCCGAGGCTACGATGCCACGCCCCAGTCCGGTTTCCGCGATCAGGGGAGCCAGCGTGGCCGTCGACCGATTCTCCGCCGCCGATGGGCCTACGACCGCAGTGGCCTCGTCCGGGCCGCTCGCCGTTCTGCGGAGGCTGCGCGCGCCACCTCGGCGGACGCCAGGGCGGCGGGCCGAGATCGCCCTGGTCGCGGTCGCCTTCGGCGCGTTCCTCGTCCTTGCGTTCGCGGACGTGACGGTGGGCGACCGGACGTTCGCCCCGAACGGCAGGCTCGCAACCCAAACAGGCTTCCCGACGGTCGACTACCCGCACGAGCCGCCATCGCGCGCGGTGGTCGACGACGGCGGCGCGTTCTCCTGGTTCTTCGAGCCGATGGCCGTCGTGGTGCATGACGCGTACGCGGACGGGGCCTTTCCCCTGTGGAACCCCCATGCAGGCCTCGGCATGCCGCTCGCGGCGAACTTCCAGAGCGCACCGGCGAGCCCGCTCGTCCTGCCCGTGGTCGCGCACCCGTCGCAGGAGGTCTGGGACCTCCTCCTGCTCCTCCGCCTGCTCGTCGGCGGCGTGGGCTGCTTCGCGCTCCTCCGCGCCCTCGGCGCCGGTCCTGCGCCCGCGTTCGTCGCCGCGGTCGGCTATCTCCTCTCGTCGAGCTTCGTGCTCTTCCTCACCGCTGTCTCGCTGACGGTCGAGGCCTTCGTCCCCTGGCTCCTGCTCGCGGTGGTCGGGCTCGTGCGCCGGCCGGGCGCGGCCCGTTTCGCCGCGGTCGCCGCGCTCACCGCGGCCACAGCGCTCGGCGGCCAGCCGGAGTCGCTCGTCGTGGCGGCGTACCTCGTGATCGCCTGGGCGCTCTACTGGTGGTGGCGCGAAGGCCGGTCGCCGCGCGTGCTTCTCGAGCTCCTGGGCGCGGGCCTCGCCGGCGGTCTCCTCGCCGCGCCGTATCTCGCGCTGTTCGCGGAGTACGTCACGCTTGCAGACGACTCCCACAGCGGCAGGCTCGGAGACACCCGGCTTGAGTCGACGCGGCTGCCGGTCATGGCGCTCGGCGATTTCGCCGCGCAGCGTGAGGGCGCGATCGGGATCGGCCTTCTCGTCCTCGCCGTGGCGGGCCTGGCAGCCGGCCGGAGGTCGGGCGTCGCCGGCGGCGGGATCCTGCTGGCCGCGACGCTCGTGCTCGGGGTCCGGATGCTCGGTCTTCCCGGCGCGAGCGTCGTGGGCCTGCTCCCGGGCATCGAGCAGTCGAACGTCGTTCGCTACGGACGCTTCGTCGTGGTCCTCGCCGCCGCCGTGCTCGCGGCCGCCGGCCTCCAGGCCGTTCTCCGCGGCTCGCGACGCGCGCTCGTGGCGGCCGGGGCGGCCGCGGTCGGCATCCCGCTGCTCGCCGCGCTCGCGGGCGCAGGACGCCCGAACATCGTCCCGGCGCTTCTGCTCGCGGCGAGTCTGGCCGTCGGGCTCGTCGTAACCGCCCGGATTCCCGCCCTCGTACCGGTGCTCGCGCTCGTGCTGGTCGTCCAGTTCTTCCTCCTGACGCCCCGCGAGTGGGCGCGAGCCTACGATCCATTCGTCCCGCGGCCGTTCGTCTCGTACCTCCAGGCGAGCCTCGAGCCGGGCGAGCGCGTCTCGGCTACGGGCTCGACGCTCCGTCCGCAGTACCCGTCGGCGCTCGGACTTCCGGACCCGCGCGTCCTCGACGCGCTGTTCCCGCAACGTCTCGTTCCCTACATGAGCGAGCTCGTGGCCTCGGGCGAGCGCCCCGAGGTCCGCGCCCTCCGGGTTCTCGCCGAGGGCGCGGCCGCCTCACCCTTTCTCGAGGCGGCCGGCGTGCGGTTCCTCGTCATGCCCGGCGGGTACCGCTCGCCCGGCCCATCCTGGAGGGCGGTGTACGAGGACCGGTCCGGCGCGGTGGGCATGACCGTCTGGGAGAACGCGGCGGCGTACCCGCGCGCCTGGTCGCCGCGGTCGATCCGGGAGGTTCCGGACGCCGACGCGGCGAAGGCCGTCTTGCTCGCCGGCGACGGCGACCTCGCCCGCGTGTCGGTGGTGGAGGATCCGACCGAGGCCATGCTCGCCGCCGAGGGCAGCGCCGACGTCTCGGTCACGGAGCTGGACCGGGACGAGCTCCGACTGAGCGTCCGCGCCGACGGCCCGGCGGTGATCGTCGTGTCGGATCAGTTCTACCCCGGCTGGGAGGCTACGGTCGGCGGGCAGCCGACCGAGATCCGCCCCGCCAACCTCGCGATGCGTGCCGTCGCCGTGCCGGACGGCGAGCACGAGCTCGTGTTCCGGTACCGGCCCCGGGTCTTCCTCATCGGACTGTTGCTCGCCGGCGTAGGCGTCGCTTCGCTGCTCGGCCGGTCGCTCGTTCCGCCTGCGGCTCGCCGGCTGCGGCGGACGCCGTGACCGGCTACCAGTTGCGGGGCGTCGCGAGGGCGCCCTCTTCGACGAGCGGCGCGGGCGCGCCGCCCTCGCGCGCGGCGAGGAAGCGCTCCGCGTCGAGGGCCGCCTGGCAGCCCATCCCGGCGGCGGTGACCGCCTGCCGGTACACGTGGTCGACGACGTCGCCGGCCGCGAAGACGCCGGGAACCTTCGTCACCGTGGACTTCCCCTCGGTGAGGAGGTAGCCCGCGTCGTCCATGTCGAGCTGACCGCGGAAGAGCTCCGTCGTCGGATCGTGGCCGATCGCCACAAAGACGCCGTCCGCCTCGAGGTCGGTCGTCTCGCCCGTCTTCACGTTCCGGACGCGCACCCCCTCGACCTGCTTGTCGCCGAGCACCTCCTCGACGACGGAGTCGAGGACGAGCTCGATCTGCTCGTTCGCGCGGACCCGGTCGACCATGATCGGCGAGGCCCGGAAGGCGTCACGGCGATGGACGAGCAGGACCTTCGACGCGAAGCGGGTGAGGAAGAGCGCCTCCTCCATCGCGGAGTCGCCGCCGCCGACCACCACGACCGTCTTGTCGCGGTAGAACGCGGCGTCGCAGGTCGCGCAGTACGTGACGCCGCGGCCCTGCAGGCGCTCCTCCGACTCGAGCCCGAGCTGCCGGGCGGTCGCTCCGGTGGCGACGACGACGGTCTCGGCCCGGTGCTCCGTGTCGCCCGTCCAGACCCGGAGCGGCTGCGAGGAGAAGTCGACTCGCGTGACGTTGTCCGTCACAAACTCGGCCCCGAAACGGCCGGCTTGCTTGCGGAAGTCCTGCATCATCTGCGGCCCGAGCACGCCGTCCGGGTAGCCCGGGTAGTTCTCGACGTCGCTCGTGATCATGAGCTGGCCGCCCCACTGGAAACCCTCGATCACGAGCGGCTCGAGGTTCGCCCGCGCGCTGTAGAGCGCGGCGGTGTAGCCGGCGGGGCCACCGCCGATGATGATCATCTTCCGAATGCCGTTCTCGTTCACGTAGTCCTTTCTAGACCAGGGCCGAAGGCCCGAAACTGGGTTGTGCCTGTTAGAACGACCGCGCGTGACCGGGTGTTCCGGTGTAGCCTCCGGCCAGGTCGGCAAGGATAGCGGGGCGGATGGCCGGAACAGTCTCCTGGGACAGGCTGCGCGAGCTCGCCGGGCGCGAGGTCGGCAAGGGATACGCGATCAGCCTCTACCTCAACCTCGATCCGCGGGAGACGCTCACCCCGGGGGACGTGCACACGAGGCTCAACTCCCTCCTCGACACCGCGGCGAAGTCGGAGTGGACCAAGGAGGACCAGCCGCACGCCGTCCGGCAGGCGGTCCGCGCCGACCTCGACCGGATCCGACGGTACGTCGAGAGCGAGCTCGTCCGCGACGGCGCCCACGGCCTGGCGCTCTTCTCCGCCTCCCTCGACGGGATCTGGGAGGCGCTCGAGCTCGTCGATTCCGTGCCGGACGAGGTGCATGTCGACCGCAGCCTCGCGCTCGCGCCGCTCGCGGCCCTCGTGGGCCGGAGCGCCGGCGCGCTCGTCGTCGTCGCCGGCCGGGAGGCGGGGCGGTTCTACGCCCTCAGGGCGGGCCGGCTCGAGGAGATCACCGATCTCTCGAGCGACCAGCCCGGGCGGCACGACCAGGGCGGCTGGTCGCAGGCGCGCTTCCAGCGTCACATCGACGAGCTGGCCGCCGGGCACCTACGGGCGGTCGCGGACGAGATCGACCACCGGGTTCGCGGCGCGAACGGCCGGCTCGACGTCGTGATCGTCGCGCCTGGGGAGAGCCGTGCGGAGCTCGCGGGCTACCTGACCCAGGACGTCGGGCATGCGCTCGCCGGCTGGGCGCAGGCCGAGGCGCATGCCTCGCCGGCCGAGCTCGAGGAGATCGTGGCGCCGGTTCTTGCCGAGCGTCGCGCCGCGCGGGAGCGAGAGCTCCTGGAGCGGTGGCGCGAGGGGAGCGCCAACGGGCGCAGCGCCGCGGGTTGGGGGCCGACGCTCGACGCCGTGTCGGATGCGCGCGTGGACGTCCTGCTCGCGGATCCGGGCGGCGAGCGTCCGGTCTGGCGCTGCCCGTCGTGCGGGCGCGCCTCTGCCGCCGCCGGCGAGTGCCCGCTCGACGGGCAGTCGATGGAGGAGGTCGCCGACGGCCTCGACGTCGCGGTGAATCTCGCGCTCCGCAACGGCGGAAGTGTCTGGATCGTCGACGGCCCCGACCTCGGGCCCGCGGACGGCGTCGGGGCGATCCTCCGCTTCTGAGAGCGACGCCGCCGGCGTGCGGCGGCTACGCGGCGTCGCGAGCCTGAGGCAGCTCGGCGACCTCGGAGGGCGACGGGTCGACCAGCTCGGGCGCCTGCGGCAGCTGGGCCGCGCGGTCGACGCCGTCCAGGACGGCGATGTCCTTCGTGCCGCCCGCGCCGTGCTCCGAGAGCCGCCGCGCCGCGGGGAGGACGCGCCGCTCGAACGAGCCGACCGTCTGGTTGTAGGCCGCGACGGCACCGTCGAGCCGGCGGCCGAGCGTCGTCACGTGCTCGCCCATCGTGGCCAGCCGTCCGTACAGCTCACGTCCGAGCTCGCTGACGGCGCGCGCGCTCTCGGCGACCGTCTCCTGGTGCCAGCCGTACGCGACCGCCTTGAGGACGCCGATCAGCGTCGTCGGCGTGGCGACGAGGACGCGCTGCCCGATCGCCTCCTCGATCAGGCCCGGATCCTCCTGCAGCGCGGCGGAGTAGAAGGCCTCGCCGGGGATGAAGAGGACGACGAACTCGGGCGACGGCTGGAACTGCTCCCAGTAGCCCTTGAGGCTCAGCTTCTGGATGTGCTGGCGGATCTGCCGCGCGTGGTCAGCGAGATGCCCGGCGCGCTCCTCGTCCGTGCCCGCCTCGACCGCGCGGAGGTAGGCCTCGAGCGGCACCTTCGCGTCGACGACGACGTTCTTGCCGCCCGGCAGCTTGACGACGAGGTCCGGCCGGAGGCGCCGCTCGTCCACCGTCGCAGTCGTCTGCTCGACGAAGTCGCAGTGCGAGAGCATCCCCGCCATCTCGACGACGCGGCGAAGCTGGATCTCGCCCCAGCGCCCGCGCACCGACGGCGCGCGGAGGGCCGTCACGAGGTTGCCCGTCTCCGTCCGCAGTCGCTCCTGGCTCTCCGCCAGCGAGCGCACCTGCGTGACGAGCTCGCCATACGCCTGGCTGCGCGCGCGCTCGAGGTGCTGGATCTGCCCGTCCACCTTCTGGAGCGACTCGCGGATCGGATCGACGAGATGGCGCAGCGCGACCTGCCGCTGCTCGTCGTGCTTGCGCGCCTCCGTCTCGAGGCGCTCGAGCGACGCCTGCATCGTCTCGGAGGAGAGGGCCTTGAACGTGTCCGTGAGGTCGGCCTTGGCCCGCTCGAGCAGCGCGAGCTTCTCGACGCCGGACGCGCGCTCGTGCTCGAGCGTCGCCTCGAGCCGCGCCGCCTCCTGCACCACGCGCGTGAACGCGTCGGAGCGTGCGGCAAGCTCACCTTCCGCGCGGGAAGCGCGGTCGGCGAGCGCCGCGGCGCGCCCGCGCAGGAGCGCCCAGACGGCGATTCCGGCGACGAGAGCGGCGGCGAAGGCGACGAGAACGATGGTCATGGGTCTACGAACGCTAGGGACAGGCCCGGACGGACTGCGAGAATGCACCCGTGCGCGACCCCGTCACCGTCGCCTGCGTCCAGGCAGAGCCCGTCGTCCTCGACCGCGAGCGCACCCTCGAGCGCCTCGCCGAGCGCACCGCGGAGGCGGCGGAGAACGGGGCGGGACTCGTCGTCTTCCCCGAGGCATTCATCCCGGCGTACCCGTCGTCGGTCTGGGCCCGGGCGCTTGCCGGCTGGGCGGATCCCCGCGCGAAGGCGGCCTTCGCGCTCCTCGCGCGCGAGTCGGTCGAGATCCCCGGTCCCGCCGCCGACCGGCTCGGGGAGGTCGCGCGCGAGCACGGCGTCTGGCTCGTCACCGGCGTGACGGAGATCGACCCGGAACGGCCGGGAACGCTCTACAACACCCTCCTCACGCACGGCCCCGACGGGGAGCTCGCCCTCCACCACCGCAAGCTCGTCCCCACGAACCACGAGCGGCTCGTCTGGGGCCCGGGCGACGGCTCGGGCCTGCACGCGATCGAGACGCCGCTCGGGCGGATCGGCGGCCTGATCTGCTGGGAGAACTACATGCCGCTCGCCCGCTTCGCGCTCTACGAGTCGGGGGTCGAGATCTACGTCGCCTCGACCGCGGACGACTCGGACGCCTGGCAGGCGACGCTCGTCCACATCGCGCGCGAGTCGCGCGCGTTCGTCGTCAGCCCGTGCCACTTCCAGCGCGCCTCCGCCTACCCGGACGACTTCCCGCTCGCGGCCGAGCTCGACGGCGTCGACATCCTCGGGCGCGGCGGCAGCGCGATCCTCGGGCCCGACGGCGCCTACCTCGCGGGGCCGCTCTACGACGAGGAGGGGATCCTCTACGCGGAGCTCGATCCGGCCCGGCTCTACGAGGAGCGCCAGCGCTTCGACCCGGCCGGCCACTACCACCGGCCGGACGTCCTCGGGCTGACGGTTCGCCGGCCGACCGCCTGACGGACGCGGTACCGTTTACCCCGTGGCGAAGAAGGATCGAGCCCCCGCGCCGCCTCGGCCCGTCCAGGCGCCGAAGGTCAGAAGCACACGCGAGCCGCGCGACCCGCGCCGCACGCGGCTGCTGATCGCGGTGATCGCGGCCGTGCTCATCCTCGCGGCCGCGATCGCCGGCATCGCCTACGCGATGAGCCGCGGCGGCGGCGACACCGAGGCGGGCGGCGTCTGCCGCATCACGACCGTCGAGGCGCAGGGCCAGGAGCACGTCCCGCCCGGGGACGTGGATCTCGAGGCGTTCGAGTACAACACGTATCCGCCCTCGTCGGGCCCGCACCACCCGCAGCCGGCCATCTACGGCGAGTACCAGGATCCCGTTCCGACCGACCGTTACCTGCACAGCCAGGAGCACGGCGGCGTGACGATCCAGTACGGCGCGGAGGTGCCCGAGGATGTCGTCCAGCGGCTCGTCAACTGGTTCCGCACCGATCCGCGCGGGCTCATCCTCGCCCCGCTTCCCGACGAT
>Ga0299913_10001314_pt1 | contig 18125 bp, 13 predicted proteins | sample RVTome_9_FD_201360 | JGI IMG/M metagenome (GOLD analysis project Ga0299913, IMG submission 201360) | Soil microbial communities from uranium-contaminated site in the Upper Colorado River Basin, Wyoming, United States - RVT155D38 (version 2) ... | reverse complement strand
GGACGAGACGGGAAGCGTCACCTGGACCGGCGGCTTCGAGCCCTTCGGCCACGACTTCGCCGAAGGAACGGCCGACGCTGCCCTGGCCCACGACCTCTTCCTCCGCTTCCCCGGCCAGTGGGAAACCGAGCTCTGGGCCGACGCCAGCCTCGGGACCGGCGGGCTCTACTACAACGTCCACCGCTGGTATACACCTGCGACGGGCAGGTACGCTGAAGGTATCGAGGGTGATCCCCACCCCTACACCTACGCCCTGGGGAACCCGATCCTCAACACGGACCCTCTCGGGCTCGACACCGCAGGCTGTGATCTTCCTGCCTTCATCAAGGGGGCTGTTGAAATCTCTCCTTGTGTTCTCGAGTGCTGTGCTCGCCACGACAAGTGCTACGACGACTACAATTGTTCTTCTCTTTCGTGGTTGGTACCAGCACTTGAATGCAGTCCAGTCAATTGCACGGCGTGCAATGTCCAAGTTGAGCTTTGTTTCGCAAAGTGCCTATGGTGGAGTCCGCGGGACAGCCCCAAGAGGCCCAACTACTACTGCGCGAGTCAGGGCCGTTACGTAAGGATTCCTGGAGACTTTCCGGACGCAGGAACGGCCGAGGCTGCATGCGATTACGACCATTCTCAGAGCTGTTGTGATACGCGTCAGGGACCGTTGATCCCACTTCCCTGATGAGCGCCTTCCTCCCACGGGCGACTGGAATCAGTTGCTTGTTGAGCTGCATGGCCTGTCTCTTCGCCTGCGAGACTGGAAAGATACAGCAGGGTCGCTTAGCGGAAGGAAAGATCACCGCTTGCAAGCCGCTCGGAGGCGCCTTGCGAGCCGAGATCCCTTATTGGCAACGCGCGCTCGAAGAATCGTCGAGATCGACGGGAGGTCGCCCAGACTGGGACCAGCTGATCAGCACGATGTTGCAGCGAGATGCTGGCCTCATGTATAAGCTTCAGATAGAAAGAGAAGCGCCGATCCAGCTGGAGCGATTCTTTGGGAAGCCAGGCGACTTGGTGGTAGGTGAGTGGAGAAGCCGAAGCGAGGAGATCTGGGTATTTTTGGACGATTTTGGTGATCACTGCACAGAGCGGCCAGCGCAAGGCATTTTTGTACTTAGCGACATGGGATACCAGGATTTTCCCCCCACTCATCCGGCGGATTTCCTGCGAATCCCCAACCTAGATTCAGCAACCGGGATTTACTCCCGCTTCGCACCGCCAGCGCGTGAAGCAACGAAGTGATCTGAGCGTCTCCGGGCCTGGCCAACACCAGCCGCCGGGATGAAGCTCTCGGCCAAGATCCGACCTACGGCGCCGAAGGCTCGGTCAGCAAGAGCCTCAACGACCCGGAACTCTGCGACTTCGTTTGCCAACAGGCGATGTGCTACCTCATCGTCCTGACAGGGCGGATGGCGGCCTGCATCCCCGACGCGCTTCTCGATGACGAAGCACGGATCGAGCCGAACGGCGCTCCGCTAGCCCGTGCGGCGGCTGCGAGGCTGGCTGCCTCCGACCCTGCGGGACCGAGCGTCGTGACCTGGAACGGCTCGCTCCCACCGGGTGGGTCGGCGACCGTCACCGTGGAGGCCCTTATCGAGCCGCACGCGCCCGGCGGTCCGCTGAGCCTCCAGGGAGCGATGAGCTTCGACTCCGACGCCGACGGTGTGAACGACGAGACCCTGGTCACCGACGACCCGGAGGCAGAGGGCGAGGAGGATCCGACCGTGCTGGTGATCGAGGCCCCACAGGTGCTCGAGATCCCGACCGCCTCGCATCTCGGCCTGGCGATCCTCGGCCTCCTGCTCGCGGCGGCCGCCCGTCGCCGCCTCGGCCGGCCTCGGTTGGCGCCGTAGGCCAGCTCGTACGCTCACCGCCGGCTCTCCGGGCGCGCCCCCTCAGTACCCCGCCAGCAGCCGCGCCGCCCGTTCGACGCGCTCCTCGGTCGGCAGGAAGGCCTCCTCCAGGGGCGGGGAGTAGGGGACGGGGGTGTCGAGGGCGCCGACGATGCGGACCGGGGCGTCGAGGTACTCGAAGGCTTCTTCCTGGACGATCGCGGCGAGGCTCTCGCCGATGCCGCCGGTGCGGGTGTCTTCGTGGAGGAGGAGGAGCTTGCCCGTGTGGCGGGCGACGGCGAGGAGGGCGTCGCGGTCGAGGGGGACGAGGGAGCGGAGGTCGAGGACGGCGGCCTCGAGGCCGTCGGCGGCGAGGCGCTCGGCGACGCGCAGGGCGAGGTGGACGTAGGCTCCGTAGGTGACGATCGCCAGGTCGGAGCCGGTGCGGCGGAGGGCGGCGCGGCCGAGGGGGGTGGGGGCGGGCGGCTCGTCGGGGAGGCGCTGCTTGATCCGCGGGTCGCGGTAGAGGGCGATGTGCTCGTAGTAGAGGACCGGGTCGGGGTCGGCGACGGCGGAGGCGAGCAGCGAGCGGGCGTCCTCCGGGGTCGAGGGGACGACGATCTTGAGCCCCGGGGTGCGGTAGAACCAGGCCTCGGTGTTCTGGCTGTGGTAGGGGCCGGCCGAGCGCAGCCCGCCCCAGGGCATGCGGACGACCATCGGCACCGGGCGGCCGAAGCGGTAGTGGACCTTGGCCGCGTTGTTGACGAGCTGGTTGAAGCCGGTGGCGACGAAGTCGTTGAACTGGATCTCGCCGATCGGGCGCTCGCCGGCCAGGGCCGCACCGACGCACACGCCGAGGACGCCGCCCTCGGAGATCGGCGAGTTGACGATGCGGTTGCCGAAGCGGTCGAGCAGCGGGCGCAGTAGCAGGAAGGCGTTGCCGTAGCGGCCGCCGACGTCCTCACCGTAGACGAAGACCCGCGGGTCGGCGGCGAGAGCGTCGCCGACGCCGAGCATCACGGCCTCGAGGAAGGTGCGGCCGTCGCGGTCGAAGGGGAGGCCGGGCTCGAGCGGCGGCAGCGGGGCGGCGCGGTCGAGTCGCGGTGGCGGGCGGTCCGCGAGCGGCTCGCGCCAGGCCGCCGCCGGTCCCTCGGCCCACACCCCGTCGCCGACGCTGTCGGCCGCCGGCCAGGGCGCCGCGACGACCGCCCGCGCCTCCCGCTCGACGAGCTCCTCGGCCTCGCGGCGCAGCTCGTCGAGGCCGCCCGGGGCGAGCACGCCCGCGTCCTCCAGCCGGGCCGCGTACAAGGCGATCGGGTCGCGCGCGCTCCAGTAGGCCCAGGCGTCGCGGTCGGCGTAGCCGCCCTCGGTGAGGGGCGGGTAGTCCCACGCGGGCTGGGGGTCGCGGCCGAGGTAGAGCATGTCGTCGTGGTGGGCGTGCCCGCACATCCGCATGCAGACGAGCTCGAGGAGCGCCGGGCCGCGGCCGGCCCGGGCGCGGGCCGCCGCCCACGCGAAGGCGGCGGCGATCGCCTCGGGGTCGGTGCCGTCGAGGGTGACCGCCGGCACGCCGTAGCCGACGCCCTTGTCGGCGAAGACGCGCACTGCGCTCTGCTCGGGCACCGGGGTCGACAGCGCCGTCTGGTTGTTCTCGACGCAGAAGACGGCCGGCAGCCGCCGTGCGGCGCACAGGTTGATCGCCTCGTGCCACTCGCCGAGCGAGGTGCCCCCCTCGCCGATGAACGAGACCGCGACCCGCAGGTCGCCCGGGTCGTCCTGCCGCGCGAAGGCCATCGCCAGCCCGGCGACGGTCGCGGTGGCGATGGCGAGCGGGGCGGAGGGCGGCAGCACCCCGTGGTCGAGGTCGCCGATGTGGAGGTCGCGCCCCTCCATCGGCGGCCCGGCCTTGCCCATCTGCGCGTTGAGCAGCAGGCGCACCGACTCCGGTCCCGGCCGCATCGCGAGTGCCGCCCCCGCGTCGCGGATGACCGGCGCCACGACGTCGCCGCCCCACGAGCCGTCCTCCCGCCGCCAACGCACGCCGCGCCGCAGCCGGAGCGGCGCGGCGTAGATCGCCTCCTGCCCGAGCGAGCGGAACCCCTTGCCCTGGAAGGACTTGCCCCCCCAGCGCACCTCGCCGCCGGTGAAAAAGGCCTTGAGCCGGTTGTCGACCGCGCGGGTCAGCACCATGCCGCGTAGCATCTCGAGCTTCTCGTCGCGGGAGATGGAGGCGGCGATTGCCGCGCGGGCGAGGAACCCGTCGCAAGCGTCCGCCAGGTCGGCCGCGGCGCGCGCCAGCCGGTCGGCCGCCGGTACGCCCGGCGTGGTCTCCGCCAGGTCGTCCGGCAGCCGCCCCGGCAGCCGCGCCGCCAGCTCCGCCGCGAGCCGCGGCCGCAGCGACTCGATCGCCGCCGCGTCCTTGGCGGCGCTGTCCCCGGCCGCCGCTTCGAACGCCTCCACGGCCGGCGCGAGCGCGAACGGAAACACCTCGGCGACGAAGGCGGCGAAGCGGCGGGCGAGGCCGGCGCGGGTCCGGGGTTCGGTCGAGGTCTCCATTCGGGTCTCGACGGATGCTACCGGGTCCCCGTAGCCGCGACAAGCTTCGCTCGCAGGGAATGATATGGCGATAAGGCTTCTGTGATATGGTCACCCATATGACGACGAAGACTGCGGTCCGCGAGCTGGAGCGTGCCGAGGCGGAGAGGGCCGGCGACACCGTCAAGACCACGATCAACCTGCCCCGGGGACTGCTCGACGAGGCCCGGAGAACGGCTCACGAGGAGCAGACGACCCTGCGGAGCCTCTTCGAGTCGGGGCTGCGCCGGGAGCTGCAGGCGCGAGCGAAGACCCCTCGGCCCTTCAAGCTGGAAGACGGGTCGTTCCGCGGCGAGGGAGTCCAACCCGGGATCGACCTGCGGGACTGGGACCAGATCCGCAGCTTGATCTACGAGGGCCGGGGAGGTTGATCGCGGTCGACACCAATGTTCTCGTCCACGCGCACCGGATGGAATCCCCCTGGTTCGAGCCGGCCTCCGGCCGAATCCGGGAGCTCGCCGAGGGCGCCACGCGGTGGGCGATTCCCTGGCCATGCGTTCACGAGTTCCTCTCGACCGTCACGAGCCCGAGGATCTTCAAGCCGCCGACGCCCCTCGCCCGTGCCCTCGAACAGGTCGAGATCTGGCTGGAGTCTCCGTCGCTGGTCCTTCTCGGAGAGCTCGGCGATCACTGGACCGAGCTGTCGAGGATCGTGACGGAGAGCGATGTCATCGGGCCGAAGATCCACGACGCGCGCATCGCCACCCTCTGCCGCCAGCACGGCGTCCGGGTGCTGTGGACCGCGGATCGCGACTTCTCCCGCTTCCCCTGGTTGAGGACGGAAAATCCGCTGGTCGGCTGACGGCCGGTCGCCGACTCAACCCGGCAGCTCGACCTCGTGCTCGGCGAGCAGCGCCAGGAAGCCGTCCTCGTCGAGGACGGTGACGCCGTGCTTCTCCGCCTCGCCGAGCTTCGAGCCGGGGTCTTCGCCGGTGACGAGCCAGTCGGTGGACTTCGAGACCGAGCCGGCGGCCTTGGCGCCGAGGGACTCGACGAGGTCCTTGGCCTGCCGGCGGGTCATCCGGGAGAGGCCGCCGGTGAAGACGAGCTTCTTGCCGGCGAGCGGCAGCTCGGAGGGGTCGCGGCGGACGGCGGGCTCGCTCTGGACGAGGGTGACCCGGCCGTCGAGCAGCGCGTCGAGGATCTCGCGGTTGTGCGGCTCGGCGAAAAACGCGGTGATCTGCTCGGCCATCCGCGGGCCGACGCCAGGGACCTCCTGGAGGGCCGCCTCGTCGGCGGCGCGCAGGTTCGCGAAGGTGCCGAAGTGGCGGGCGAGGTCGCGGGCGGTCGCGGTGCCCACCTCGGGGATGCCGAGGCCGTAGAGGAAGCGGTCGAGGTCGACCGTCGAGGCGCGCTCGATGCCGGCGAGGAGGTTCTGCGTCGACAGCTCGGCGAAGCCGGGGAGCGCCGCGATCCGCTCGGCGTCGAGGTCGAAGAGGTCGGGCAGCCGCCGTACCAGCCCCTCGCCGACGAACAGCTTCGCCGTCTCCTCGCCGAGCCCCTCGACGTCGAGCGCGTCGCGGGAGGCGAAGTGGACGATCCTCCCGGCGAGCTGGGCCGGGCACTCGAAGCTGTTCGGGCACAGGGTGAACGGGCCGCGCTCGACCAGCTCGGTGCCGCACGAGGGGCAGGCCGGCGGCATCTTCCACGGCGCGGCGCGCACCTCGCCGTCCTCGGCGATCCGGTCGACGACCTGGGGGATGACGTCGCCGGCCCGCTGCACCCGGACGGTGTCGCCCTCGCGCACGTCCTTGCGCGCCACCTCCTCGCGGTTGTGGAGCGAGGCCCGGGCGACGGTGACGCCGCCGATCTCGACCGGCCGCAGCAGCGCGATCGGGGTGACGACGCCGGTGCGGCCGACGCTCGGCACGATCGAGAGGACCTTGGTGACCTCCTTGCGCGGCGGGAACTTGTAGGCGAAGGCCCAGCGCGGGTGGCGCGAGGTGGCGCCGAGCTCCTCGCGCGCCGCGAGGTCGTCGAGCTTGACGACGACGCCGTCGATCTCGTAGCCGAGGTCGTCGCGCTTCGCCTCGAGCTCGGCGTGGAAGGCGAGGACCTCGTCGACCGAGCTCACCCGGCGGGGGAGCGGGCTGACCCGCAGGCCCCAGGCGGCGAGCGCCCGGAGCGTCTCCCACTGCGTGGCGAGAGGCGGCTCGGCGCCCCCCCAGTCGGCCGCCAGGACGTCGTAGACGACCGCGTCGAGGTTGCGCGCCGCGGTCACCTGGGGGTCGAGCTGGCGGATCGCCCCGGCCGCCGCGTTGCGCGGGTTGGCGTACGGCTCGCGCCCCTCGGCGAGGAGCCGCTCGTTGTAGCGCTCGAACTCCTCGATCCGCTGGATCACCTCGCCGCGCAGCGCCACCGTCCGCGGCACCGCCGCGCCGTCCTCGGGCTCGCGCAGCTTGAGCGGCACCGCCGGGATCGTCCGCGCGTTCTCGGTGATCCCCTCGCCGCGCCGGCCGTCGCCCCGGGTCGCCGCGCGCGCCAGCAGCCCCTCCTCGTAGACCAGCTCGACCGAGGCCCCGTCGAGCTTCGGCTCGACCACGTAGGCCACCTCGTCGCCGGCGCCCGCGCCGAGCCCCTTGCGCACCCGCTCGTCGAACCGCCGCAGGGCCGCCTCGTCCTCCGACGAGTCGAGCGACAGCATCGGCGCCGCGTGCACCACCGTCGGCAGCTCGTCGAGCGGCTCGCCGCCGACCCGCTGGGTCGGCGAGTCGGGTGATACGAGCTCCGGGTGCTCCTCCTCGAGCCGCTGGAGCTCGCGGAACAGCTCGTCGTACTTCGCGTCGGAGACCTCCGGCGCGTCGCGCACGTAGTAGAGGAAGTCGTGGTGGCGGATCTCGGCCCGCAGCTCGGCGACCCGCTCCGCGGCGCGCTCCTTCCCGGCCTTCCCGCCCCCCTTCGCCTTCGCGGCCATGCGGCGGATCTTACGGAATCGCCGTCCAGGGACGCGGGGGTCGGGAGTCGTCAGGGCCGTCTCGGAGGCGGCCGTGAGGCGGCACGAGGAAGCGATGAAGAGGACGGAGGCGGCTGGCGCCTGGCGCTAATCGAAGAGGGAACGTGAACGTGCGACGGGCGGCGCGTCCGGTCTCGTGTCGTCGTCCTCGTCCTCGACCTCGACCGTCGTCGCGGTCGCGACGGTGCGCTCGACGGCGACCGCGACCGAGCCGCTGGCCGGCTCTCCGGCCCTCCCTTCGCCGATCCGTTCTCCCTCGTTCCTCGCCTCGCCCGGATCCTCGTCGCCACCGACCCCGTCCTCATCCTCCGCCTCCTCCGCCCCCACGTCCTCCTCCATCTCGATCGCCGGCCGCTCGTCGTCCCGCTCTTCGAGCCAGACGTGGCGGCCGAGGGCGCGGATCCAGGTCAGGCCCGTGCCGTCCCGGCGCGCCCCCTCGAGCTGGTTGAGCTTCGAGTCGAGGTCGTCGATGAAGTGGAGCGCCAGCGCCTCGGCGGTCATCGGCTCGACCGGCGAAGCGAACTCCTTCTTCCCCTGGTGGGAGAGCACCAGGTGCTCGAGGTGGAGCTGGAGCTCGTCGGGGACGTCGCCCAGGGCGAGACAGCACTCGCGGAGGAGGTCGCGGCCGATGACGACGTGGCCGACCATCCGTCCTTCGAGGGTGTAGTCGTTGACCGGCATGGCGCCGAGCTCGCGCAGCTTGCCGAGGTCGTGGAAGAGGACGCCGAGGAGCAGCAGGTCGCGGTCGAGCCGGCGGTAGTGGCCGGCGACGGCGAGCGCCAGCTCGGCCATCGAGACGACGTGCTCGAGCAGGCCGCCGCGGTAGGCGTGGTGGATCGACTTGGCCGCCGGGTGCTCGCGCAGGCGCTGCCCGTAGACCTCGAGCGCGTGGCGGGCGAGCCGCGCGAGCTCGGGCCGGCGCACCTCGGCCATCGCGCGCTCCAGACGCCTCCAGAGATCGTCGACGTCCTCCGGGGTGGACGGGACGAGGAGCGCCTCGTCGAAGCCGTAGCGCCGGTCCTCGGAGGTGGCGCGCCGGCAGTCGTCGATCGAGATCTGGAGCTGCTCGCGGTAGAGCTTGACCGCGCCGCGCAGGGCGACGAAGTCGTGCGCCTCGAACTCGGCGGTGAGCGCCGGGCTGTCGGCCCACACCTTGGCGGTCATCGAGCCGGAGGCGTCGGTGACCACCATGTCGATGAAGCTGCGGCCGTTGCGGTCCTCGCGCACCTCCTTGCGGGTGACCAGGGCGAACCCCTGCACCGTGTCCCCGGACTGCCAGGACCGGATCGGCTCGTTGCGGCGGACGGCGCTCATCGCGGGCACCGAGTGTAGCTCAGGGTATTCTCGCCTCCCCGCGGGCGGTCCCCGCCGACGGGCGACGAGAGGAGAGACGGCGGATGACGAAGCTCAGCGACACCGACCTCGACACCGGCCTCGGCCGCCTGCCCGGCTGGAGCCGCGAGGGCGACACGATCGCCCGCACCTACGAGCACGCCGACTTCCGGGTCGCCCTCGCCTTCGTCCGCTACGTCGGCGAGATCGCCGAGGCGATGGGGCACCACCCGGACATCGACGTGCGCTACAACCGGGTCAGGCTCGCGGTGACCACCCACGACGCCGGCGGCCTGACCGACAAGGACCTCGAGCTGGCGCGCCGGATCGACGGGGTCCGCTGAGGCGCTTCCCCCGCGCGGCCGGCGACCCTGGCACCCCCTCTGCAGCCTGCCACCCACGGAGCCCGAGACCGAGGATGACCGGACCGATCCGCCACAGCCCCGCCCTCCGGCCCCCGGCCGCGGCCCGCAGGCGATTCGCCGTCCGCCCGCGGCTCGCTGCCGAGGCCCGGTCCGCGTCGCCGGCCCCGGGCCGGTCGGCCCGAGTCCTCGCGGCGGCTCTCGCCGCGGCGGCGCTCTCGGCCTGGGGGGGCGCCGCCGCCGCGCAAGCGCCCGAGCCGGCGGTCCCGCCCGCCCTGTGGCCCGAGCCGGTGCGCGCCTTCTTCCAGGACGGGCCGGCGCTGCTCCTGCCCGCCGCGCGCCGGGCCGAGCTCGCCGCGCTCCCGCCCGAGGCGCGCCGCGAAGCGGTCGAGGCGTTCCTGGCCCGCGACCCGATCCCCGAGACCCCCGACGACGAGCTCGCGGCCGGCATCCGGCGCCGGCAGGAGCTGGTCCTCTCCGAGCTCCCCACCTTCGCCGACGACCGCGCACGGCTCCTCTTCCTCCACGGCCGCCCCGCGGAGCGCGAGGTGATCGACTGCGCCACCGCCTTCGAGCCGATCGAGGTGTGGACCTACCCGGCCGGGGCCGCCCCGAAGCTGGCCCCGATCGCGGTGCGCGATCCCGCCCTCGCCGCCGCCGCGGCCGCCGCCGGCGAGGGACCGCCGCCCCCGCCCCGGCCGGTCACCACCGAGCTCGTCCTCTACGAGCCGGGCGACGGGCAGCCATTCCGCCTGTGGGTGCCGCTCGACTCGAAGCGCGCGCTCTACGGCTCGGAGATGGAGTACTGGCTCGAGCAGTGGGAGGACTACGGCGGCCGCCGCAGCCGGCTGCCGCGGATCGACCTCCGGATGTGCGACGACGCACGCCTGCTCGACCGGGTGACCGGCGTCGCCGCCCTGACCGACTACCGCCCCGACCGGCCGACCGTCCCCGAGGTCCGCGCCTGGCTCGCGCCGCCGGACGACCTCGGGGCCTGGGCGCGGGAGGCGGCCGCCACGCCGCTGCCGGAGCCGCCGCCGCGGCTGCCGGTCGAGGACGTCCACGTCGGCTTTCCCGAGGCCTACGGGCAGCGGACGATCGGCCGGGTGCGCGTCGTCCTCGCCTCGGGCGCCGGCGCGACCGCCCCGGCCGAGGTCACCGCGAAGCCGCAGCTCCGCTTCGAGGTGGTCGGCGCGATCGAGCAGGGCGAGGGTGTCTTCGAGACGTTCAAGGTGCGCTTCCGGATGCCGCCGCCCGAGCCGGGGGTCAAGCCGGCGCTCGTCTTCGAGCGGGCGCTGCGGCCCGACCTCCCGTACCTGCTCCGCTTCACCGTGCGCGACGAGGTGAGCGGGGCCGAGAGCCGCCACGTCGAGGGGTTCGAGGTGCCACGCGAGCCGCGGCCCGACTTGGCCGAGGAGGGGCTCGCCGTCGCCCGCGGCGAGGCGGCCGGTTTCCGGCCCCCGGTCGGCCCGGACGCGGTCGTCCTGCTGCCGCCGGAGGGCGGCGTCGCCCTGGGCTACTGGCGGGCCGAGGCGCTGGTCAGCGGCCGCCGCATCGACAGGGTCGTCTTCAAGGTCGACGGCGAGACCCAGCTGATCCGCGCCAAGCCGCCCTACACCGTCGAGCTGCGGCTGGCGAAGTTCCCCACCGAGCAGATCGTGCGCGCCGAAGGGCTCGACGCCGAGGGCAACCTGGTGGCGGCCGACGAGATCGCGATCAACCAGCCGCGCGGGGCGCTCAAGGTGCGCATCGTCGAGCCGCCGCGCGGCGCCGAGGTCGAGGGCTCGATCACCGCCCGCGCCGACGTCGTCGTGCCCGAGGAGCGGCGGGTCGAGCGGGTCGAGTTCCGGCTCAACGACGAGCCGTTCGCCGTCCTCGACGAGCCGCCCTGGGAGGCCCCGGTCACCGTGCCGGGCGGCGACGACGTGGCGTATCTGTCGGTCGTCGCCGAGCTCGACGACGGCAGCCGCGCCGAGGACGTGCGCTTCCTCAACGCCCCCGGCTTCGTCGAGCAGGTCGACGTCAACCTGGTCGAGCTCTACGTCGCGGCGCTCGACGGCGCCGGCCGGCCGGTCCGCGGCCTCGACCGCGACGACTTCGCGGTCCTCGAGGAGGGGCGCGAGCAGACGGTCCAGAAGTTCGAGCTGATGGACGCCCTGCCGCTGACCCTGGGGATCGTGCTCGACACCTCGGGCTCGATGGGCTCCTCGCTCTCCGAGGCGCAGGAGGCGGCGATCGAGTTCCTGGGCCGGATCGTCGGCCCGCGCGACCGCACCTTCGCCGTCGCCTTCTCGAGCTCGGCCGAGCTGCTGATGCCGCCGACCGACGACGTCGACGTGGTCGCCGACGCGATCGCCTCGCAGCGGGCGAGCGGCTGGACGGTGCTCCACGACGCGGTCGTCATGGGCCTGTCCTACTTCCGCGACCTCGAAGGGCAGCAGGCGCTCGTCGTCCTCTCCGACGGCGACGACACCGCCAGCGCTTTCTCCTACGACGACGCCCTGGAGTACGCCCGCCGCAGCGAGGCGGCGGTCTACACGATCGGCCTCGGCATCTCCTTGCTCGACCCCGGCGTGCGCAACAAGCTCCAGCGGCTGGCCGAGGAGACCGGCGGCCGCGCCTTCTTCATCGACCAGGCCGAGGAGCTCGAAGGGGTCTACGGCCAGATCGAGGAGGAGCTGCGCAGCCGCTACCTGCTCGCCTACCTCCCCGACCCGCCGCCCGAGCCGGGCAGCGGCTTCCGGCGCATCGAGGTGCGGATCGACGAGCGCGGCGTGCGGGCACGGACCGTCCGGGGGTACTACCCGTGAGGCGGGCGGCGGCGCTCGCGGCGACGTCTCGCGGCCCGCGGCGTGCGGCGGCGTGGCGGCCGGCGGTGTCGGCCCTCGCGGCGGCGGTCGCGCTCGCGGCCGGGGCGGCGGCCCAGGGGCCGGTGCCGCCCGTCCTGCCGAGCCCGGTCGTCCCGATCGCGCCGGGCACGACCGAGTTCACCTTCCCGCTGTTCAACGACACCTACCAGGAGAACGGCGCGGTGCTGGCGCCGGTGACCCGCAACGGGATGACCGTGCGTCTCTCCTCGCCCGAGAACCGGCTCACCCTGCGCACCCACCGGGTCACCCTCACCCCGCTCTCCGACGGCACCCACCGGGCCGAGTTCGTCGCCGACTTCGCCGGCCGCGGCCGGGTCGTCGCCCACGTCTCCATGGGGAGCGGCCCGCCGACCCGGCTCGAGGACGAGGTCGTCGTCCCGCCGCAGACGAAGACCGTCGAAGGCCGCGTCCTCCTCGCCCGCGGCGCCGGCGGCTACGAGATCACCCCGGTCGAGCTCCCCGAGCGGGTGCCGATCGCCATCGAGACCCAGCTCGGCGGCAGCTTCGCCGCCCTCTGCGAGTCGCTCGCCCTGATGATCCAGCTCGACTGCACCGGCGTCCGCGGCATGCTCTCCACCGCCCAGGTGCCGCTCCCCGGCCCCGGCGAGACCTACCTCCTGCTCGACGAGCGGCTGACGGCGGAGGACCGGGCGAAGCTCGACGCCTATCTCGCGGCCTTCCGCGAGGCTCTCTGAGAGCGCGGATCGCACCCTAGAAGCGCGGATGGCACGCCATCTCGGGCGGTCCTCACTCTTCGCTCGCTCGACGTAGCTCCGCTACGCCTCCCTCGTTCATCGCTCCGGGTCGCCCGATCTGACGCACCCTCCACGCTTCTAGCCGGCGGCGCGGGGAGCAACCCGGTTAGCCTTGGGGCGTGTCGACGACTCGCATCGTCTATCGGCTACCTGCCGACTTCGAGGAGACGGCGGCGGCGGAGCTGTGGGCGGCCGGGACGTTGGGCCTGGAGGTGAAGGACGGCGACGAGGGGAGAGTGCGGGTGGAGGCGTACTTCTCTGGCGACGGCCCCGAGTCCGACCCTTTGCTGGGCTTTTCCGGGGTCGAACGGGTCGGGATCGAGAGAGTCGAGGAGCGGGACTGGCTGGCGGAGTACCGGGCGCGGGCGCGGCCGTTCGCGGTGGGGCGGCGGTTGTGGGTCGACCCGGGCGAGCCCGAGGGGGCGGCGCCGGCGGCGCCGGAGGGGCGGCGGCTGCTACGGCTGCCAGCGCGGACGGCGTTCGGCACGGGGAGCCACGAGTCGACGCGGCTCGCCGTCGAGCTGCTCGAGGACGTCGGGGTCGCCGGCCGCTCGGTGCTCGACGTCGGGACCGGTACAGGGGTGCTCGCGTTCGCCGCCCTCGCCCTCGGGGCGCGGCGCGCGGTGGCCTTCGACGTCGACCCCGGGGCGGCCCTCTACGCCCGGACCGCGTCGCGGCTCAACGCCCTCCGGCCGCGGCTCTTCGCCGGCGAGGTGGCGGCCCTCGCCGCGGCCGTCCGCTTCGACCTCGCCCTGGTCAACGTGATCCCCGAGCTGATCCTGCCGGCCCTGCCGGAGATCGCGGCGCGGGTCGGCGACGAGGGGGGTGGGGGAGGGGAGCTGGTCCTCTCCGGGATCCTCGCCGAGCGCGGGAATTCGGTCTTGGAACGCGCGGGCGCGCTCGGCTTCGTCGAGCGGGGTCGGCGGACGGCCGGAGAGTGGATCGCTTTCCGTCTCGCGCGCGAGCGTCGAGCGGCGGCCGATCGGCCGGCCGGAGGGGGTGCCGGCCGCGCGTTCGGCGGATCCGCTCCGCCGCGCGATTCGTCCGGATCCGCGGGGATCGCGCGGACCGCCGGGCGCCGGCGGCGCGGAGGCCACCGGTGATCACCCTCCTCCGCGTGCCCGCCGACCTCGACCGCGCCGAGATCGACATCGAGGGCGACGCCTACCGCCACCTCTTCCGCGCCCGCCGCGTGGCGGCCGGCGAGCGGGTGCGGCTGGCCGACGGGGCGGGACGGGCCCGCTGGGGAGAAGTTACCGCCGTCGGCCGCTCGGCGGCGACGGTGCGGGTGGGCGGCGAGGCGCCTGCGAACGTGCCCGCGGTCCGCGTCCAGCTGCTCGTCGCCGTGCCGAAGAAAGAGCGCGCCGTATGGCTGGTCGAGAAGGCGACCGAGCTCGGCGTCGCCGCCGTCCGCCTGCTCGAGACCGCGCGCACGCCGCGCGAGTTCGGCGAGGGGACGCTCCGGCGGCTCGAGCGGGTCGCCGCCGCCGCCCTCGAGCAGAGCCACGGCTCGCGCCTGCCCGAGCTCAGCGGCACCCACCCTTGGGGCGAGGTGCCGGCACTCCTCGTCGCCGCCGGCGAGGGCACGGCCCGCTGGGTCCTCGACACCGAGGGCGCCGAGGCCGCTGGCCGCGACCTCGCGCCCGGCCCCGCCGGCTCCGCCGCCCTCCTCGTCGGCCCCGAAGGCGGCTGGACCGGCGACGAGCGCGCCGACCTCGCCGGCTGGGGCTGCCGCGCCGTCTCCCTCGGCCCGACCGCCCTGCGCGTCGAGACCGCCGCGCTCGCCGCCGCCGCTCTCGTCCTCTCTCTTCCGCTCGACTTGCGCCGGCCCGCCCGGGGGGCTAGCATCGATGGTTGACGATTTCCTGATCGGCCGGCCCCGGCGCGTGCCGGGAGGAGGTGCGGGATGAACATCAACGACCTGTTGAAGATCGCCGTCGAACGGAAGGCCTCCGACCTCCATCTGAAGGTCGGCAGCCACCCGGTGATCCGGATCGACGGTGAGCTCCACCCCCTGCCCGAGCTCAAGCGGCTGATGCAGGAGGACACGATCGCGATGGCGTTCTCGATCATGAACGCGCGCCAGAAGCAGCGCTTCAAGGAGGAGTTCGAGATCGACATCGCCTACTCGGTCCCCGGGCTCGGCCGCTTCCGCTGCAACATCTTCCAGCAGCGCGGCACGGTGGGGCTGGTGCTGCGCGTCATCCCGGCGCGCATCCTGACGATCCGCGAGCTCACCCTGCCGCCGGTGCTCGAGCGGATCTGCGACGAGCGCAACGGCCTCGTCCTGTGCACCGGGACGACCGGCTCGGGCAAGTCGACGACGCTCGCCGCGATGATCCACCAGATCAACTCCGACCGGCCCGAGCACATCATCACCATCGAGGACCCGATCGAGTTCCTCCACCGCGACCGCAAGTCGCTGGTCAACCAGCGCGAGATCGACGTCGACACCCGCGCCTTCGCCCCGGCGCTGCGCTCGGCCCTGCGCCAGGACCCCGACGTCATCCTGGTCGGCGAGATGCGCGACTACGAGACGATCGAAACGGCGCTGCTGGCCGCCGAGACCGGCCACCTCGTCTTCTCGACGCTCCACACCCTCGACGCGACCGAGACGATCAACCGGATCGTCTCGGTCTTCCCGCCGCACCACCAGAAGCAGATCCGCATCCAGCTCTCCCAGGTCTTGAAGGCGGTCATCTCGCTGCGGCTGATGCCGCGCGCCGACGGCATCGGCCGGGTCCCCGCCGCCGAGGTGATGATCTCGACCCCCTACATCCGCGACTGCATCGAGAACAAGGAGAAGACGAAATACATCCGCGAGCAGATCAAGCTCGGCACCAGCCAGTACGCGATGCAGACCTTCGACCAGTCGCTCTACATCCTGTACAAGAACGGCCTGATCACCCTCGACGAGGCGCTGCGCCGCTCGTCGAACCCGGACGAGTTCAAGCTCAAGATCCAGGGCGTGCAGTTCACCGCCGACATCTCGCGCGACCAGATGGAGGAGTCGCTCCAGATGGCGCCGGGCGAGGAATTGCTCTCGGCCGAGTCCCCGTTCGAGCTCGAGAAGGGGTGAGCGAGCGACCCGGCCGCGAGCGGCCCGGCCGGGAGCGGCCGCCCGCGTACGCCCGGGCGATCTCGCTGCTCGGCCGCCGCGCCCACTTCCGCGCCGAGCTGCGGGCGAAGCTCCTCGCCAAGGGCTACGCGGAGGGCGAGGTCGACGGGGCGCTCGACCGGCTCGCCCGCGACCGCTACCTCGACGACGAGCGCACCGCCCGCGAGCTCGTCGCCGGCCGGCTCGCCCGCGGCCCGGTCGGCCGCCGCAAGCTGGCGGCCGAGCTGGCCCGCAAGGGCGCGCCGGCCAAGGCGGCCGCCGCCGCCCTCGACGAGCTGGTGCCCGAGGACGACCGCGAGGCCGCCCGAGAGGCCGCCGACGACTGGCTCCGCCGCCGCGGCGCGCCCGACCCCGCCGCCCTCGCCCGCCACCTCGAGCGCCGCGGCTTCTCGCCGCGGGCGATCTGGGGCGAGGTGGAGCGGCTAGGATCGGCCGGGGGAGCGGAGTGACACACGCCGCGAGAGAGCTGCGAGAGACATGAAGAGCCACGACATCCGCCAGAGCTTCGTCGACTTCTTCGCCGAGCGCGGGCACCGGCACGTGCCGTCGGCGCCGCTGGTGCCGCACGGCGACCCGACGCTGCTGTTCACCAACGCCGGGATGGTGCAGTTCAAGAGCTACTTCCTCGGCGAGGAGACGCCGCCCGCGCCGCGGGCGGTGACCGCCCAGAAGTGCCTGCGGGTCTCCGGCAAGCACAACGACCTCGAGAACGTCGGCCCGTCGCCGCGCCACCACACCTTCTTCGAGATGCTCGGCAACTTCTCGTTCGGCGACTACTTCAAGGAGGAGGCGATCCGCTTCGGCTGGGAGCTGGTCACCGAGGTCTGGGGTCTCGCGCCCGAGCGCCTTTCGGCGACCGTCTTCCACGAGGACGACGAGGCCTGGGAGCTGTGGAAGGGGATCTCCGGGCTGCCCGAGTCCCGCATCCACCGCTGCGGCGCGGCGGACAACTTCTGGGCGATGGGCGACACCGGCCCGTGCGGGCCGTGCTCGGAGATCTTCGTCGACGTCCACCCCGAGCGCCCGGCCGTCGGCTGGGAGGAGGGGACGGAGAGCGGCCGCTACCTCGAGATCTGGAACCTCGTCTTCATGCAGTTCGACCGCGATGCGGCGGGCACGCTCCACCCGCTGCCGGCGCCCTCGGTCGACACCGGCGCGGGGCTCGAGCGGGTCGCCGCGGTCCTCCAGGGGGTCGAGTCGAATTACGACACCGACCTCTTCGGGCCGATCCTCGCCGCGGCGGCGAAGCTCGCCGGAACGTCGTACGGCGCCGACGGCGAGGACGACGTATCGCTGCGGGTCGTCGCCGACCACCTGCGGGCGGTCACCTTCCTCCTCGCCGACGGGGTGATCCCCGGCAACGAGGGGCGCGGCTACGTGCTCCGGCGGATCCTGCGCCGGGCGGTGCGCCACGGGATGAAGCTCGGCTTCGACGAGCCGTTCCTCCACCGGCTGGTGCCGGTCGTCGGCGAAGTCCTGGGCGGCGCCTACCCCGAGCTCACGGCGACCCGCGAGGCGTCGCGGGCGACGGTGGCCGCCGAGGAGGAGAAGTTCCTCTCCACCGTGGCGTCGGGCGCGCGGCAGGTGCAGGAGGAGATCGAGGGGCTGCGCGAGGCGGGGGAGTCGGTGCTGCCCGGCAAGGCCGCCTTCACCCTGTACGACACCTACGGCCTGCCGCTCGAGGTGCTGCGCGAGATCGCCGAGGAGGAGCGCTTCACCGTCGACGAGGAGGGGTTCGAGGCCGAGATGGCGGCCCGGCGCGAGCAGTCGCGGGCGGTGGCCGGCGGCGGGCTCGACCTGCCGACCTTGAAGCGCGCGCTCGGCGGCGCCGGCGAGCTGCCGGCAACCGGGTTCGTCGGCTACGACCGGCACCGGCTCGACGGCGCCCGGGTGGAGCGGCTCGCCGCGCTCGGCGGCGCGGAGGGCGCGGCCCGCGCCGCGTCGCTCGCCGCCGGCGACGCCGGCGTCGCGGTGCTCGACCGCACGGTCTTCTACGCCGAGGGCGGCGGCGAGGTGGGCGACTCCGGCGCGATCGAGTGGGACGGCGGCCGTGCCCGGGTGACGGACACCCGCAAGGACCCGGCGGGGACCTCCTTCCACTTCGTCGAGGTGGAGGAGGGGACGCTCGCTCCCGGGACCGCCGTGCGGCTCGCAGTCGACGGCGGGCGGCGGCTGGCGATCGAGCGCAACCACACGGCGACCCACCTGCTCCACGCCGCGCTGCGCGAGGTCCTGGGCGAAGGGGTGCGGCAGGCCGGCTCGCTCGTCGCCCCCGACCGGCTTCGCTTCGACTTCACCTTTCCCCGCCCGGTCA
>Ga0299913_10001313_pt1 | contig 18137 bp, 18 predicted proteins | sample RVTome_9_FD_201360 | JGI IMG/M metagenome (GOLD analysis project Ga0299913, IMG submission 201360) | Soil microbial communities from uranium-contaminated site in the Upper Colorado River Basin, Wyoming, United States - RVT155D38 (version 2) ... | reverse complement strand
CTAACCACGAGAGGGCCGCCCGCCCGCGTCATCACCGTGCGAACGCCGGGGCAGCAGACGCTCACCACTGCGACGCTCGACGACCGATCGTCGCTGCAAGCCTTCCTGGACCCGAGCGACCCCGGCACGAGCCAGGTGCACGTGACCGCCTTCGGCGCGGACGGCAACGAGCTGCCGCTGGACACGGCCACCTTTGTGGCCTTCCCACCTTCGACCGCGCCGACTGCGTTCGACCCCGAGCGCTTCGGTGAGGGACACTTCGTTGCGACGGTGGAGCTCGTGCCGGGTCGCTGGCGATTCGCGGTCACCGCGACCACCCACGACGGGCGCGTGCTCCAGATGACGTTCTCGAGGACGATCGGGGCCGTATGAGGAAGCGAGGCGCCATCGCGCTCGGCATCGTGCTCCTGCTGGCCGCCTGCGGCGGCGGCACGCCGGCCGAACCCAGCAACTCGGCGGCTGTTCGCCCGACGACCTCCGCCGTGCTCGACATCGCGTCCCCCGAGGCGGGAGCCGTCGTGCGCGGCGACCACGTGGACCTCGTGGTCGATCTCGAGGGCGCCACCCTCACCGACGTGACCAGCACGGACCTCCGTCCCGACGAGGGCCACCTCCACGTCAGTCTCGACGACGAGCTTGTGTCGATGACGTCCGGGCTCGAGCAGGTCCTGCCGGGCCTTTCGCCCGGCGAGCACCTGCTGAGGGTGGAGTTCGTGGCGAACGATCACTTCCCGTTCGAGCCTCGCGTGCTGGCTGCGGTGAGCTTCCGGGTGAAACGGCGATGAGTACTCGAGCGCTCGATAGGGCCGGCCCGATGCTCGTCGCGATCGCCGGGGTCGCAGTGCTGGCCGCCCGGCTACCGCTGCTGACCCTCCCCGCCGGCGCGAGGGTGGGTGCCTTCGCCGCGCTGCTCGCCGCGATCGGGACCGCTTCGTGGCTGATTCCCGTCCCGCCGGCCGCCCGGCGGATGCCTCCGGCCGCCGTGCTCACGATCGGCGTGGCCTCCGTGCTCCTTGCCTCGGGCTTGGCCGGCCGCCCGCCGGGGATGCCCACGGGGACCTGGATCCTGCCGCTCGGGCTCGGCGCCGCCGTCGCGGAGGAACTGCTCTTCCGACGGGTCGCGTACGCCGCACTGGCCCGGCGGAGCGAGGTCCTCGCCGTCGCCGTCACCGCGACGGCGTTCGGGCTCATCCATCTCCCGCTCTACGGCGTCGCGGCGCTGCCCGTCGATCTCGGGGCCGGGCTCCTGTTCTCCTGGCAGCGATGGGCGGCGGGCTCGTGGACCGTGCCGGCGGCGACGCATGCCGCCGCCAACGTGCTGGCGGTGATCCGGTGAGCACGCGGAAGCGCACGGCTGCGTTCCTGTCACTCGCTCTGCTCGCGAGCGCCTGCGTGCTCGCCGGAGACGAACCGCTTCGAGTGGGCGCCATCTATCCGCTGTCCGGCTCGCAGGGGCCGGGTGGGGTCGACGAGCACCGTGGCGTGCTACTGGCCGCGGAGCTCGCGACCGCCGACGGCATCGCCGGGAGGCCGATCGAGGTCGTCTCGATCGACGTGGCCGGCTCCGATGCCGCGCCGGGAGCCGTGGCTCGCCTTGCGGAGGAAGACGTCCAGCTCGTCCTCGGCAGCTACGGGAGCAACATCTCGGCCGAAGCCGCGACGGCAACCGCCGAGCGAGGCATGCTCTTCTGGGAGACGGGAGCCGTCGGCATGCTCCCCACAGAGAGCCGGCAGGGCGAGCTGACCTTCCGCGTGCCTCCGACCGGCGGCGTCCTCGGAGGATCGGCGATCGGCTTCGTCCTCGACCAGCTGGCCACCCGGATGGACCTGGATCCGGCCGAGCTGCGGTTCACGATCATGTTCATCGACGACACCTATGGCAGGTCGGTGGCCCTGGGCGCGGCCCAGGAGCTCGCGCGCCGTGGTCTGCGATTCGCTCGGGTCGGCTACAAGGTTCCCGGCTTCGACCCCGTCCGGGTGGCCCGACGCGTGGCGCGCGCGCGAACCGACGTCCTGTTCGCGGCCGCCTACGTGCAGGACGGGATCGATGTCCGTCGCGAGCTCGTCCGGCAGGGAGTCGACCTGGTTGCCGGCATCGGCACGTCCTCCAGCTATTGCATGCCGGAGTTCGGGGACGCGCTCGGCATCGACGCGGTCGGCCTGTTCGCCTCGGACAAGCCGGCCGCGGCGCCACTCGACACCGGCGGGCTCGCTCCCGACGCTGCCGATCTGCTCGACCGGGCGAACGCCTCGTACCGCGAACGCTGGGCCGAGGGCATGAGCCCCGCGGCCCTGGCGGGTTTCTCGGGCGCGTGGGCGCTCTTCGCGCACGTGCTGCCCGCATCCCCGAACGCAAGCCCTGCAGCGGTGGCCGCGGCGGCGCAGGCTGCCGAGCTGCCGCTCGGCAGCCTGCCCAACGGCAGTGGCCTACGGTTCGCCGGCCCCGGCGAAGCCGGGGCCGGCGACAACCTGCGAGCAGCCAGCGTGATCTGGGAGTGGGTGTCACCCGGCCATGCCGAGGTCGTGTGGCCGCCCGCGTTCGCAACACACCCGATCGAACCGAGGGACCTCACGCCGTGACACGCCGCCGCGTCGCCGGCGCGGTCGCCGTGGCCCTCTCATACGTTGGCCTCGCGCTCGTGTCCGCCTGGCTCTCCCCGATCGCGCGTCGACCGGTGCTGGACGGGCTCGCCCCGATCGCGCCGTATCGATGGGTGAGCCCTCCGCCCGAGCTCGCCGATGGGAACCAGCCACCGGCGGTCGGCACCTTCGAGATCCGACTCGCCGCCGGGGGCAGCGAGCCCGGCGTGTTCATCACCACCGACAACCAGGTGACCGTGGTGGTCGACCGAGGGCAGTTTCCACCGCGCGAACGAGACCGCTCCGTCCGCCTTACCGTGACACCGCTGGATCCCGCCACCCTCGGCGCGCTACCCGGTGAGCTCACCGCCTTCGGAAACGCGCTCGAGCTTCGTGCGACCTACGAGCCTTCCGGAATGCCTGCCCGCGTCGCCGAGCCGCTGCGGTTCATCGCCGTCTATCCGACCACGCAGACGCTGCACGCCACGACCCACGAGATCCTGCGATCCGACGACGGGCGGACCTGGACCGCCCTCGCGTCGCGGGACGCTCCCGGGATCCAGCAGGTCGAGGCCTCGGTCACCGAAGCGGGCTTCCTGGTGGTCGCAGGTGAGCTCACGCCCAACCCCGCGATCACGACCCCGGCGGCCGAGAACGCCGATCCTCTGATCGTCATCCTTCTGGTCGTCTCGGCGGCCGCGATGCTGGTCGGCGCGGCGTTCCTCATTCGCGGGCGTCGCGCCAAGTAGTCCGTGTCAGACTAGTCGGCAAGGATCAGCCGCACGCGTAGAGCAAGAGTGGGTACGGGTTGATCGCGTCCTCGATCACGGAGTACCCGTACGAGCTGGCCGGCCAGTTCGACGGGATCACGTTCGGATGGAACTCGAAATGAAGGTGAGGCGTGCCGATCGCGTCGCCGGTGTCCCCCACGTACCCGATGATCTCGCCGGCCTGCACGGGCCCGTTGGAGTTGGCGTGGTAGGCGGACAAGTGGGCGTTGTAGACGCGCCCGTGTGGCCCGTCCACGAACACGACCTTGCCGCCGAGCGTGTTGTAGTCGGTGTGCGCCGTCCCCGCGAACGGGGTGAAGATCGGCGTGCCCGTAGGCGCCAGCATGTCGACCCCCTTGTGCAGGTGGTAGCCGCCGGCGTAGCGGGGCGCGCCGAACCCGTCCCAGTACGACCGCGGATGGCCCACGGGGCAGTTGTGGAAGTAGTCCTTGTACTCGTCAGGCAGAGGGCCGCCGCCCGCGACCGCCTGGGCCGCCAGCTGCGCCTGCCTCCACGCACGCAGGGCCTCCTTGAGGTCCTTGTCGGCCTCATCGAAGACCTGCTTCCGCTCCGCCTCCAGCTCCTGGGCGTGGGCGAGGTCTCGGATCACGTCGTCGCGAACCTCCTTCGCGTGTTCGACCGCCTCACGCCGGCGAGCTTTCAGCGTCTCCAGCTCGCCCTTCTGCGCCAGTAGTAGGTTCTTCGTGCTCTGCACCTCCTGCGCGAGGTCGGCGTCGGAGCGCGCGACGGCGTCGACGTACTCGAACCGGTCCGACAGATCGGTGATCGATGTGGCTCCCAGCAGGAAGTCCAGGCTGGTGCTGGGGCCGCTCATGAAGGCCTCCACCGCTCGGGCGTTCAGCTGCTCGACGATGCGATCGTAGTTCGCCTGCGTCTCCGCCAGGTGATCGCGCACGCGGAACAGCTCCGTGATGGTGGCGTCGAGCTCGGCCTCGGCGGCGTCCACCTGCTGCGCCTTCCTCATCAGGTCGGCCTCGATCCGGTCGATCTCGTCCTGGATCTCAGCGAGCCTGGCCTTGGCCGCGTCGAAGGCATCCTGCGCGTTCTGCTTGTCGGAGCCTGGCGATGCGACGGACACGCCGACGCCGAGTGCCGCGCATAGCAAGAGAACGACCAACAGCGCGGCGGACCGCACCGCGATGGGGAAGCCTCGGTTCGTCCTCGTCAAGCGTCGATCCTCCTGGCCGAGGGGAAGGGTGATGATCGGCCCGGTCCGGACAGGTTGCCCCGTCGGGCCGGATGATGCAACCACCCTCGGCGCGGTCGGACGTCGCCTTGAGGCTAGGCGACCAGATCCCTCACCAGATCGGGCTCGGCCAGCGCCTGCTTCCACCCGTGGCGCTCCAGGAGCCTCCCGGCCCGGTCGACAACGTCTGCGCCGCCGGCTTTCTCGGGCCCGAACAGCGATCCCGTCCACCATACCTGTGCCGAGAAGGCGTTCGGGATCCCGCGGGGTCCTCGCTCGGCCTCGACGGCAGCCGCGGCCTTGCTCCGGGCCGTCGGCAGATCGGACTCGGCCAGCGCCACGACGCATTCGGCTGCAAGGAGCGCCGAGGCGGACCCCGGCTCCCCTTCTGCCGTCCGAACGACCGGGTCGTCCAGCACGCCGCGGGCGGCGCCTGGGTCCCCTCGTGCCGCCAGTGTCCTCGCGAGCTCCGCGGCCGTCCACGTGACGAGGGCGCGCTCCTGCAGGTCCCGACACAGCACGAACGCCTCCCGGAGGTCGCGCTCAGCCTCCTCCAGCCGCCCCGCCACCCGATGGATCGCACCGCGATCACCGAGCGCGCCGGCGAGCTCCCAGCGGGCGCCGAGCTCACGCAGCCCCGTCACGGCCTCGTCGGCGTGTTCGAGGGCCTCGTCCAGTCGCATCAATCGCCGCAGCGACGCTGCGACGTTCTCCGCGGCGACCGCGCGCGTGAACGCCTGACCGCTCTCCCGGCCGATTGCGTGCGCCTGGAGCGCGAACGAGAGCGCCTCGCGTTCGTCCCCGCGCGCCGAGGTGACGTTGGCGAGGGCGACCAGGGCACGCCCCTCAGCCCACGCGTCCCCACGATCGCTCGAGCGAGCCACCTCCAGTGACTCCCGGAACAACTTCTCGGCCGGGTCCAGCTCGTTGCGCCAGAACGGTACCCAGCCCGCCATCAGCAGGGAGCGGGCGAGTCCGAACGGCTCCCCTCGACGCCGGGCCGACACGAGCGAGTCCTCGAACAGCTCCGCGGCCCGCTCCTGGTCCCCGCGCACGGTGAGGGCGAGGTCGGCGAGGAAGCGGGAGGCGTGTGCGCGGACGCGGTCATCCGCCGACTTCGACAGCGCCTCAACGAGAGCCGTCTCGGCGAGATCGAACTCCCCCAGCCAATAGCGGCACTCTCCCAGCCCCGAGAGGCACCATGCCTCCCGATCGCCCCACTCGTCCTCGTGACCTGCGAGCGCGAGCGCACGGAGGTAGAGGTCAGCGGCTGCTCGCAGCTCCATCCGGCGCCGCGCGTGATCGCCGGCAACAGACAGTGCGTCGACCGCTCGATCGGCCAGAGCCCGGTCGGAGGGATCCAGGTCCAATGCTGCCCGGGCCGCCTGTTCGAGGTGGTAGGCGATCGTTCGCGGGAAATGCTCGACGCGATCCGGCGAGGAGAGCTCGTCGGCTGCTCGCAGGTGCAGGCGCTGGCGCTCCCGCTTGGCCAGGCCGTCGTACGCCACCTCTCGAAGGACGTCGGAGCGGAACCGCCAGATCTCCGGACGGTCCGGATCTCGCTCCAGGATCTCCTCCTCTACCACCTCCGCAAGCAGCGTCTCGTTCGGTCGGGCGACGAGTCGTAGCTCTTCGAGATCGAAGCGACCTCGCGGGAACACGGCAGCGCGGCGCACGAGCTCGCGTGCAGGAGGAGAAAGGGTGTCCAGCCTGGCCGCGATCACGGCCTGCACCGTGGCCGGTAGGGGAACGGGAACCGAAGCGCCCTCACCCGTGGGATCGTCGCGAAGCAGCATCGCAGCCATCTCCACGATGAAGAACGGATTTCCCCCTGCATGCCGAGCGACGCGCTCGGCCTCGGCCCGATTGGGGACGCCCGCCGCCGTCGCCAGCTCGAGCGCCTCATCGAAGGCGAGCGGCTCCACCCACAACGTCACCGCGTCGGCCACGCCGCCCGCCCAGCCAGGACGGACCTCGAGGAACTCCCAGCGCGCCACGCACACCACCATGAGGGGGAGACGCCTGGCTTCCTTGACCAGTTGCTCGATGAGGTCGAGCAGCAAGGGGTCGGCGTCGCGCATGTCCTCGAACACGAGGACGACCGGACCACCGGACGCCAAGCCGGTGAGCATCGTGAGCATCCCCCGTCGAACCTCGGTCGCGTGGAAACGGTTCTCCTCGGTGCCCTGATCGCCCAGTCCCAGGGCCAGGCTCAAGCGGAGCGCCGCCCGGTCGATCTCGCCGGTGTCCACCCAGCTTCGCGCGGCCTCTCGCAGCCTGCCGAGCACCTGATCCTGATCGGTGCCCCGTTCCTCCCCAATCTGCCCGTACACCATCTGGGCGAGCGGCCAGAACGTGACCTCCTCTTCGAATGCAGAGGAACGGCCGGCCAGGACCGCGACGCCCTGTGGCAGTCGCGCGACGAACTCCTCCACCACGCGGCTCTTGCCGATGCCCGGCTCTCCGAGCAGCGTGACCAGATGCGCTCGTTCGTGCTCGCGCACCCGATCGAACGTGTCGTCCAGCAGCCGAAGCTCCCGCCGCCGGTCGACGAACGCGACGTTGCGGCCGTGGGGCTGCTGGCTCAGTCCTACGACCGGCCAGCCTTCGAGCGCGCGATCGAACCCCTTCGCGCCGACCTCCCGCGGGTCCGCGAACTCGACTGCCCCAAGGGCGAGCTGGCGGGTGGTGGCGCCGGCGAGGATCTCTCCAGGCTCGGCCGACTGCTGCAGGCGGGCGGCGGCGTTCACCTCGGCCCCGATGACGATGTTGCGGTCCGCGGCCGTGCCGACCGCGACCGGTCCCGTGTTGATGCCCACGCGGACCCGCATGGGCACGGACACGGCGAAGCGGCGTCCCAGCCGCTCGGTCTTGGCCACTATGGCGAGCCCGGCACGAACGGCGCGGACGGCGTCGTCGTCGCGTGCGCGCGGCGTGCCGAACACACCGAGCACCGCGTCGCCGATGAACCGCTCGGCCTGTCCTCCGAGCCATTCGATCTCGTCGGTCACCAACTGGTGGAATGCCCCGAGCACCTCCCGGAGGCGCTCGGGGTCCAGGCGCGCTGCGAGCTCCGTGGAGGACGCCAGATCCGCGAACAGCACAGTGACGACACGCCGCTCGGATGCCGGCGGGACACTGGTCGCGGCCCCGCAGTTGGGGCAGAAGTTCGCCTTGGGAGGCAGCGGTTCCGCGCAGCGTGGACAAAGCCGGGGTGTGGGCACGGGGGCCAGTCTACGAACGGTGTCAGACGGGGTGGTGCGGGGCGTCGTCGCCAAGCCGGTACTCGATGATCTGCAGCGGATTGCCGTCGGGGTCGCGGAAGGTGGCGAACCGGGCGAACCCCTCGACCTCGCCCACGTGCGCCTCGAACGATGCACCGCGCTGCTCGAGAGACCACCGCGCCTCATCCAGATCGTCCACGCGAAAGACGACGGTCCCCGAGCCCGGCCGGTCTTCGTCCTCCGTGCGATGCAGGGCGAGCCGGATGGGCGGCGCCTCCAGCTCCGCCCATCCGTTCCCTTCTCGGCGAACGAGGGCGAGGCCGACGACCTCGGTGTAGAAGGCCACCGCTGCGTCCATGTCGCGCGTCCAGTAGTAGACGTGGTCGAGCGGGCCGAGCACGGCGGCTCAGCCCCCGCCCAGGATCTTCGCCTTCTCGGCCTGGAACTCTGCCTCGGTGAGGACGCCCCGCGCCCGCAGGTCGGCGAGCCGCTCGAGCTCGCTCGTGGCCGACGGCTTGGGGGGCGCATCCTCGTCGTCGCGACGGAACATCCGGCCCTGGTTCAGCTCACCCTGTTGATAGATGGTCTTCTGCACCTCTTCGGGCTTCCGGATGTGGTCGAACACCTGACGCCCGCTCTCCGACGCCGACTGGATCGTGACGGTGCCCGCGCCCACGATCCGATCGAAGATCCCCTGTTCGAAGCGAACGTCGTTGATGGCTTCGAGCGGGACCTCCATCGAACGCTTCGAGATCCACCCCTCACGATGGATGACCCTGTCGCTCGTGACCACGAAATGGGACGTGAGCCACCAGACCAGGCGTGGGACGGGATAGGCGAGCAGCACGATGGCGAACGCGAGCAGCAGCCATAGCTCGGCGTCCCGAAACTCCAGGATCCCCCACACGACTCCGGCGAGCGCCACGACTGCCACGAGCGCGGGGAGCGTCAGAGCGATCCAGTGAGGGCGGAGATCCATGATGAGCTCCTCGCCCTCGATCAGCAGTCGCCGCGGGAATCCCATGCGCGGACGGTACCGCGGGGTCGGGACGCGGGGCAAGCGGCGCTCAGCTCAGCGTTGCGACCTCGCCGAAAGCCACGACCCGTTCCCCCGAATCGGTGCTCACCAGGAGTCCCCCGAACGTGTCGATGCCGACAGCCCGGCCGTGAACCTTTTCGTCGGTCGTCGCGGTGGCGTCGACCTCGCGCCCGATCGTGTCGGATAGCGGGAGCCACGCGGCCCTCACCCGCTCGGAGAGATCCCCGTCGGGAACCGAGTAGCCGGCGTGGAGATGCCGCAAGAAGGCGATCAGCAGGGACCGGGGTGCGGCGTCACCGATGCCTGCGGCATCGGCGACCCCGCGCGGCGCATCGAGGTTGAGCCCGACCCCGATGACGAGCGCCGCGAGGCGCTCGTCCACGACGCGCGCCTCGCCCAGGATGCCTGCCACCTTGTTACCGTCGACGCGCACGTCGTTCGGCCACTTGCAGCCCGCCGCGCTCCCCGTTTCGTCACGGATCGCCTGCGCGAGCGCGGCTCCCGCCAGCAGCGACAGCAGCCCCGCGCGGGGCGGCGTGATCTTCGGTCGAAGGACGACGCTCACCATGAGCGCCCGACCCGGGACGTCGATCCAGTTCCGCCCGTGGCGTCCCCGACCCGCCGTCTGGTGGGCGGCCGCCACGAGGGTCCATTCCGGGGTTCCCGTGTCCGCGAGCTCGAGCGCGAGCGTGTTCGTTGACGCGATCTCGTCCTCTGCGTGGACGGGCGCCGAGACGTGGATCGCGGCGAGCGCCTCCCGCAGGTCGTTCGCGGTGAGAGGTGGAGCGCTCACGGGAGCGGAAGCGTAACGGAGTGCTGAGTGCTCGGTGACCCCCTCCAACCGTTCGACTATCGTGGCCGCACGTGGCAGCCAAGCACAAGGTACTGATCGCGAACCGCGGGGAGATCGCGGTGCGCATCATCCGTACCTGCCGCGAGATGGGTGTCGGGAGCGTGGCCGTCTACTCCGATGCCGACCGTGACGCCCTGCACGTCGACATGGCCGACCAGGCATTCCGGCTCGGACCGCCGGCCGCCTCTCGGTCCTACCTCTCGATCGAGGCGATCATCGACGCCGCTCGCAAGGCGAAGGCGACACTCGTCCATCCCGGGTACGGGTTCCTCGCCGAAAGGAGCGCGTTCGCGCAGGCGGTCACGGAGGCTGGCCTCACGTTCGTCGGCCCCTCCGCAGAGGCGATCGAACGGATGGGCGACAAGGCGGCAGCGCGTCGAGCCGCCGACGCGGCGGGGATGCCCATCGTGCCTGGCACGCCGAACCCGGTCGACGTCGCGCAGGCCAAGAAGCAGGCCCCGAGGATCGGCTACCCCCTGCTGGTGAAGGCCGCGTTCGGAGGGGGCGGCAAGGGCATGCACGTCGTCCGCGATGCCGATCACCTCGAGGAGTCACTCAAGCGTGCGGCCCGCGAGGCGCAGTCCTACTTCGGCAGGCCCGAGATCATCCTCGAGCGGTACGTGGAGAGCGCCCACCACGTCGAGGCCCAGGTGCTCGCCGACAGCCACGGCAACGTCTCGTTCGTCGGCGAGCGCGACTGTTCGGTGCAGCGACGCCACCAGAAGTTGATCGAGGAGACGCCGTCCCCGTTGTTCGACGACGCCATCCGCGGCCGCTTCGCGGAGGCGGCTATCTCGCTCACACGCGAGACCGGCTACGTCAACGCCGGAACCATCGAAGCGATCCTGGACGAGGACGGCTCCTTCTATTTCCTTGAGATGAACACGAGGCTCCAAGTGGAGCACACCGTCACCGAGATGGTGACCGGTTACGACCTAGTCGCCCTGCAGCTTCGCGTGGCGATCGGCGAGAAGGTCGAGCTCGACCCGCAGCCTCGCGGCGCGGCCATCCAGTGCCGGATCAACGCCGAGGATCCAGGGCGGAACTTCCTACCCGGACCGGGACGGATCACGCGCTACGAGGAACCGGGTGGGCCGTTCGTGCGTGTGGACTCGGGCGTGACGGCCGGCAAGGAGATCCCCGGCGACTACGACTCCATGATCGCCAAGCTGATCGTGGCGGGAGAGGATCGTGAAACGGCCCGGCGGCGCATGCTCCGCGCGCTCGACGAGTTCGTGATCGAAGGCGTGCCCACGACGATCCCGGTGCATCGTTGGATCCTCGAGACGAAGGCGTTCAGAGCCTCCACGCACACGACCACCTGGCTCGAGCGCGCGCTGGCGGGGACCGACATGCCCGCCCAGGTCGACCTGCAGCCGGCGGCCCCGCCGAGCACGCCCATGCGGCCGACCGACGTCCTCGTGGAAGTCGACGGCCGGAGGGTTCCCGTGCGGATCTTCGATGAGCGACGCGAGGCTGCGCCGAAACCTCCGTCCCCCCGCGACGCCCACCACGGCGAACACGTGCACGGCGAGATCCGCGCCCCGATGCAGGGCACGATCGTGAAGGTACTGATCGAGAAGGGCCAGGAGCTCCGTGCGGGCGACGTGATCTGCATCCTCGAAGCGATGAAGATGGAGAACCACGTGGCGTCCTCGCGCGAGGGGGAGGTGACCGACCTGCCCATCCGGGCCGGCCAGGTCGTCGAGACCGGCCAGCTTCTCGCCGTGATCGATTGATCAGCCGGGACCCCACGACTCGCGGCCCACGATCCGAAAGCCCGAGTCTTTGACCTTGTAGTGCCTGTTGATCGAGATGAGCAACGGCGTGAGGTTCTCGGTGATGCGGGCGTTCGCGAGCGGACCGCAATCGACCCACCGCATCCCGGGTATACCTTCGATGAGCGAGCCGACGGTGGCCTTGGACTCGGCATCGTCGCCACACAACAGGACGTCGGAATCGACGGCGTCATCGAGCTTCTGCAGAACGTGCGCCGCCACCGTGTGGAAACCCGCGACCATGCGCACTCCCTCGGGCACGAGGGACGCCGCGAACTCTGCAGCCGAGCCGTGCCACGGACGGATCACCTCCCACGCTCGTCCCCCCACTGCGGCCATCAGGGGACTCGTCGCGTCCAGCACGACGTCTCGGGTGGCGAGAGCGGGCGCGATCGCCTTGTAGATCTCCGCCTGACCCGCGAACGGCACCGTCACGATGACGACGTCGCGCCCCGCTGCCGCTGCGGCGTTCTCGGCACCGTCCAGGACGGGGTCACCGTCGAGGAGCTCCTTCCCGCGAGCGGCCGCGTCCGCCCCGCGTTCCGCGGAGCGAGAACCGATGACTACGTGGTGGCCCGCCTTCGCGAGCCTGAGGGAGAGCCCGAATCCCTCCGCGCCGGTACCCCCGATGACCGCGACGTCCATGGCGCGGGAGCTTATCGAGCCACTTAGGATGCCGACGCGTGACCCGGATCGTCACCTACGCGATCGAGCTCGCCGTGGGACTTGCGTGCATCGCCGGAGCGGTGGGAGCGTTGCGTCGCCGGCTCCGCGCGGTCGCCGCCGTGCTGGCTCTCGCGGGCAGCGCCGCAATCGTGCACGCTATCGTTGCGCTCGTGAGCGAAGGCCCATGATCAAGACCGAGGGGATCACGCACCTGCATCTGGCGGTCGCGGACATGCAACGGTCGCTCGCCTTCTACGGCAACGTCTTCGGGATGGACGAGCTGTTCCGAGAGGGGCCCGACCTGATCTTTCTCCGCACGCGGGGAAGCAACGACACCCTGACGCTGAACGAGGATCCATCGCTGCGCGGGCATGCGGGAGATAGTGGCGGGATCCAACACTTCGGGTTCCGGATCGCCGACAAGAACGACCTCGACCAGGCCGTGGAGGAGGTAGAGCGATGGGGCGGACGTCTCATCCGGCGTGGCGAACACGAGCCCGGGCATCCGTTCGCCTACGTGGCCGACCCCGATGGCTACGTGATCGAGCTCTGAGCGCGAGCGTCAGTAGGCCGGCCGGTACTCGCCGAAGACGCGCCGAAGCACGTCGGACACCTCGCCGAGCGTCGCCCGAGCCTCCAGGGCCGCTCGCATCGGCACGAGAAGGTTTGTTCCCGATCCCCGGCCGGCCGCCTCGACCTGGGACAGGGCATCGTTCACCGGCCCCTGGTCACGTGACGCTCGGAGCTCGTGGAGTCGCTCGACCTGCTTCGCGGTCTCCTCCTCGTCGATGCGCTGCAGCTCGACCGGCCTCGAGTCCTCCTCCACGAACCGGTTCACACCTACCACCACGCGCGAGCCGTCCTCCACCCCTCGTTGGATCCGATACGCCGCCTCGTGGATCTCGTCCTGGTAGAAACCCCGCTCGATCGCCGCCACGGCGCCGCCCATCCGGTCGATCGTGTCGATGTACTCGGTCGCGCGCTGCTCGAGCTCGTCCGAGAGCGCCTCGACGAAGTACGCACCACCGGCTGGATCGACCACGTCGGCCACGCCCGTCTCGTGCCCGAGGATCTGCTGGGTCCGGAGCGCGATCGTCACCGCGTGCTCGCTGGGAAGTGCCAGCGCCTCGTCGAACGAGTTCGTGTGCAGGGACTGCGTGCCCCCCAGCACGGCCGCCAGGGCCTCGAGCGCAGTTCGGACGATGTTGTTCTCGGGCTGTTGTGCGGTCAGCGTGGCTCCTCCCGTCTGGGTATGGAAGCGCAGCATCATCGAGCGAGGGTCGTTGGCACCGAACCGCTCGCGCATGATCCCCGCCCACATCCGCCTCGCGGTCCGGAACTTCGCGATCTCCTCGAAGAACTGCATGTGACACGCGAAGAAGAATGACAGCCGCGGCGCGAACGCGTCGACCCCCAGGCCGGCGTCGACGGCGGCCTGCACGTACGCGATCCCGTTCGCCAGCGTGAACGCGACCTCCTGCGCGGCCGTGGCGCCTGCCTCACGCATGTGGTACCCGCTGATGGAGATCGTGTTCCAGCGAGGGATCCGCTCTCCGCAATAGGCGAACAGGTCGGTGATCAGGCGCATCGACGGCGCCGGGGGATAGATGTAGGTGCCCCGAGCCGCGTACTCCTTGAGCAGGTCGTTCTGCACGGTTCCCTGCAGGACGTCGGCCGGCACGCCGCGTTCCCTCGCGACCAGCTCGTAGAGCAGCAGCAGGATCGGCGCGGTGGCGTTGATCGTCATCGAGGTGGAGACGCGTTCGAGCGGGATCTCTTCGAGCAGCCGGTGCATGTCCTCGACCGAATCGATCGCGACACCGGTCTTCCCGACCTCGCCCTCAGCGCGTGGATGGTCGGAGTCCAGACCCATCTGCGTGGGGAGATCGAACGCGACCGACAGCCCCGTCTGTCCGTGGTCCAGCAGGTAGCGGAAGCGCCGATTGGTCTCGGCTGCCGACCCCATGCCGGCGTACTGGCGCATCGTCCACAGCCGGTTCCGGTACATGTCGGGGTAGATCCCCCGCGTGAACGGTGGCTCTCCCGGCGTGCCGAGGTCGCGATGCTCCCCGGTCGGGGCGTAGACCGGCTCGAGCGGGATATCCGAGTCTGTTCGCCGCTCGTGGTCCATCGTTCGCCAAGACTAGCCGCCGATGTGTAGGCGGGCCGATCGACGGATAGGGTTGCGTTCGGTGGATATCGTCGATCCGCGGATCGAGGCCTACATGCGCGAGCGCCTGACGCGGTTCGACGAGCCGATACTGCTCGAGATGGAGGCGCGGGCCGAGAAGCTCGGCTTCCCCATCGTCGGCCGCAACGTGGGCGTCACGCTCGAGGTCATCGCGCGATCGGTCGGCGCCAGGCGCGTGGTCGAGCTCGGGTCGGGTTACGGCTATTCGGCCTACTGGTTCGCCCGCTCGGTCGGCCCCAAGGGTGAGCTGCACCTCACTGACGGCGACCGGGACAACGAACGTCGCGCGCTCGAGTTCCTGGGGCGCGCGGGGCTCGCCGAGGCCGTCACGTTCCACGTGGGAGATGCCGTGGAAACCCTCCGTGAGCTGCCAGGGGAGTTCGACATCGTGTACTCCGACATCGACAAGGACGGGTACCCGGATGCGTGGCGCGAGGCGAGCGAACGGATCCGCGTCGGAGGCCTCTATCTGTGCGACAACGTGCTCTGGTCGGGGCGCGTGACGGCAGCGATCGAGGTTGACAATCGCCCTCACTACACGGACGCGATCGTGGAGCACAACCGCCTGATCGCCGAGGACGAGCGCTACGTCTCCACGATCGTCCCCACTCGCGACGGCGTCATGGTGGCCGTGCGTGTCGGGTAGGGCTTTCCCCAACCCAACGAGGAAGTGCAGCCGTCGGCTACGCTAGCGGTCGCATTGGCCTCCAGAGCGCGAAAGACCAAGAGCGACTTCGGGACCCCGTATCGGGGCCACGAGGGCCAATGGAGCTGGCTCGCCCACCGGGTCACCGGTGTGGCCATCATCCTGTTCCTGTTCGCGCACGTGGTCGACACCGCCGTCGTCGGCTGGGGCCCGGAGGCCTACAACCGGGTGGTCAGCGTGTACGAGAACCCGACCGTCCGGCTGCTCGAGCTCGGGCTGGTGGCCGCGGTCATCTCGCACGCGTTGAACGGCCTCAAGATCATGCTGATCGACTTCTTCCCGAGCCTCACAAGCCGGATCCGGCTTTTGGGGTTCGCCACGCTCGGCCTGTTCATCGCGGCCATGATCCCCATCAGCTGGATCATGATCGGGCAGATCGTCGAACTGATGCGGGAGGGCTAGCCCGTGGCGACCACGACCCAGCCACGCGAAGCCTCCGCCGGCACTCCCCGGCCGGTCGGCGCCGGCCGCGAGCGTCCGGTGGGGGGCTTCGAGCTGTGGGCGTGGCTGTTCATGCGGATCAGCGGTCTGATCCTGCTGGTGCTCGCCGTCGGACACGTCTTGATCATGCATGTGGTCGATGAAGGGGTCGGTCGCGTCGACTTCGGGTTCGTGGCGGTCCGCTGGCAGTCGCCGTTCTGGCGGACCTGGGACTGGGCGATGCTGGTGCTGGCCCTGGTGCACGGGATCAACGGGTTGCGTACGATCATCCTGGACTACGTCCGCCCGCCGGGCATCCGACTCGCGGCCAACATGCTCTTCTACGTGATCGGGTTCATGCTGTTCGTCCTCGGTACCGTCACCGTATTCACGTTCGACCCCACCACGTGGCCCGGGTACGTGCCCATTCCATGAGCGGGCCATGACCACGACGCACACGTACGACGCGGTGATCGTCGGCGCCGGAGGAGCCGGACTGCGCGCGGCGATCGAGGCGTCCGACCGCGTGAGGACGGCGGTCATCTCGAAGCTCTACCCGACCCGATCCCACACGGGGGCTGCCCAGGGCGGCATGTGTGCGGCTCTGGGCAACGTCGAGGAGGACTACCCGGAATGGCACGCGTTCGACACGGTGAAAGGGGGCGACTACCTCGTCGACCAGCCGGCGGCGCTGCTGATGACCGAGGAGGCCGTCGATGCCGTCTACCAGCTCGAACACTGGGGGCTCCCGTTCAACCGAACGCTCGACGGCAAGATCGACCAGCGCCGGTTCGGGGGGCACACCCGCAACCACGGTGAGACCGCCGTTCGACGCGCGTGCTACGCGGCAGACCGGACGGGTCACATGATCCTGCAGACGCTCTATCAGCAGTGCGTGAAACGCGACGTGCGCTTCTTCAACGAGTTCTACTGTCTGGACCTGCTCTTCGACGACGACCGCGTCGCCGGCGTCGTGGCCTACGAGCTGGCGAACGGCGAGCTGCACGTCTTCCGGACGAGCTCCGTGCTGTTCGCGACCGGAGGGTACGGCCGGATGTTCCGGGTCACCTCGAACGCGCACGCGCTCACCGGCGACGGCCCCGCTGTCGCGTACCGGCGGGGCATCCCTCTCGAGGACATGGAGTTCTATCAATTTCACCCCACAGGGCTCTACAGGTTGGGTGTCCTGCTCTCGGAAGCCGCTCGCGGAGAGGGCGGCATCATGCGCAATGCCCGCGGCGAGCGCTTCATGGAACGCTACGCGCCGACGATCAAGGACCTCGCTCCTCGCGACGTGGTCTCGAGGTCGATCTACCAGGAGATCCGGGAGGGCAGGGGTGCAGGCCCGGACGGCGATTACGTCTACCTCGATCTCACTCACCTGGATCCGGCGATCATCGAGGAGAAGCTGCCCGACATCACGGAGTTCGCGCGCGTTTACCTGCAGGTCGAGCCGACGCGGGAGCCCGTCCCCATCCAGCCGACTGCGCACTACGCGATGGGCGGAATCCCTACCAACGTGGAGGGTCAGGTCGTGACGGGGCCGGAGGAGTCGCCGGTCCCCGGCCTGTACGCGGCGGGCGAGTGCGCGTGCGTCTCGGTGCACGGCGCGAACCGACTGGGCACCAATTCGCTGCTGGACATCGTCGTTTTCGGGCGACGCGGCGGGGCGCATATGGCCGAGCATGCCAGGGACGCCGGCGCGCCCGAGCTGCCCGATGACGCCATCGGACCGACCCTCGCGATGCTCGACGGATTCCTCACCCGCGAACGGCGGGAATCTCCCGCGGATATCCGCCGCGAGCTGCAGGACACGCTGTTCGACGAGGCGTTCGTGGTGCGGACGGAAGAAAGCTTGGCGCGCGCCCAGGACACGCTCGCCGACCTTCGCGACCGCTACGAGGCGCTGGGCGTGCAGGACAAGGGCTCGATCTACAACACCGACCTCATGGAGACCGTGGAGCTCGGGTTCCTGCTGGAGTGCGCCGACACCCTGGTGGCGGCCGCTCGCGACCGAACCGAGAGTCGCGGGGGACACTATCGAGAGGACCATCCGCTCCGCGACGATGCCAATTGGCTGAAGCACTCGCTCGCCTACCGCAAAGATGGAGGCGGCGTTCGACTCGACTACAAGCCGGTACAGATGGGGCCGTACGTCCCGATGGAGCGCAAGTACTGATGGCGACGGCCGGCGAGATCCTCCAGGCGTCGGATCGACGAGAGGTCCGGCGTGAGCCCGGACGCGTCTCGCTCACGCTCAAGATCCGCCGGTTCAACCCGGAGCTGTCGCCGGACAGCTGGTGGGACGAGTTCACGGTGCAGGCCGACCCGTTCGAACGGTTGGTGGAAGTGCTCCACGAGGTGAAATGGCACCACGACGGCACGCTGTCGTTCCGTCGCTCGTGTGTGCACGGCGTCTGCGGATCCGATGCGATGCTCATCAACGGCCGGAACGCATTGGCGTGCAAGATCCTGGTGAAGGAGGTCGAGCCGCGCGCCACGATCGAGCCGATCCGCGGCTTGCCGGTCCTGAAGGACCTGATCGTGGACATGGACCCGTTCTTCGACGGTTACAAGACCGTGCTCCCCTACCTGGTGAACGACGGCGGGGAACCGTCCGAGGAGCGGCACCAATCCCCCGAGCAGCGGGCGCGCTACGACGACACCACGAAATGCATCCTGTGCGCCGCATGCACCACCGCC
>Ga0299913_10001312_pt1 | contig 18145 bp, 16 predicted proteins | sample RVTome_9_FD_201360 | JGI IMG/M metagenome (GOLD analysis project Ga0299913, IMG submission 201360) | Soil microbial communities from uranium-contaminated site in the Upper Colorado River Basin, Wyoming, United States - RVT155D38 (version 2) ... | reverse complement strand
CGCGGTCGACGCAGGCGCGAGCGAATCCGGATCCGCTCGACGGCGTGCACCGGGCTGATGTAGGCGGGACTGCGCATCCCGTCGAGCATCGACCCGGGCGTGTCGAATGCGGCGCGACGCGCGCCGCGGCCGCGTTACAGGGACGCTTCAGCGGACGAGATCAGGCGGCGCGGGCCCGCTCCACGAACCGGCCGATCCGGTGGAGCGCCTCTTCGAGCCGTTCGAAGGCGGTGGCATAGCACATGCGGACGTGGCCGGCCCCCGACGGCCCGAACGCCGAGCCCGGCACGACCGCGACCCGCTCCTCGAGCAGCAGACGCTCGGTGAACTCGTCGTCGGTCAGCCCGGTCGAGCTGATCCGCGGGAAGGCGTAGAACGCGCCGCGTGGTTCGAACGTGTCGAGCCCGAGCGCGTTCAGGCCGTCGACGATCAGGTGGCGCCTGCGGTCGTACTCGGCGCGCATCCGCTCGACCTCCGGTTCGCCCTCGCGGATCGCCATGAGCGCGGCGTCCTGGGCCGTGGTCGGAGCCGACATGATCCCGTACTGGTGGACCTTGACGATGCCCTCGAGGATCGCCGCGGGCGCCGCCGCGTAGCCGACCCGCCAGCCGGTCATCGCGTAGGCCTTGCTGAACCCGCCCATGAGGATCGTCCGCTCGCGCATGCCCGGCAGCGCGCTCATCGCCCGGTGACGGTAGGTGCCGTAGGCGAGCCGGTCGTAGATCTCGTCGCTGTACACGAGCAGGTCGTGTCGGACGGCGATCGCGGCGAGCTCGTCCTGGACCGCCTCGGGCAGGACGGCCCCGGTCGGGTTGCACGGGTAGCCGAGGAAGAGCGCCTTCGTCCGTGGCGTGATCGCGGCCTCGACGGCGGCCGGATCGAGCGCGAAGTCGTCCTCGAACCTCGTCGCGACGTGGCGCACGACCCCGCCCGCGAAGACGACCGCCGGGACGTAGGCGACGTACGACGGCTCGTGCAGGATGACCTCGTCGCCGGGGTCGCAGGTGGCGCGCAGCGCGAGGTCGACAGCCTCGGATGCGCCGACCGTGATGAGCAGCTCGGTCGCCGGGTCGTAGCGGACCCCGTAGCGGGCCTCGAGGTGATCGGCTAGCGCGCGTCGCAGCTCGATCGTCCCGTAGTTGCTCGTGTAGTGGGTTCGTCCCTCACGGAGGCTCTCGACGCCGGCCTCCACGATCACCCGGGGCGTATCGAAGTCCGGCTCCCCGACCCCGAGGCTGATGACGTCGTCCATCGTGGCGAGGATGTCGAAGAATCGGCGAATGCCCGAGGGCGGGACGACGCGGACCCGCTCGGACAACGCCCGCTCGGCAAGGGGCGGGCGATCGATCGTCGTGGGACTGGTCAGATCGGTCACGCAGACGCGGCCGGTGCGGGCGGCTCGCGGCGGACAGCGGTCGTCATCGCGTGTCAGCCTACGACATCGGCCGCGGTTGCGGGCGGCCCGCACCGGCCTCGCCGCTAGGCGGGCTCGGCGGAGGCCAGGACCGTTTGGGGCACGTCCTCGTGCTGGCCGTTCACCGGCGGCTCCGCCGGCGTGGCCGACGCGCCGAACTTGCGCTCGATCGCGAGCCGCTCGGCGCGGGTGCGGATCCCGCTCATCTGGCGTTGGACCATCACGAAGACCCCGAAGCCGAGCATCGACAGTGCGGCACGCGAGACCGGGGTGCCCTCGGCGCCCCAGTAGCGGACGCGCTCGATCAGCCGCGTCCGGTGTGTCCCGAGCGGCTCGATCACGAACGCCCAGCTCGCGGCGAACTCGCTCGGCGTGGCGGACAGGAACGCCCCGGACGCGGCCAGGCCGGCCGGGACCGCCTCCTGCTCGGCCTGGTCGAGCGGCTGCATCGTGGCGTTGTCGGCGTACAGCACGAGCGAACGGTTCGGCTCGATGACCTTCACCTGGAAGCCGCCGCCGGGATGGGTCGGCAGGACGTCGCCGACCGCGAGGTTCTGCCACTCGTCGACGATCCGCTCCGCGCTGCTGCCGCGCATGTCGAGCTGATCGATGCTGTACCAGCCGCCGCGGCCGTAGCCCATCTGCACCAGCCAGGGCCACACGAGCTCCGGTGGCGCCTCGATCGTGATGCCGCGCGTGTCGCTGCTCAGGGCGTTGCCGACGAGGTCGTCGCCCGGGAGCACCCTGTCCGCCTCCTCGGGAACCGCGCCCCACGTCGACCACCAGCGGCGGATCGCGGCATAGGCCGACCAGCTCGCGCCAGCGATTGCGGCGCCCACGACGATTCGTTTGAGCATCCTTGCACCTCCTTTGGAGCGAATCGTGCCGCCTCCGGAGCCGGCTGGCGAGTGCCGAGCGGCCCGCGATCGCGTGACGGACGCCGCTCGAGTGCCGAAGTCACGCCGCCGGGCCGGCGAGCGCGGCCCGCTCGCGCGGTGTCGGGATGTCCGGGTCGGTGGCACGACTGAGCTCAGCCGGTTCGAGACCGCGCCATGAGGCGTCGGCCGTGATCCCCTCGTAGCCCCGGGCCAGTGCGAACAGGGCCGGTTCGGACCACGCGGCGCCGATCAGCTGGAGCCCGACTGGCAGGCCCTCCGAGAGCCCGCACGGGACGGAGATCCCCGGTAGCCCGGCCATGTTGACCGGCAGCGTGCAGGCGTCGGACAGGTACATCGCCACGGGATCGTCAAGCCGCGCCCCGACCGGGAAGGCGACCGTCGGCGACGTCGGTGCGACGAGCGCGTCGAAACCCTGGGCCCACAGCGTGTCGAAATCCCCCTTGATCAGCGTTCGGACCTTCTGTGCCTTGAGGTAGTACGCGTCGTAGTAGCCGGCCGACAGCGCGTAGGTCCCGAGCATGATCCGGCGCTTGACCTCGGCCCCGAATCCGCGGCCGCGAGTCGCCAGGTAGTTGGCGAGCACATCGCCATCGCCGAGGCGCGGTCCGTAGCGAATGCCGTCGTACCGGGCGAGGTTCGCCGAGGCCTCGGCCGGGGCCACGATGTAGTACGTCGCGAGGCCGTAGTCGGTGTGCGGGAGCGAGACCTCGTCGACGGTGGCGCCGGCGGCCTCGAGGGCGCGGACCGCCTCGCGCACGCGCGCCTCGACGCCGGGTTCCATGCCGGCCACGAAGTACTCGCGCGGCAGTCCCAGGCGCTTGCCGCGAAGCGCCGCGGCGGCCTCGTCGTCGCTCGCCGGAAGCCGCAGCAGCTCCGCCGGCACCGGTGCCGGCGACGAGGTCGAGTCGCGCTCGTCGCGCCCGGCGATCGCGTGCAGCAGCGCCGCCGCATCCCGGCTGTCGCGAGCGAACGGCCCGATCTGGTCGAGCGAGCTGGCGAAGGCGACGATGCCGTAGCGGCTGACCCGCCCGTAGGTCGGCTTGAGCCCGACGACCCCGCACAACGCGGCCGGCTGGCGGATCGAGCCACCGGTGTCGGTGCCGATCGACAGCGGGGCGTGGAAGGAGGCCACGGCGGCCGCGGAACCGCCGCTCGAACCGCCCGGAACGCGGTCGAGCGCCCACGGGTTGGCGGTCGGCCCGAAGGCCGAATGCTCGGTGGACGAGCCCATCGCAAACTCGTCCATGTTGGTCTTGCCGAGGATCACCGCGCCGGCGGCACGCAGGCGCTCGGTGATGTGCGCGTCGTATGGAGCGACGTAGCCCTCGAGGATGCGCGACCCGGCGGTGCACTGCCCGCCGGCCAGCGAGACGAGATCCTTGAGGGCGACCGGAATGCCGAGGAGCGGATGCTCCGCTTCGAGCGTGCCGGTCGCGCGGGCTGCGGCCAGCCGGGCATCCGCCGCATCGGCCTCCGCAAGCGCCCGCTCACGGTCGATCGTGAGCCACGCGTGGAGGACCCGGTTCTCGCGCTCGGCAAGGGCCAGGTGTGCTTCGGTCAGGTCGCGCGCGGTCACGTCCCCGGCGCGGAGGCGAGCGGCCTGCTCGTGCGCGGTGAGGCGCGTGAGCGGGTTCGGATCGGCCACCCGGCTCAGTCCCGCTCGGCCAGGATCGGCGGGACCACGATGAAGTCGCCCTCGCGGGCCGGGGCGTTCCCGAGGACGGCTTCGACCGGCAGCGATGGCACCGTCACGTCATCGCGCAAAATGTTCTCGAGCTCGATGGTCTGTGCCGTCGGCGGGATCGCGTCGGTGTCGAGCGCCGAGAGGACCGCGTACTGGTCGAGGATGTGGTTGAGCTGCCCTTCCAGTCGGGCGAGCTCCTCCCCAGTCAGCCCGAGCCGGGCGAGGTGGGCGACGTGCTCGACGTCGGCACGTGACAGCGTGGCCATGGCCCGATCATAGCGGGGCCGCGGTCAGGCCGGGCCGGCGACGATCTCACGGAACGCCAGCGCCAGCCGGGCCTCCCCGATCCGGGCGGGCCAGCCGGCAGCGGCGTCGAGGAGCGAGTCGCCGGCCAGCACCAGCTCGATCGGACCGAGCCGGCCGTCGAGGGCGATCACGATTCGGACCTGACCGCCGTTCACGTCCTGCTCGATCCGCAGGGCGGTGACCGTGCCCATTCCCCGCACGGCGGGTTCGATCTCCTCGCCGAAACGCGCCAGGAACTGCTCGTCGGATTCGTGCATGGCCGCCTCCCCGTCGGCATCGAGGCTAGCAGGGCAACGCAACGCCGACTCGTTCGGACGGCGTAGTCGCGATGACCCGATCGGGGGATGGTTGGCCCCGGGGCAGCGGGGCGATGCTCTGGCTCGACCCAGCCGCGTTCCCCTCCTCAGAGTCCTGGAGCCGACACCGACCGATGTGGGAGACCCTCGACCGCGCCCGTCGTCGCCTGTTGGGTGACGAACCGTCCCCATCCCAGCCCGCGCCTGCCGCCGTCGAGCCTGCCGCCGACCTGACATACGCGCTCGGCCGGCCCGAACTCGAGCGCCTCATCACGGCGCTCACGGGCAGCCCGGGGGCCGGCGAGCGGCCCGATACGCCTGCCAGGCTCGAGACGGCGCTGCGCGAGGCGTTCGATCGTGTCGCCGGTCGCGGGTCGCCCGCCGTCACCCGCCGTCCGGCCGGGCTGTACACCCCCGAGACATGGCAGATCGAGATCGCCGGAGCCGATGAGCGGGCACGAGCCGTCCTCGAGCGGGCCATGCGCGGCGGGGAGGCAGTCTGATGGTCGCCATCGCCTGTCTCCAGTGCGGCACGCCCGCCACGAACACCGCCTCGACGTTCTGCCGCCGCTGTGGGTTGCCGTACGGCGCGCCGCCGCGGGCCGACGTCGAGCTCCCGAGCTGCCATATCTGTTACCGAACGGTCGAGGACGACGGCCGGCTGCCGAGCATGGACCTTCCGGGCCTGCGGGTCGACCTGCAGCGGCATCTCGGCGAGCACGACCGCCACCCGGTCGGCGACGATGACTGGCTGGAGAGCCTGCGCGTGGGCGACCGGATCCGGATCGGGCGCTGGCAGGCCTCGTACGAGGTCGTGCGTCGCTACCTCGTCACCGGTGCCGTCGAGGCGGGCCGGCGGCGCGCGTTCGAGCACAACGCGATCGTCACCGCGATGACCCAGCTGAAGCGCTTCGGGCCCGACGCGCACATCCTCGGCGACCAGCCCGAGTGGCAGGCCGCCCGGGCCGCGGTCAGCGAGTTGATGGAGCGTTACCACCATCGGAATCGCTGAGGGCGACGTCGGCGCGGCCCGCGTCGCCGACGAGCAGGATCTCCGGCACGGACGCCGGAGCGAGTGCCGCCGCCGGGCACGACGCGGCGTGCGGGAGCCCCGAACCGGGCGTGCAGACCGGGCAGCCCCATGGCGTCAGGCCGCCCTCGTCAGGCAGGAACTCGATCGAGCACACGTGCTCGGTCGGGTCGCAATGGCGACCGTGGCACTCGCAGTTGCAGTCGAGCGAGTGGCGGCAGGTGCATTCCGTGCTCGCCGTCGACGAGGTCGGCAGGACCATGGCGTCCTCCTTCCGGGAAGCTGCGTCGTCCCGGATTCTGCGCCGCATTGCGCAACGCGGCAACCCGCTTCGGACCGCGACCGGCCGATCAGGGTGTGTCGGCGGTCCCGTCGAGCAGCGCCCGAAAGCCGGCCTCGTCGAGGACCGTGAGCCCGAGCTCCTGTGCCTTGGCCAGTTTCGAGCCCGCGCTCTCCCCGGCCACGACGAAGTGGGTCTTGCGCGACACAGACCCGGCCGGCTTGCCGCCGGCGGCGCGGATCGCCTCCTCGGCCTCCTCGCGGCTGAACCCCTCGAGCGTGCCGGTCACGACGACCGTGCGCCCGGCCAGCGGTCCGGACTCGGCCGGCGGAGCGATCGCCGGCGGCTCGGGGTCGACGCCGACCTCGGCGAGCTCGTCAAGCGCGCGGGCCGTCGCGTCGTCGGCAAACCAGCGGGCGAGCGACTGGGCGACGGTGGGGCCGACGCCTTCGACCTCCTCGAACCGTTCCGGGGCCTCGCGAGCCACCGTCCTGAGGTGTTCGGCGACCCGTGCCAGCCAGCCGGGTCCCGGCGGGACCTGGGCGGTCACCCAGCGGGCGAGATCGATCGCGGTCGTCTCACCGACCTGCGGGATGCCGAGCCCGTTGAGCACCCGGGCAAGGGGGCGGTTGCGCGACCGCTGGATCGAGCGGTGGAGGTTCTCGGCACTCTTGCGCGCAAACCGCTCGAGCGATTCGAGGTCCTCGACCGAGAGCCGGTAGAAGTCCGCCCGGCTGGTGACCAGCCCGCGGCCGATGAGCTGCTCGAGGACCTTCCAGCCGGCGCCCTCGATGTCCATGCCGCCACGACCGACGAAGTGCGCGAACTCCTGGCCGACCCGAGCCGGGCAGACCGGATTCGGGCAGTAGTGGCGGACGGCACCCTCGTCGCGCACGACGGCCGTCCCGCACACCGGGCAGGCGGCGGGCATCTCGAACGTGCGCTCGGCACCGGTTCGGCGGTCGAGCAGCGGGCGGACGACCTCCGGGATGACGTCGCCGGCCTTCTGGAGGATCACCCGGTCGCCGATGCGGATGTCCTTGCGCCGGACCTCGTCGAGGTTGTGCAGCGTAGCGCGTGCGACGGTCGATCCGGCGACCTTCGTCGGGGTGAGATGGGCGACCGGGGTCAGGGTGCCGGTCCGCCCGACGTACGGCACGATGTCCTCGACGAAGCTCTCGACCTGCTCGGGCGGGTACTTGTACGCGATCGCCCAGCGCGGTGCACGGCTGACCATCCCGAGGCGCGCCTGCTGGTCGAAGCGGTCGACCTTGACGACGACGCCATCGGTCTCGTACGGCAGGTCGTGACGCTGCTCCCGCCAGGCCTCGGTGAAGGCGATGACGCCGTCGATGTCGAGCCCGGCCTCGCGGTTGGGGTTGACCGGGAACCCCAGGGTCTCGAGGCGCTCGAGGGCGCCGGCCTGGGACGACACGCCGACCGCGGCCGAGTCGACCGCGCCGGCGTCGGCGTCGGGAACCGCGGCCGCCGCCTCGTCGCCCTCCTCGATGAGCTGGTAGAACCACGCCGACAGGAGGCGCCGAGCAGTGACCCCCGGGTCCTTCTGGCGAAGCGAGCCCGCGCCGCTATTGCGCGGGTTGGCGTACAGCGGCAGGCCGGACTCCTCGCGTTCGACATTGATGCGCGCGAACTCGGCCTTGGGCATGAAGACCTCGCCGCGAACGTCGAGCGTGGCGGTCGCCCCGATTCGGTCCGGGATCACCTCGATCGTGCGCAGGTTCGCGGTCACGTCCTCGCCGGTCGTTCCGTCGCCACGGGTCGCGCCCTGGATCATCCGGCCACGCTCGTAGTGGAGCGAGATCGCGAGGCCGTCGATCTTGAGCTCGGCAACGTAGGCGAGGTCCGCGGCCGGCTCGGGAGCGGGCGGCAATCCCAGCCCGCGCCGGACCCGCGCGTCGAACGCGCGCAACTCGTCGTGGCTGAACGCGTTGGCCAGCGAGAGCATGGGCCGGCGGTGGCGCACTTCGTCGAACGTCGTGCCGGACGGCGTGCCCCCGACGCGCTGGGTCGGCGAGGTCTCGCTGGCGAGCTGCGGGAACGCGGTCTCGAGCGCGACCAACTGGCGGAACAGCTGGTCGTACTCGGCGTCACTGATCTCGGGCGCGTCGAGCTCGTGGTAGAGCCGGTTGGCGCGCTCGACCTGTTCGACGAGGCTGGCGTGGCGCTGCGCTGCGCTCTCGACGTCGAGGGTGGCCGCCTCCTCGACCAGCGACGGATCGACGGGCAGTTCGGTCGTCATCGTGCAGAGGATACGGGGCCGCTCGGGCTCACGTGCCCACGGTGGTGACGCCCCGTGTCCGCAACTCGTCTTTGCGCGTGTGGTGGGTGGAGCACGCTGCCGGATCGGCGCTCATTCGGGCGACCTGCCGATGTCCGGGTTGGCCATGCCGATGTGAGCGTCATTTCGACGGCGTCGCCCGTCATTGGCGGCCTCCGCGTCGGCGCGCCACGGCGTAACAGGGTTGCTGCCGGTGACAGCGGCAGGACGACGCCCGTATGGTCCCAAGGTCACATGCGTGCTCGGCTTGTCGCCCGCCCAGGCCGGCGTTTGCCGGTCACGCCGGAATCGGACGCGGGAGGACGCGCGCGTTCGAGCGACACGGTGGGCCGCGACGGGACCGAGCGAACCACGGGACGCGACGAGATCGGCCGATCCCGCGGGCACGCGCGCCCGCCGGCTGCCGCGGCGGCGCGAGCCGTCGCACACTCGCCATCGAGGTGGGCGAGGCCGTGGAGCGCCGCCGGCGCGATGCCGAACGGCGCCGCGACCTCGCTTCCGAACAGTGTCGTCCGCAGGTCGAGTGTCTCGACGTCGACGAGGGCCCGCGGCCGAAGCCGGTAGCGGTCCCACGACGCGAGGTTGTCGCGGAGCGTGCGTTCGTCCCACGCGCCGCCCGCGTCATACGACCACACGGCCGGATCGAGTCGGTCCCGGGCCGGGGCCTCGAAGTCGGCGAGCCGCGCGATCGCCTCGAGCGGAATCGGCGTGTCGCCGGGCGGCGGGTACCTGATCGGGTCGGACACGGCGTCAGCCGGTGATCTCGAGATTGGCCAGGCTGACGAGCATCGTCTTGCGTCCCACCGCGGGGTCCTTGAATGCGACGGTGACCTCCTCGTCGCTGCGGGTCAGCTTCGAGGTCACGACGATGCCGTCGCCCCACCGGGCGTGCTGGACGCGGTCACCGTCGCGGAACTGGCGCTCGCCGGGAATGACCGGTCGGGCCGCGCGGGCAGGACGGGAAGCCGGCGCCCGGTCTCCGTTGGGCTCGGCCGAGCGCTCCACCGCGTCATCCCAGGCTGGCAGGCGGCGCCCGAGTTGCCCGGACGGCGCGCCACCGGCATACGCCTCGCGCTTCGCCCCGAGGTCACGTGATGGTCGGAACGGCTCGCCGGGCGGTGGCGCGCCGGGCCGCCCGCTCCCCTGCCGGTAGGCCGGACCGGCCCCACGGACCGGCGTGCCGAAGCGGGTCGTCCGTCGAGCGCCGAAGACGAGATCCAGATCGAGATCGCGGCCCTCGTCGCTCGCGCCCAGTTGGGGACCTTCCATGAGCCCCGCCGGGATTTCGAGCAGAAAGCGCGACGGCACGCTGGCCTGGCCCATCCCCCAGGTCGCCCGCCGCCAGGCGTGCGACAGGAACAGCCGGCGCTTGGCCCTCGTGATGCCGACGTACGCGAGCCGGCGTTCCTCCTCGAGCTCCTTCTCGTCGTCGAGAGCCCGGCTGTGTGGAAACAGTCCTTCCTCGAGCCCGGCGATGAACACGACCGGAAACTCGAGCCCCTTGGCCGCGTGGAGCGTGATGAGCGTGACCGCATCCGCGTTGCCCTCGTAGCTGTCCTGGTCGGCGACGAGCGCGGTTTCCTCGAGCAGCCGATCGAGGGCGTCCTCCGGGCTAAGATCGTCGTAGCGGGTGGTGACCGACCGCAGTTCGAGCAGGTTCGCCCAGCGCTCCTCGCCCTCCTCGGAACCGTCGGCGAGCATCGCCCGGTAGCCTGAGGATTCCAGGACGTCGTCGAGGAGCTCGGGAAGCGGCAGCACTCCGACCCTCGCCCGGAGCCGCCGGACGAGCGCCGCGAATTCGGCGAGCGCGTTCCGGGTGCGCGGCGCGAGCTCGGTCTCGCCACGGGCAGCCTCCTCGATCGCCGCCCACGTCGAGCCGCCTTCGCGGCCCGCCAGCCGTCGCAGGACCTCGACGGTCTTCTCGCCGATGCTGCGCGACGGCACGTTGATGACCCGCTCGAAGCTGACGCTGTCGGTATCGGACCGCAGGATCCGCAGGTAGGCGAGGGCGTCCTTGACCTCGCGCCGGGCGTAGAACCGGGTCCCGCCGACGAGCTGGTAGCGGATCCCGTAGCGGAGGAACGACTCCTCGATCGCGCGGGATTGGGCGTTCATCCGGTACATGACCGCGATCTCGCGCGCCCGGAAGCGGGTCTCGGCCTCGTCGTCGTCCGCCCGCCGGGTCAGCGCCGTTCCCCGTCCGCCGACCAGGTTCTCGACCTGGCGGGCGATCCACTCGGCCTCCTCCTCCTCGTTGTAGGCCTCGAAGCGCTGGATCCGCAGCCCGCCGGCGTTGTCGGTCCAGAGCTTCTTGTCCTTGCGGGCCACGTTGCGTGAAACGACCGCGTGGGCCGCGTCCAGGATGAGCTGCGTCGAGCGGTAGTTCTGCTCGAGCTTGACGACCGTTGCCTTCGGCCAATCGCGCTCGAAGTCGAGGATGTTGCGAAGGTCGGCGCCGCGCCACGAGTAGATCGACTGGTCGTCGTCGCCGACGACGCACAGGTTGCCGTGCCTCGCGGCGAGAGCGCGGACCCACAGGTACTGGGCGCGGTTCGTGTCCTGGTACTCGTCGACATGGAGGTAGCGCCAGCGCCCCTGGTAGGTCGCGAGCACATCGGGGGCCTCATCGAAGAGCCGCACGGCCTCGAGCAGCAGGTCATCGAAGTCGAGCGCGTGGGCCTTGCGCAGGCGCTCCTGGTAACGGGTCGCGAGCCGGGCGATCATCCGTTCCCGGTGGTTCACCGCGTTGTCGGCCAGGAACGTCGGATCAATCATCTCGTTCTTGGCCCGGCTGATCGCGCCGAGGATGACCGCCGGCCGGAACTCGCCCGTCAGCGGCAGGTCCTCCTCGCGCAGGATCTGCTTCATGAGCGCCTGCTGGTCGTCGGTGTCGTAGATGACGAAGCGCCGATCGACCCCGATCGCCTCCCCGTTCTGGCGGAGCACCCGGGCGCACAGGGCGTGGAACGTGCCGGCCTGGACGTCGCGGCCGGGTTCGCCGACGAGGCTGATGATCCGCTCGCGCAGCTCGGCCGCGGCGCGGTTCGTGAACGTGACGGCGAGGATCCGCCACGGCGCGACGTCCTTGACGCCGACCAGGTACGCGATCCGATGGGCCAGCACCCGCGTCTTGCCCGATCCGGCGCCGGCCAGGATGAGCAGCGGCCCCTCCGTCGTCGTGACCGCCCGGGCCTGCTCGGGGTTGAGGCGGCGGACGATGTCCGCCTCGCGGCGGGCTCGGGCGGCCGTGCGCTCGGCCTCCTGGGCGGCCCGCGCCGCGGGATCCAGCGGGGTGACGTCCGCGGCCCCGGGTGCCGGTGCTTCGCGCAGCCAGTCGGGTTCCTGGGGAACCGCAGCCGCCTCCGCGGCGACGTCCGCGTACACCGTTCCGGTGATGCCTGCGGCGTCGTCGAGCGCTCGGGCGCGACCGCGCCGGCGGGGTGTGGGACTCACCGGCTCATTGTAGGGCGACGCCCCTTCGCCGGCCCTTGCCTGCAGGCCTCGACGAGGCCTGTCTCGGGTGGCTGACCGTGAGCTGCCCGACCGGGAGCGGCTCCGTCATCGATCAACCCGGGTAGTCGGAGATGCCGCCGCATGCCGGAATCGGGGCCCAAGTCGGATCAACGATCAACCCTGGTAGTCGGTGACCACGGTGCTGGGCCGAATCAGGGTCATTGACTACGGGGATTGATCGTTGACGACCTCCCCTCATCCGGGGAAGTGAACGGCGGGACGATTCAGGCGGCGGGCGGGCTCACCTCCGGGAGCGCCCTTACGGAGCGATCTGGTCGGCTGGAGGAGCGCTGACCTCCACGGCCTCGTTCCACTTCGAGAACGTGAGCTCGAGCTGGATCGAACCCTGCGTCCCGAGATCGACGGTCAGGTCGATGCCGGCCGGGCGGAGCGACTCCTTTTCGACATTGAACGTCACGGCGAAGCTCGCCTCGCTCACATCGGTCGGCAGCTCGTCAGTCGGCAGCTCGCCACCGAGGGCCTCGACCTCCTCGGCCGTGAGGTCGATCGTCACCGTGTAGCACGTCGTGTTGCCGCATTCGGCGTCGTCGCCCTTGACCGGCGCGACCTCGGGCTTGGCCAGCGCGTCGCGTAGTTCCTGGATGTCCTCGTCGGTCATCTCGGTCGTATCGTCGATCGAGATCGTCTCGGACTCCTGCTTCTGGTACTGGGCGCCGGTCAGCGACGTCTTGACGTACGACGTCGTGCCGATCTGGATCAGCTCACCGGACAGGCCGAGGAGGCCCGGCGCGGCGAATGTCGCGCGGGCGTTCATGTTCTCGATGTCGACGTCGAGGGTCGCCGTCGTGTTGTCGAGCGGGAACGCCGAGCCTGCGCCGGTCCCGGTGATGTCGACGTTGATCGAGCCGGATACCGCGGCGTCGACGTGGAACGTCTTCACGTCCTGGAGGGTCTCGACCGACTGCACCAGGATGTCGACCGGGTCGGTCAGGGCCGGCGCGGCCGGCGTACCGCCACCGCACGCGGCGGCAACGGCGACGACGGACGCCAGCAGGGTCATGCGAAGCGGGCGGCGGGGTGTCATGGATGCTCCTTGGGGATCGCGCGTGGATCGAGCCGTGACGTCGACTGGGCGGGTGACGGACCGCGCAACAGGGTGGCGGCGGCGGGCCCCGCTGTCAAATGCCCTCGCGGGGATCGAGGCGCAGCGTCGTCCGGAGGATCTCGTCGCGACACATCGACTCGGCCGCTGGATCGCCCGGCCATCGTCGACGACCGCCCAGATGACGGACCGGTGGACCTCGCCGCGCGGGCCGATTGTCTCGATGCGAACGGTCTTCGCGCGACCAATGGCCCTTACGTCGTCGCTGATGGATGGCATGATCTCAGCGTAGCGAGTCCGAGTGCGAACGTGATCCGGGCTCGTCGGAGGGCGAAACATGGCGGGCTGGAAGTGTTCGCGGTGCGGGACCTCGAACGAAGACATCGGCATCACCTGCTCGCGTTGCGGGTCGAGCCGCGGGTCGGTCGCGATCCCGGGCGCCCCGGCAGGAGCGCCGCCTGCGGCGCCGGCCGCGCCGGCCGCGCCGGCCGGCCCGGCACCCTTGTCCGCCTCACCGACCGATGTCGAGGCTCTGCCCGTCGCGACGGCGTCGGAGCCGTTCTGGCGGCGCATCCCACTGGGCTGGATCCTGTTCGCAGGGATCCTGGCCGTGGGGGCCATGTCCTCCTGGTTCTTCGCGGCGGGCCGCTCCGACAGCGGCGAGATCACGCGATCCGGCGACCTCGACGTGAACGAGTTGCGCGTCGGTGACTGCTTCGACCTCAAGGATCCGGACGCCGAGGAACTGACCCAGGTGACGGCCCGGCCATGCAGCGAGGAGCACGAGTACGAGACGTTCTTCATTGGCACGATGGCCGCCGGACCGTATCCGTCCGAGGCCACCTTCGAGCAGTACATCGTCGCCCAGTGCGAACCGGCCTTCGGGCGATACGTCGGTATGGACTACCAGCGCTCGCGGCTCGAGGTCACCTGGGTCGGACCGACCACCGGCGGATGGAACGACGGTGATCGGTCCGTGCAGTGCCACGTGTTCGACCCGCAGACGGCGCGTCTGACCGAATCGCTGAAGGGCTCCAGGCGGTAGCCGTCGGCGGGCGAATCGTGGCGCCGTGAATCGAAGAGCCCGGACCGAAGTCCGGGCTCGTTCGCGTTCGTGCGGGGCCTTGCGGACTAGAAGTCCATGCCCCCGCCGCCACCGTGGTCGTGACCACCGGCCGCCCCGGCCTTCTCCCTCTCCGGGATATCCGTGACCAGGGTCTCCGTGGTCAGGACCATCGCGGCGATGGAGGCGGCGTTCTGCAGGGCCGAGCGGGTCACCTTGGCGGCGTCGACGATGCCCTTCGCGAAGAGATCGCCGTACTCGCCCTTGAGCGCATCGTAGCCCTCGCCGGCCTTGAGGCCGCGGACCTGATCGACGATGACCTCGCCACGAGCACCGGCGTTGTCGGCGATCTGTCGTGCCGGGGCCTCGAGGGCCTTGCGCACGATGTCGACGCCGACGGCCTCGTCGCCTTCGAGCTTGAGCTTGTCGAGCGACGGGATCGCCTGCAGGAGGGTCGTGCCACCACCGGCGACGAGGCCCTCCTCGACGGCCGCACGGGTCGTCGACAGGGCATCCTCGATGCGGTGCTTCTTCTCCTTGAGCTCGACCTCGGTGGCCGCGCCGACCTTGATCACGGCGACGCCGCCGGACAGCTTGGCGAGGCGCTCCTGGAGCTTCTCGCGATCGTAGTCCGAGGTGGTCTCCTCGATCTGGGCCTTGATCTGGGTCATCCGCGCCTTGATGGCGTCCGCGGACCCGTTGCCATCGACGATCGTCGTGTCGTCCTTGGTCGAGACGACGCGCCGGGCCGAGCCGAAGTCCTCGGGAGTGACCGAGTCGAGCTTGCGCCCGATCTCCTCGCTGATAACGGTGCCGCCGGTCAGCGTCGCGATGTCGCGGAGCATCTCCTTGCGGCGGTCGCCGAAGCCCGGCGCCTTGACGGCGAGGACCTGGACCGTGCCGCGGAGCTTGTTCACGACGAGCGTGGCGAGCGCCTCACCGTCGACATCCTCGGCGATGATCAGGGTGGGCTTGCCCTGCTGGACCGCCTTCTCGAGTGCTGGCAGCATGTCCTGGACGCTCGAGATCTTCTTGTCGGTGATGAGGATGAGCGGGTTCTCGAGGACCGCCTCCATCCGATCGGGGTTGGTCACGAAGTACGCCGAGACATAGCCCCGGTCGAACTGCATGCCCTCCGTGTATTCCTTCTCGAGTCCGAGGCTCTGGCCTTCCTCGACGGTGATGACGCCGTCCTTGCCGACCTTGTCCATCACCTCGGCGATGACCTCGCCGACCTCGGGATCGGCGGCGCTGATCGCCGCGACGGCCGCGATCTGCTCGCGGTTGTCGACGGGGCGCGCCTGCTTGGCGATCTCCTCGACGATCGTCTCGACCGCGCGCTCGATTCCGCGCTTGACGACCATCGGGTTGGCTCCCGCCGTGACGACGCGCAGGCCCTCGGAGACCATGGCCTGGCCGAGGACGACCGCGGTCGTGGTGCCGTCGCCGGCGACATCGTCGGTCTTGGTCGCGACTTCCTTGAGGAGCTGCGCGCCCATGTTCTCGAACGGGTCGTCGAGCTCGATGTCGCGAGCGATCGTGACGCCGTCGTTGGTGATCGTGGGCGACCCGAACTTCTTGTCGAGTACGACGTTGCGGCCCTTCGGGCCGATGGTGACGCGAACCGCGTCGGCGAGGCGGTCGATGCCCCGCTTGAGCGAGCGACGAGCGGTCTCGTCGAAGATCAGCTGCTTAGCCAATTCGGTGTGTCCTCCAGGATTGTGTGGGTCGGGACGAACGGGAGATCGTGGCGGACGCTAGTCCGCGACGATCGCGAGGATGTCCTTCTGGCTGACGATGAGCAGCTCGTCGCCGTCGATCTTGAACTCGGTTCCGGCGTACTTGGCGTAGAGGACCTTGTCGCCCTCCTTGACGTCCATCGCCTCACGCTTGCCATCCTCGAGGATGCGCCCCGGGCCGGCGGACAGGATCGTGCCCTCCTGGGGCTTCTCCTTGGCGGTATCGGGCAGCACGATTCCGCTCTTGGTCATCTCTTCGCGCGGGGTCGGCTTGACGACCACGCGGTCGCCCAACGGGCGAAGCTTGGTCGAGGCAGCAGTGGCAGTTGCCAACGGTGCGTTCCTCCTCTGACGGCACTGGCCGGCCGTCCGGCATCGGGACTGTAGTGCGTGCTCGGTCGCGACACGCCGTCCGGGTGGTATCCCCGGGGAGCGGCAGGTCTGCGGACTCTGCATCGCTGGCACTCTCACATCGAGAGTGCTAACACCTTAGCGAACCGGACACCCGGCTGTCAACACCGTGGGGGGTCGGCGGCACGAGTGATCCCCGCCATCGACGCACCGGGTGCGTGGTACGCCGTCGGACGGCCCAACGGTCCGCCACGGACGCACCGGGTGCGTGGTAGGGGCACGAAACGGGGCCTGCCCGGGGGATGCACCGCCGTTTCCGTTCGGACGGGCGTCTCGCAGACCCGTCCGGAGCGCGGGAACTGAGCCTACCACGCACCACACGCGTGGATGGGTCCGCCGACCGCCGTGGGGGTCGCGTTCGCGCCCCGGGGCCACCCTCAGCGTGAAACGGCTACCTGGGCAGCCCGGCTGTCGGCGACGACCGGCAGAACCTCACGCTCGGCGAAACCCAGGAATCCCGCCTGATCGGGGCCGATCTGGTGCAGGTAGATGTGATCGAAGCCGGCCGCCACGTACGAGCGGATCTTCTCGATGACCGGGTCCGGATCAGGCCCGCACGGGATCACCTCCGCCACCTGCTCGGGCGTCACCATCCGGGCGAGTTGCTCGAAGTGGGCCGGGGCGGGGAGTTCCTGGCTCGCTTCGCCGCGGATGGCCGCGTTCGGCCAGATTCGGTGGGCGGTCGCCACGGCCTCGTCCCGATCCGTTCCCCAGCACACGGTGACCTGCCCGTAGGTCGGCTTGCCGGCTCCGCCCGCGGCGCGGAACCCGTCGAGCACCTGGTCATCGGGTGTCGTGCTGATCAGCCCATCCCCGATTCGCCCGGCGACCTCGGCAGCCTTGGGGCCGCCGGCGGCCACGTGGATCTTCGGCAGCTCGTCGGGCACATCGTAGACACGCGCGTTCTCGACCACGTAGAACGGCCCGTAATGGCTGGCCTGCTCGCCCTTCCAGAGCAGGCGGATCACGTCGACGGCCTCCTCGAGCATCTCGGCGCGAATGTCGTACTCGGGCCATTTGTCGCCGAGGATGTGCTCGTTGAGGTTCTCGCCGGTTCCCACGCCCAGGAAGAACCGCCCGGGCATCATCGATCCGACGGTCGCCGCGGCCTGGGCGATGATCGCCGGGTGGATGCGGATCATCGGGCAGGTCACGCCGGTGCCGACTTCGAGCCGTTCGGTGACGCGTGCGATTCCGCCCAGCACCGACCACACGAAGCTGCTGTGGCCCTGTTCGTCGATCCACGGGTGGTAGTGGTCGGAGACCAGCGCGAACTCGAAGCCGGCCTCCTCGGCCGCCCGGGCGTTGTCGACAAGCTGGCTCGGGGCGTGTTCCTCGCTGGAGAGCGCGTAGCCGATGCGCGTCATTCGATCCACCGGTCCTTCCTGGTCGGTCCGTCGTGCGTTCGACCCGACCCTAGATGGCCGGTGCGGGCACCCGCGCAGCGCCACGTGGGGAATGGCGTTGCAGGTGCATGGCACGGCGCCGAACGGGCCGGCGCCAGGCCGGGATCAGTCCGCGTCCGGGGCGGCCGGCCGGGGTCGCGACCTCGGGAAGGTCCGGTCGTAGGCCGCGACGAGCGCCGGCCCGAGCGCTTCGGGGTCCATCCCGCGCTGCGTGGCCGCCCAGGTTGCCGTCACGCGGACCCACTCTGGTTCGTTCCGCGCGCGCGGCGCCCCTGGCGGTGCGAGGAACGGCGAGTCGGTCTCGACCAGCAGCCGCTCGGCGGGCACGAGCGCGGCCACCTCCGCGGAGGCCTCCTCGCCACGCCGGAAGACGAGCCCCGAGAAACTCACGGCCAACCCGAGATCGAGCATGGCCCGGGCGTAGCCCACTGACCCCGAGAACGAATGCACGACGGCCGGCGGGCGTGCCCCGAACGCCGCAGCCCAGGAGCCGCCACCGACGCGTGCCGCTCGCAGCTCGTGGAGCAAGGCGTCCTGGCCGTCGCTCCGGCCGGCCGCCGATCGGCAGTGCAGGATCGCGGGCTTGCCCGTTTCGAGGGCGAGCGCGAGATTCCGGCGCAGGTTCGCGAGCTGGTCCGGAATCGGCGAGAAGACGCGGTCGTAGTCAAGGCCGGTCTCGCCGATCGCGACGACGACGGGATCGCGGGCCGAAGCCGCGACACGAGCCCAGCCCGCGTCGTCG
>Ga0299913_10001311_pt1 | contig 18151 bp, 12 predicted proteins | sample RVTome_9_FD_201360 | JGI IMG/M metagenome (GOLD analysis project Ga0299913, IMG submission 201360) | Soil microbial communities from uranium-contaminated site in the Upper Colorado River Basin, Wyoming, United States - RVT155D38 (version 2) ... | reverse complement strand
GCGAGCCGCCCCTGGAGCTCGCGGGCCTGCGCCGCCGCCTCCCCCTTCGTCTCGCCGCCGAACTCGACCAGGAGCCACCCGTCGCCGGCCGGCAGGAGCGCCGCGTCCTCGGGGTCCATGCCGCGGCGCATCTCCTCGCTGACGACCCGGCCGTCGAGCCCCTCGCAGGCCGTGCACCCCGCGTCGACGATCTCGCACACGTGGTCGCCCGCCTCGACGACGTCCTCGTACGAGACGACCAGCAGCACCCGCTCGGCGGGCCAGGGGACAAGCCGCAGCGTCGCCTCGAGCACGGTGACGCAGGTCCCCTCGGTGCCGACCAGCGCCCGCGCCACGTGGAAGCCCTTCTCCGGCAGGAGATCGTCGAGGTTGTAGCCGGAGACGCGGCGCGGGATGTCCGGGAAGCGCTCACGGATGAGCGGCGCGTAGCGATCGCGCAGCTCGCGGAGCCGGCGGTAGATCTCCCCCCGCCGCCCGCCCGCCGCGACGATCGCCTCGATCTCGCCCTCCGGCGTCGCCCCCACCCGCATCCGCAGCCCGTCGTAGGTGAGGACCTCGAGCTCCTCGACGTTGTCCGAGGTGCGGCCCGCCATCACCGAGTGCGGCCCGCAGGCGTTGTTGCCGACCATCCCGCCGACCGTGCACCAGGCGTGGGTCGCCGGGTCCGGCGCGAAGGCCAGCCCGTGGCGGGCCTTGAGCGGGACGTTCAGCGTGTCGAGCACGCACCCGGGCTCGACCCGCGCCAGCCGGCGGTCCGCGTCGACCTCGAGCACCCGGTCGAGGTGCCGCGACAGGTCGAACACCACCGCCTCGTTCGTCGCCTGCCCGGCCAGGCTGGTGCCCGCGCCGCGCTGGAGGATAGCGGCGCCGTGCCGGCGGCAAGCGGCGACCGCGGCCACGACCTCCTCGGCCGTCCGCGGGCGCACGACCCCGATCGGCTCCTGCCGGTAGTTCGAGGCATCGGCGGCGAACAGGGCCCGGTCGCCGCGCGTGAACGCCACTTGTCCCGGCACCGCCCGCACGAGGTCGCGGCGGAGGGCCTCGCGGTTTCCGCTCGCCGGGGTCAAGGCCGGAGACGGCTCAGGCGGTCCCGCCGGTCGCCGGCTCGGGTTCCTCACGGCCACGCATTGCGTGAGCATACCGGTTCGGCCGGGGGCGGGGCGGCCGGTTAGAATGCCCGCCTGCCTCGCGTCGTTGCTGACACTCTTCCCCCTCTCTCCCCGGAGATCCGATGAGCTCGATCCGCGCTTCCGCCGTTCGCCGAGTCTGTTGGCCCGTCAACGGCCGCCGCCTGACGCTCTCACTCGTCGCGCTCTCGGCGCTCGCGATCCTGCAGCTCCCCGACGCGGCCGCCCAGGAGGCCGAGGAGACGCCGACCGCGACGGTCGAGATCGGCTCGTGGCTGGTCGCCGGCCCGGTCCCCTCCCCGATGCCGGCATTCGCCGGAGAGGTGCCTCTCGGCGACGAGGACCCACTGAAGCCGGCGGCGCTGCTGCCGGAGCGGCCGCGCGATCCGCGGGAGCCGTGGCCGGCGGCGGGGATGGAGCGGGTGTGGCCGGGGGGCGAGCGGACGGCGTGGCGGGCGGTGCCGGGGGCGACGGTCGAGCTCGCGGGCGGCGCGGGGGAGCGGTCGCGGATCGCCTATCTGGCGACCTACGTCGAGGTGGACCGGTTCGTCGTGGCGACGCTGGAGGTGGTGAGCGGGCACCTCGTGCGGGTGTTCGTCGACGGCGAGCGGGTGGCGGAGAAGTCGTCGGCGGACGACGTTCCGGACGAGGAGGGCGAGGAGACCGACGAGAGCGAGGGGGGCGAGGAGGAGGGCGAGGGCGACGAAGGGGAGGAGACGGAGGAGGGCGAGGACGAGACCGCCGAGGAGGCCGTCGAGGCCGAGGAGCGGGAGGAGGCCGAGGAGACGGAGGAGGCCGAGCCGCCGGGTGCCGCCGGGCCGCAGAGCGGGGGGGCCGGGGAGGACGAGGACGTAGGGGAGGGCGAGGCCGGGGGGGACACCGACGACTCCGGTCCCGGCACCGCCTCGGCGAAGATCGAGCTGACGACGGGGAAGCACCTGGTCCTCGTCGTCGCGCTGCTCGACCCCGAGGGACCGGCGGAGTGGACGGTGTCGGCGAGCCTGGAGGTGCCCGAGGACCGGGCCGCCGGGGTCGCCGTGTCCGCCTCGCCCGAGCGCGGGGTGCGGATCGCCGACCTGCTCGACACCCCGGGGGTGGAGGCGGTGGACGTGTCGGCGGACGGGGAGCTCGTCGCGGTGACGCTGCAGCGACCGCAGGTGCCGGCGGACGACCGGGTGGCCTGGGTGGAGGTCGTGCGGGCCTCCGACGGCTCGCCGGTGCGCACGATCCGGCTGCCCGGGTCGGTCCAGGGGTTCGCCTGGGCGCCCACCGGCCGGCGCTTCGCCTACCGGACGAGCGGCGAGGAGGGCGGGACGATCTGGCTCGGCGACCTCGCGGACGGGTCGACGGCGCCGCTCGCCGAGGACGTCGAGGGGCTGGGCGATCTCCTCTGGGCGCCGGACGGGCGCTCGCTGTTCGCCACGATCACCGAGGAGGCCGAGGAGGGGGAGGACGATCGGGGGGCGAAGCGGGTGCGCAGTCTGCCCGACCGCTGGGCCGGCTTCCGCGACCTCGACGCGGTTTGGCAGATCTCGACCGCCGACGGCTCGCGGCGGCGGTTGACCGCGGGCGACCGCGGGGTGTCGCTGCTCGACGTCTCGCCGGACGGCCGGCACCTGCTCGTCTCGCGCACCGCCTACGAGATCGAGTGGCCGTTCGTCACCGGCGAGATCCACGAGCTCGACCTCGCCACGCTCGAGCCGCGGCAGGTCGTCGAGGGGATGTGGCTCGGCGGGGCGGCGTACTCGCCGGACGGGGAGACGATCCTGGTCACCGCCGGGCCGTCGGCCTTCGGCGAGATCGGCAAGGACGTGCCCGAGGGGACGATCCCGAACGAGTACGACGGGCAGGTGTACCTGGTCGACCGCGACGGGACGGACGTGCGGGCGGTGACCCGCGACTTCGACCCCGCGGTGGACGAGGCCCGGTGGTCGCACCACGACGGGGCGATCTACCTGCGGGTGACCGAGGGGGAGCGGGCGCCGCTCTACCGGCTCGACCCGGCGTCCGGCCGGGCGACGAAGCTCGACGTGCCCCTCGACGCGGTGGACGGCTTCGCGCTCGCCCGGCGCGCGCCGGCCCTGGCGCTCCACGGCTCGTCGGTGCAGGCGCCGGCGCAGGTCTACGCGATGGGCACCGGGGCCCCGGGGGGCGCCCGCCGGGGCGCGCGCACCGCCGCCGTGACCGCCCCGCGCCGCCTCGCCCTCCCCGGCGAGCAGACCTGGGAGCAGGTCCGCTTCGGCCGGGTCGAAGACTTCGACTTCACGACCGCAGACGGGACGACGATCCCCGGCCGGCTCTACCACCCGCTCGGCTTCGATCCGGCGGCCGAGCCGGAGCGCAAGGTGCCGCTGATCGTCTACTACTACGGCGGCGTCGTGCCGACCGGGCGGGAGTTCGGCGGCCGCTACCCGAAGAACCTTTGGGCCGCGCGGGGGTACGCGGTCTACGTGCTCCAGCCCTCCGGCGCGGTCGGCTTCGGGCAGGGCTTCTCGGCCCGCCACGTCAACGACTGGGGGAAGCGGACGTCGGAGGAGATCCTCCAGGGGGTGCGCGAGGTCCTCGCCGCCCGCCCCTGGCTCGACGGCTCGAAGGTGGGCAACTTCGGCGGCTCGTACGGCGGCTTCATGACGATGCTCCTGATCACCCGGAGCGACGCCTTCGCGGCGGCGATCTCGCACGCCGGGATCAGCGACATCACGAGCTACTGGGGCGCCGGCTGGTGGGGCTACCTCTACAGCGCGGTCGCCGGCGCGCAGAGTTACCCCTGGAACAACCCCGACCTCTACGTCGAGCAGAGCCCGCTCTACGCCGCCGACGAGATCGACACCCCGCTCCTGCTGCTCCACGGCACCGCCGACCCCAACGTGCCGCCCGGCGAGAGCGACCAGATGTTCGCCGCCCTGCGGGTGCTCGGCAAGGAGGTCGAGTACATCCGCATCGAGGGGGAGGCCCACTGGATCCTGACCTACCCGAAGCGGGTGCTCTGGTGGGAGACGATCCTCGCCTGGTTCGACAAGCACCTGAAGGGCCAGCCCGAGCACTGGGAGGAGCTCTGGGGCGAGGACCTCGACCGTAGCGGCCCGTAGGGTACGGAACGACCCGATCGCGAACCTTCCAAAGAGGAGACCGCATGCGCCACGTCACCGCCCTCCCCCTCGCCCTGACCTTCGCTCTCCTCTGCGCCCTGTCCGCCGCGGCGCAGGACGCCCCGCCGCCGGAGGCGCCGGCCGGCAACGAGGAGGTCGTCCGCCGGTTCACCGAGGAGGTCTACAACGGGCGGCAGCTCGACGCGATCCCCCGCTACGTCGCCGACTCCTTCGTCGACCACTCGCCCGGCACACCGCCGGGCCCCCACGGGCCGGACTTCGTCCGCTCCCAGGCCGAGCAGACCTTCGCCGGCCTGCCCGACACCCACTTCGACGTCCTGCACCTGTTCTCCGAGGACGACATGGTCGCCATGCACTGGCGCGTCCGGGGCACCGCGTCGGCGGCGTTCGGCGGCGGCGGCTCGACGGGGCGGGAGATCGACGTCGAGGGGATCTCGCTGTTCCGCATGGAGGACGGCAAGATCGTCGAGTCCTGGGACATCGTCGACCGCCTGACCCTGTTCCAGCAGGCCGGCTTCCGCGTGGTCGGCCCACCGGCCGCCGTGCAGCCGGCCCCGGAGGAGGAGGTCGGTGAGGAGGAGGCGGCGCCCGAGGAAGGGGACACCCCGACCCCTCGGCCAGAGGAGGGTCGAGTGGAGGAGGAGACCGAGGCTGCGGGCGACGACGCGTCGGACGAGCCGCCGGTGAGCGGCGACGAACGCGACGACGTGCGCTAGCCGGGCGGGGCGAGGATCAGGCGTCGAGCCGCGGGGTCTGCTCGGGGTAGAGCTGGCGGTAGGAGTCGGCGAGGACGAGGATCCGCTTGACGTAGTTGCGGGACTCGTCGATCGTCAGGTTCTCGAGCCAGTCGTCGAGCTGCGGGTCGGCGCCCTGCTCCTTCCACAGGCGGCGCATCCGGTTGGGACCGCCGTTGTAGCCGGCGAGCGCCAGCTCGACGTTGCCGTCGAACATCTCGAGCACCCGCTTGAAGTAGGTGGTGCCGAGCTTGATCGAGAAGGCCGGGTCGTAGAGCCTGGCCGGCGAGTAGGACTCGCCGAGGCTGGTGGCGACCTCCCGCGCGGTGGCGGGCATCACCTGCATCAGCCCGCGGGCGCCGACCGGGCTCGTCGCGCGGCTGTCGAAAGCGCTCTCCTGGCGGATGATGCCGGCGACGAAGTGGGCCGGCACGCCGGCTCGACTCGCCTCCTCGCGGATCGTCTCTTCGTAGTGCAGCGGGTAGTAGGCGCGCAGGATCTCGGTCGGGATTTCGGCCTGGGCGGCGCCGCCGAGGTCCGGGAAGGCCTGCTTGAGCAGGACGATCCCCTTGCGGAGCTTGCCCTGGCGGGCGAGCATCAAGGCCTCGAGCGCCCGCCTGTCCTGCTTCGACACGTCGTCGACGGTCTTCTCGACGAGGGCGATCTCGCGCTCGGCCATCTCGTCGAGGCCGAGGTCGACGAACAGCTTCGCCCGGCGCAGGGAGGGGTCGATCTCCCAGGGGCGCTCCTCGCTGACCAGCTGCGCGGTGGCGAACCCGCCGCGCCGGCCGGTCAGGCCGAGCCGCGTCATCGCCTGCTTGCGGTAGAAGTCGGTCGTGTCGGAGGAGGCGAGCAGCTTGCGGTAGATCTCGTCGGCGCGCCGCTCCTGGCCGAGCTCCTCGAGGGCGCGGGCCTTCCAGTAGCGGCCACGGTGCGTCTCGCGGTCGTCCGGGTAGAGCTCGTCGAGCTCGGTCCAGTAGGCGATCGCGGCGGTGTGGTTGCCTTCGCCGTACTCGGCCCAGCCCTTCTCCCACAGCGGCGCGGCGCCGGTGCGGTCGGTCGGGTCGTGGCGGCGCAGCTCGCGGAGGATCTCCTTCTGGCGCTCGAAGCCGGCGCCGTCGAGCTCCTTGTACAGCCGGCGCAGGGCGCGCACGGCGAGCTCGCCGTCGCCGCCGAGGGAGGAGACCTCCTCGAGGTGGCGGAGCGAGGCGAGGCGCATCGCGCGGCGCTCGGCGGTCGGCAGCCCCCTGCCGCCGCCGCGGGCGGTGGCCAGGTCCGCGGCGGCCAGCGCCCGGTGCCAGGCGACGGTGGCGCGCTCGGCGGCGGTCGCCGGCCGGGCTCGATCGAGGGCGGCGAGCGCCTCCTCGCCGCGGTGGAGCCGGGTCAGGGCCTCCGCCTCGAGCAGGGTCCACTCGAGGCCGCGGTCGGCGGTGCGCACGTCCTCGAGCGCGGCCAGCGCGGCGCCGGCCTCGGTCAGGTCGAGGAACGAGCGGGCCCGCTGCTGGAGCTCGGCCGGGGTCAGCACCCGCGACCAGTCGACGCGGCCGTCGCTGTCGCGGAAGAGCTTCGGCACGCCGAGCGCCGAGGCGGTGTAGGGCGAGTGGGTCAGCAGGCGGCGGGCGGCCTCGCGGCGCACCGAGTCGTCGTCGAGCTTGCGGCCGGTGTGCCAGGCGAGCTCCTCGAGGTCGGCCCGGGCGGCCCCGGCGAGGCCCTCGCTGCGGGCGAGGCTCACCAGGTCGAGCGCCGCGAAGTGGTCGCCGGCGTCGTTATAGAGGCGGGCGGCCTCGACCATGGCGCCGGGGCGCAGCGGCGAGCGCGGGAACGACTCGATCAGCTCCGACCAGTGGAGCAGCGCGGCGTCGCCGTCGGCCATCTCGGCCAGCGCGGCGAGGCGCCAGTCGCCGAGCAGGGCGCCGGAGACGCCGTCGGCGGTGAGGTGCTCGCGGGCGGCGTCCTCGTCGCCGCGGGCGAAGGCGGCGAGGCCGACGAGGAGCTGGGCGTCGCCGGTGGCGGCGCGGTCGTCGCCGGTCAGCTCGCCGAGCAGCTCCTCGGCGGTCGCGAGGTCGCCGGCGCGGAAGGCGGCGGCGATGTCGGCGTAGCGCTCGCCGGGCAGGGCCGCGGGGATTGCGCCGCCGCTCACCCAGGGGGAAGCGGTCGCGGAGTCTCCGCGGGCGGCTGCGGAGGAGAAGATCTGGTCGCCCCACTCGACGTAGATGCCGAGGGCGAGGAAGAGGACGAAGCAGACGATCGAGGCAACGGCGTACGGCAGTCGTTTCCTAGTCAGGGTAAGTACCTCCTGGTACGCGATTTGCTCGGTTCTAGAGTCGGTTGTCGAAGTCGGCCGCGGCGCCGGTCGCCGTCCCATGGACGCAAGTGCACGGTGACGGAGGTCGGGGTCGGGTCGGGCGTGCGGCGGTCGAGGAGCCCTCGTGACGAGAGTCTTTCCTCGGGTACGCCGCGTCCGCGGCTAGCTGAATTCCTCCTGCATTCACTCCTTAGAACAGGCCGGCCGGGCCGAGAATTCCAAGAGAATTTCAACTCTCGGACGTGCCGCCTGCGGGGATTCTACGGATTTCCGCGCCGCTCTGTTAGCTTGGGGCGGAATGGACGCCGAGACCCCCCATCCCGAGGACCTCTTCGGCTACCCGCGGCTGATCGCCCGCGCCCTCCGCGGCGTCGCCCGCGAGGTGCTCGGCCGGGTGGCCGGCGAAGGTCTGCCGGGCGAGCACCACCTCTACCTCTCGTTCCGCCCCGACGCCGAGGGCGTGCGGGTGCCGGGCTTCCTCGCCGACCGCTACCCCGACGAGGTGACGGTGATCCTCCAGAACCAGTTCTGGGACCTGGAGGTGGACGACGACGCCTTCTCGGTGACCCTGACCTTCGGCGGCGCCCGTCAACGGCTGACGGTCCCCTTCGCGGCGCTGACCGCCTTCGCCGACCCCGCGGTGGGGCTGGGGCTGCGGTTCGAGCCGCCGGTCGCGGAGGAGGGCGCGGACGCGATGGCGGGGGAAGCGAAGGCGGACGCGGGCGGTGACAGAGCGGAAATCAGGCGTAAGTCGGGCGGTGAGACCGAGTCCGCCGAAGGCGGAGAGGGCGAGGGTGGAGAGGTGGTCTCGATCGACCGCTTCCGCCGGGACTGAGCAGGGCGTCCGCTCCGCCCTCAGACCGCGCAGTGGCTGAGGCCGCGCTTCTCGAGATAGCGCTGGTGGTAGTCCTCGGCGGGCCAGAACTCCGCCGCCGGGGAGATGCGGGTGGCGATCGGGCGGCGGTGCCGGCCGCTCGCCTCCTCCGCCTCGCGGGAGGCGCGCGCCGCGGTAGCCTGCTCGGGTGAGAAGGTGAAGATCTCCGAGCGGTACTGGGTGCCGACGTCCGGCCCCTGCCGGTCGACCTGCGTCGGGTCGTGGTTGTCCCAGAACACCCGCAGCAGCTCGTCGTAGGTGATGCGCTCGGGGTCGTAGGCCACCCGCACCGCCTCCGCGTGGCCGGTGCGGCCGGCGCAGACCTCGCGGTACGTGGGCTCCGGCCGGGTGCCGCCGGTGTAGCCGACCTCGGTGTCGACGACCCCTTCGAGGCGGCGGAAGGTCTCTTCCACCCCCCAGAAGCAGCCGGCGGCGAAGACGGCGGTCTCGGTGCGCTCGGTGCGCTCCTCGGGCTGGGTCACTGCGGTCTCCTCTCTCTCGCGATCGGTCGCGTCGTTCTCTCCGCTGCGTCCAGCGGGCGGGGCTCGGGTCCCTCGGGGGACTCGTCCCGCGGGAGGACTAAATGCGTTCGGACCTCCGGCTGTTCCCGGCGCCCGCCGGAGGGGCCGCGAGGGTGCCGATCCGCCGTCCCGTGCGCACCGTCGCCTCGGGCGCGAGCGCTGGCTCCCAGCGGACGCGCCCCGGGCCGAAGAGCACGATGACGGTCGAGCCCATGTTGAAGCGGCCGAGCTCGGCACCGGTGGCCAGCCGCACCGGGCCCTCCGGCGGCCAGCACCGCACCCGGCGGCCGCGCGGCGGGGTGACGAGCCCGCTCCACACGGTCTCGATCGCCGAGACGCAGAGCGCCCCGACGAGGACGACGGCCATCGGTCCCACGGCGGTGTCGAAGATCGCCGCCACCCGCTCGTTGCGGGCGAACAGGCGCGGCACGGCGCGGGTGGTCGCCGCGCTCACCGAGAACAGCCGCCCGGGGACGTGGACCGTCTCGCGCAGCGCGCCTGCGAGCGGCATGTGGACCCGGTGGTAGTCGCGCGGCGAGAGGTAGAGGGTGGCGAAGGAGCCGCCCTCGAACGGTGCCGCGCGCACCGCCGAGCCGCCGAGGAGCTCGGCCGCCGAGTAGTCGCGTCCCTTGGCCTGGAAGATCCGGTCGCCGCGCACCTCGCCGGCCTGGCTGACCACGCCGTCGACCGGGCTGACGACGGCGTCCGGGGCGGCGGCGACCGGGCGCGCCCCGGGTACGAGCGGGCGGGTGAAGAAGGCGTTGAAGCTCGGGTAGGCGGCCGGGTCGGGCTCCGCGGCCTCCGAGGTGTCGATCCCGTAGAGCCGCACGGCGCCGCGGATCAGGGCGGCCTTGAGCGGCCGGAGGCGGCTGCGGGTGAGCGCGAGGACGAAGCGGGAGAGGAGGTGCTGGGGGAGCGGCACCTGCACCGCCGCCTTCAGCCGGTCGCCGAGGCTCGCCTCCCGGGTGACCGGCCCCGACGGATCGCGGGGGTCCTCCACGCCTCAGGAGACCCCGAGATCCCGCGCTCCGCTCGGGCTGACAGCGGCGGCGGGCGCCCGGTCGTTCCGAGGCAGCGCAGCGACCGAGGAATCTCCCGGGCCCGTGGCCGGATCCGCCACTCAGCCGCGCTCCGCGACCCGGAGCGGACGGTCGCGGACCTCGCCGTTCTCACGGTCCGCGCTGCCCCGGCCGCCGCCTCCGGCTCGCTCGCCGCCGGCCTCGCCGTCCGTCGTGGCCGCGTCGCCGGCGGCGGGCAGCTCGCGACCCTCACGGTCGAGCCGGAAGCCGCCCGCCTGGATGCGGACCACCGGCACGTCGGCGACCGCCGTGTACACCGCGACGCGGTCGGCGTGGACCTCCTCGACGATCCCCAGCCCGAGGCAGAAGCCCTCGCCGTCGAGCAGGCCCACCGCGGTGCCGGGCGCGAGCCGTCCGGCCGCCTCGCCTCCCCAGCCCCCCCAGTCGGAGGCGAACACCCGCCGCGGCGACACCCAGCGGATCCGCGCCCCCTGGAAGTGGGCGGCGAAGCGCGCCTCGCGGTGGGCGCGGCGGGCGCCGGGTCCGCGGTCGCGCGCCGCCGCCGAGCGCGCCACCCGCTCGATCTGGCGCCGCTCGCCCTGGAGCAGCCCGACGAGGGCGTCGACCGCCGCACCGCCGCCGCTCCCGTTGCGCCCCTCGCCGCCGATCGCGACCACCTGGTCGACCTCGGCGGCGTGCGCCAGGTGGTAGTGGAGGGTGCGCGCCGCCCCGCCGGCGACCAGGCCGCTCGTGTCGAGGATCACCGCCTGCGCCCCGGCCGCCCGCGCCCGCGCGGCGAGCCGCGCCGCGCCGACGACCGACGGCAGCAGGTGCCCCGGCGGCGAGGTCGAGCCGACGAACCAGAGCGCCGCAGGCGCCTCCCAGGGGCCGGTGATCGCCAGCCCGAGGCAGCCGGGCACGCCGATCGTCGACTGGCCCGGGTCGCAGTCGACGAGCGCCACCCGGTCGAGCCCCCGGCCGAGCTGGCCGAGGAGCCAGCGGGCGAGCGACGTCTTGCCCGAGCCCTGCCCGCCGAGCACCAGGATGGTCCCCCGGTCGAGGTGGGCGAGCAGCCGGTGCCAGCCGAGGGCCGGGGCGATCGCGCCGTTGCCGTTCATCGTGGCGACTCTATACGTTCGCCCCGACCCGGTAGAGCTCGACGAGCTCGGCGACCCGGCGGCGGACGTCGGCGCGCTCGGCGCGGAGCTCGGCGGCGAAGCGGCGGCGGGTGCGCAGGACGAGGAAGGCGCGGACCTCCTCGGCGAGCCGCGATCCGCGGTCGTGGAAGCCGAGGGCGACGCGGCCCGAGAGCGGGGCCAGGAGGAGCACGGCGAGCGCGGCCGCCCACCCCGAGCCCGCGCCCCACGCCCGCGCCGCCCCCCAGCCGGCGGCGGCCGCCTCGGCGAGCCAGGTGAGCGGGTAGACGACCAGCGACGGGAACACCTTCCAGGTCGCCTTCTGGTCGGCGGGAGCGATCCGGCGGGCGACCGCCGAGACGACCTGGAACGGCAGCGCGTTGAGGGCGGTCCCGACGAGCGCCAGCGGCAGGCGCAGCAGCAGGGTCGCCAGCGTGCGGCGGAGGAAGCGGAGGACCGGCGGGGCCTCGTAGGCGGCGGCCACCTGCTCGTCGCGCAGGCTGGCGGCGGCGAGCAGACGGTCGTAGCGGCGGACCGCCTCGGCGGCGGCGGCGAACCGGTCGGGGTCGAGCGCGGCGAGCCGGCGGTGGCCGGCGGCGAAGGCGCGGCGGGCGGCGGCGGTGCGGGCCAGGCTCGGCCGCCGCGCCGGCCGGGCGAAGATCTCCGCCGCCCGGGCGACGAGCCGCGCCTCCTCCCAGGAGGCGAAGTGGACCGTCACCTCCTGGAGGGCGCGGTCGATCCTGGAGGTGAGCTCGCGGACCGCGCCGGGGTCGGCGGGCGGGCCGGCCGGCCGCTCGCCGTCCGCGACGGCGGCGAACGGCTCGCCCACCTCGACCAGCGCCCGGGAGCGGAACCTCTCGCGGCGGTCGAAGACCAGCCCGACCGGCAGCACGCGCACGCCGAGCGGTCCGTGCGCCGCCTCCGCCTCGAGCGCGATCCGCGCCGCCCCGGTCTTGAGCGGCGCAAGCCCCGGCTCGCTGTGGCTCTTGCCCTCGGGGAAGAGCGCCACCGCGCCGCCCTCGGCGAGCGCCGCCCGGCTGGCGGCGAAGGTCTCGGCGTTGCGCGCGACGTCGGCGGCGTCCGAGCGCCGGTAGACCGGGATCACCCGCGCCCAGCGCAGGAACGGGCGCAGCGGCGGGATGTCCCACAGCGTGCTCTTGCCGAGGAAGCGCGGCACGAGCGGCAGGCAGCCGAGCACCAGCATCGGGTCGATCAGCCCGTTGACGTGGTTGGCGACGACGACCAGCGGCCCGCGCGCCGGCACCCGCTCGCGGCCCTCGACCTCGACGCGCCGGAAGAAGACCGACAGCACCAGCCGGTCGAGGGCGACGAGGACGCGCAGGGCGCGCGGCGGCGCCGTCGCGTGCGGCGGGTGGTGCAGCGGGCGGGAGGGCCCGGCGGCCGCGCCGTCGTCTCCGGCCGGCGCCTCGCCCCCGGTGCGGTCAGCCGGGCGCGACATCGGCCCGCTCCCGGCGGCCGGTCCACTCCCGCGCCGCCGCCTTGCCCCGCGCCTCGTCGATCCGTCCCATCCCGACGAGGCCGGCGACGAAGAACAACCCGGTCGACAGGATCGCCAGCCGCTGCGAGCCGGTGGCCGACGACAGGCTGCCGAAGACGAGCGGCCCGACCGCGAAGGCCGCCTTGCCGGCGAGCCCCCAGAAGCCGTAGAGCTCGCCCGTCTTCTCGAGCGGCGAGAAGAGGCCGACCATCGCCCGGCTCGCCGACTGGAGCGAGCCGATCCCCAGCCCGGCGGCGAGCGAGACCGCGAAGAAGGTCGCCTTCTCCTCGGCCAGGAAGGCGCCGACGCAGACGAGAATCCACACGACGAGCGTGATCCGGATCGTCCGCCCGGCGCCGAGCCGGTCCTGGATCCAGCCGAAGCCGAGCGCCCCGGCCGCCGACGAGATGTTGACCAGCAGGAAGAGGACGATCAGCTCGCCGCCGGTGAAGCCCAGGGTCCGCTGGGCGTAGATCGCCGAGAAGTAGATGACCGCGGCGAGCCCGCAGGTGAAGACGAAGAAGACGGCGAGGAACTTCGCCAGCTCCGCGAAGTGGCCGAGCGAGCGGAAGGTGGCGGCGAGCCGCGCGTAGCCCTCGCGGGCGTGGCCGGCGAGGGTGCGCCGGGGTCCGCGCGGTGCCCGCTCGCGGAGCAGCGCGAAGGTGGGGATGCCGGCGACGAGGAAGAAGGCGGCGGTGATCAGCCACGCGCGGCGTAGCTCGGGCACGTTGTCGGGCACGAAGTCGCCGGCGAGCGCCGGGTAGATCGCCACCAGGCAGAGCAGCCCGCCGAGGTAGCCGACGCCCCAGCCGATCCCCGAGATCCGCCCGATGTCGTCGGGCGTCGAGATCTCCGGCAGGAAGGCGGCGGCGAAGTTCTCGCCGAAGGAGAAGGCGACGTTCGAGACGACGAAGAGCGCCAGGCCGAGGAGCGCGTCGCCCGGGAGCACGAACCACAGCGACGCGGTGCCGGCGACGCAGGCGAGGTAGCTGGCGAACAGGAACGCCTTCTTCCGCCCCGAGTCGTCCGCCACCGCGCCGACCAGCGGCCCGAGGGCGACGACCAGCGCGTTCGAGGTCATCACCCCGAGGCTCCACAGGAAGTCCGCCCGGCCCGACGGGGCGACGAGCTGGGTGAAGTAGACCGAGAAGGCGACGGTCACCACGACCGTCGTGTACGAGCTGTTCGCGAAGTCGAACATCGCCCAGCCGAAGATCTCCCGCTTGCGGACCGGGGTGAAGGGGGAGTGGGCGGTCATGGGTCGCGCGGCCGCGGGTCGGCGCGCCGGTCCGAGCTCGGCGCGGGGGCCGGAGCTCGGGTCCCTGAGCCCGAGGCGCGGACGCCGCGGCTCGGGGCGTCGCGGTGCGGCGGAGACGTGGGCGGGACTGTATGCGGCGGGCGCGGCGGCGGTCAAACGGCCGCCGAGGTTGCTACGATCGGCCGCGATGTCGATCTTCCGGAAGCTCTTCGGCGGCGGGACGGCCGGCGACGAGACCGCGGCCGCCGGCTCCGGCGACACCGAGACCGTGCGCAAGATCGCCGCCCGGCTCGAGGCGCTGCCGCCCGAGCGCGCGCGCTACGTCGCCGCCTTCGCCTACGTCTTGTCGCGGGTCGCCCACGCCGACTTCGAGATCAGCGACGACGAGAGCCGGGCGATGGAGGGGATCGTCCGCGAGCGCGGTGGGTTGCCGGAGGACCAGGCGCTGCTCGTCGTCGAGATCGCCAAGGCGCAGAGCCGGCTCTTCGGCGGCACCGAGAACTTCCTCGTCACCCGCGAGTTCGCCGGCCTCGCCGGCGACGAGGAGCGCCGCGAGCTGCTCGACTGCCTGTTCGCGGTCGCCGCGGCGGAGGGCGGCATCTCCGCCGCCGAGGACGCCCAGGTGCGCCAGATCGCCAGCGAGCTCGGCTTCACCCACCAGCAGTTCGTCGACGCCCGCCGAGCCTGGAGCCATGAGAGAAACGTTCTGAAGGGGATGGTCCCGCCGCCGGACTGACCTCCGTCCGTCAGGCTCGATACTGGGCGGGGCTTCGGCCGATCGCCACGATGGCGCACTCGCGGCGGGCGTCGATGCCGAGCTCGTCGGCCTCGGCGATCACCTCCGCGTCCCACGTGCCGGGGTTGAAGAAGACGCCGTCCCGGGCGCCCTTGGCGGCCAGCTCGGGCAGGAGCTCGCGGGTGCCGGGCGGGGGCAGGTAGAGGGCGATGCGGTCGAGCTCGCCCGGCACCTCCCCGATCCGCTGGTAGGCGGTCCGTCCTTCGACCTCCGCCTCGGTGAGGTTCACCGGGTGGACCACCCAGCCCGCGTCGAGGTACGCCCGCACGCACTTGTTGCCATACTTCCGCCGATCGCTCGACGCGCCGACCACCGCGATCGTCTTCCCACCCTGCCCTTCCGCGTCGGGAGTCATGTCCTGGGCATCGTGCAAGCGGCGGGCCGTGCCGATTCAAGCTAGAGTTCGGCCAGAATGGGCTTCGAGATCCTCCTGTCTCCCGAGGCGCTTGACGATCTGCGGCGACTTTCAGCTCGGGATCGGTCAACCGTACGGGACGCACTCGAAGTCCACCTGCGGCACGGGCCGACGAAGCTTAGTCGCAGCAGGATCAAGCGGCTACGCGGAATGCGGAAGCCCGAGTACCGGCTGCGTGTCGGTGAGATCCGGGTGTTCCATGACGTCCGCCAAGGGCGCGTCGAGGTGCTGGCGGTCGTCCGAAAGTCGGATGCCGCCAGATGGCTGGCAGACCAAGGAGCCGAGAGATGAAGAGGGTGGCTTTGTCCGAGATGAAGGATCAGCTGTCGCGCTTCCTGCACGAAGCGGAAGACGAGGAGATCGTCATCACGAGGCACGGCAAGCCCGCGGGCCTGCTGATCGGTTTCGGGAACGAGGACGACTGGTTCGACTACCGGCTGGAGACCGATCCGCGGTTTCTCGAGCGGATCGAGAGAGCCCGCGAGAGTCTGCGAACAGGTCGGGGCGTCGCGCTCGAGGACCTCGCCGAGGATTGACTCACCCGCCGGCGGTCGGTAGGTCGGCGAGCAGGCTGCGGATTTGGGCGGCGCGGGGGTGGCGGGGCTCGGCGGCGAGGGCGATGCGGAGGTGGCGGGCGGCGGCCTGCGGGTCGGCGAGCGGGCCGGCGTAGAGGCGGCCGAGCTCGTAGTGGGATCGGGCGTGCCGGGGCCCGCGGCCGAGGACGCGGTGGAACGAGGCGGCGGCGTCGGCGTCGCGCCCGAGACGGCGGAGGAGGAGGCCGGCGTTGTAGTCGGCCTGCCAGTAGGAGCGGTCGGCCTCCGCGGCGCGGGCGTAGGCCGCCAGGGCCTCGGCGGGGCGGCCGCGCTCCTCGCGCGCGATGCCGAGGGAGTTCCAGGCACCGGCGAGGGCGGGGTCGAGCTCGACGGCGCGCGCGGCGGCGGCCTCGGCGTCCGGCCAGTCGCGGGCGGCGACGGCGGCGGCGGCGCGGTTGGCCCAGGCCTCGGGCCAGCGGGGGTGCTCGGCGGTCAGGTGGGCCAGCTCGGGCCGGGCGGCGGCGAGGTCGCCGGCCGCAGCGCGCGCGGCGGCGCGGCTGTTGCGCGCCTCGCGGTGGCCGGGGTCGCCGTCGAGGACGGCGGCCCAGAGACGCTCGGCCTCCCGGGACCTGCCGCGGGCCGCGAGGACCTCGCCGAGAGCGACTCGGAGCTCGGCGAGGCCGGGGTCCAGGGGCGGCCGGCGGGCGGCGTCGACCGATCCCGAGCTCCGGCCGCCGAGCGCGGCGAGCCCCGCCTCGAGCTCCCGCTCGGCTTCCGCCGGGCGTCCGAGAGCGACGAGGAGCCGGGCGAGGCGCGCGCGGAGCGACGGGTCGCGGGGCTGCCGGCCGAGCCCTTCGCGGTAGGCGGCGATCGCCTGCTCGGGTCGGCCGGCGCGGCGGAGGGTCTCGCCCAGCGCACGCCACCCCTCGGCGGACCACGGCTCGCGGGCGAGCGCCCGGCGCAGGCGCGACTCGGCGGCGGCGAGATCGCCCGCCGGCAGCTCGACGAGCTCGGCGCGGCGGATCGCCAGGCGGGGGTGGTCGCCCCAGCGCTCGCCGGCCGCGGCGAGCTCGGACGCCGCCTCCTCACGGCGGCCGAGCCGGGCGAGGAGGTCGGCGCGCTCGAGGAGGCCGTCGAGGGAGTCGGGGTCGAGCGACAGGGCGAGCTCCGTTTCGGCCAGCGCGGCGTCGAGCCGGCCGCGGCGGCGCTCGAGGCCGGCGCGCGCGAGGTGGAGGTCGGCGCGCTCGGGGGCGAGGTCGAGCGCGCGGTCGAGGGCGCGGTCGGCGTCGTCGAGGCGGCCGAGCTCGCCCAGCGCGGCGGCGAGGTCGCCGAGCGCCTGGAGGTTCTGCGGGTCGCGGGCGAGCGCCTGGCGGTAGGCGCGCACCGCCTCGGGCAGGTGGCGGCGGGCGAGGAGCTCGCCGGCCTGCTCCAGGGCGACGTGGACGTCCATCATCGTCTTCGGGTCCGGCGGGTCGGCCCGGCCGGCGCCGCCGCCGCCCGCGAGGTAGCCGAGGCTGCGCAGCGCCTCGGCGGTGGACGGGTCGACGGGCGCGGCGGACTCCGCCTCGCCGCCCCCGGCGGCGGCCAGGAAGGCGTCGAGCTCGGCGGCGAGCCGGGCGGCGTCCTCGGGCCGGCCCTCGGCCAGGTTCGTCAGCTCGCCGGGGTCACGGTCGACGTCGTAGAGCTCCGGCTCGGGTGCGGCGATGTACTTGAGCGCGCCGCGGCGGAGAGTGGCGAGCTTGGCCCATCCGTAGACGTAGTGGGCGACCCGGCTCTCCGCGTACAGGGCTCGCCCGCCACCCCCGCCGTCGGCGAGCGCCCGCCCGCCGCGTACCGCGTTCGCCCTCGCGGGCTCGCTGCGGCCGGCTTCGCCTTCCGGTGAACGGCCCTCCATCGCCGGCACCAGGCTCTCCCCCGGCAGCTCGGCCGGCACCCGCAGGCCGAGCAGGTCGAGCACGGTCGGCACGAGGTCGGCCTGGCTCGCCGGGCGGCCGACGCGCAGGCCGCGCGGTCCCTCCGGCAGGCGGACGACCCAGGGGATGCGCAGGGTGGCGTCGTAGACGAGCATCGCGTGGGTCGGCTCGCCGTGCTCGCCGAGCGCCTCGCCGTGGTCGCCGACGGCGATCGCCACCGCCTGCTCCGCAGCCAGCCGCGGGTGGGCGAGGAGCCGGCCGGCCTCGGCGTCGGCGTAGGCGATCTCGCCGTCGTAGGGGCGCTCGCGGAAGCGTTCGGCGTAGGGCTCCGGCGGCTCGTAGTCGGCGTGCGGGTCGTAGAGGTGGACCCAGAGGAAGAGCGGCCGGCCGTCGTCCGGCAGCCCGCCGAGCCAGGCCAGGGCCGCGTCGACCGTCGCTCCGGCCGGCCGCTCGGCCACCGCCCGCGGCGACCGCGGACGGCCCCGGGAGAGGTCGGCGTCGTAGACGTCGAATCCCTGGTCGAGGCCGAAGCGGCGCTCGAGGACCGCGGCGGAGACGAAGGCGGCCGTGCGGTAGCCGCGCTCGGCGAGCCGCTCGGCCAGGGTGGTCGCCTCGGCGCCCAGGCGGTGGATCCCGTTGTGCCGCACCCCGTGCTGCGGCGGATGCAGCCCGGTCAGCAGCGTCGCGTGCGCCGGCAACGTCACCGGCGCCGCGGCGAACGCGTGCTCGAAGACGACGCCCTCGGCGGCCAGCGCCGCGAGCGTCGGCGTCGCCGCATCCCGCGCGCCGTACGGCTCCGTCCGGTCGGCGCGGACCGTGTCGAGGGTGACCAGCACCACCGAGCGCTCCGCCCGCGGGACCGGAACCGAGCGCCCGGGGGAGGGGCCGGAGCAACCCCAGGACAGCGAAAGA
>Ga0299913_10001310_pt1 | contig 18154 bp, 17 predicted proteins | sample RVTome_9_FD_201360 | JGI IMG/M metagenome (GOLD analysis project Ga0299913, IMG submission 201360) | Soil microbial communities from uranium-contaminated site in the Upper Colorado River Basin, Wyoming, United States - RVT155D38 (version 2) ... | reverse complement strand
CGCGGAGAGGAGTACGACGAACGGCAGCACCGGCGAGCGGTACACGACGAGCAGGATCACCAGGACCACGCTGAGGGCGACGGAGAGCAGGATCCCGTCGATCTCGCCGAACACCTCGATGAAGTCGGCGAGGATCCCGCCCGGCCCCCCGACCAGGGCGGTCAGCCCCTCGGAGCTGCCGGCCATGACCTCGCGGATGTCCACAACCGCCCGCTCCAGCTCGTCTCCGTCGGAGGTGGCGAGCGGGACGACGGCCTGGGCGGCGGTGCCGTCCTCCGAGGGGATCGGCCCCACGACACCGTCGGGGTCGACGCTCTCGACCTGCCGCACCTCCTCGAGGAGCCCGACGATCTCCGCCTGGTCGGCCGTGGTCAGGCCTCCGGCGCGCTCGAAGACCACGATCGTGGGCACGCTCTCGTTGCCGATGAACTTCGTGTAGCGCTCCAGGGCGACCGTCGACTCGGCACTCTCCGGCAGGAACGCCGCGTTGTCGTTCTCCTGCACGCTCGCGAGCTGGCCCGCGAAGGAGCCGAGCGGCCCGCCGACGACCAGCCACAGGAGCACGACGACCGCCGGGAGGACCCAGCGTCTCGGACGGGGGGAGCTCGCCATGAGCGGTGCTGCCTTTCGGTGAGGACGACGCGATGTCGAGGTCGACGGCGCAGCGACCGAGACTTCCGGCACCGTCGGGTTCCACATGATCATGCATCACCCCGCCAAGCCGCGACCCGGACGGGGCTAGGCTCGTCACCGTGAACGAGTTGACCTTCCGGACCGTGGGCTTCGGGCAGGACGCGCTGGAGTACGTCGCGGCGTGGGGCCTGCAGCGCGAGGTCCACGCGTCCGTGGCCGGGGGTGGCCCCGGGACGGTGCTCCTGCTCGAGCACCCCCCGGTGTTCACCGCAGGCAAGCGCACCGAGCCGCACGAGGTCCCTCTCGACGCCGGCGCCCCGGTGATCGACGTGGACCGGGGGGGCAAGATCACCTTCCACGGCCCCGGACAGCTCGTCGGGTATCCGATCGTGCGCCTGCCCGACCACGTCCGGGCCGTCGACTACGTCCGGCGCCTCGAGGAGGCGCTGATCCACGCATGCAGCGAGCTCGGCGTCACCACCGCCCGGGTCCCCGGGCGCAGCGGGGTTTGGCTGCAGGCCGGGGAAGGCCGCCCGGAGCGCAAGATCGCCGCGATCGGGATCCGCGTGAGCCAGGGCGTGACCATGCACGGCTTCGCCCTCAACTGCGACGTGGACCTCGGCTGGTACGACCGGTTCGTGCCCTGCGGCATCGACGACGCCGGCGTGACATCGCTGACCGCGGAGCTCGGCCGGGACGTGACGGTGCCCGAGGTCGCGCCCGTCGTGGAGCGTCATCTGCGTGAGCTGCTGGCCTGGGCTCCGTACACCCGCACCCCGGACTACGCACCGCGCCTCGACCCCGCCAAGGCCCGGCCCGGCGACACAATTCGCGTCCCGGTGGTCAATCCGCTCCGCTGAGCCTCTCGAGCCGTCATGCTTGGTCCCTACATGCAAGGGGTCCCATGAGCGAGACGGTCATCGAGACCACAGGCCTGCGCAAGGAGTTCCGCACCCGCAGGGGCCGCCACATCGTCGCCGTCGACGACCTCGACCTGGCGGTGCCCGCCAGCGGCGTGCACGGGTTCCTCGGCCCGAACGGTTCCGGGAAGACCACGACGATCCGGATGCTGCTCGGCCTCGCCCGGGCGAGCCGCGGTGAGATGCGCCTGTTCGGTGAGCCCGTCCCGGACCGGCTGCCGCACGTCATGGACCGGGTCGGCGCCGTGGTCGAGCAGCCCAAGTTCGTGCCGACGTTCACCGGGCGCAAGAACCTCACGCTCCTCGCCCGCTCCATCGGCGTGCCGCTGTCGGCGGTCGACGCCGCGCTCGCCCAGGTGGGCCTCACCGGCCGGGACCGGGAGCGCTTCAAGGGCTACTCGCTCGGCATGAAGCAGCGTCTGGCCATCGCAGCGACCCTGCTGAAGAGCCCCGACCTGCTGATCCTGGACGAGCCGACCAACGGGCTCGACCCGGCGGGGATCCGCGACATCCGCGACATGATCCGCGGGCTCGGCGAGAGCGGCGTGACCGTGCTGCTCAGCTCCCACATCCTCGCTGAGGTGCAGCAGGTGTGTCACTCGGTGTCGATCATCGGCAACGGCCGCCTGCTCGCCTCGGGTGACGTCGACGACCTGATCGGGGGTGGCGCGGCGAGCACCACCCGCGTGGTCGTCTCCGACCCGGGCGGAGCCGCCCGCGTGCTGCTCGAGGCCGGCTACCGGGTGAGCCGCGAGGGCGAGGTCCTGCACGTCGAGGGGGTGGCAGACCCCGCCGAGGTCACCCGGGTCCTGACCGACCGGCAGATGTACGTCCGCGAGCTCACCCAGGTCCGCCCGGACCTCGAGTCGGTGTTCCTCCAGCTCACCAAGGACGACACCCTGACCGCCGTCGACGGCAAGGGTCCCGCGGACTCGCCGGGGACCGGAGGTGCGGCATGAGACTCCTCCGTGTCGAGCTGACCCGGTTCCGATGGCGGCGCGCGATCGCGCTGATGCTGCTGGCCGCGACACTGCTCACCGTCCTCGTGGGCGCCACCACCGTGTGGGACACCCGCCCGGTCTCCGAGGCCGACCGCGCCGCCGCGATCGCACAGGCCGAGGCGGAGGCCGAACGCCCCCAGACCCAGCGGGAGCTGGCACGGTGCGAGCGGAACCCCCGGCGCTACTTCGGGCCACAGGCGCAGGCGGCCGACTGCGCGGCGAACATCTTGCCCCAGCCGGAGTGGTACCTCTTCCGCTCCGAGCTCTCCCTGGCCGAGGAGAACCGGGACTCCGGGCTGGTGGTCCTCGTCGTGGTCTCGTCCCTGATGATCATCGCCGGCAGCACCTTCGCCGGCGCCGACTGGGCCTCGGGCTCGATGAGCAACCAGCTGCTGTTCGAGCCGCGGCGCGGCCGGGTCTGGCTGGCCAAGGCAGGCGCCGTGCTCACCGGAGCGCTGGTGGTGACCGCGGTCCTGGTCACCGCTTTCTGGGTGTGCCTCTACCTGGTGGCGGAGGCGCGTGGGATCCCCACCGGGGCGACGGTGCAGGAGACCGTCCGCTGGACCGCAGCGCGAGGAGTCCTCCTCGCCGGGGGCGGCGCCGTGGGCGGGTACGCCCTCACGATGCTCCTGCGGCACACCGTCGGCACGCTTGCGGTCATGTTCGCCTACGCGGTCGGTGGGGAGATCCTCCTCGCGTCCCTGCCGATCGAGGGGGTGGGCCGGTGGAGCCTGGCCAACAACGTCTTCGCGTGGCTCCGCGACGGACACGAGTACTACGACCAGACCCTGCCCTGCTCCCCCGGCCGCGGTGGATGTGACCAGCTCGCAGCACTCACCCTCGGCGACTCGGCGCTCTACCTCGGCGGCCTCGCGCTGCTCGTGGGTGGCGCCTCGCTGCTGCTGTTCCGGCGCCGCGACATCCCCTAGCTCGCCGGCATCACCGCCGTACGACGGACCGCGGCTCGCTCGATTGGGGTGCCTCCGGGGCCCGGCGTAGCATGGCGGGCGTGACTCACGCGCCTACCAAGCCCACCGGAAGCGACGGCCAGGCCACGCCTGACGGCCGCAAGCTCCTCCGTCTCGAGGTCCGCAACGCCCAGACCCCGATCGAGAAGAAACCCGAGTGGATCAAGACGCGCGCCAAGATGGGCCCGCAGTACACCGAGCTGCAGAACCTCGTGAAGTCCGAGGGGCTGCACACGGTGTGCCAGGAGGCCGGGTGCCCCAACATCTTCGAGTGCTGGGAGGACCGCGAGGCCACCTTCCTCATCGGTGGCGACCAGTGCACCCGCCGCTGCGACTTCTGCCAGATCGACACCGGGAAGCCGCAGCCGCTCGACCGTGACGAGCCGCGACGCGTCGCCGAGAGCGTGCAGAAGATGGGCCTGCGCTACGCCACGATCACCGGAGTCGCCCGCGACGACCTGCCCGACGGCGGGGCATGGCTCTACGCCGAGACCGTCGAGCAGATCCACGCGCTCAACCCCGACACCGGCGTGGAGAACCTGATCCCCGACTTCAACGGCAAGCCGGACCTGCTCGCCGAGGTCTTCGAGTCCCGGCCCGAGGTGCTCGCGCACAACGTCGAGACGGTGCCACGGATCTTCAAGCGGATCCGGCCCGCGTTCCGCTACGACCGCTCGCTCGACGTGCTCACCGCGGCGCGCGAGTTCGGCCTGGTCACCAAGTCCAACCTGATCCTCGGCATGGGCGAGACCCGCGAGGAGGTCTCGCAGGCGCTCCAGGACCTGCACGACGCTGGCTGCGACCTGGTGACGATCACCCAGTACCTCCGCCCCTCCCCTCGGCACCACCCCGTGGAGCGGTGGGTGAAGCCCGAGGAGTTCGTGGAGCTGCACGACGAGGCGATGGAGATCGGCTTCGCCGGTGTCATGTCCGGGCCACTGGTGCGTTCGTCGTACCGCGCGGGCCGGCTCTACAAGCAGGCGCTGGACGCGCGCGCGAGCGTGCCCCAGAACGTCTGAGAGACTTCTCCCACGGCGCGACCACGGCGCCACGTCCGACCCCCACCAGGCAGAACGAGGCAGCAGCGACCATGGCCAGGAAAGACAAGTCCGCGAAGGCCCCGAAGGAAAAGAAGGGGCGCATCAAGCAGATCGTCGCCAGCTACCGGATGACCAAGAAGTCCGATCCCCGGATCGGACTGATCCTCCTCGGGTGGTTCGTCCTCGTCGCCGGTGTCGCCTTCGGCCTGCTGTTCCTCCTCCCGGGGCACTGGGCGCTCGACCTCGTCGGCGCCATCCTCTTCGGCACCATGGCGGCGCTGATCGTCTTCGGCAGGCGCGCGCAACGGGCCGGCTTCGCCCAGATCGAGGGACAACCGGGTGCCGCCGCCGCCGCGCTCGGCATGCTGCGCCGTGGCTGGTCGCTCGAGCCCGCGATCGGGTTCAACCGCAACCAGGACGTCGTGCATCGCGTGCTCGGCCCGCCCGGCATCGTGCTCGTCGGCGAGGGTAACCCCCACCGCCTCAAGGCATTGCTGTCCAGTGAACGCCGCAAGCACGAGCGCGTCGCGTCCGAGGCGCCGATCCACGAGGTCGTGGTCGGCAACGGCGAGGGTGAGGTCCCGCTCCCCCGGCTCACCAAGCACGTCTCCAAGCTGGGTCGCAAGGTCAAGCCCGCCGAGATCACCGACATCAAGGCACGGCTGCGCGCCCTCGACGCCAACCGCTCCAACATCCCCCTCCCCAAGGGCCCGATCCCGACCAGCCTCAAGGGCGCCAGACAGAACATGCGCGGGCGCTGACCCTCCCCACTCCGCGGAGGACTGCGATCGCTGACGCGGGGTACCTTCCGGCCTAGCCACGAGGGAGGGAGCCCCACATGGCGGTGCCTGGACGAGGGTCGGACCCGCACGTGCCGGCGGGAGCCCCGCCGGGGCTCGCGCAGTCGGAGCTGTTCGCCGTCGACGCCTATGTGCGTGCCTTCGAGGCCGACGTCCTGCAGGTCGACCGTGAGCAAAGCCGGGTCGCTCTGAGGCGTACGGCGTTCTACCCCGGGGGCGGCGGACAGCCCCACGACGTCGGCACCCTGGCGTGGGACGGCGGCCTCGGTCGGGTGACCCGGGTCGCCCGGGAGCGCGAGCATCCCGGCCTCATCTGGCACTGGCTCGAGACCGAAGAGCTCCCCGCGGAGGGCGCCGAGGTGCACGGGGACCTCGACTGGACCAGGCGGCACCTCACCATGCGTACCCACACCGCGCTGCACATCCTGTGCGGGGTGATCTGGACCGACCACGGTGTTCCGGTCACCGGCGGCAACATGGATCCGGGCACCGGTCGGCTCGACTTCCCGCTGCCCTCGATGTCGGCGGAGTTCGGTCGCGAGGTCGAACGGAGGATCAACGAGGAGGTCACCGCGGCCCGGGAGATCCTGGTCGCCTTCGTCGGCCGCGAGGTCGCCGACGAGGACCACGCCCTGATCCGCACCGCCGCCCACCTGATCCCCCGCGAGATCGACCCGCTGCGCGTGATCGACATCGTCGGGCTCGACAAGCAGGCCGATGGCGGCACCCACGTGCTCAGCACGGCCGAGGTCGGCCGCGTCGTGGTCACCGGCACCGAGTCCAAGGGCAAGGGGAACAAGCGGGTACGCCTGCAGGTCCTCGACCCCGCCTGACCGGGCCCTCAACTTCCTCACCCGGCGCACCCATCCGCCGCCACTCTCGCGACGAAAGACGGTCATGACCGATCTCCAGGACCGCTCGACCGCTCCGCCGTACGACGGACGCCCCACCGTCGCCGTGATCGGCGGCGGGATCTCCGGGCTGACCGCGGCCTATCTCCTCCAGCGCACCCACCACGTGACCCTGTTCGAGGCCGAGCCCCGGGTCGGTGGGCACGCCCACACCCACGACGTCGCGGTCGGCCCGGACGGCGCCGGCGGCACCGTGCCGGTGGACTCTGGCTTCATCGTGCTCAACGACCGCACCTACCCGCACCTGCGGCGGCTGTTCAGCGAGCTCGGAGTACGCACGCGGCCCACCGAGATGAGCATGAGCATCACCTGCTCCGGCTGCGGGCTCAGCTACACCGGGGGGCGGAGGGCGGACGGGATCTTCTCGCAGCGGCGGCGCGCCGCCGACCCCGGCTTCTGGCGCCTCCTGCTCCAGATCCGGCTCTTCCAGAAGCAGGCCCTGGCATTCCTCGAGGAGGACCCGGCCTCGGAGGTCACCTACGCCGAGTTCCTCGCCGCGCGCGGGTTCGACCAGCACTTCGTCACCCACTACGCGCTCCCGGTGGTGTCCTGCGTGTGGTCGATGGGCCACACCGAGGCGCTCGCCTACCCGGCGACGTACCTCTTCGCCTTCCTCCGCCACCACGGGTTCCTGTCCCTCCGGGACGCCCCCACCTGGCACACCGTGGTCGGGGGCTCGCGGTCCTACGTGGAGGCGGTCACCGCACGCCTGGACGTGGTCCGGTCCGCCACCCGGGTGACCGCGGTGAGCCGCAAACCGGAGTCCGTCGAGATCGACGCGGTCGCCTCCGGGGGTGGCGCGAACGAGCACCACAGCTTCGACAAGGTGGTCGTCGCCACGCACGCCGGCGACGCCCTGGCGCTGCTCACCGACGCCGGTGAGGAGGAGCAGGAGCTGCTCGGGGCGTTCGGGTACTCCACCAACGTCGCCTGGCTGCACCGCGACGAGTCCGTGCTGCCCGCGAACCTCCGGTCCCGGGCCAGCTGGAACTACCGGCTGGAGGACTGCGACACCCTCACCGACCGGACCCGCGTCTCCTACTGGATGAACCGGTTGCAGGGCCACAGCGAGGAGGACCCGCTGGTCGTCACGCTCAACCCGGCGACCGGGCCCGCCCCCGAGCACGTGATCGCCACGATGACCTACGAGCACCCGACCTACACCGCCGGCTCCGTCGCCGCGCAGCGCCGACTGGCGTCGCTGAACAGCGACCGGTTCGCGTTCGCCGGCGCCTACCAGGGCTGGGGCTTCCACGAGGACGGCTGCCGCTCCGGTGTCGCAGCCGCCGAGGCACTGGGGGTCACCTGGTGAGCCGCTCGACCGCGGTCACCCCGGCCGCCGTGCGCGCTCGCGTGCACCACCGCCGGAACCGGCCCATCACCTACGCGTTCTCCCACCGCACGACGATGTGGCTGGTTGACGCCGCCGAGCCCAACGCCGCGTTCACCCGCTGGCTGCGGCCGTTCGCCTCGGTCCGGTCACGCGACCACTTCGCCGAGGACGACCGGCCCCTGCTGGAGAAGGTCCGGGCGTTCACGGCCGCTCATGACCTTCCCTGGAGCGCTCACCGGGTGCTGATGCTGGTCAACGCCCGCAGCCTGGGCTATGTCTTCGACCCGCTCACGACGTACTTCTGCCTCGACGCCGACGGCGAGCTGGAGGGTGTGCTCGCCGAGGTCCACAACACCTACGGCGAGCGGCACTGCTACCCCCTCTCGGTCGAGACCCGCACTGCCACGACCGACAAGACCTTCTACGTCTCGCCGTTCTTCGCCGTCGAGGGCCGCTACGACATCCGCACGTCGCTCAGCGACGACACCGTCGCGGTGGCGATCTCGCTGACCTCGCGCGACGGTGAGCGGCTCTTCAGTGCTGCGGTCCACGGCGGTCTCCAGCCGGCCACGCGCGGCCGCACCCTGCGCCGGGTCCTCGGCAACCCACTGCCGTCCCAGCGCGTCTCCGCCCTGATCCGGTGGCACGGGATCCGGCTGTGGCTCCGCCGGCTGCCCGTCGTCGCCCGACCGCCGCACCAGACCCCGAAAGGTTTCGCATGACGATCACCGACGCCCCGCGGGAGGCCACGGGGGACCCGAACCTCGCGACCGCGGACAACAACGCCTCGTGGGGACTCCCCGGCGCTCCGTCGTACGGCGTGCGTGCCCGGGTCGCGAAGTGGGCGCTCGCGCGCATCCTGCGCAAGGTCCCGGTGACCGCCACGCTGAGCACGGGCGAGGTGTACGGCGCCGGCGGGCCCCCAGAGCTGGAGATCACCCGGCCCGAGGCGTTCTTCGCCCGCCTGGCCGCCAGCCCGATGATCGGCCTGGGCGAGTCCTACATGGCCGACGAGTGGTCGGCGGCGCCCGGGACGGACCTGGCGGACGCGCTCACGCCGTTCGCCGAGCGTCTCACCGACCTGATCCCCACCTCCTTCTACCGGCTGCGGCATGCCGTCCTCCCGCGTGGGTTGAACCCGGAGAACAGCAGGCACGGTGCACGGCAGAACATCGAGCGTCACTACGACCTGTCCAACGACATGTTCGCGCAGTTCCTCGACCCGTCGCTGTCCTACTCCGCGGCGCTGTTCGAGTCGCTCGTCCCGGCGCCGACGGTCCGCGACCTCGAGGACGCCCAGCTGCGCAAGGTCGACGCGATCCTCGATGCCGCCGGCGTGAGCGCCGGGAGCAGGGTCCTCGAGATCGGCACCGGCTGGGGAACCCTGGCGATCCGAGCGGCGCAGCGCGGGGCCACCGTCACCACGATCACGATCTCCACCGAGCAGGCCGCCCTGGCCCAGCGGCGCGTGGACGAGGCCGGGGTGTCGGACCGGGTGGAGATCGCGCTCCGCGACTACCGGGACCAGACCGGGCAGTTCGACGCCGTGGTCAGCGTGGAGATGATCGAGGCGGTCGGGGAGAAGTACTGGCCGACCTACTTCCGGGCGATCGACTCGCTGCTCGCCCCCGGGGGCAAGGTGGCGATCCAGGCGATCCTGCTGGAGCACCACCGGTACCTCGCCACGCGCGACACCTACACCTGGATCCACAAGTACATCTTCCCGGGTGGGCTGCTGCCCTCGACCGAGGTGATCGGTGAGGTCCTGGCAGAGCACACCTCCCTGGCCGTCACCGACGCGGCTCCCCTGGGACTGCACTACGCGCACACGCTGCGGCTGTGGCGCGAGCAGTTCCTGGCGAGCTGGCCCCACGTGGAGTCCCTGGGGTTCGACGCGACGTTCCGCCGGATGTGGGAGTTCTACCTCGCCTACTGCGAGGCGGGTTTCCGGGCGGGCTACCTCGACGTCGCCCAGATCACCCTGGAGCGCGGCGGGGTCAGCGCCGGATCGTGATGGTGCCGGCCGCGAGGTCGTGCAACCCGCGGCGGTCGCGGGTGAACACCAGCGGCGGGATCACTAGACAGATCAGGAACGTCCGGAGCAGGGCGTGCAGGAGCGTGACCGGTCGCCGGTCGAGGCGTACGACGGCGACCCTGAGCGCGAGCTGACCGAAGGACCCTCCGGCCACCGCGGTGAGGACGCTGGCCTCGAGCAGCAGCACGAGCAGCGGCGTGGCCCCGACCCAGCCCTGCTCCCCCGCTGTGGCGCCGAGCCACTGGTAGCCGAAGACGAGTGCCGCGACCGCCGTACTGGCGAACCAGTCCAGGGCCAGCGCGACGACGCGGCGGCCCCACCCGGCGACCGCGCCCGGCCCCTCAGCGGGCAGGCCGAGCCGTTCACCGGGGTAGGGGTCTGCCGCCGAGGAGGGGGACGTGTCACTCACGGCGTTCACGCTACGCGGTGGGCCGGGACGTCTCGGCCACCGGTCGGGGATGGCCGGACCAGACCCCCACGGGCAGACTGTTACATGGCCGAAACAAACCGGATACGGTCACTTAACCGCCCGTACATAGGTTCGGGGCCAGTGGTGCGGCGTCGCATCGCCTGGCAAACCTGGAAGAGAACTGGACCGCGTCACGCGGCCGAGGAGGACGAATGTTCGCAAACGCCGACGAGCTGTTGAAGTACATCAAGGACGAAGGCGTCGAGATGGTCGACGTACGTTTCTGCGACCTGCCCGGCATCATGCAGCACTTCACGGTCCCGGTCTCCTCGTTCGACCAGTCGGTGTTCGACGACGGGCTCAACTTCGACGGTTCCTCGATCCGCGGTTTCCAGGCGATCCACGAGTCGGACATGTCGCTGTTCCCCGACCCGACCACGGCGTACCTCGACCCGTTCCGCGACCACAAGACGTTGGTCGTGAACTTCTTCATCCACGACCCGCTCACCGGTGAGGCCTACAGCCGCGACCCGCGCAACATCGCCCGCAAGGCGCAGGCCTACCTCAAGAGCACCGGGATCGGCGACACCGCCTACTTCGCCCCCGAGGCCGAGTTCTACGTCTTCGACTCGGTGCGCTTCGAGACCACGCAGAACGCCGGCTACTACCACATCGACTCCGAGGCCGGCGCCTGGAACTCCGGCTCGGAGGAGAACAACCGCGGTTATAAGGTCAAGTACAAGGGCGGCTACTTCCCGGTGGCGCCCTACGACCACTTCGGTGACCTGCGCGACGAGATCACCGTCGAGCTCGAGAAGGCCGGGCTGATCGTCGAGCGGGCCCACCACGAGGTCGGCACGGCCGGCCAGGCGGAGATCAACTGGCGCTTCGACGAGCTGCTCACCTCCGCCGACGCGGTGATGAAGTTCAAGTACATCGTGAAGAACGTCGCGTGGCGCAACGGCAAGACCGCGACCTTCATGCCCAAGCCGATCTTCGGCGACAACGGCTCCGGGATGCACGTGCACTCCTCCATCTGGAACGGCGGCGAGCCGCTGTTCTACGACGAGTCGGGCTACGCCGGGCTCTCGGACATGGCGCGCTACTACATCGGTGGCCTGCTCAAGCACGCGCCGTCGCTGCTGGCCTTCACCAACCCGATGGTGAACTCCTACCACCGCCTGGTGCCCGGCTTCGAGGCTCCGGTGAACCTGGTCTACAGCCAGCGCAACCGCTCGGCCTGCATCCGGATCCCGATCACGGGAGCGAACCCGAAGGCCAAGCGCGTCGAGTTCCGCTGCCCCGACCCGTCGTCGAACCCGTACCTCGCGTTCTCGGCGATGCTGCTCGCCGGCATCGACGGCATCAAGAACAAGATCGAGCCGCCGCAGCCGATCGACAAGGACCTCTACGAGCTCCCGCCCGACGAGCACAACGACATCGAGACGGTGCCGGCGAGCCTCAACGCGGTGATGGACTCGCTCGAGGCCGACCACGACTACCTGCTCGAGGGTGGCGTGTTCACCCCGGACCTGATCGAGACCTGGATCGCCTACAAGCGCCAGAACGAGATCGCGCCGATGGCCCTGCGGCCGCACCCGCACGAGTTCGAGCTCTACTACGACATCTGAGATCAGATGTAGGAATACGACTCAAACTGAGCTCCAGACGTAACACCGATGCCCCTGAGTAGAAACTCGGGGGCATCGGTCATTAGTCCGTTGGCTCTCCCGATCGGTCCCGATCGGAACCGTTTCGGCCCACTAGCGAGGCACCACACCGAGCCGCCGCATGACTAGAAGTTTAGTCACATGACTACTATTCTAGTCAAATGAACTTCGGAGAGCCCTTCGGCGGCCTGATGCCTGGGGCCCGGGGTGCGGTTCTAGCTGTGCTGCTGCGTACTGGCGCGCCACTGACCGGACGACGCATCCACGCGCTCGTCGGTGTACACAGCCTGGGCGCCGTACAGCGGGCTCTTCGGGATCTCGAACGGATTGGCGTGATCACGACCGAGACCATCGGGCGCGCCGGCGTACACCGCATCAACGAGAGCCACGAGGCCATCGCTCCCCTGCGCTCGTTGGCCAGCCCGATCGAGATGCTGACCGGCGTGGTTCGCGATGCTGCACTAAACGTCGAGGCTGTGATCGTGTTCGGTTCCGTGGCCCGCGGCGAAGCACACGCCGACAGCGACGTCGACCTCGCCGTGATCGCACCCGAAACATGGGATGGACGAGCCGGCCTGCACCAGCAGGTGCACGCGCGGCTCGGAAGCGTCTGCGACGTTCTCCACCTGACCCGCGAGGACTTCGCTCGTGCCCCGGAGGATCGAGAGCCCGTCGTCGAAGAGATCCTCCGTGACGGCCTCGCACTGGTCGGCTCCATGCCGCGGCCCAGTCGAGGGAAGACGTCATGAACTCCGCCGAGAGCACGAACTACGCCAAGCGCTACCTGCAGAAGGCCGAGGAGTACCTGGCTTCCGCCCAGGACAACTTCGACCTCGAGCGCGCCACTCCTTCGGCCGGCGACGCGATCCACGCCGGTATCAACGCCAAGGACGCGATCGTCACGATGCTCACCGGCGCGACGAGCAAGGCCAAGGACCACGCCAGGTCAGCAGGGGAACTGCGCGCCGCACTCGGGGCTCGACCCGAAGCCGCATCTGCCGAGAAAGCACTGCGCGAGCTGATCATCGTCAAGGGCGACGTCGAGTACGGCACCACCCTCATCACGCTCGCGAAGGCCGGACCGCTCGTCCGACGTGCGGGGTCCCTCCTCGACCTGGCGAAGCAGATCGTGCGACCCGGCCACTGAACCGAAGCCGCTGTGAACCACGATCCCGTGGTTATCAAACTCGGCGGCAGTTGGTCCTCTCGGTTCGCCTTCGGAACTGGAAGCGCGTGACCCCGCTGTGTCCCCCGCCCGCCAGCATCTGCCGCCTGTGCAGGTCAGCGCAGTGCGCGATCAGAACTACGACATCTGATCCCCCTCGGTGGTTGAGCCTGTCGAAACCACCTGAGTCGGATCGAGATCCGGCCCCTGACCTGCGCGGCGCAGTATCAGTGGCCGTTTCGTTGGCTTGCCCAGTGCGGCCCCAGCGATGGTGGCGACTGCAGCTTCCGTAGAGCCACAGCGCCCACCAGGCCGCCGATCGTGAGGACAACAAGCTCTCATGCGGGCACTGGCTTGGCCAGGCCCGGCTCGCTTCCCCTCTTTACAGATTACGTCCGGAATGGGACATTATTTGTCATGGCAGTGGGTGGCGACTTCCTCAGCACCAGCGAGGCGGCAAAGGTCCTCGGGGTGTCTGTTCGACATGCCCGCAGACTTGCCGACGCCGGCGATCTCGCCAGGGTGGCGCGGGGCCTGATCGCCCGCGACTCTCTCGATCGCTACGTCGCGGCCCAACGCCAGGGGCGCACGCGGTCCTGGGCGGAGCACACCGCCTGGGGCGCCATCGCGATCCTGAGCGGCGAGCAGCCCACGTGGCTGGGATCGACGCAGACCTCGCGCCTGCGCGGCACGCTGCGCGAGCTGACCGGATCGGCCGATCTCCTCGTGCGGACTCGTGATCGAGCCCGGGTGCACACGCTCACCGGTCACACCGCTGCCCTCCCCCGCCTCCGGGACATCCTGGCGACCCCGGATCTGGCGAAGCTCGGGCTGGTGACGGGCGTAGGCGAGACGGGACCCGTCCAGGGATACTTGTCCGCCGACGATCTGGAGGCAACCGTCCTGTCCCTGGGGCTGCGTGAGGACGCGGGTGGCAACATCGTTGTTCGAGCCACCACGTTCGACTTCAGCGTGGTTGAGCGCCTCGCGGTCACGAGCACGGTCCTGGCGGCCCTCGACGCTGCCGCGTCGCTCGACCCCCGGATGCGCGGAGTCGGTGAGCGTGCGCTCGCGGAGATCCTGGATGCCTACCGCCGATGAACGATCCACAGCAACGACGCCCGTCGATCGACGTCTCCCCCGCCGTCGAGGGCTGGCCGCCGCCGTGGCCGGTTGTCGCCGAGCTCGCCGAGGAGCTGCCCGCCGGCAGTTGGACGCTCGTGGGGGCTTGATGACCCAGCTGCACACGGTGCATCGCGGGCTGGGGATCATCCGGCCGACCAACGATGTCGACATTGTCCTGCACATCGAGACGCATCGGGGCATCCCGGCGGCGACGGCGACCGTGCTGGAGGGACTTGGCTACGAGCTCCAGAGCGCCATCGATCCTCGTAACAACACAGCCCACCGCTTCGTCCGCGGTCGCAGCGTCGTGGACCTCGTCGCCGGAGCAGGCCACGACGTGCACATTGACGTCCTCATCGCCGACCATCCAGCCCCACAGGTCATCGAGCGGCTGCGCGGACACGACATGGTGCAGATCGAGGGTGGAACGCAGGCTCTACGCCGTACCGTCGACGCCCGCGTGAAGATAGAGCCGGGCACCATCACTACCGTCTCGGTACCACGCCCCTTCGCCGCGGTGATCCTGAAGGCAGCCGCGTTCACCACTGACTCACGCGATCGCGACCGACACTTGTTCGACGCCGCCGCGCTCCTAGCCTGCGTCGAGGACCCGCTCGCAGAGCGAGACGACTTCGCAGGATCGGATCGTCGCCGTGTGGCCCGTCTGCAGTCCGCATTGCCAGCGGGTCATGCAGCATGGAGAGCACTGCCCGAGAGCGCTCGGGCCGACGCGGAGGCGGCACTGCGCATCCTGGGCGGCCCGGCCGCCGTCCGTCATCCGCCGAGAGGTAGTGGAGCCGGATGAAGCGATTCTGCTCGCACCCGGGCCGTTCGACGACCAACTTGCTTCATCCGAGGGTGCGGATGGCAGCCACGCGCCCCATCGGCCCCCCGGCAGCCGAGTTGCAACGTTCGGCACCACTTCTGACGCGGAGCTGGGTGCCAAGCGTTGCAAGTCGCACGACGCTGGGGTGCTCCCCGCGATCCCTGGCGGTGAATTACCGATTCTCGGATGTCATGACGGGCAAGGAGCTCATCATCTCTGGTTGACGGCCGACCTTCGTGGGGACGGCCACGGCCTCGCCGGACTCGGCGGCGGTGACCCTGCCGAGGTCGGCCCCACCTTCTCTCACTCCCAGAAGACGCGGTCGACGACCGTGCGCGCCCGTCGGGTGATGCGCAGGTAGTCGTTGACGAGCTCGTCGGACTCCCCCGGCCCGTAGCCGCACAGGTGGGCCACCGCCGCCTTCTCGCGGGTGTCGCGCGGCAAGGAGTCCGACGCCCGGCCGCGCACGAGCATGATCGCGTTGCGCAGCTGGCTCGCGGTGGTCCACGCATGGCGCAGCGCGTCGGCATCCTCGCGCGGCAGCAGCTCGGCGGCGACCGCGGCCTCCAGCGCCTCCAGGGTGCGGGTGGTCCGCAGACCCTCCACCGAGCCGGAGTGCTGCATCTGGAGCAGCTGGACGGTCCACTCGACGTCGGAGAGGCCACCACGCCCGAGCTTGAGGTGTGTCGCGGGGTCGGCACCCCGGGGCAGGCGTTCGGCGTCGACCCTGGCCTTGATCCGCCTGATCTCGCGGATGTCCGCCTCGGTGATCCCGTCCTCGGGGAAGCGGAGCGGGTCGATGAGCGCACTGAACCGCGCGCAGAGGTCCTCGTCGCCGATCATCGCGTGGGCCCGCAGCAGCGCCTGCGCCTCCCACACCGCCGACCACTTGGCGTAGTAGGCGGCGTAGGAGTCGAGCGTGCGTACCAGCGGCCCCTGCTTGCCCTCGGGTCGCAGCCCCGTGTCGATCTCGAGCGCGGGGTCACTACCGGGAAGGGCCAGCAGGCGTTTCATCTCGTTGGCCACGTCCCGGGCCGCGTTCGACGACTCCTGCGCTTCGGCCCCGTCCACCGGCTGGTGGACGAACATCACGTCGGCGTCGCTGCCGTAGGCCAGCTCGTGGCCGCCGAAGCGCCCCATCGCCACGACCGCCATCCGGGTGGGGAGGCTCCCCCTGCGCTCGGCCTCGACGGCCTTCGTCGCGACCGCCAGCGCCGCCTCGAGGGTCGCTGCGGTGAGGTCGGTCAGGGCTCGCCCCACCTCGGCGACCTCGGCATCACCCACCAGGTCCGCGACCGCGATCCGGAACAGCTCCCGTCGGCGAATCGCCCGGACCGAGGTGATCGCCTCGACCGGGTCGTCCTGCCGCAGCGCGCCGGCGAGCATCTCCTTCTGCAGGGTCGCTCGGCTCAGCGGGTGCAGCCCGTCCTCCTTGCCGAGGAGGGCCACACCCTCGGGCTCCCGCTGCAGCAGGTCCGTGGCGTAGCGGCTCGACGCAAGAAGCATCGCCAGCCGCTGGGCCACCTGCCCCTCGTCGCGCAGCAGCCGCAGGTACCACGGGGTGGACCCGAGCGCCTCGGAGATCTTGCGGAAGCCCAGCAGCCCGGCGTCAGGATCAGGGGCGTCGGCGAACCACTGCAGCATCACGGGGAGAAGCGTGCGCTGGATCGCCGAGGACCGCGAGACGCCTGCGGTGAGCACCTCGAGGTGTCGCAACGCGTCCTCGGGGTCGAGGTAACCCAGCGCGGCGAGCCGCTGCTTGGCCGCGCTGGCCGTCAGCCGCGCCTCCTCCCCGGGGAGCTTGGCCACCGCGGCCAGGAGCGGGCGGTAGAACAGCTTCTCGTGCAGGCGGCGGACCTCCTTGCCGTGCTGCTTCCACTGCTGGTCCAGCTCGGCGACCGGGTCCTTGCGGAAGCCCATCGACCGGGCGAGGGCACGCAACGCGTCGTGGTCCTCGGGCACCACATGGGTACGTCGGAGCTGGGAGAGCTGCATCCGGTGCTCGAGCGTGCGCAGGAACTTGTACGCCGCGTCGAGGGCAGCACCGTCCTCGCGTCCGACGTACCCCCCTCGTGTCAGCTCGGCCAGCGCGCTCAGCGTCGCGGGGCACCGGACCGCCGCGTCGGCCCTGCCGTGCACGAGCTGCAGGAGCTGCACGGCGAACTCCACGTCGCGCAACCCCCCGGATCCGAGCTTGAGCTGACGCTCGGCGTGGTGGTCGGGGATGTGGTCCACGACCCGGCGACGCATCGCCTGCACGTCGGAGACGAACCCCTCGCGCTCCGCGGCCGTCCACACCATCGGCGTGATGCGCTCGACGTACTCCGTCCCCAGCGCCCGGTCCCCTGCCACCGGACGTGCCTTGAGCAGCGCCTGGAACTCCCAGGTCTTGGCCCACCGCTCGTAGTAGCCCTCGTGACTCGCCAGCGTGCGGACCAGCGGTCCGGACTTCCCCTCCGGGCGCAGCGCGGCGTCGACGGGCCAGATGGTCCCCTCGCCGGTGTGGTCGGAGCAGATCCGGATCAGGTTCGACGCGAGCTGGGTGGCGGCCCGGATCGCCGGGGTCTCGTCGAAGCCCTCCTTCGCCTCCGCCACGAAGATTACGTCTACGTCGCTGACGTAGTTGAGCTCCCGACCGCCGCACTTGCCCATCGCGATCACCGCGAGCCGGCAGCTCCCCGCGCCCTGCCCCACCCGGGCGCGGGCGATCGCCAGGGCAGCGTCGAGCGTGCCCGCGGCGAGGTCGGAGAGCTCGGCTGCGACGTCGTCGACGCCGACACCGTGCGCGAGGTCCCGGGAGGCGAGACGCAGCAGGTGTCGGCGATACCCCACCCTGAGCGCGTCGACAGCCTCCTCGTCGGCCAGCTTCGAGCACGGCTCCTCGTCATCCGGGTTGGCCCCGACCACCCGCAGCAGGTCCGCACGCAGGGCGAACGCGGGGGGACGGGTGGAGCCGAGGGCGGGGTCGGTGAGGTCGTGCCAGTGGTCGGGGTGGACCAGCAGGTGGTCGGCGAGCGCGGAGCTCGCCCCCAGGACCAGGAGCAGCCGCATCGCGAAGCCTTCGTCCTCCACGAGGGCGTCCAGGAGCTTGTCGCGCTCCGGTGCCGCCTCGACCAGGTCGGCGAGGCATCCCGCGGCCTGGTCGGGGTCGGCGGCGGTCGCCACCAGGTGGACCAGCTCGTCCGCGGCAGGCCCCAGCCGCCGCAGGGCGGCCACCGTCGCGTCCGGGTCACGGAAGCCCATCCGGGCGAGCGCCCCCGAGGTCGTGCTGACGCGGGTCCCCTTCACCATGCGGCGGCGACCTCCCGCGAGAGTGCG
>Ga0299913_10001309_pt1 | contig 18156 bp, 22 predicted proteins | sample RVTome_9_FD_201360 | JGI IMG/M metagenome (GOLD analysis project Ga0299913, IMG submission 201360) | Soil microbial communities from uranium-contaminated site in the Upper Colorado River Basin, Wyoming, United States - RVT155D38 (version 2) ... | reverse complement strand
AGCGAAGATAAGACTCTCGGGCTCTTCAGTCTGAATCGGCGACGATCAGATTCGATGGTCGCCGGTGCGGACGCCGATTCTCAACGTGAACGTAGTCTGAGCTGATGGAATGGTCAGGATGAGCGCCGGAAGCGAGCGCCCTGAGGAAGGTGTGGACCCTCTCCTCGGCGGGATTCTGTCGACCGACCAGTACCAACTGACCATGGCGCAGATGTACTGGAAGGAGGGTCTCGCCGACTTACCGGCACAGTTTGACTACTTCTTCCGTGACTATCCCGATTACGGGACCCACCAGGCCGGATACTGCATCACAGCCGGGTTGGGTTGGTTGCTCGATTGGATGGAGAGCACCCGATTCTCAGAAACGGAGCTTGAAGCTCTCCGGAGCCAAACCACCCTTCAGGGCTCTCGCCGTTTCGACGAGGGGTTCCTCCGGTGGTTGGCCGAGAACGGGAACTTCGGATCGATAAAGGTTGACGCAGTGCCCGAAGGTCGGGTGGTTCATGCGAATATCCCGGTCGCGACAGTCACCGGGCCCCTTGCCATGGCCCAGATCCTCGAAACCCCGTTCCTCAACCGGCTCAACTATCCAACACTCATCGCGACCAAGGCGTCAAGGGTCAAACAAGCAGCCCGTGAGAGACCCGTGCTCGAGTTCGGGATGCGCCGCGGGCCAGCCTCTGGCGCTGACGCGGGCGGACGCGCTGCCCTGATCGGGGGATGCGATTTCACCTCCAACGTTGCTCTGTCTCACGCGGTGGGTCTCGACCCGAAAGGGACCCACGCCCACTCCCTGGTCCAGGTCTATCTTGCGTTGGGAATGGGGGAGCTCGAGGCTTTCCGAAGATTTGCCGCGGCTTATCCCGATGAGTGCGTCCTCCTGGTCGACACAATCGACGTGCTCACCTCTGGGATCCCGAACGCCGTGGAAGTTTTCGAAGAGCTCGTGGCTGAGGGGCATGAGCCGGCGGGGATCCGGATCGACTCCGGCGATCTCGCCTTCCTGGCGATTCAATCGGCCGTCTTGCTGAATGACGCCGGTTTTGGCGAGGTGCCGATCGTCCTCTCCTCCGACCTGGACGAACTAGTCATCTGGCAGATCCTGTCTCAGATCGAGACGGAGGCACCCGGCTACGGCATCGCTGCTTCTTCGTTGATCAATCGTCTCATGTTCGGTGTCGGCACCCGACTCATCACGTCGCAAGGCGACCCCTCCCTCGGCGGCGTATACAAGTTGGTGGCCGTTGGCGACGAGCAAGGAGACTGGGCTCCAGCAATCAAGGTTTCGGAGGATGTCGAGAAGGTCCCTATCCCTGGCGACAAGACGGTCTACAGGCTGTATGACCATCGAGGTCTTGCAACGGCCGATGTGGTTGCACTTGCCGATGAGCAGATCCCGAGGACGGGCCAACTCGAGTTGTTCCACCCTCATCGCGATGCGCATCGGATTCTGAACACTTCGGAGCTTTCCGAGGTCGAGGAGCTGATGCAGACGGTCTTCGAAAACGGAAAGCGACGCAATCCGGGTGAGGACATCGACGAGCTAAGGGGGAGACGGGTGGCCGATCTGGATCGCCTCGACCCCGGGGTCCGCCGTCTCGTCAACCCGCACATCTATCACGTGTCTCTCACCCCTGGCATGAAGACGCTCCAGCGCGATCTGGTCGCCGAGGCCCTGGGAGAAGACGTCTGAAGCTACTCGACCGAGGCACCCGCCGCGACGAGGTTGGCGACTGCCCGTGATCCGTCACCCGGAGACAAGTTCACCGCGCTGGTGCCATCGGCGAGAACCACCGTCTCGAATCCCGCCGTCATAGCGTCGAGAGCGGTCTCCTTGACGCAGTAGTCCAGTGCGAGGCCAAGAACCACCACCTTGTGCACTCTGAGCTCACGGAGCTGGTCAGCAAGACCCGTCGCGGATTCGACACCCGACTCGGGGTCCCGGATGTTGAATGCCGAATAGCCATCTTCTCCGCCCACGCCCTTTTTGATCCTGATGGTGTCGTCCACGACGTCGAGGTCAGGATGAAACTCCGCCCCGGGCGTGTCCCCGACGCAATGCACCGGCCAGATCCCGCCGTCGTTCTCGAAATGTGGCGTCGAAGCCGGATGCCAGTCCTGGGTGTAGACAATCTGCGCGCCGCCATCAGCGGCGGCTCTTACTTGATCATTGATGAAGGGGATCACCGATTCCCCTCCGGGGACCGAGAGGCTCCCGGAAGGGCTCGCGAAGTCGTTCTGGACGTCGACCACGATCAGGGCAGTCAGGGCGTCGTAGTCCATGAGACAAGAGTATCGGACTTCCGGACGACCCGGACCAGACGCCAATCCGGCCCGAACGCCTCCCCCTCACCCTGCTGCACCTGTGCCCGAATCGAGCGCTTCTGCAATCTCGACAGCCCATGAGTCGATCAGATCCCAATCCCTGAAGTCACCAACCGGGGCGCGAAGAGCCTTCACGATGGCCTTCTCGCCGAACCCGAGCAGAGCGAGATCGATGCGGCCCGAGAACACACGGTGTCCAATGGCGCCAGACATCGCCATCAGATCCTCGACATCGACCGGATCTTCTTCCGGCTTCGGCGGATCCCCGAGAGGCCCGCTGGAGAAGAGCCAAACCGGGATACCACCCAGTGTCGCGGCGTGCTTCTCTATCAGTTCCTTTGCGGGTGCCAACCAGTGCCCAGCGTAGACGCCACTTCCAATGACAGCAGCCTCGATGCCGGTGAGATCGTCGACATCTTCGGCCGGCGCCAAGACCACCACATGACCTCTCTGGGCGAGCCGCTCACCAATTACCCGAGCGATGTCAAGGGTTGCTCCGTGCTTGGAGCCCGCGGAAACCAGGATCTTCATTTTCGTCACCTCAACTTCGATAAGCCACTGACCTCGCCAGCATGCCGATCGGGCCCGGGTGTTCCTAGAGCCGATTGGCCCTAACCGCCGCCAAATAGGTCCACCCGGTCGCCGACAGGTGACGAATGACTCTGGTCGGATCTCCCGGCTTGCCGTCTAATCGGCACCGAGAGAAAGGAGGCATTTCGTGTCAACAACAGTGGAGCCGACTCAGGCAGAAGCTGCCGACAAATCAGCCACTGAAAAGCAGCTGTTCCGGAGTCGCCGGAACCGCGCTATCGCCGGAGTTGCCGGTGGCCTTGGAGAGCATTTCGGTGTCGACCCGGTGTGGTTCCGGGTTGCATTTGTCGTGCTCGCCGTCGGAGGTGGGTCGGGGATCCTGATCTACCTGATCATGTGGCTGATCGTCCCCGAGAGACCGATGGGAGAAGACCTTCCGCCACCAGCGAAGGGCATTGTGCCCGGAGCCGCCGTGGTGGGAATGGTGTTGATCCTCATCGGCACGATCGCATTGGTGAACACCATCACGCCAGACCTGGGCCAATACTTCTGGCCCATCATTTTCGTCATCGGAGGTCTGGCGCTCACGTTAGGAGGTATGAATCGTGACACTTCTCGATAGCCCGAAACAACAAGAGGCATCTCCTCCCGACATCACCCCACCGCGACAAGCGGCGACGACGCCCCAGCTCGTGACCGGCGGAGTGATGATATTGGTCGGACTGCTGTGGCTACTGGAGAGAACCGGCGCCATCGACCTCACCGTCACGGCTGTCCTGGCTATCGGAACAGTGATCGTGGGGCTCGCCCTCATGGCCCTGGCTCGCCGGGGCGCACAATCTGGATTGATCGTGTTCGGGACCTTCCTCGCTGTGATCACCCTGCTCACCGCAGCCGCCCCGCTGGAAGGCTTCCAGGGCGGGGTCGGTGACCGGTTGATCGAAGTCACCTCGGTCCAGGACATCGAATCGGACTACAACCTCTCGATGGGGAAGCTCACCATCGACATGCGCCAGCTGGAAGATCTCAACGGTCTGACCAGCGTGACCGCCAGTGTCGGTATGGGTGAACTCGTCGTGAGAGTTCCAGAGGGACTAGCCGTGGACGTCCGGGCGCGCTCGGGAGCTGGAGAAGTCGAGATTTTCGACAGACGGACCGACGGTGTCGGGGTCGACGAGACCTACCAAACGCCCGGATTCGTCGAAGAGTCAGACACCCTCACCCTCGAGGTGGCGGTGTTTCTCGGTCGAGTGGAGGTAACAGATGAATAGTCGATTCCATCCGGGCACTTTCGTATGGGGTGTTGTGCTTGCGCTCTCCGGAGCGTGGTTGTTGGGGGTCGGCCTCGACCTGTGGGATATCAGGAGGATCGACCTCAGATACGTAGCGCCGGTCCTGGTGATCGTGGTCGGTGTGTCCGTACTGCTCGGGTCACTACGGTCGGCGACACGGCATAACGGTTAGGTCCCATCTCCCTTTGGCCCGCATTGAGAAAGGCCCGCCATGGGCGGGCCTTTCTCGAACCGCTGACGTCCCGGTATGCGGGAAGACGGCTCTCCGGCCGGAGGAGGTTGCCGGATCGGGGTCCCTGTGCAACGTCGGGTCAGCGGAATTCAGCTACCAGTAGTGGGCTCGCGGTCCGATGGCCCGCCCGAAGGCTCCAAGAATCCAGAACACTGCCCCGACCACCAAGAGGACGGCTCCGATCGTGTAAAGGATTCCGATATTCAGGAGCATGCCCAACAGGAGCAGGACTACGCCCGTAACAATCATGTGACATCCTTTCAAGGTTCTCCGCATTCGTTCCCCGTCGAAGCAGTCTTCAAACCCTGGGCAGCCACCTGTGTTCTGGCGATTCCACGCGCTGAGTCAGTGCTTCACATCGAGTCCGCCGAAAAGAACAGTGGCGTCGATCCTGAGCAGCGGAGAATCAGCAGGCAGGGGCTCTTTGACAGTCGCGTTGTCGAATCCTCCGAAGAGCGGGAATCCGTTGATGTCCACCCGCCACCCTCTCGGGACGTAGACTTCGACGCCCCCGAAGGCGACGAAAACGTCGAGAGTGGCGTCCGGGGCAATCGTTGCTTGGCGCAAATCGACTTCAGCTCCGCCGAACACCGCTCCGACCGTTCCACCTTCAAACGAAGACGAATTGGAAGCCACCTCGCTACCGGAAAACAGGTTGAAACTGGTGATGCGGTTGCCGACTTCGGTCCTCTTCGAGCCCAGGCTCCGGCCAAACAACAGGAATAGGCCAACGAGAATCACCACCACCGGGACAACCAGATCCAGGGTGTCGACCGTGTCGGTCGTCCTGAGCAGGAGGGCAACTCCAGCCAGCACAAGGATCAGAGGCATGATCACGTGGCGCCGATTGGCGACGTAGCTGAGTACACCTCCGGCGATGATCGCCACCGGCCACCAGGCCGCGATCAATTCGCCTGAATCGATCACATCAAGGTTGTCGAGTAACAACAGAGCACCAACCACCACAATCAGGGTTCCAAAGAATGCCCGGGCCCAGTTCATGAAATCGCTCCTCGCATCGAAGTCGCCTCCAGGGACCGATGTTACGGGAATGCACCACGGTGTGTTCAGGCGAGGTCGAGCTCCCAGAAGCCGACGTCGTGCCAGGTGTCGAATTTGCGCCCAACTTCGTGAAAGGTCCCCACATATCGGAAGCCGAGACTTTCGTGCAATGCAGCGCTGCCCGAGTTGGGCAAGGTTGCCCCAGCTACCACGCGGTGGACACCCCTCGACACCAACTCGTCGATGACGGCCAACATCAGCACCCGGCCGAGACCGCGACGGTGGTAGTCAGGGTGGATGTAGACCGAGGTCTCCCGGGTCTGTGAATAGGCGGCGCGGCTCCGAAAGGGTGTCGCATAGGCGTACCCGGTGATCATGCCGTTGTCCTCGGTCACAAGCCAGGGGTCGTCCCGCATCACCGACATCATCCGTTCGGCGAATTCCTCAATCCCCGGGGGCTCGAACTCGAATGAGATCGCGGTCCCTATGACGACAGGTGCATAAATGGCAAGGATCCCTGCCGCATCCGCGACGGTGGCACTCCTCACCGACCCATCGTCGCTCAACGGGGTACCACGGCCACGACCAGCATCGTCCATCACATTGTGCTGATATCGCGGACAGTTACCACCAACCTCGAGTCCAAACGGGTCTCCACCTTGGTTCCAATCCGATTGAGCAGGCGCTCCATGCGACGGTTCTCGGCGAGCGAATAAGCCTCCCAGAAGCGGATCCCGGTGGCCGACGCGTAAGCCGCGAGATGGCGGGCGAGCAGAGTGCCTACACCCATGCCCTGCCAGGGGTCGATCGCAACCATGGCGAACTCTGCTGTGTCCGGTCGATCCTCATACCGGATCGACTCCGCTACAGCAACGAGAGTCGAACCGAAGCGATTAGAAGCGAACGCTCCGTGGGCGAGGTTGTCGATCTGGTCGGAGTTGAGCAGACGGGGCACCCATCGTTTGATCTGGCTCCCCCCGCCGACCAAGAACCTGAAGTATTCGGATTCCTCTGACATCTGGCCACGGAACTGCGACACCTGGCGGCCGTCGCCATGATCGAGGGGACGCATCCCGATGGATGAGCCATCCGGGAACACAGCTGAGTGCTCAAGCCCTCGGACTGTCATCCCACTCACGCACCAATTCTCCCCATCATCATCGGTGCAACGTAGGGCGCCGCAACCTGAGCAAAGAGCTGGAGGCGGTTCAACTCTGGCTCGAGGAAAGGAGGACGGACACCGACAACCGCCAGGCGAGCAGGCCGCCCTCCGGGTACCGGGATCCCCACCACAGCACCGACCGCCTCACGGGCATGGGCAAGACCGGGGACCGTCTCTGCTCCGCGCGCTGCGTACATTGCTGAAACGACGATCTTCACTCCCACCGGATCACCTGACCAATCGACGAGATCCGGGTCGAAGTGCAACGCTGCCTGTTTGATCAAATCCCAGCGGACGCTGGCGACTCTGGCATCCGGGGGCTGGGGTTCCATCAACAAGAGCGAGCATCTGGTGTTTGTCAGGTTCTGGGCGGCGTCTGCCACCCCGATGAGGGAATCGATGCTGTTACTCCCGGCGAGGAGCTCAAGGGATTCGAGAACCTCGACAGCCCAATCACGCATCGCCCACGATCCGGGAAGGCTCACCACCGTCAGCCCCTCCGCCTTCAAAGTGGCCACGACCAGGTCGAGCCGTCCGACCTCCTCCGCGGCGAGCTCGATGTCGTCCCAGACGTCGTCGTCATCCCAGGAGAGGGTTTCGAGGCGCACGATGTTGACCCCGGCACCTGAGACCAGACCTGTCAGTCGATGCAGGCTTCCGGGGAGGTCGGCCAGCCTGACCCGAATCGAGCGGCGGTGGATCGATTTCTCGTTCCGCATTTGGGTCAAGGTATGAGAGGGATGTTGCCGATTCGTTTCCTGTTGGTTAACAGTCGGTCAGAGGTGCCCGGCATCGATAGCCATCAGAAACGGGGTTCCGGGAATCCCTGTCTCTCAACTAACTATCTTCTCCGGCGTGTATCAACGCCCACGGCTTGAACCTGCCCAATGAACGATGAGAAACGGCTGGCACGTCGGCTCGGCCTGGGCGACGCCGTCGTGCTCGGTTTGGGGTCGATGATTGGCGCTGGAGTCTTCGCAGCGATAGGCCCGGCCGCCGATGCCGCAGGCTCAGGATTGCTCATCGGGTTGGCAATCGCCGCCGTCGTGGCCTACGCCAACGCAACGTCGTCAGCCCAGTTGGCGGCCGTCTACCCCGAAGCGGGTGGTACCTACGTCTACGGCCGGGAACGGCTCGGACCTTTCTGGGGTTACCTTGCAGGTTGGTCTTTTGTGGTTGGAAAGACTGCAAGCCTCGCGGCAATGGCGTTGACGGTCGGAGCGTACGCTCTCCCCGGGCGAGAACGACTGGTCGGAATTAGCGCTGTGGCCCTAATGGTCGCCGTCAATTACTCGGGGGTTCAAAAGACGGCCGACCTCACCAAGGCGATCGTGGCCTTCGTCCTCGCCTCTCTGGCGGTTGTCGTCTACGCCAGCATGGCGAATCCGACCGGGACCTCCGACAACCTATCGGGACTGACGTCCGGCGGAACCCGGGGGATCCTCCAAGCAGCCGGGCTTTTGTTCTTCGCATTCGCCGGTTATGCACGAATCGCAACTCTCGGTGAGGAGGTCATCGATCCGAAACGGACCATACCAAGGGCCATACCGATCGCACTGGGGATCACGCTCGTGGTGTACGCATCGATAGCGTTGTCCGCCCTATTTGCTGTCGGTCCCGACATCCTCGCCGGTGCAACGGCGCCCCTCGATGTCGCCGCCGAGGGAGTTAACTCCTGGGCCTCACCGCTGGTACGGGCGGGAGGAGCGGTAGCAGCTCTCGGGGTCCTGCTTTCGCTGCTGGCCGGAGTCAGCCGCACCGTGTTTGCCATGGCTCGCAACAGTGAGCTCCCCATGTGGTTAGATGCGGTACACCCCCGAAACAGGACGCCTTATCGCGCCGAGGTCGTCGTCGGATTGGTCGTGGTAGGCATCACCTCGTTGGCAGACCTGAGGGGAGCTATCGGTTTCAGCTCATTTGCAGTGTTGACGTACTACGCAATCGCCAACGCCTCGGCTTTCACCCAATCAGGAAGCGACCGACGCTGGCCGAGGGCGCTGCAGGTGGTGGGGCTTACCGGTTGTATTGTGCTCGCCCTCTCCCTACCCGCCTCATCGGTGATCGGGGGCGGCGCCGTTCTCACAGTCGGCACCGTGCTCTGGTTCCTGCGAAACCGAGCAGGGGCCGGGTAAAGGCAACGCCCCGATCGGCCAGTTCAGCTCGCGAGCAGCTCGTCGAGGCGCTCGTATCCCTCGACGACACCGACTTCCATTCCGGATGCGACGAAAGCGTCACGATCCTCGAACGAGTCCACCAGTGACGTGGAGATCAAACGGGTTCGACCGTCGCCGAGATCCTCGAAGAACAGCTTCTCGAGAGCAACCCCATCGGGCATGCCCTCAAAGGTAAAGGTCTGGACGATCAACTCGGAGGGACGCACCTCGTGGAATGTACCCCGGAACCCGTACTCCTCACCGTCGGCGGTCGCGAAGTAACGCCACGAACCCCCGGTCCTACAGTCATAGTGGTCGATCTGCATTTCCGTTCCACGCGGACCCATCCATTGTGTGACCAGGTCGGGATCGGTGTGGGCCCGAAAAACCTTCTCGACTGGGGCGTCGAATTCCCGTGTGATGCGCACGAGGGGCACCTCGGAATCCGAGACGATCTCGGTCTCATGGGTTCTGGTTGTCATTGCTTTCTCCTCTTTCTAGGTATGGCTCGACTTCGTCGGGCATCGCCCGGAGTACTTCGTCGAGTCTGCGGTAGCGTTCCTCGGCCTTTGCCCGGTAACGCTCTATCCATTTGCTCATGAGGTCGAATACCTCCGCTTCCAGATGAACCGGACGGCGTTGCGCATCCCGGGTGCGCGTCACCAATTCGGCGTCTTCCAACACTTTGAGGTGCTTGGAGACTGCCTGAACCGTCACGTCGTACGGCTCAGCAAGCTCGTTGACGGTGGCATCGCCATCGGCAAGTCTTGCCACAATGTCACGACGTGTCGGGTCTGCCAACGCCGAGAAGACCCGGGAAAGCGGATCAGTCGCCAAGACAGTTCCTCCAGTGTTCAACCATATGGTTGAATAACCTATCGCATTGCCAATACTTTGTCAACCGTTCGGTTGAATACGCCGTCAGCGGTGACTCCGCTAGAGACCGATCAGCGGATCGAGGAGCACCCCGGGATGGTCGCGACGGGTCCCGTCGAGCCACGCCTCGTTCGTGAAAAGAGCCAGAATCGTGCCATCGGCCCGCGTGGCAATCTCAACTCCACGCCGCCCCGCCAGCTTCGCCCGACCGACCTCGTCAGTGCGCCTCGCCAACGTGTAGGGGGCAGGTTCAAACAGCGGCTCAGCGCTGAATTCAGTCCGAAGGCGGTACATCGCAACCTCAAACTGGAGCTCTCCAACTGCAGCCAGAATCGGGACTCTCTCTCCCCCATCGCGCGTTTGAAGAGACTGAACCACACCCTCCTCGTCGAGTTGGGAGATTCCTTTTCTGAACTGTTTGTAACGAGCCGTGTCGAGATTGCGGGCAACCCTGAAATGCTCCGGTGCGAAGGTGGGAATCGGCGGGAACTCCACGGAGCCGCTGACACTGAGGCTGTCCCCAATTCGCAGTTCGGTTGCGTTGACCAGGCCCACCACATCACCCGGAAACGCAACGTCGACAGTCTCCCGATCCCTTCCAAAGACCTGATGTGCGTACTTGGTGGAGAACGTGCGTCCCGTGCGGTGATTTGTGAGAGTCATCCCCCTCTCAAACCGTCCCGAACAGATCCGCATGAATGCGATCCGATCGCGGTGCCGGGCGTCGAGATTGGCCTGAATCTTGAAGATGAAACCCGACACACCATCGTCGAGAGGAACAGGATTGCGACCGATGCTCAAACGCGAATTCGGCGCCGGGGCCATTTCGGCGATTGCGTCCAGCAGGAGGTCCACTCCAAAGTTCCACAAAGCCGATCCGAAAAAGACCGGGGTCGTCTCGCCGGCCGAGAACCTCTTCAGTGAGTGATCAGCCTCCACCGCGTCAAGAATTTCCAACTCCTGGACCGCCTGAGACCGCACCGGGGTCATTTCCATCGAATCAAGTCGGCCCTCCTGAGCCGCCCCGATCTGGCGACCCCCCGGAGTTCGCGCCGCTGTCCAGAGCACCCCGTCGCGACGATCCACGACACCCTCAAAGTCGATTCCTCCGCCCACCGGCCAGGTCACCGGTGTCGCAACAATTCCGAGCTGTCGTTCGATGTCGTCGATGAGGGTGAGAGGGCCGAGTCCAGGTCGATCCATTTTGTTGACAAACGTGATCAGAGGAAGCCCTCGGGCCTGGGCAACTTTGAACAATTTCAGTGTCTGGGATTCGATCCCGCGGGCCGCATCAAGGACGATCACGGCCGCATCCACCGCCGAAAGCACCCGGTAAGTGTCCTCGGAGAAGTCGCGGTGTCCCGGCGTGTCGAGGAGGTTGAACAGTGAATCGCCGTGCGAGAACTGAAGCACAGTCGACGTTACCGAGATCCCGCGCTCTCGCTCCATATCCATCCAGTCTGAAGTGACGTCGCGTTGACGCCCAGCCCGAGCCCGGACCGCGCCAGCCTCCTCGATCGCACCCGAGTAGAGCAACAGCTTTTCGGTGAGAGTTGTCTTGCCTGCGTCGGGATGGGAAATGATGGCGAAGGTGCGGCGCCTGTTGGCTTCCTCGAGAATCGCGCCGCTCATCGGATTCGTTGTCGGTGTCGTCACAAAGCCAGCTTCGCAGCCCTCTGCAATGTGCTCAAGGCAGCGATCGTTGATTCTGCGCCCTGGTTCAAGTTGGCCCCAGAAGGGGTGAGACCGTCATAACCGCCACCAGTGTCCCGGTCGTAGAGGACGGCGCCGACATCGTTCTCACCGAGGAACCACAAGGCTGACTTCTCCACGAGCATTCGCCATTTCTCCGTCCCGGTGATGTCCCACGCCCGGGCGCAGGCGTCGGCGAAGGCAGCTGCCTCTACAGGCTGTTGATCAAAACCGGGCCTCTTCTCCCCCGGCGTCCAACCTCCCACCGGGGTGAAACTGAAATGGCCGCCCTGCATTTCAATCTCGACCAGCCAATCAAGCAGGCGGATCCCCCTCTTCACCATCGGTTCGTCGTCGAGAACGCTGCCGGCCGCCATGAGGGCTTCGGGGAGCCTGGCGTTGTCGTATGCGAGGCGCGACTCGGGCCACGGCCAATCGGTCCCCACACGGACCACGATATTGCTGACCCAGGCTTTGATCAGCTCCGTGGCGTGGTGATGATCCGGTACCGCCAACAGCACCTCCGCAGCACCTAACACTGCAAACGCGTTCGCCCGTGGAGAAGGAGAACGGAATACCTGGCGGTCGAAGACATCGAGCGCGGCGCTCAGTCCCCCGGCGTTGTGGCTGACCGCCGTCCCCAGAGCCCAGATCGCTCGGCCCTGAGAGTCGTCTGACCCCAAAATGTCCGCCCAGCTGCCATCGGAGCGGCGCCGATTGTGAAACCCGCCGTCAGGGCGGGCAGCATCCAAGACAAATCTCAGGTAGGCGTCGGCCATTTTGCGAAGCTCCGGTGACAGATAGGGCTGTCGGAGAAGCAGGATCAATGCACGCGCGTTGTCATCTGTGCACATGCCGTTCTCCTCGCGAGGTTCGGAGTAAAGGGCGTGCTCCCAGATCCCCATTGGTGTTGTCATCCGCGTTAGATGAGCGAACGCCGGCTCGGGCATCCGACCCTGGCTATCACCCGAAGCAGACAACGATGCGTCGCTTCTCAAACGATCGGAGGAAGTCAGGCGATCCTCGTGATGCCCGCCATCTCGGAACCGCCCCCCGCGTGGACTCGCTCCCTTGCAAGCTCCGACGCCAGCGCCTCGTAACTCGCGGCCACTGTCGGCCAGTACATCGTCGCGCCGATCGATGTGGCTGTCGCAGCCATTTGCTCCGCCAGGTCCTCATCTGTGAACAGCCGGCGCATCGCTTCGGCCATCGCAGCCGGGTCCTTCTGGGGAACCACAATCCCTGCTCCGGTTGACAGTATCTCGACCGCATGTGGAAACGCCGTCGCCACCACCGGCTTGCCGGCTGCAATCGCTTCAACAAGCACACCCGAGGTCGCCTGCTCGCGCGAGTCGTAAGGAACAAGGATGAAGTCGACACTGTGGATCATCTCGATCAGCGACTCGCTGTCCAGGTAACGGTGGTCGAACTCGACCATGTCGGAAACACCCGCTTCCTCGGCCTGGGCCGCCAGACCCTCTAGATAGCTGTCGCCCTGGGTTGCTTTCACCTTCGGATGGGTGTCCCCGAGGATCACATAGCGGGGTCGCGGAGTGACGTCACTCAACTGGGCGAATGCCGCGATCGCTGTCTCCAAACCCTTTCCCGGACCGATCAAGCCCCATGACAGGACCAGAGGTCGTCCGCTCTTCACCAGACGGGGCCCGGCCAGGTCAGGGTTGGCGCCGTGAGGGATGATCCTGACCTTCGAGGGGTCGAGGTCGTAACGGCTAACCAGCCGGAGTGAAGCCGCGTTGCTCATGACAATGGTCTGGTCTGTTGTTGCCACGATCGATTCGAGGATGGCCTTCTGCCTGGCGGTCGGGTTGTGCGGGATTGTATGGAGGGTGACGATCGTCGGCACGCTGAGGCCCTCGATCAGGTCAAGAACCTCTGCTCCGTCCGCCCCGCCGTAGATTCCGTACTCGTGCTGGATCAAGACGACATCGCAGCTATTCAGCTTGTCCACTGCGGAAGCCAGCGAATCGGAGTCGCCATTGAGGTGTTGGTGGATGACCTCCGGCCTGATGTCGGAAACCGTGTCGACCACGGAGACGACCGGCATCTCGCTGTCGGATCCGCGGAGCTGGCACATTGCCCGGCGCAAAGAGAAACTGAAGGTGGCGAGGCCACATGTGGTGGGCGGGTAGGTACTAACTATCCCGACGGTAGGGGCGCTTCGCGAGGTGTGGGTAGTCATGGTTCCCTTTGTTGAAAAAAGGGCCAGCCGCCGTTTCAGGTCGGGCGGGCCCGTGAGCTTTGGCGATGGTGCCCAATGCCCGGAAGCAGCCCTAGGGAAACGATCGGCGTCGGGAGTTCACTCCGAGTCCTCACTCTACCACCGGCGGTCGGGTACCTTGAGGGCCGGGACATAGGAGAACCGGGACATGGAGAAGGAAGGACCCAGAGTCCAATGAAGAAGTCGGGGAGATCAATGGGTCAGAATCAAAACCCGGCGTCTCCATGACCCAGACCAGTGAAGACAGTCACGCCTTGCAGCCACTAGAGGTGATCAGGACCGATACGCGCCTGCTCCCGGACCCGAGCCGGGTCATTGCCAAACGCTTTATGCCCGTCAACGAGGTCTTCCCAAACGGTCGCACGCGGATCGAGCTCGTGGTCGAGCGGATCCTCGCGATGTCGGATCGGGATGTGGAGGAAACGACGAAGTCCATTCGATCAAAGTTCTCGGATCGCCACCGAGATCTGGATGGGATTCTCGATGCAAGCTTTGCTGCGGTGGCTGATCGAATCGGTCAGCTGGACCATCTGTCCGACGTCCGCCGGCGTTTGATCGGCGGCTACTTCACCAACGAGTACTCGGTTGAAGCTGCTGCGTTGACCAACCCGTCGATCGTGGCTCATCCCGACCAGTCGAATCTGCGACCCGGGGAGAAGCGGTTCATCATGAGTTTGCGCGCGATAGGCGAGGGTCATATCTCGTCGATTGAGTTTCGATCCGGAGTCATTGGGAGTGACGGTGACATCACTCTCAAAGAGCCACACCCGCACACAGCCATCGCCGATAGACGGGCCCCTCTTTACGACAAGAAGATCTTCGTGGCCAAGCTCGACGAGATCGGGGTCTATGACAAGACTGCTCGCTCGGTCCTCGACCTCCTCTCCGACCGCTTCATCCTTCCACAGCTCGAGGCGGCGCTCGCCGAGGTCAGTGCCGCCGGTGACTCAGCTCCGATGACAACCCAAACAGTGCGCACGATTCACTGGCTGGCTTCGTCGAATTACGAGTCGGTCTTCGACAGCGAATCGGACCTTGCCGATCGAGTGATATTCCCGGCTGGTCCCACCGAGAGCCATGGGATGGAGGACGCCCGCTTCGTCCGGTTCACTCACGACGACGGCTCTGCTATTTACTACGCGACCTATACCGCTTTCGACGGGTTCAATATCCTCCCGCAGGTGATCGAGACTGTGGACTTCGTCTCGTTCCGTATCGCCACCCTTATCGGCGACAGCGCGAGGAACAAGGGTATGGCGATCTTCCCGAAGATGATCAATGGCAAGTACGCGGCGTTGTCCAGGCAGGACAACGAGAACAATTACCTCATGCTTTCGGACAATGTCCGGCACTGGCACACAAGCGCGAAGATCCAGGTTCCCGAGCGGCCGTGGGAGCTGATGAACATCGGGAATTGCGGATCTCCGCTAGAGACCGAGGCCGGGTGGTTGGTGATAACTCACGGTGTCGGGCCGATGAGGCAATACAGCCTCGGGGCCATACTCCTCGACCACAACGAGCCCTGGCGTGTCGTCGGCCACCTCAAGGAACCACTACTCACCCCTGACGAGACCGAAAGCGACGGATACGTCCCCAACGTTGTGTACTCATGTGGCAGCATGATCCATAACGGAATGCTGGTGCTTCCATACGGCTTTTCGGACGTGGGCAGCCGGATTGCACTAGTGCGACTCGACAGTCTCCTGGACCGGCTAACCGGCTAGGAGTCCAAGCCAGAATCCACCAGTTGTTGATAGACGTCGATGTACTGATCGACCATCCGCTCAACCGTGAACCGTTCCTCGACCGACTCCCTGACCCTCCGCCTGTCAATCTTCCCGGCAGCCTCGACGGCGACCACCGCTACTTCGATCGACTCGACCAGGTAGCCGTTCTCTTCGTGACGGACGATCTCGGGCATCGAGCCGCGGGCCCGGGCTATGACGGGGGTCCCACACGCCATCGACTCGACAACGCTGAACCCGAATGGTTCTTTGAAGTTGATGAGGTGCAGCAGGGCGACAGCGCCACCGAGGAGGCGCCCACGATCCAACGGACCCACAGGCCCTATGTACCGGATGTCGCCGTTGAGGTGGGGCTCGACCTCGCGCTCGAAATACGACCGGTCCTGGATTATCCCTGCGATTGTCAGCGGGATTCCGACGGCTTGAGCAACCTGAATCGCCTCGGCTGTGCCTTTATCGGGATGGATCCGACCGAAGAACAACAGGTAATCACCCGATTGGGGTTGGAGCTCGAACTGACTCATGTCGATCCCATGGTGGATCGTGGCTACATACTGCAGTGCCGGATGACGGTCGGCCTCGCTCACGGCGACGTAAGAAACACGGTCTGCATAGGCAACGTATGGCGGCAGTGTGGCGTCTGATGCGAAGCCGTGAATGGTCGTCAGAACGGGGGTGTCGACCAGCCTTGTGAACGTCAGCGGCAGGAAATCGAAGCTGTTGTGGATTATGTCGAACTCATCGGCTCGCTCGAAAAGGCTGGCGATGTGGAGCGACTCCCAGACTTTGGCGTCGAGGGTCTCATCCTCCGAATAACCGGTCGGGACTACGGCGGCCAAACGCGCCGAAGTGATCGAATCGGCAGTGGCGAAGAGGGTTACGTCAACCCCCTTCTGGACCAGCCCTTCCGTTAGGAGCGACGCGAACTGCTCCCACGGGCCGTAGTGCCGGGGCGGCACCCTCCACGAAATCGGTGCCAGGAAGGCGACCCTCACAATGACCGCAGGAGATGCCCCGGGGAGTCCTTAAACGCCGCGAGCCTGCTTGGCGTCAGATGCGGCTCGTTTCGCCTTTTTGTCGGCGCGCTTCTCCTTAAGGCCTTTGCCCTCTTTCTTTGTGGCTTTGCCACCTTTGTCCTTGCTGCCCATGTGTGCCTCCAGGCTGGATCGCCGAGGTCTCGGCGAGTCCATTGTCCCACACGACGGTTCCTGACGGCTATAACCCCCGGAGACCCCTCCGTCTTCCCGTTGTCTACTCGCTATGAATGCCATGTAGCCCCATCTCAAGACAAGACTGGAAGCGCCGATAGTCCGAGGTAGTCCATTCGAAGTCCCTGCCCAAACCTTGTGATTGAGTCTCTTGTCGCCTAGCAACGAAACATTCGAAAGCATCCTCGAAGCAGCCAAGGCCGGCGCTGAGTGGGCGTGGGCATCCCTGTTCACAGAACTCTCTGGCCCGGTGACCGGGTACCTCGCCAGTCGCGGGGCAGCCGAACCGGACGATGTCTCCAGCGAGGTGTTCCTGAATATCGCCAGGAGCATTCATTCCTTCTCGGGCGACAGGGCGTCGTTTCGCTCGTGGGTATTCGTGATAGCCCACCGCAAACTGATCGACGAAAGACGTTCCCGGTCCCGCCAGCCGGCTCTTGCGGAGTTTCCCGAGGACACATCTTCGGTAAGTGAAGGAGGCAACGTCGAGAACGAGGCGCTGACCAATCTGATCACCAAGGAAATGCAAGCGGCCTTCGCGCCGTTGACCGAGGCGCAGCGCGACGTTCTTGCCCTCCGCCTCATTGCGGGTCTGACCCTTGACGAAACTGCCCAGGTCGTGGGCAAGAGAGTCGGGGCTGTAAAGGCGTTGCAGAGGCGAGCACTGGCGACGCTCCACAACACGCTCGCCTTCGACAGCGTAACCCTATAGGCTGTTTTGGCGTTTACAGAGATGACATGCTCAGGCACGGATTTTCGGATCAAGATGTTGAGCGCCTCTTTTGTGGTGAGAAACCCAATAACCAGGCGCTAGCCACGCTGTCCCCTGTTCTGAGTGCATTTCAAAGTGTTTCCTGGCCGTCTCCCTCCGAGGAGAGGGTGATCCGTTTCGCCACCAAGGCAGCCGAAGTCGCCCAAGCTGCCGAGCTTGAGCCGACCACCGGCTCTCCCCGTCGAGGTTCACAGTCTGGGTGGCTGCCCTCCCTGAGCCGGGGACTGGCTACCGGCGTCGCAAGCATCCTCGTGTTTTCCGGAATGACGGCCATCGCGATTGCCTCAGATGACGCCGCACCAGGTGACGCGCTTTATGGAATCGACCGTGCACTCGAGGCTGTAGGTATCGGTGATGGTTCAGCGGCCGAGCGAATTGCGGAAGCCAGAGTGTTGTTCGACCGCGGAGAGGTGACCGCGGCGATCGATCATGCCTCCGAGGCTGTCACTGACACCGGAGACGATGTTGATGTCCCCGATTCCTCGCCGGAGGAAGCCAAAGCCGCAGCGGCGCTACAGGCCGCCGCCGACAAAGTGCGGGCCAACGATCAGGCCCAATCGCAACAAGTTCGTGATGCTGTTGCTGCCATGCTCGCCGAGATGGCCGCCATGATGCAGGATCCGGCGATCGAAGGTAAGGACTTCGGCCAGAAGGTTGCCGAGTTGGCCGGGACGATTGGCGGCAACGACAATGCAGGCCCACCTGAAGGAACCCCCGGCCCACCCGAAGACCCCGGACCGCCTGAGAGTCCGCCCGGGAAATCCGGCGGGAATCCTGGAAAGCCCGACAACACGCCGGGCCAGTCGAACGGCGGATCGTCCGGTTAATCGGGACGTCACTTACAAGCTCCCCACAGAGAAGCGAGACCCCCGGGTGCCCCGCCCGGGGTCTCGTTTGTTCTCTGCCAATTGTCAGGCATAAACCGAC
>Ga0299913_10001308_pt1 | contig 18158 bp, 17 predicted proteins | sample RVTome_9_FD_201360 | JGI IMG/M metagenome (GOLD analysis project Ga0299913, IMG submission 201360) | Soil microbial communities from uranium-contaminated site in the Upper Colorado River Basin, Wyoming, United States - RVT155D38 (version 2) ... | reverse complement strand
AAGCCCGCGACCGCGCCGTGCCAGGCCATTGGGAAGGCGACCTGCTCATCGGCGCCGACAAACGCTCCCAGGTCGGCACCCTTGTCGAGCGCACCAGCCGCTACCTGATGCTCGTACACCTGCCCGAGTCCCGCAGGGCCGACGTGGTCGCTGACGCGCTCGCCGACACCATCCGCACACTGCCCGCGCATCTGACCAAATCACTGACCTGGGACCAAGGCGGCGAGATGGCCCGTCACGCACAGTTCAGCATCGCCACCGGCGTCCAGGTCTACTTCTGCGACCCTCACAGCCCCTGGCAAAAAGGCACCGTCGAGAACACCAACGGACTCCTACGCCAATACCTCCCCAAAGGCATGGACCTGTCCACCCTCACCGCCCAAGACCTCGAGGCCATCGCCGCACAGCTCAACAGCAGACCTCGCAAGACGCTCGGCTACCTCACCCCCGCCGAAAAACTATCCACAGCCCTCCTTGCAACCACCACTTGACTCCGGCCGACAGTCGCAGAAGAAATCCACCGACCTGTGGGGAACCGTCCCGGCAGAATCCGGCCACCCTGGGCCCGCGTAGCATGAGCCCGCCATGGCCGATGCCCCCTCGCTCTCCGTCGCGCAATCGCGCCAGCTCGCCGAGCTGGTCGCGGTCTATCCCGTGGCCATGGAGCTCGGCCGGCGGTTCGCCGATGCGGGTCACGAGCTGTACCTGGTCGGTGGCACGGTTCGCGACACGCTCTTGGCACGCACCCACAAGCCGGACCTCGACTTCGCCACGTCGGCCAGGCCCGAACAGACCGAGAAGATCCTCAAGGGCTGGGCCGACGCCATCTGGCTGACCGGCGCGGCGTTCGGCACGGTCAGCGCGCAGAAGACCGATGCCCAGGGCGCGTGGGACATCGAGATCACGACGTTCCGCTCGGACGTCTACGTCGCCGGATCCCGCCACCCCGAGGTCACCTATGGCGACCGGATCGACCAGGACCTGTCGCGCCGTGACTTTACGGTCAACGCGATGGCCGTGCGCGTGCCGGACCTGGAATTCCTGGACCCGTTCGGCGGCCTCGCGGACCTGCGGGACAAGGTCCTGCGCACCCCGGTCGCCCCCGAGCAGAGCTTCGCCGACGATCCCCTGCGCATGGTGCGCCTGGCGCGTTTCGCCGCGGTTCTGGGCGCCGCGGCGGACCCCGCGGCCAAGGACGCCGCGACCGCGATGGCCGCAGAACTCGACACCATCTCGCGCGAGCGCATCCGCGACGAGCTCGACAAGCTGATCGTCGCGGAGTTCCCCGCGCTGGGGCTCGACCTGCTGGTCGAGACGGGCCTCGCCGAGCGCTTCCTGCCCGAGCTGCCCGCGCTGCGGCTCGAACGGGACCCGCTGCACCACCACAAGGACGTCTACCGCCACACGCTCGCGGTCGTCGAGAACTGCCCGCGCCACGACGCCGTGCTGCGGCTGGCGGCGCTCTTGCACGACATCGGCAAGCCCGCGACCCGCGAGTTCCACGCCGACGGCAAGGTGAGCTTCCACCACCACGAAGTGGTCGGCGCCCGCATGGCCGACAAGCGGCTGAAGGAGCTCCGCTATCCCAACGAGGTCATCGACCAGGTCCGCGAGCTTGTGTTCCTGCACCTGCGCTTCCACGGTTACGGCGAGCAGGCCTGGACCGACTCGGCGGTGCGCCGCTACGTGCGTGACGCCGGATCCCCTGAGCAGCTGTGGCGGCTGAACCAGCTGACGCGCGCGGACATCACGACGCAGAACAAGGCGAAGGCGCGGCGGCTTCAGCAGGGAGTCGACGACCTCGAGGCGCGCATCGCGCAGCTCGAGGAGCAGGAGGAGCTCTCGAAGCTGCGCCCGGCGCTGGACGGGAACGAGATCATGGCGCACCTGGGCCTCAAGCCCGGTCCCTTGGTGGGCAAGGCCTGGCACATGCTGCTCGAGGCGCGGCTCGACGACGGCCCGATGGATCGCGAGCGCGCGCTGGAGCTGCTCGACGAGTGGGCGGGCGCGCAGGGGCTGAAGCGCTAGGTGGCCTGGACCGACCGCGACGGCAAGCCGGTCGAGGCGCCTGAGCCGCCGGCCGCCGGTTCGTACTACACCGAGATCGGCGACTTCCAGGGCGCGGCGTACGAGCGCAACGCGTTCGCACTCGGTACCGAGCAGGAGGTCGCCTTCCTGTGGGAGGCGCTGGGCCTGCGGCCGGGCGAGGTGCTCGTCGACGTCGGCTGCGGCACCGGTCGGCACAGCCGCGCCTTCGCCGAGCGCGGTGTGCGCGCCATCGGCGTGGACATCTCCCAGGGGCTGCTGGCCGCCGCCGCGGCGCACGGGACGCCTGCGGCGTTCGTACGGGCGGACGCGCGGGCAATGCCGTTGCCGGACGGGTGCGCCGACGTGGTGATCTGCCTGTGCCAGGGCGGCTTCGGCATCACCCCGGGAGGCGACGCGGACGTTTTGGCCGAGATCGCGCGCATCCTGCGTCCCGGAGGCCGCCTCGCGCTGACCGCCTTCTCGCTCGCCTTCGCCACCCGCTGGCTCGCGCCCGAGGACGCGATCGACCTGGAGCGCGGGCTGATCCACACGCCCGCCGACGTGCGCGGTCCCGACGCCGAGGCGCGTCGCTACGACCTGTGGACCAGTTGCTACACGGTGGCGGAGCTGCACCATTTGCTCGCAGACGCCGGGTTCGTCGACGTGCGGCTGTCCGGCGTCGAGCCGGGCGCCTACCGCCTCGACCCGCCCCGCCTCGCGGACCCCGAATTGCTCGCGCTGGCCCGCCGCGCCTGACCGTGTGAGCCGCTGTGGCGGAGGGTACGAGGCCGTTCCCCCCCCCGGATCAGGAGGTCCTTCCATGGGCAACGGCATGCAAGAAGGCATCAGCGGCATCACCGAGCAGGTCAAGGGCACGGCGAAGAAGGTGGCCGGCCAGGTGCTCGATGACGAGCGCATGGAGGCTGAGGGCCAGGCCCAGACCGAGAAGGCCGACGCGCATCGCGGCGCGGCCAAGGCTGAGGCCGAAGCGGAGAAGGAGCGCGCCAAGGCCGCCATGCACGAGGCCGAGCAGCGCGCGCACCAGAAGTAGCGCCGAGAGAATGGGAAGGGCCCCGCGCCATTCGGCGTCGGGGCCCTGTTCTGATATCTGTCGGCGGGGCTGCGGGTGGGCTGAAGGCCGGAAGCGGATTTTGGCGCGCCGAGGGCGATAAATTCCTGACAAATCGGGCAGACCTTCGGAGGAGAGGCATGCCGTTCCCAAGGAAGGAACACCGATGGATCTGGCCCTGCTCGTCCTGAGACTCGCCGCGGGCTTGACGCTGACCGTGCACGGCGCGCAGAAGCTGTTCGGCTCGTTCGGCGGCCCCGGCATCGACGGCTTCGCGGGCTTCCTCGGCTCGCTCGGGATCCGGCGTCCGCGCCCCTACGCGGTCCTGACCGGCACCGCCGAGTTCTTCGGGGGCATATGCCTGGCGCTGGGGCTGTTCACGCCGGTCGCGGCCGCCGCGACGATCGGCCTGATGCTCTCCGCGACGCTCGTGGTGCACGCGTCGAACGGCTTCTTCGCCGCGAACGGCGGCTACGAGTTCCCGATGCTGCTCGCCGCGGCAGCCGCCGCCATCGCGCTCGCCGGTCCCGGCCGCTTCTCGCTGGACAACGCGCTCGACCTCGGCATGGCGACCGAGGGCTGGTCTGCGGCGGCGATCGCCATCGGCGTGCTGGCCGCGGTGATCGCGGCCATCGGGCAGCGCAGCCAGGCGCGCCGCAACCAGCGCGCCGGCGGCATGCGCACCGCCTAAAGGACCGAGTTAGCGGGCCGAGAAGCGCCCGTTCGAGGCGGCCAACTCGCGCAGGGTGGACGACGGCTGGAAGTTGCCGCTGCCGTCGTCCAACTGCTCGATCGCTGCCAGCGCCGCAGCCGCCCCGATGCGGTCGACGTAGAAGAAGGGCCCACCCAGGTTCGGCGGGAAGCCGATGCCCATGACTGCGCCGATGTCGCCGTCCGACGACCGGCGCAGCAGCCCTTCGTCGCAGCACAGCAGCGCCTCGGTCACGAACGCGTACAGCAGGCGGTCGCGGATCTCCTTCCCGTCGACCTCGGACTTGCCCGACGCGCCGACGATGCCGTACACGCGCTCGTCCGGGCCGCCCTTCTTCCCGTTGTCGTCGTAGGTGTAGAAGCCCTTGCCGGCCTTGCGGCCCAGGTGCCCGGCCTCCACCAGCGCCAGCACGGCGTGGCGCGACGGCGCCGAGTCCACCCGCCCGGCGGTCACCGACGAGGTCACCGGGTCCGACCCCGCTTTCTTCACCAGGTCCAGGGCAACCTCGTCGTGCGCCGTCATCGGCCCGACCGGGAAGCCCAGCGCGCGGGCCGCGCCGTCGATCTCCTCGATGCGCGCGCCCTCCATCAGCAGGCGCGTGCCCTCGGCCAGCCAGCGGCCGAACACGCGCGAGGTATAGAAGCCGGGGGAGTCCGCGACGACGATCGGGATCTTGCCCATGGCCGTGCCCAGCGCCAGCGTGGTCTGCAGCGTCTCGTCGGACGTGCCGGGGTGGGTGATGATCTCGACCAGCGGCATCTTCTCGACCGGCGAGAAGAAGTGCATGCCGATGAACTTGTCGGGCCGCACGGACGCCTCGGCCAGGCGCGTGATCGAGATCGCCGAGGTGTTCGACGCGAAGATCGCGTCGGGGCGCATGCGCTCCTCGGTCTCGCGGATCACGCGGTGCTTGAGCTCGACGTCCTCGAACACCGCCTCGATCACGACGTCCGCTGTCGCCACGCCCGACAGGTCGGTGGTCGTGGACAGGCGGTGGAACTTCTCGCGGTAGGTGGACGCGAACCCGGGCCGCTTCTCGTAGCGCTTGCGCAGGACACGGTCGGCGTACTGGCGCACACCGACCAGCGCCTGCTCGCTGAGGTCGCGCACCCGTGCGTCGAGACCGCTGTCGATCGCGACGGCGCCGAGCCCCGCACCCATCAGGCCACCGCCGAGCACGAACACCTTGCGCACCTCGCGCGCGGCCGTGCCGGTGTCGTACTTCTTCGCGGCCTCCGACGACAGGAACAGGTGGATGCCCGCCGCCGCCTCCGCGGACTTCAGCAGGGCGCCGAAGCCCTCGCGCTCCTTGGCGAAGCCCGCGTCGAGGCCTTCGCGCAGCGACGTCTCGATCGCGTCGATGATCCGTCCGGGCGCGGGCCACAGGCCCTTGGTCTGCTCGTTGGCCATCCAGCGCGCGCCGGCGATCAGGTTGTCGAGTTCGGTCCCCTCAGGCAGCGGGTGCGGCGACACGTGCCGCGAGCGCTCACCGGACGCGATCTGCCGCACGCGCGCGACGGCGATGCGCAGCGCCTGGTTTGGCGGGACGACCTCGTCGACCAGGCCCAGCTCCTTGGCCTTGGACGGATACATCGTCTTGCCCGTCAGCAGGTGCTCGAGCGCGACCGGTACCGGCAGCAGGCGGATCAGGTTCTGCGTGCCGCCCGCGCCGGGCAACAGGCCCAGCTTCACCTCGGGCAGACCGAACTGTGTCTTGTCGCTGGTGGTCGCGACCCGGTAGTGACAGGCCATGGCGAGTTCAAGCCCGCCCCCCAGCGCGACCCCGTTCACCGCGGCGACCAGCGGCTTGGGCAGGTCCATCATCTTGCGGATGATCACGTGGGCCTGGCCGAGCTCCTCGGCGGGGTTCTCCAAGGCCTGCAGCAGCGGCAGGCGGCGGATGTCCGCCCCGGCGCAGAAGTTGTCGGGTTTGCCGCTGATCAGCACCGCGCCGACGACCGCGTCGTCGGCGGCGATCTCGTCCATCAGGCGGTCGAGGTCCTCGAACGCCGTGTCGTTGAGCACGTTCATGCGCTCGCCGGGGACCGAGTAGGTCAGGACGGCGACGCCGTCGACGTCCTGCCTGGTGACCACACGCTCCGTCATCACACGTCCCTTTCCAGCACGATCGCGGCGCCGCGGGTCCCGCCCGCGCAGATCGCCAGTGCCCCGTAGCGCACGTTGCGCCGTCCCATCTCGTTCGCGAGCTGGGTCACCAGGCGGGCCCCGGTGGCCCCGAACGGGTGCCCGAGCGACACCGAGCCGCCGTTGACGTTCAACAGCTCGCGGTCCACCACCCCCACGGCCTGGTCGCGTCCCAGGTGGCGCCGCGCGAAGTCGTCGGAGGCCAGCGCCGCAAGGTTCGCCAACACCTGACCGGCGAACGCCTCGTGGATGTCGACCAGGCCGATGTCGTCCAGCGACAGCCCCGCGCGTTCCAGCGCGAGCGGCAGCGCGAACGCCGGGCCGAGCAGCACGCCCGTCTTGGGGTCGTGGGACGTGAACGCCCACGACTTGATCCAGGCCTTGGGCGTGCGGCCCAGGCGGGCGGCGGCGTCCTCGGTGGCCAGCAGCACGGCGGCGGCGCCGTCGGTCAGCGGGGAGGCGTTCGCGGCGGTGACGGTCCCGTAGGCGCGGTCGAACACCGGCGACAGTTTCGCGACCTTGTCCAGCGACGTGTCGCCGCGGACCAGCGTGTCCTCTTTGACCGTCGTCCAGGCGTTCGTGATCACCGGGATCACCTCGGCCGGCAGGCGGCCATCGGCGATGGCGGCCGCCGCGTTGTGGTGGCTGCGCACGGCGAAGGCGTCGGCTTGGGCGCGGGTGATGTCCCAGTCGCGCACCACGTCCTCGGCGTGCTCCCCCAGCGAGCGGCCGGTGTAGGGCTCCTTGACACCCGGCGGGTCGGGGAACAGGTCGCCGAGCGCCAGGCCCATCATCAGGCTCATCGCCTGGGCGGGATCGCGCTGGACCGCAACGAGCGTGTCGCGCAGCTTCGGCTTGACCTCGACCGGCACGTTCGACATCGACTCGGCGCCACCGGCGATCGCGACATCCGCTTCACCGGTCATGAGTTCGTAGGCGGCGTTCACGACGGTGCGGGCGCTGGTCGCGCACGCCGACTCGGCCGAATATGCGTTCACGCGCTGCCAGCCCAGGGCGATCGCGGTCTCGCGGGCGAGATAGGGCACCGACCGGTAGCCGATGGCCGAGCCCATGACCAGCGCGCCCAGTTCGCGTGGGTCGAGTTCCGCCCGGTCAGCCAGTTCCCGGGTCACCGCAATCGACAGGTCGAGGGCGTTCATGCTGGCGAGTTCCCCACCCGCCTTGGTGAACGGTGTGCGGCAGCCGTCGAGGACGGCGATGCGCGGACCGGCCGCGCGGGGAAAGGCACCCGTGGCCATGCCTGGCCTCCATTTCGTGTTGGCGACGCGGCGGCGAGCGTACGCCCATCGGAACGGATTTCGAAAATTCGTTCCAATTCGTGTGACCGACCGAAAGGTTTTGCCGATACATCCGTTGGGCTTGCGGATGAGTAAGTACCGAATGGCTTCTCGCCATTGGAACCTACCGAGTGGTACGGTGCATTCAGGCCTACGGGGGCCCATGCGGAAGACTCCAGAACGTCTGGGGGCCTTTGCGAAGCGGCACTCCCGTAGTCCGGATTGTGCCCTTGCAACGGATTACGGGGGACCATCATGGGTCGGCCAGGCATTGTCACGCTCGAGCCAATGGCGCTGCCCGAGCACGAACTGCTCGCGCGCATCTTCCGCACGCTCGGGGACTCCACCCGACTGCGCATGATCGAGCGCCTGCTCGAGGTCGGCGAGGCATCCCAGTCCGAGCTCATCGAGCTCGTGGGCGCCACCCAGAGCCGCGCCTCCGAGCATCTGTCGTGCCTGGCGTGGTGCGGCTTCGTGCGCGTCCAGCGCGACGGGCGCACCGCCCGCTACTGCCTGGTCGGTGAGCACCCCGAGGCGTTCCTGCGGCTCGCGCGGCAGTTCCTGCGCGACAACGGCAACGCGGTGGGTGGCTGCACCGTCCTCGAAGAAACCAAGGACACCCCGCAGGTGGTCACGGCGGCGGCGCAGCCGAGCGTCTGACCGACACCCCGGAAAATCGAACGCCCGCCGGATCGGCGGGCGTTTCGTGTTGCGGGAGCGCGTCAGGCCTTCTTGGACTCCCAGAAGATCGTGGCGATCTCGTCGACCAGGTCGATCAGCTCCTGACCCTGTGCGGGGTCCAGCGACTTCTTCGACTCGCCCGCGGCCTTGGTCGCCTTCCAGAACAGCTCGTGCAGCCCCGGGTGCGCCTCAAGGTGGTTGGGCTTGAAGTAGTCGGTCCACAGCACCCACAGGTGGTGCTTCACGAGGTCCGCCCGCTCCTCTTTGATCTGTACCGCGCGCTGGCGGAACACCGGATCGTCGTTGTCGGCGTACTTCTGCTGGCAGGCCTTGACCGACTCGGCCTCGATGCGCGCCTGCGCGGGGTCGTAGACGCCGCACGGAAGGTCACAGTGGGCGTGGACGGTGCGCGGGGCCACCACGTGGTCCGCGGCCGCGAACAGGCGGGCGATCAGCGACATGGCGAGATGCTCCTTCGAGGGTCCGGCGAGGTCGGCCGTACTCTATCCCTATGCGGGGAGGCGGAATCAAGCCGCGCCGGTGGCCCCGGCTGGCGCCGCTGTTCCGGGTGCGCGTCGAGGGCGACAGCATGCTCCCGGTGCTGCGCGACGGGGATCGGCTGCTGGTCCGGCGCACGCGACGCGTCCGTGCCGGCGACATCGCGGTGGCGGTCGACCCACGGGACGGGTCCCGGCCACTGGTGAAGCGGGTGGGGGCGGTGTCGACCGACGGCGTCACGATGCGCGGTGACAATCCCGCCGCGAGCACCGACAGCCGCGCGTTCGGGCCGCTGGCCCCGGACATGGTGAGGGGGCGCGCGGTGTACCGCTACGCCCCCTCGGACCGGGCCGGCAGGCTCTAGGCGCTCTGGCGCGCCGCTTCCTCGCTCGACAGCTCGACGATCTCGGTGTCGGCCACCGGCCCTGCGATGAACTCCTCGACCATCTTGTGGCAGACGTCGTCGTGGAACTGCGCCGGGGGCGACTTCATGAAGTAGCTCGACGGGGCGAGCAGCGGGCCGCCGATGCCGCGGTCCAGCGCCAGCTTGGCGCAGCGCACCGCGTCGATCACGACGCCGGCCGAGTTCGGCGAGTCCCAGACCTCGAGCTTCAGCTCGATGTTCAGGGGCACGTCGCCGAAGTTGCGGCCCTCCATGCGGATGTAGGCCCACTTGCGGTCCTCCAGCCACGGCACGTGGTCGGAGGGGCCGATGTGGATCGCGTCCTTGGCGATCGGCGTGTCCATCTGGCTCGTCACCGACTGGGTCTTGGAGACCTTCTTCGACGCCAGGCGGGAGCGCTCCAGCATGTTCATGAAGTCCATGTTGCCGCCGAAGTTCAGCTGGTACGTGCGGTCGATGGCGACGCCGCGGTCCTCGAACAGGCGGGTCAGGATGCGGTGGGTGATGGTCGCGCCCACCTGGCTCTTGATGTCGTCGCCGATGATCGGCACGCCCGCGTCCGCAAAGCGCTGTGCCCACTCGGGGTCGCTGGCGATGAACACCGGCAGCGCGTTGATGAACGCCACACCGGCCTTCAGGCACTCGTTGGCGTAGAAGCGGGCGGCGTCCTCCGAGCCCACCGGCAGGTAGCAGATCAGCACCTCGGCGCGCGTCTCGCGCAGCACCCCGGCGACGTCGACGACCGGCTGGTCGGACTCCTCGCACATCTCGCGGTAGAACTCGCCGAACCCGTCGAGGGTCGGTCCCCGCTGGACCTCGACCCCCAGCGGCGGCACCTGGGCGAACTGGATCGTGTTGTTCGGCGGCGCAACGATCGCCTCGGCCAAATCGCGACCGACCTTCTTCGCGTCGACGTCGAACGCGGCGACGAACTCCAGGTCCCCGACGTGGTACCCGCCCAGGTCGACGTGCATCAGCCCCGGCACCTCGGTGCCGGCTTCCGCGTCCCGGTAGTAATGGACGCCCTGCACGAGCGAGCTGGCGCAGTTGCCCACGCCCACGATCGCGACGCGAATCGTCCGGTCAAACCTGACCATCGGTTCTCCTTGTCGGTGTGCCGTCGCGCGCGGACGCGCGGCCTGCTACTTGGTCTTGAGGGTCTCGACGTCGTCCTCGACCCAGATCTCGGTCGTGCGCTCCCCGTCCGGCTCGTCGCCGTCCTCGCGCTCCGCGAGCTGCGCCGACTCGGCGTTGATCAGCTCGTCCAGCCAGGTGATGTCCGCCTGAGTCGTGTCCATGCCGTGGCGCATCAGCGACAGCGTGTAGCTGTCGGCGCGGCCATGCTTCGCCCGCACCAGGGCGATCTGGCCCTCGGCGAGCTTGTCCTGCAGGTACGCCTTGCGGCGCTCCAGCAGGCGGATGCGCATCTCGGGCTTGAGATAGCGGAAGAACGCCACCCGCAGCGAGAACTTGTCCTCCTCGAAGGTGCTGCTCGCACCCTCGCTGAGAAGCTCCAGGAACTCGCGCTCGCCCTTTTCGGTCACGCGGTAGACCTGCTTGCGCCGCGTGATCGTGTCCTCGGGGAAGATCTTCTCGACCGCGCCGCGCTTCTCGAGCCGGCGCAGCGTGGGATACAGCGACCCGAACGAGACCGTCCAGAACAGGCCGAGCTTCTGGCCGAGCTGCTTGCGCAGCTCGTACCCATGCATCGCGCGCTCCTTCAGGAGCCCGAGAACGGCCATTTCCAGCATCATGCGGTCTTGTCCTTGGGGGGAGGCTGACGTATCGACATGACCTATCCAGTCGATGTATCAGCTCGATATATCTGCATGCTACATGAGTGACATACGGACGCAAGCACCCGCGCCGCTCGAAAGCCGAATTTTCAGGTCTGCGCTCCCCCTGCCGACCTACACTCGGATCGCATGAAAGGGCGCCGAAGCACCACCGACTACCGCATGGCGAGCCGTGCGCTGGTCGACCGCGTCTCGCGCGGGCTGGTCCGGGTCGAGGACGTGTGCGACGCCCACCCCGAACTGTTGCGCGCGGCGCGCAACGTCGGCACCCCCGCCACCCGTTCCTGCCCCATCTGCTCGCTGGCGGACGAGCGGGCCGAGGTGCCGCGCGACGAACACGCCTCGCTGCGGCTGGTGACCTACGTGTTCGGGGACGCGCTGAAGCGGTTGAGTGGGCACATCGTCTGGGAGCCTCAGGAGCTGGACGAGCTCGCCGGCGCCTACGACAGCTTCACCGCGCACGTCGTGGAGTGCTGCCTGGTGTGCGGCTGGAACCACCTGGTCGAGAGCTACCTCATGGGCCGCCGCCACGCCGTCTGATTGGCGGGACTGGCTCGCCTTTCGCTCCTGAAAACCCTTTGAAGTCGCTCCAGGCGAGCCAGTCCCGCCCGCTGGGGGCGACAGCGAACCCTTTGAGCGCTCGCTCCGACGCGGGCCGCCTCCCTTCGCTTCGTTTCTGGCCGTTTTTGCGCCTTTGGCTTTGGATCCCGACGGCGGTGGCAGACTCCCGCGACATGAGCTCTCGACCGCAGCCGCCCCGCCGTCCGCAGCCTCCACGACGTGGGCAGCCTGCTCGTCGGCCGGCGCCGGCGCAGCGTCGTCCGAGTCCTTCGAGAAGGGCTGTGTGGTGGAGGAGGCCGGTGGCGTTGTGGCTGCTGGTGCCGGGGCTCGCGATGCTGTTCGGGGCGGTGGTGCTGTTCTTCTTTTTCTTCACCGCGGTGCCGCTGCCGTCCGAGGTCGGTGAGGAGCCGACGGTCCTGCTGGATCACCAGGGCGAGGAGATCGCCGAACTGACGCCGGAGGTCGGACGCAAGGACGTGCCGCTTGCGTCATTGCCGCCGCACGTCCGTCAGTCCGTGCTCGCCGCCGAGGACGCGCAGTTCTACGAGCATGCGGGCGTCAGCCTGCCCGGCATCTTTCGCGCCGCGTTCAAGAACCTGATCCGCCGCGAAGTCACCCAGGGCGGGTCGACCATCAGCCAGCAGTACATCAAGAATGTCACCGACCAGCAGCAGCAGACGGCGCTGCGCAAGATCCGCGAGGCCGCGCTCGCCGTGAAGCTGGAACAGCAGTTCAGTAAGGACGAGATCCTCGAGTTCTACCTGAACACCATCTACTTCGGCCGGGGCGCCTACGGCATCGAGGCCGCCGCGCTCGCCTACTTCGGCCAGCCCGCGGCGAACCTCGACCAGGCGCAGGCGGCGCAGCTCGCGGGGATCATCCCGGCACCGAGCGCGCTGGACCCCCACGAGAATCCCGAGGGCGCCCACCGCCGCTATCGCTACGTTCTGGACCGGCTCGTCGCCAACAACTGGCTGAACGCCGCCGAGGCCCGCCGGCTCGCCGACGCGCCGCCCGCAGTGAGCCAGGCGGCCGAGGTGCGCGTGCGCACCGCGCCGTTCTTCGTCCAGCTCGTGAAGCGCGAACTCGAGCGCAAGCTCGGCGCGAACCAGGTGTACCGGGGACTGCGCGTCACCACGACGCTCGACCTGGGGATGCAGAACAGCGCGCAGCGCCACTTCGACCGCACGCTGTCCGAGCTCGACGAGGGCACCGGGGCGATGATCTCGATGGACCCCACCACCGGCGGGGTGCGCGCCCTGGTGTCGGGCCGCCCTGGCGAGCAGATCAACCTGGCGGTCGACAGCGCCCGCCAGGCCGGATCGACGTTCAAGCCGTTCGCGCTGGCCGCCTGGATCGAGGACGGCAAATCGCCCGAGAGCACGTTCGAGGCACCCGCCGAGAAGGCGTTCGGCGACTACACGATCCACAACTACGGCGACCGCGGCTACGAGCGCATGACGCTGCGCGAAGCAACGTGGAAGTCCGTGAACACCGTCTACGGCCAAGTCGCGCAGGCGGTGGGCCCCGACCGGGTGATCGACATGGCGCAGCGCGCCGGGATCGACCGCAACCTGCCGGAGGACCTCAGTGTCGTGCTCGGCACCGGCGAGGTCAGCCCGCTGGAGCTCACCACCGCCTTCAACACCTTCGCGGCCGGCGGGGTCCGCCGCGAAGCGTTCGTTGTCGAGCGCGTCGAACGGGCCGGCAAGACGCTGTTCAACGCCCGGCCCGGCGACGACCGCGCGTTCTCGGAGCAGGTCGCGCACACGATCAGCGACGTGCTGCGCGGCGTGATCCAGTCCGGCACCGGCCAGGCCGCGGCCATCGGCCGACCCGCGGCGGGCAAGACCGGGACGACCCAGAACTCCGCCGACGCCTGGTTCGCCGGGTACACCCCCAACCTGACCACGGTGGTCTGGTACGGCCAGCGCGACGGCAACAGCGGGCTGGCGTCCAAACCGACCGGCGGTGGGGTCCCCGCACGGCTGTGGGGCCGCTACATGCGCGAGGCCGTGCGCGGCCTGCCGGCCGAGGATTTCCCCGAACCGGGCGGATCACTCGACGTCGTCGGCGAGGAGATCGAGCCCACCGAATCCGAGACGGCGACGGTGCCCGCGTGCCCCGAGGGCCAGATCCCGGTCGTGGCCGAGGACGACGGTGGCGAGGTCGACCCGCTGCAGCAGGTCTGCGCGCCGTCGCCGCCCGCCACCCCCTCCGAGACGCCGTCGCAGACTCAGTCGCCGTCGGAGTCCGCTTCGCCGACCCCGACCGAGTCCGGCTCGCCCACGGCCGAGCCGACCGATGTGCCGACCGAGCCCGAGCCGGTGTCGACGGCCGGCGAGGCGGTCGAGCCCACCGAGGAACCGACCAGGCGGCGCGGCGGCTGATCGCCGGCGTCCCCGCGGACCGCCGACACGATCACCCAGCACAGCGCCGCCGCTCGCAGCAGCAGCGCGGCCGCGAACAACGGGTAGCCGGGGCCCGGGTCCACGCCCGACTCGTGGCCGAGATAGGGGAAGCGCACCAGAAACACCATCAGGTCGGTCGCCGCGAACGCGACGAACGCGGGGGTGCTCGGCAGCGCCAGGGCCATCAGCGGCAGCAGCCACAGGCTGAACTGCGGCGAGTACACCTTGTTCGCGAGCAGGAACCACGCGAGCAGCGGCAGCAAGAGCTCCCACCACCGCTCCGGGTCCCGCCGCCGCCCGCCGAGCCAGGAGATGAGCATGGCGCCGCCGAGGAACACCAGCAGGCTCGCGAGGTTCAGCGCGCCGACGTCGAGGTGGAGCCAGCCCAGCCGATCGGCGAACAGCCACAGGCTGTCCCAGTCGGCCCCGCGCTCGCGGCTGAGGTCGACAAAGCGGCGCCAGCCGGTGGGCGCCACGACCATCCACGGCACGTTCACCGCGAGCCACGCGCCCAGCGCCGAGCCGGCGTGGGCGAACGCGGCCCGCCGCCGCCCTTGCGCCCAGCGGGTGGCGAACACCACCGGCACGAGCAGGCCGGGAAACAGCTTCGCGGCCGTGCCCAGCCCCGCGAAGACGCCCGCCTCCACGTCGCGCCCGCGCCGGTGGGCCACCAGGCCGGCCGTGCACAGCGCCACCGCGAGCGGGTCCCAGTTCATGAACGCGTAGACCACCAGCGTCGGCGCGAGCACGAAGCGCAGCAGCCGCTCGCGCGACAGGCCCTCCCCGCGCAAGAGCAGGAAGGTCCACGCGAGCAGTCCCGCGCCGAAGGCGGCGGTCACGTGGAAGAAGCGGCCCCCGTCCGTCTCGCCGGGCAGGACGCGGCCGACCGCGTCCGCAAGCCACATCTCCGCGCCGGTGAGCACCGGGTATTCGACGGGGTGGTCGAGGTAGGGCGTCGCGCCCTGGTCCAGCTTCTCGGCGTACCACAGCGGATACACGTCGGTGTAGCACCAGCCGAGGTACTGCTCGCCGTTGATCCAGCCGTCACCGTCGGTCAGGCACCGGGCCTTGGTCCACCAGCCGGCCGCGAGTGCCACGGCCAGCAACAGCAGCAGGGCCGCCCCGCCCCCCCGGATCGCCCGCTCGCTCGTTGGACTCATGGAGTCGGGACGCTACCGCGCGACGTCCCGCTCGTCCTCGCTGCCCCACGGACCGCCGTCGGGCTCGACGATCTCCTCGCTGTCGGGCGGGTGCACGAGGCTGGCCACGACGACCACGGCCAGGATCGTTCCGATGACCCCCAGCGACTGCAGCGGGCTGGGGTGCCACACGCCCTCGAGGTGGGCGGTCAGCAGCTTCACGCCCACATAGGCCAGGATCACCGACAGTCCGACCTTGAGGTAGCGCAGCTTGTCCGCCACCCCCGCGAGCAGGAAGTACAGCGCCCGCAGGCCGAGGATCGCGAAGATGTTGGACGTCAGCACGATGAACGGATCACGGGTGATCGCGAAGATCGCGGGGATCGAGTCCATCGCGAACACCAGGTCGGTGAACTCGACCAGGATCAGCACGATGAACAGCGGGGTGGCGTAGCGCTTGCCGTCGCGGTGTACGAAAAACTTCTCACCCTCGTAGGTGTCGGTCGTGGGGATGATGCGCCGCACGCGCGCGATCAGCTTGGAGTCGGTGACGTCGGGGTGGCCGTGGCGGTCGGAGTAGGTGCGCCAGGCCGCGTACAGCAGGAACGCGCCGAACACGTACAGGATCCATTCGAAGCGCTCGATCAGCGCGGCGCCGGTGAAGATCAGCACGGTGCGCATGACGATCGCGCCGACCACGCCGTAGAACAGCACGCGGTGCTGGAGCTCCTTCGGCACCGACAGCGTCCCGAAGATCACGACGAACAGGAACACGTTGTCGACCGACAGCGACTTCTCGATCAGGTAGCCGGTGAAGTACAGCAGCGACGAGCTGCCCTCGGCGCTCTGGTGGAACTGCGGCACGAAGATGCCGAACAGCACCGACACACCGATCCAGATGCACGACCACAGCGCCGCCTCGCGCAGCGACACCGCGTGGGTCTCGCGGTGGGCGACCAGCAGGTCGATCGCGAGCAGCACGATCACGACGGCGGCGAAGATCGCGTACAGGACGGGTTCTGCGATGGTCACGGGGCTCTCCGGGTGGGGGCATCGGCGGTCGCTGAACCCTATCGTGCCGGGGCGTGACTGCGAATCCTACCCTCGGCCTGGTGCTGGCGGACCCCATGGAGGGGGTCCGCGCGGCCTGGCGCTGGCTGCTGGCCGCGCATCCGTGGGTTCAGGTGACCGCCGAGGCCGCCACCGTCGCCGAGGCGCTCGCGGCGCCGGGCGAGGCGGTGCTGAGCGGCTTGCGTTTCCCCGACGGGGCCGCGGAACGGCTGATCGCGGCCGGGCGGGGGGTCGTGGTGTGGACCTTCCTGCCGGCGGACGAGCGGGCAGAGGTGGACCTGGCGGGCGCGGTCGCGGTGATCGGCGCGGGCGATCTGCGCGCCGAACTCGGTGCGGCCCTGTTCACGACCTTGGACACGACTTTGGGCTGGGCGGCCGGCTACTCGGCGGGAGCCACGCCGCCCCGGCGCGCGGCGCGGCGCGAGGCGTAGCGCCAGGTCAGCGCCGCCATGAGCGCCGGCACGGTCAGGCAGGTCGCGCGGAAGAACCAGGTGATCGTCTCGATCGGGATGCCGGTCATCCGCGACAGCACGTCGTTCGTCGCGGCCGCCGACAGGATCAGCACGAACAAGAAGACGGCCACGACCGATGCGGCGCGCAGGGGAATGTCGAGGGGGTTCGTGAGCACGTGCCATTCGCCGCGCAGGCCGTAGACGCGCCGTTCGATGAACGGGTACGCGGCCAGGAACGTGAAGACGATGCCGGGGAGCACGATCCCGGCCAGGAAGGGTCCGGACACCACCATGCCGGGCAGGTCGAACTCGACCGGTGGCAGCACCCGCAGCCCGCCCTCGAGCCAGAACAGGAACCAGTCGGGCTGGGCGTTGTTGCCGACCTCGCCAGGGCGGTACGGGCCGAGCAGGAACACGTCGCTCCACGGCAGCAGCACCGCCGCGGCGACCAGCAGCCCGCCCATCCACAGCACCAGCGTCGTGGTCAGCGCGAACTGGCTGGGCCACAGCGGCTTGCCGAGCACGAAGCGGTGCCCGTCGATGCCCGTCCGCGGGAACTGGGTGTGGCGTTGGCGGGCCATGATCAGCACGTGCAGGCCGATCAGGCCGATCAGGATCGCGGGGATCAGCAGCACGTGGAACACGAAGAAGCGCGGGATCATGTTCCCGGTCGGGAAGTCGCCGCCGAAGATCCAGAACGCCAGGCGGTCGCCCACGAACGGGAAGCTGAGCAGTTCGGAGTACGCCACGCGGATGCCCGTCCCGGCGAGCGAGTCGAACGGCAGCGAGTAGCCGGTGAACCCCGCGCCCAGCGCCAGGGTCAGCAGCACGATGCCCACGTGATAGTTGATCTCGCGGGGGCGGCGGAAGGCCCCCGTCAGCAGCACGCGCAGCAGGTGCAGCACGGTCGCGGCGATGAACAGGTGCGAGGCGCCGCGGTGAATGCGGCGGAACAGCAGCCCGCCCGGCACGTCGTGGCTCAGCCGCACGATCGACGCGAACGCCGACGGCAGCTCGCGTCCCTGGTACAGCGCCGCGCCGCCGTCGTAGGTCACCGGGTCGGTCGACGGCGAGAAGAACATGGTCAGGAAGATCCCGGTCAGGACGAGCACGCCGAACGCCACCAGGGCGATCTCACCGAGCAGGAACGACCAATGGTGGGGGAAGACCTTGTTGAGCGTCTTGCGTCCCGCGCCGCGCAGCCGCAAGCGCTCGTCGAGGGCGTCGAACAGCCATGAGAACCAGGGCGTCACGGCCCGTCCTCCCCATCGCCGGCCGCTGGGCCTGGCGGCGCCCCGGGTGCCGTGTCGGGGAACATCGCCACGCGGCCGGACAGCCACATCGTCGACAGCAGCGCCGCGAGCGCGAAGACGAACACGTAGGCGGCCGCCAGCACCGGGTTCAGCTCGGCGATGCCGAGCGGCGTGCCGTCCTCGGCGCCGACCTCGTCGAGGAACGCGACGATGTCGCGGATCTCCTGGTCGCTGACGGCGTCCTCGCCGAACGGCGGCATCTGGAACGGCCCCAGCCGGATCGCCTCGGCGATGATGATCGGCTGCCGGTCGATTAGCGCGGGGGTGAAGGCGCCCGCCCCGGCCACCCCGCCCGCCCCCGTCGAGCCGTGGCACTGCTGGCAGTTCGCGGCGTAGACCGCCTGGCCGCGCGCGGGATCGCCGTCAGCGGGGCCGACGGTCGGCAGGTCGCCGGTGAGCGCGAGGTTCGTGCGCATCCACGCCAGCAGCGCCACGCGCTGCTCACCCTGCACCGGATGCTCGGTGCGGGTGTCGACGTTCGCGTCGCCGGGCGGCATGCGCCGGGTGCGCAGGACCAGGTCGACGAGCGCGATCGGCACGCGCCGCAGGCGCGGGGCGCGCACGCCGGTTGCCGTGGTCCC
>Ga0299913_10001307_pt1 | contig 18158 bp, 15 predicted proteins | sample RVTome_9_FD_201360 | JGI IMG/M metagenome (GOLD analysis project Ga0299913, IMG submission 201360) | Soil microbial communities from uranium-contaminated site in the Upper Colorado River Basin, Wyoming, United States - RVT155D38 (version 2) ... | reverse complement strand
TTTTCGCGCCCGCGCTGCTCGCGACGACGGTTATCGTTACGCTCGCATACTTCCTCCATGTTACGACGTTCTATTTCATCATCAAGTGGGTGCCGAAGCTCGTCGTCGACATGGGTTTCATGGAGTCATCCGCCGCGAGCGTCCTCGTCTGGGCCAATGTCGGCGGTGCAACCGGTGGCGCGGTACTCGGTTTCCTGACGTTGCGATACAACGTCAAGGTGCTCACGGCCGCGGTTCTGGTGCTTTCGACCGTAATGGTAGTGATCTTCGGGCGGACGCCGCCCGATCTGTCCAAGCTCTCCCTGATTTGCGCCGCGGCCGGTTTCTTCACGAATGCGGGCATCGTGGGGCTGTATGCGATCTTCGCGCATGCCTACCCGACCCACGTGCGCGCTTCGGGCACCGGCTTCGCGGTCGGCTTGGGACGCGGCGGGTCGGTGCTGGGCCCGATCATCGCCGGTTTCCTGTTCGAGGCCGGCGTTACCCTGCCCACCGTCTCGATCCTGATGGGGCTCGGCTCGACGATCGCGGCAGGCATCCTGCTGCTGCTCAAGCTGAATCCGGTTCGGCCTGGCACGCCGCAACCGGAACCGGCACCGCGATTCTCCGGTTCTGCGGGCTGACCAGCCCGGATATCTCACTGATTCGCGGGAATCTCGGGCAGCTAGCTCGCATTCCTCAGCCGGTGCTGCGCCAGCTGTCCGTGCCGGCGTACGCCTTGCGCGCCACCTCCGAATACGGCACCGGACTGACGATCGCGCGAATCTCCGTCTGAGTATGCGGCTCGACGGTCGGCTTCCGCGAACCGCCATCTTCCTCGCCCCAGATCAGCGTGACTTCGGTCCCGGGCTCGGCGAACGCCTCGTCCAGCACGGCAAGCGTCAGCATTCGGCGTTCGTTCGAGCTGTAGCCGATCCATGTCGACAGTCCGGCCAGCCTGTCACCGGCCATGACCCGGTCGAACGGATGCATCGAATAGACGGAGGACGGGAAGTCCATGTACTTGGCGCGATCGCGCTCGAACAACTGCGATCCGATGCAGCGCAGCGTATCGTCATTGTCGAGCGCCAGCGTGACTTTCGTGCGATGAGGCGCCTTTTCCCGTTTCTCGAGTGCCTCCCGGCCGATGAAATCGTGATCGAACTTCAAGATATGTCCGTAGCCCAGGTCCCATGGCGTGAAGTAGTAATCCTCGATGTCGTCGGAATAAAAGCTGCCGCCGATCGACGCATTTGCTTCATAACCCGTCGCCGGCGCCCACCGGCGGTAGGCTTGCATCGAGTCGCCCGAGTAGACAGCGGGCAACGGTGACGGTATCCAGCCCGATTCGAGCGTATTCGAGGAATAGGCGCGGCCGCCGACCAGCCGCATGCCAAACTCCTTGCCTGCCTCGATCAGCGCCTGCCTGACGGTTTCGCCATCGTCCCACGGACCGAAAAACTCAAAACCCGGCTGTCCGGCCATGCCGTGCCGCAGCGCCCGCACTTTCCTGCCGGCGATCGTCACGGTCGTCATGTTGAAGAATTTCAGCTCGGGCGGAGCCTGGCCGAGCGCTTTCGCGATCGCGTCCATAGCGGCGGGGCCCTGTACCTGGAAGCGATAGGACTTGCGTCGGCTGGGATCCTTGCGCAGCGCCGTTCTCTGGTCCAGTTCGAGCTCGACGTCGTAATCGCCCGTGTCGGCATGATATTGAATCCAGTTCAGCGTCGGTGCGCGCCCGACGAGATTAAACCGGTTCTCCGCCAGGTGGAACAGGATCACGTCGCCGATTACGTAGCCGTCCGGACTGCAGGGCACGAACTGCTTCGCCTTGTTGACGTTGAAATTCTCGAAGCTGTTGATGCCGAGAAAACGGAGGAGTTCGAGCGCATCGGGGCCTTCAACGGCCAGGTCCGCCATATGGTACGACTGGTTGTACAGAACGCAGGTGTTCTGCCATGCCTGCTGTTCATCGCGCCAGTTCGTGTATTCGGCCGGGACGCCGGGATAGGCGTTCGGGCCGGCCGGAGAGTGACGCAACATATCAACAGGATTGCCGGCCGCATTGATCGCATCGTCGAGGGTCTTCACGCTCATGACGGCAAGGTCCTCCAAGTTGCAAGTACTCGGGCAATCATGTTTGCAGAAAGCGGCGGAGCGCACCAGCCGTGGTGGCGAACGATATACGAACGACAGCGAAGCATTTTTCGCTTGCAGGGGAAATCCGGCCCGGAATGAGGTGATGCGGGCGCGCATCCGGGTGAGAATATCGTGAGCGCCCGAAGTCCCGCTGGAAGAGGCTGATTGTTCATGACACAGGTTGCAGGCAAGGTGGCATTCATCACCGGCGGCGGCTCCGGCGTCGGCTTCGGCCAGGCCAGCGTTTTTGCCGCGGCCGGCTGCAAGATCGCGATCGCCGATGTTCGTCAGGATCATCTGGACCAGGCACGGAGGCATCTCGAGGAAGCCGGGCGCGAGGTACTGGCCGTCAGGCTCGACATCACCGATAGCGAGAGTTATCGGCGCGCGGCCGACGAAGTGGAAGAAACCTTGGGGCCGGTTCAATTGCTGTTCAATACGGCCGGAGTATCCCAGTTCGGCCCGATTCAGGATGCGACGCGCGAAGACTGGGAGTGGCAGCTCGACGTCAACCTCTGGGGGACGATCAACGGTATACAGATATTCCTGCCACGCATGCTCGAACGCGGGGACGACTGCCACATCGTCAACACGGCGTCGATGTCGGCGTTCGTAGCGTTGCCGCGCACCGGACTCTACTGTACGACCAAGATGGCCGTCCGCGGTCTCAGCGAATGCCTCGCTATGGACCTCGAGAATACGAACGTCCGCGTGTCGCTGCTGTGTCCCGGCGCGGTGAATTCGAACATCCATGAAGCCGTGCTGACGCGGCCGAAGCATCTCAAGAAAACGGGCTACTACGGTTCCGACCCGGAAGTGTTCACCCGCCTGAAGAAGATCATCGAGGTCGGAATGGAACCCGAGACACTGGGCAGGTACGTACTCGAGGGTGTCGAAGACGACGCGCTGTACATACTGCCTTATCCGGAATTCCGGGAAACGCTCGAGGATATTCACGCACGCATCATGGATGCGCTCGCGAATCCGGAAGACGATCCCGAATATGAGAAACGCGTTGCCCATGGTGTGCCGGGCGGCAAGCGCAAATAGGCCTGCGACCAGAGAAACCAGGGGTATCCAGATGGCGAGCGACGATGTAATCGCGGAATTGCAACAGCGCGTAGACAGACTGGAGCAGGAACTCGGCATTCAGCAGGATATTCATGCAATCCGTCGCGTGCAGTACGCATACGGCTACTTCATCGACAAATCGCAGTACGACGAATGCGTCGATTTGTTTGCCGAGGATTCCGAGGTCTGGTTCCTGGGCGGCGTTTACAAAGGCAAGGCAGGGGTCCGGCGACTCTATATCGATCGTTTTCGAAAGAACTTCACCGAGAATCACAACGGTCCCCGATACGGCTGGCTGCTCGACCATCCACAGATGCAGATGATCATCGACGTGGCGCCCGACAGAAACTCGGCCGAAGCGCGCGGCCGCTCGTTCATGCAGGCCGGCACCCACGAAACCGCCAGGATGCAGCAGCGTCAGTGGTGGGAGGGCGGCATTTACGAAAACCGCTACGTCCGGGAACAGGGCGTGTGGAAGATCGAACGACTCGGCTATTTCCCCTTCTGGCACGGCAGCTTCGCGGAAGGCTGGGGCAAGACGCCCATCGATTTCATCCCGATGGCAAAGACCTGCTATCCGGAAGATCCGCTCGGGCCTGACGAGCTCATCGAACCGCCCCCGCGCCTGTGGCCGGCAACCGACATCGTTCCCTTCCACTTCGACCATCCGGTCACCGGCAAGCCGATCAGAATCGACAACAGCCGGGCGCGCGAGGGATTCGACGACGGGAAATGACGTCGATCGACCTGCGCCGGTCCTGACCAGGTTTCGGCGAAGGTCAAGGAGCATCGCGCTCCTGGTACGGCCAAATCATCTGCGCGTCGCTCTATTGAGCCCACGTAAGTTGTCTCATGATCATGAACATATAGCCGGTTGGCGAGGGTATACGATAGGCCCCTTCGGCTTTGAGCAGATATGCGGCGATTGCTGTCATGTCCCAGCCGTCTGGTTCGGAAGCATCCCAATGGGCTGCCGAGAGCTTGTGGTATCTCCTGGCGTCACCGAAATCCCTCACTTCGCGCATGGGCCCCTTAACCAGTTCCGCATTGGACCGATTCGCCCACGACCACAGCCAGGTGTTTGACGTGGTGGAAATACTTCCTACAAACGCGATCTCCGCAAGAACACCCGGCTTTCCGTCCTGGGAGAGCACAAGCTGGCCAGAGTCCTGAGACCAATCGTACCGCTCGTACGCGTCCAGGCGGTATTTCTCCCGCAATGCATCCTGAGTTGATTGCAGATAGGTACAGGCGTCCGTGAGCAGCCGATCGAAGGCCTCGTCATCCTGGAGCCAATTTCTCTCCCGAGCGATCTCATAGCATCCGCTACATAACAGCCGTATTCCCGCAATCTCGACTGCATGCTCAGTCCATTCACCTTCAGCCTCCAGGACAACCTCGCACGCATCACACCACGCGTCAGGGCATAGGGCGTCCGGTTCCTCCGGGTCTCTCGCCCAATTGAAACCCCGCCCGGAGCCGTCAAGGAGGTGTTGACAGACATAGGCCGGACGTCGCTCGCCATGCGTGTCGCATCTGACCAGCTTTTCGGACTCACTCATGCGCTTGACACGCCCCTAACGTCCGGCGTCCGTTGCAGCGATTTAGGCCGCCTCGACCATAGCGGCTTGTACGTCTTTCGATAGCTTGGCATCGACGAAACACTCCTTTGGATAGAGATAATCTTCCCCGGATTCGTCTATTACGCGGACCTGGCCATGCTTAGCAGCATCCTTGTCCGGCAAGGTTTCGTAGATCTTCCGCCCTTCCAAGGAGGCTGGATAAACTGAATTGTCGATGCAGATTACGAATCTAACGTTGCTCATAGCAATCTCAATCTTTGCCGAGAACCTCAAATTTCACGGCTTGCCTTAACAGGCTGCCTAACGATAAGCTGAGCGGCGCGGCACGCCCAGATGGCGGCCTGAAAATCGCATTAGAATGAAGGCCTGGTTGGCCTCGGCAACACACTCAACAATGTCGCACCTACAGTCAGCCAAAGCCCCCGAATGGAGCGAACGTACTCTACAAACGCCGTCCGACCTCGAAATTCCTCGCCGAGCGATCCTCGAAATACAAAATCTACGTGGAGGAGTTCCGGCCAGTGCTCTCGGGAAGATCGCTTTACTGCCGGATAACGTTGCGTCATCCGTATTCTGCTCCATATCGTTGAATCTCAGCGCCTGGTTATACCGCTTCTAAAAGGAGCTCTCGCCTACGAAAGCTTCCCAATTCATTTCCGATCGATACTGATACTCTCGCCACCGCCGGATCTTACTTTCTGTTATCTGCACAATGACAATACCGTGGGTCTCTCTTCCTTTGTAGGCAAACGTATATTCACCTGTCCCGATTTGTTGGGACTCATCAAACAGCAAATGATGCCAAGTCATCTTCATTGGACTTGCCCGTCCCGAACTCCCGCCGAAAAATTCATAGAGCGCCTGTCTTCCTCGATAGAGTTGTCTATCTGGTGGTTCTATATAGATCGCATCAACGCTAAAGCAGTCGGCTGCTTTTTGTGCGTTGCCTTCATTCCACCCTTCTGCCACTTGATAAAGAAGTTTTTCGAAATCGGCGACGCCGAACTCGGAAGTTGAGTAAGTATCACCTTGGTCGTCATTGCTATTTTGGCAGCTACACAAAAACAAGACGGAAAACACAAGGGCTGGAAGTAAGACTTTCATAGGAAACTCCGCAGTGCTTGACGGTAGGATCACAGGTTAGATGGTGGATTTTGCGAAGGCGGTCGGATTAGACCGGCTCGTGTAGCTCATGTCGAATTGGCAGCCAGTACATAGAAGCCCCACACCCCCGCGGATAGCTCGGCTACTGCGAATCTCACCTTTCTCCGGTCGATGGATATCTCGTGCACATCAAATGCGTGAAGCTGATGCCGATACGCCGGGTGCGGTAGATAGACCTGGGGTACGTCGATCCGGTGCCACGTGTGCTGCCACAGATTCTCTCCGTCCACTGCGATCGGTTCACCTTCTGCGGCGACGCCGACCGCCAGCCACTCAGTCATTGCGGACGCGTCCTCTTAATGACCTAACGTCTAAGCGGGTGCAGCGAATTGTTAGGCGGCATCTGCGCCAATGTTGAACTGATCCGGCCCTTCAGATGAATACTCCTGGCTTTATCGTCAAGACCTTGCCGCTCGAGGCGTGTACTTCGCGATGAAAAAGAAGATGAGCCCCGCTATACCACTTAGCAACGCCAATCTCGTATAGAAGCCCTGCGTTTGGCCGTTGATACTCATTGCCCCTATGGCTCCAATGAGCAATCCGGCGCCAAGGGACGTCCACCACCGCACTAAATTGAATCGGCTCAAAAGAAGGTACAAAGGTACGGCAAAAACCAGCGTAAAGAAAAGTGGATAGATGTACCAAATCAAGAAACCGAATACGACTTCTCCGAAGCTGTACGTTATAGGCTCGCTATGTAGCCATTCTGTCAAAAGCAGACCAAGCGGCACGACTGCAGGTGCGACCAAGAATCCGATTACGGTACGCGACAGCATGCTGCCTAACAGTTAATAAATCGCGTTCCGCGATATTGAATTATCGTACGCGCTTGATAAGTCCGTATTTGTGGCATGGTTCGGTAACTATAATTCGCCATACATTCAATACGATAATTCATCTCTCCGCTGTTCGCCACGTAATATCGTGACTTCCTCTTTTCCCACATCCAATACTCATGCCCGTCTTGGGTTCGCTACTTTCGTCCGCTTTCATGATCTGCGCCATCGGTCGATGATGCGGTGAGGCCGCATCGATCGAAGAAGTGATTATGCTTCGTTCTCGTAATCATGCGACAACAAGGAAGGCAGGTGGTCCAGCGAGTTCGCCGACGAACTCATGCAGCCACGGCCCGGTCATGGCGCCGAACCTGCTCGAAGTCTTCGCGCTCAGCAACACGGAACTCGGTGCCGTACAAGGCGTTTACGGCATTTTCGCGATGCTCGCCTCCCGGGTGGACCGCTGGCGGATCGATTTAGCGCGCAAGCTCCTCGCGCTCTCGCTCTCGCTCTCGCTCTCGCTCTGGTCGACGGCCGACGGCTTTTGGGACACTCATAATTGCCACCCGCCAAAACTCGATAAAACCTTGAGATTCGCCACGCTCATTGTGGGTGTCCTGATTCGCCCTCCACAACGAACATCGACCTCGACGAGGGTACCTGCTCGCTCGAACTTCTCGAGGGGGCAGCTGGGTATTTCGGTCTCGGTCTTCAGCCAGCGCGCGCTATCATTAAGGAGGTTGCGGCGGTCACGGCAAGCTGGCTGGACACCGCGAAGGAGGTTGGTGCCCCCGGCCCGCCGAAATCACCCGCATGGCTAGTACCTTCGAGCACGACGATCTGAAGCGGGCGCTTGCGCTATGACACGAACCTACATCCATTCACCCCTTCGTCGACCGCGATCAACTACACTCGCGATTCGACGCATTTCGCGTCTGAGCCGCCGGGAAAAACAGGAGGCGGCTGCCCTGATCGGTACAGGGCGGGGGCATGATGGCTGGCGGCTGGCGGTGGAAAAGGCGACCATCGGAGGCTGTATCCACCGTCAGGATCGACCAGTGGTATGACAGGCCAAGCGGACACGGCAACCCGTCTCGCCGACGTGGCGAGACTTCGTCACAGCGGCGCCATCAGCGCCGGCGATTACCTGGAGCAGGTTCAGCAGTGTCGCGATGCACCGTTCTGGCACGGCTGGGCGATGCGGGCCTTGCTCGTTCTTGGCGCCGCGCATTTCCTTGCCGGTGTCGTCTTCTTCTTCGCTTATAACTGGGAGGATCTCGCGCCGTTCGCCAAGTTTGCCATTCTGCAGTCTGCCATCCTGCTCTCGTTCGTTGCCGCGCTGGTACTTCGGCTGGAGCGCCCTGCAGGGCAGGCAATGCTGATTGCCTCCTCGGTGTTTACCGGCGTGCTGTTCGCCGTCGTCGGTCAGGTCTACCAGACCGGCGCGGACGCCTGGGAACTCTTTGTCGCCTGGAGCGTGCTGATTCTGCCCTGGGTATTCGCGTCGAAAAGTGCTGCCCACTGGCTGTTCTGGATCGTCATCTGCCTGACGGCAGCCTCGTTATACGGCGAGCAGGTGCTGGTCGCACTTGGTCACATCGATCACCTCGAACTGGCAACTGCGGTCGGCGTGCTGCCGGCACTGTTTCTTGCCGTTCGGGAACTGGCGTTGTATCAGGGCGTCCACTGGCTGGCTGGCAACTGGTTCCGGCGCAGCCTCGCCGCGCTGTCGTTGGTCCCGCTGTGGTTCGTGGCACTGCAGTTCGTCTTTGACAGCGACACCGCCATCGTCGGCTTTACCGCCTTCGTGGCAGTTGCAGCGACGTTTTCGTTTGCCTACCTGAAGCCGCTGCCGGACTTTTCGGTGCTGGCCGTTGTCGTGGCCCTGGTATCACTCCTTGCGATGGCCATCGGCGGTCGGCTGATCTTCGAGATCCTGCCGTTCGAAAACCCCGGGACACTGGTGCTCGGCCTGCTGTGCCTCGGCGGCTGGTGTGTGTTCGTGATGAGCATGGTCGTGCGGATAATCCGGTTCTTGCATCGTCAGGCAGCGCCGGGAGCCGCCCATGCATGAGGATACGATGCCCTGGTACGTCCGCTGGGTGATCGGCCTCGGCGCATGGGTCACCGCCGTGGTGCTGGTCGCGCTCGGTGCCGCGTTCGTGTTCTCGCTGCTGGACCTCGATAGCGAAGCCGCGTTCGCGCTGTTCGGTGCGGTCTTTTTCGCTTTGGGCCTGTACCTGCTATGGCAGGGACCGAGCGGCATATTCGGCCAGCAGCTCGGCATTGCCACGGCGGCCGCAGGTGCCGGCATGATTTCCGGCGGGCTGGCTATGGAGACAGAGAGTCTCTGGGTTGGCTGCGCGGTGGCCGTTGCGGTCGGCGGTGCCATCATCGCCGCGACGACGGACCGGATACTGCAATTCCTTGCCGCCGCACTGGCTCTGGGTTTCTACGTGGCCGCATTGTTCGAAGCGCGATCTCCACACGCGTTTGATCTCGTCGCGCTGGCAACGCCAGCCGGACTCCTGTTGCTGCTCTATCCGCCGCGCCGTGACCTGATGCCGACCGCGGTGGCGCTCCTCTTCACGTTTCCGTTGCTCACCATGTTCCTGATGGACGGTGCGTACTGGATGCGCGACCTCGAATTGCGCAGCACGTTTGCCCGTATCCTGCACATCGTGTTGTTCCTGGGTCTCGTCTACCTGCATGTCAGGCGCGGCGCCGACAACAAGGCCAACCTGCAGGTGCTGGTGTTCGCGGCCGCTGCGGTGCTCGTCTGCCTGCTGCTGCCGCCCGGCGGTTCCGCCGCCATGCTGATCCTGATGCTGGCCTATGTCATCGGCTCAAAACCCTTCGCGTTGCTGGGCGCGGCGTTGCAGGCGCAATTCATCGTGCGCTACTACTACAGTCTCGAAATGAACCTGCTGGACAAGTCGCTCTTGCTGATGGCGGTGGGCGCGTTGCTGCTGGCGCTCTGGTGGCTGCTGCGGCCGAACGAACGCAGCAAGGTGCTGGTATGAATCGCGTAGCCACATCGCTGGCCGTGTTTGGGCTGCTGTTGATCATGGCTGCGGCGAATTACACGATCTGGCAACGCCAGCAGGTTCTGGACCACGGCCAGCCGATGCTGCTGGACCTGCGCCCGGTCGATCCGCGCTCGCTGATGCAGGGCGATTACATGGTGCTGCGCTACGCCGACGCGTTGTTTCCGCCGTCGGCGCTGCGTCCCGGCCTGCCGCAGCGCGGCGCGTTCGTCGTCGCGCTGGATGAACACAACGTCGCCCGCTATGCGCGCCTCGACGATGGCAGTCCGCTGGCCGACGACGAAGCGCTGCTCAAGTACAAGCAGGTCGAGGTACGCGGACGGATTCGCCTCGGCGCCGAGTCCTTCTTTTTCGAGGAGGGGCAGGCCGACCGCTATGACAATGCGCGCTATGGCGTCCTGCATGTCGACGAAGCCGGCAACAGCGTGCTGGTCGGCCTCGCCGACGCGCAATGGCAGTTGCTGGGCGGCAAATAGCCCGGACGGACACTGGCTGGTCATGGCGGATGACGTGCGCCGACGCCCGCACGTACGGTTGGCTTCCTGAAGGATTCGGTTTTGGTCGTCGGCACCATCCAATCACAGCGTGTAGTCGCTCGAAATTCGTCCGAGCCTGAACTGCGGTGATGCCGCATTGATCGAAGCAGTGACTATGCTTCGTTCTCGTAATCATGCGGCAACAAGGAAGGCCAGGCGGTCCAGCGAGTTCGTCGACGAACTCATGCAGCCACGGTCCGGTTATGGCGCGGAACCTGTGATACGGTGGCTTACTATCCGGGTTCCGAGGGCATCGTCTTTGCCTGTCGCATGTCCGTAAAGTCTCATAGCGCGCAGCGATTCATGTTCATGCTCGGCCTCATCCTGGCGGGGGAGGCCGTTTTCGCGCTGCCCTTTCACGTGGCGCGTTTCTTCCGTCCCACCGTCCTCGAAGTCTTCGCGCTCAGCAACACGGAGCTCGGTGCCGCACAAGGCGTTTACGGCATTCTCGCGATGCTCGCCTATTTCCCGGGTGGACCGCTGGCGGATCGATTCAGCGCGCGCAAGCTGCTCGCGCTCTCGCTCTGGTCGACGGCGGCGGGCGGCCTCTACATGGCCACCTTTCCGGGTTTTGTCGGGGCGCTCCTGCTCTGGGCCTTCTTCGGTGTGACGACGATCCTGCTGTTCTGGGCGGCGCTGATTCGTGCGACCCGCGAGTGGGGCGATGACCATGAGCAAGGACGTGCTTACGGGCTTCTCGACGGTGGGCGCGGCTTGCTCGCTGCGGTGCTTGCCTCCATCGCAGTCGTTTGCTTCGGGTTGCTATTTCCGGACGGCTACGGCGCGGCCAGCTTCGACGAGAAGAAGGAGGCCTTGCGTGCCGTCATCCTGGGCTACACGTTTGTCACCGCGGCGATCGGTGTGTACGTGTGGTACGCGATCCCGGAGGGCGGTCCCGGAGACAAGGTGGACGCGGAATTGTGGAACCCCGACCAGGAGAATGTCTCGCAGCACATCCTGCGGGTACTGCGCATGCCGGCCGTGTGGCTGCAGGCGGTGATCGTCTTGTGCGCCTATGTGGGCTACAAGGGTTTTGATAACTACGCGCTGTTTGCGGTCGAGGGATATGGTCTGAACGAAGTCGAAGCCGCAAGAATCGTGGCCATCGGTTCGTGGATGCGGCCGGTCGCCGCGATCGGCGCCGGCTTTCTGGGCGACCGTTTCACCATCTCTCGCATGACGGTAATCGCGTTTGCCATTTTGCTGCTGTCGGACCTGTTCTTCGCGATCAACTCGCCGCTACCGGCGACCGCCTGGGTGCTGCTGATCAATACATTGCTGGCATGCTCGGCGATCTTCGGCCTGCGCGGCCTCTACTTCGCACTGTTCGAGGAAGCAAAGGTACCCGCCGCCGTCACCGGAACGGCAGTGGGCATCGTTTCGGTGCTCGGATTCACGCCGGATATCTTTGTCAGCTATATTGGCGGCGTACTCCTCGACAGTTCGCCCGGCCTTGCCGGACATCAGCATTTCTTCTGGTTTCTCGCGACCTTTGCAGCGCTTGGGTTCTTTGCAAGCTATACGCTGATGCGCAGGTTGCAGGCTTCGAGCCCGGTTGAGCAGACCGTGGCGGCGTGACGGCAGGACGGGGTCAAACTTCGCGCGGCAACAACTGGTCGTCGAACGGGTAGGTCGAAATGCGTTCGATGCCGCTTTCCGTCACGCGCACTTCTTCTTCGAGCTTCACGCCTTCGGCACCGTTGACCTCGCCGATGTAGCTTTCGACGCAAAGGACCATGCCGGGTCCGATCATGCCATCGGCGCCGAAACGATCGAAGTCCGCTGCATGCGCGATGAAAGGGTTCTCGCCGTGGAGGCCGCAGCCGTGCATCACGGAGGTATAGCGCTGTTCGAAGTACCTGTCCGGAATGCTCCAGGCCTGCTCGGCGACTTCGCGGCAGGTCATGCCCGGTTTCAGAATGGACATGTTGTGCTGCACCTGGTCGTAAGCCATTGCATATAGCGACTTCTGCGCGCCGGTCGGCTTACCGGGCCCGCAGAAAAACGTCCTGGAGAAGTCGGAGTAATAGCCGAAGTTGCCGATCGTATCGGTATCCAGGGCGACCAGTTCGCCCGCTCGCAGGCGCTTGCTGCCGGCTTCGTTGAACCACGGATTCGTCCGCGGTCCGGATGACAGCAGGCGGGTTTCGATCATCTCTCCACCGTGAGCGATGACCGCGCCATACATGCGCGCGAAGAGTTCCTGTTCCGTGATGCCGGGGCGAATTGCCTGTTGCAGTTCGTAAACCGCCGCTTCGGAATTGATCATCGACAGCTTGAGGCAGGCGATTTCCTCCGGCAGCTTCACGGCGCGGGCCCTCAAGAGGTCCTGCTGGCAGTCGACGGCCGTGAGGCCCAGGCTTTCCAGCGATCGCGCCAGGTTGAGGTAGCAACGGTCGAGTCCGACGCGCTTACCGCCCGAGGTATGTGTACGAAGCAAATCGGCGATTTCCCGGGCGAACAGGCCGCCGGTGTCGTCATCGGCGCCGCGGACGGAAGACCACACGATCCTGGAATCGCGCGTCTCGTCGATCGTTTCCAGGGACGCCGAGACGTGGGCGCTTTGCGGGTACTCGAACAGAATGACGGGCCCTTCGACCGGCACGTAGATGTAGCGCGTCGAATTGCGCAGAAAGTAGCCGAACATGTTGCGCGAGCCGGTCGCGTAGCGCTGGTTGTTGGGATCGAACAGGATGCAGGCGGCGTAGTCCTTATCACGCATCATGTCGCGGACACGTTCCAGCCGCTTGCGGCGCAGCTCCTTTGGCTCGAAGCTCAGGGGCTCCGAGTCGGTGAGGCCGGTGCCCGGCAGCTTGGCTTGCAGAAGCTCGATCTCGTCGGCAGCCGCGATGCTGCGATCGATGCGGCCGTGCCTGGAAGGGTCCATCAACATTACGATCTCAATCGATCAGCGTATCGGCGCGGCCGGAGAACTTTGCGCGCTCCAGGTGAACATCCGACGCCCGGCCGAACAGGTGCCTGGCGCGCTCTGCAGTGGCGATCATTCCCGGCGTGTTCGCATAGGCAAAGATGACGCTGAGCCGCGGCCGCAGGCCTTCTACCTGCGTCACCCGATGCAAGGCAAAGCGGCCGAGAAACAACTGGATGTCTCCCGGTTGCAGGCCGAGCTTGCGTACTTCGGAGTGGTCTTCGTTGCGAATCACGCGGCCGACGCGGTCGAAGTTTTCGCTTTCGGGCGAACGGATGCCGGGGCAGTACTCGAATTCACCGCCTGCCTCCGGTGTCTGCACCAGCGCGCTTACGACGAATTCGTTCGTATCGAAGTGCCACGGATGGCAGGCACCGTTGCGGATCACGTTAACGACCAGGCAGCCCAGGGGGTCTGCGTACTCGTAGATTTCATCGAGACCCATGCACGCGGCGATGAATCGGCGAAAGCCAGCGTGGTGATAAACACGCCGCACCGCGGTTGTCCTGGCTATAAGGTCGCCTGCCACGAAGCCCTGATCGCGCTTGAGGAAGGTGCGCACCGGGTGGTCTTCCGGCAGACCCGGGTCATCTGGCGAGGAATACGGATTGCCGAAGCGCTCCTTGAACCAGGCCAGCGGCGCAAGGGTGGCGGCTTCCTGTCGCATCGCCTCGATTCCCGGCGCAAAGAAACCCTGCAGCACGCTGCAGCCCCGCGCCTGGAGGTCCGCACGACAGCGCTGCACAGCGTCGCGCAGTTCCGTGCTGCCCGGCCGGTCAAGTGGATAGCGGTCGAGGTCGACAATACTGTCGACACTGCCATCGTTGCCAACATTGGCGAGAGGGCGATCGGGAGCGTGCGCTGTTTTCGCTGTCGAAGTCATACTGTGCCACCTGCGCGGAACCAGGGCTCAGGTCAGGAGTGTGCGCTTTGTAATGCAGGGATGCCAAGCCACCGAGGCAGAAAGGTTGACAGCCAGCGTTCGACCGCGGGGTCATGTTGCGCCGCAAGCGCCTGCTGTTCCCGGATCAATGCGCTCCGGTCGCGCGTTACTCGTTCAGACGGAAAGCTTCCGATCCAGGAAGCGATCTGTTCGGGGCCCACGCAAGGATGAAACTGAATTCCATACGCGTTGCTGCCGGCGCGGAATGCCTGCGTGGGAAACAGGCTGCCGCTGGCCAGCAGGGTGGCGTTCCTCGGCAACGCGACGCCTTCCCAGTGCCACTGAAAGACAAACTGGAGTCCGCCCATGATCGGGTCCAGCGGCTCGATGGGGTGGTAGCCGAGTTCCGCACGATTGTCCGCTGCGGGTTCTGCGACTTCGCCGAGCGCCGCCGCAAGCAGCTGGGCTCCGAGGCAAATGCCGAGGTAGGGCACGTTGCGGGTCATTGCGTCGCGAATGAGGCAAAGTTCCCGTTGCATGTACGGGTGCCGCCCGGCTTCGCTAACCGGAGTCAGGCCGCCGCCGATGATGACGCCCGCGTAACGGCCTGCGGCGACCGGGACGCGGTGTCCGCTTTGCACACAACAGACTTCCACTGCAAAGCCGTGGCTGCGGAGTGCAACCAGGATGCGGTTTTCGGCCCAGGCTTCCACGTGCGCGATGGCCAGAATCGTGCGAGCCGGGTTCCGGTGGAGCGAGCCGGTTTTTTCTTTGCTCATTTTCAATCCGCAGTCAGCCTTTCGGACGCCGATACATCTCGCGTGCGGTCGCGTGCGACAGCGGCGGGATCTCTTCGCGGAAGGCCTTCAACAGGCACCAGGCCATCAGCACCAGCACGAACGTGAACGGGAGGCCGGTGCTGATCGAGGCTGTCTGCAGGGCCGTGAGACCTCCGCCGATCGTCAGGACGGCGGCAACGACTCCGGACATGACCGCCCAGAATACGCGTTGCGAAACCGGCGAATCGATTCTGCCGCCGGCGGTGATGATGTCCATGACCAGGGACCCGGAGTCGCATGAGGTGACAAAGAAAATGAACACGAGAAAGACCGCGAGCAGCGCCGTGATGTCGGCAAACGGGTAGCGCGTCAGCAGCTCGAACAGTGCCGCGGCGGTATTCTCGTTCGCCGCCGTAAGAATTCCCGTGTCGACGAAAAGCGTGTCATAAATCGCGGCGCCGCCGAAAGTCGAAACCCACACGAAGGTCAGAATCGACGGTACGACCAGGACTCCGAGAATGAACTCCCGGACCGTGCGCCCCTTCGAGATTCGCGCGATGAACATGCCGACAAACGGAGACCAGGCGATCCACCACGCCCAATAGAATATGGTCCATGAACCCTGCCAGCTTGCTTCTCGCGAATAGGTTTCCGTCCAGCTGCCGAGCGTCAGCAGGTTTTGCATGTAGTGGCCCGTGCTTTGCACCAGGTTCCTGAACAAAAAAAGCGTCGGTCCGAGGAACAGGACGAAAAGCAGCAACGCCAGCGCTGCGATCATGTTCAGCTGGCTCAGGCGCTTGATTCCCTTGTCCAGCCCGGAGGCGACGGACAGCGTCGCGACCGCCGTGATGATCGCAATCAGGAGCATCTGCGCTCCGCTCGAAAAGCTGACGTCGAAAACGTAACTCAGCCCCGCATTGATCTGCGCGACACCGAATCCGAGTGACGTTGCCAGACCGAACATCGTCGCCACTACGGCGAGTACATCGATGACGTGGCCCAAAGGGCCGTAGATGCGATTGCCGAGCAAAGGATAAAACGCGCTGCTGATCGTCAGCGGCAACCCGCGATTGAACGTGAAGTAGGCCAGGGAAAGGCCGACGAGGGCGTAGATTCCCCACACGTGCAGGCCCCAGTGGAGGAAGGTAAGATCGAGTGCGCGCTGGGCCCCTTCGCTGGTCATGGCGGCGGCTCCCGGGGGATCCTGCAGATGCAGAATCGGCTCCGCGACACTCCAGAACATGAGACCGATGCCCATCCCGGCGCTGAACAGCATGGCAAACCAGCTCGTAGTCGTGAACTGCGGACGCGCACCGGGTCCGCCGATTCTGATGTGACCGAACCGGCTCAACGCGAGATAGAGACAGAACAGCAGAAAGCCCTGCACCGCAAGTATCAGAAACCAGCCGAAACGTACCGTAATGCCATTTTTCAGTGCGTCGAAGGATGCTTCCGCGGCGTCGAGGTTCGTCAGCGTCACGACGATGAACAGGAAGATCAGCCCCGCTGAAAATCCAAACACGTACGGTTGAACGGTGAACCGGGAGTTTCGGCTGCCGGAAGGGCTGGGCGTCGGTGAGTTCACGTAGTGCCCTTTCTTCTGTTTTTCTGGTTCTCTCGGTCGATGATGCATGTTAGCAGAATCACCGATGGCGTTCAGGGGAGCTGTGCCGGCGAGGTAGAATGGGGCCGCTTGCAGATCGTGGTGCAACCGACGCCGGGACAGAGAATATGGAACTCGACAGGTCGTTCATTCGTCTCCCGTACCAGTTCGATGCGGGGCGTCTGGCCAGGGAGATCGGCGACTTGCCCGCCGGCGCATGGATGACGCATCCGGCGGCCTTCAAGGGGAATTCCGCGATTCCGCTCATTTCCACGGATGGCGGCATGAACGACGACTTCCACGGCGCGATGTCCGCCACGACGCATCTCGAGGAATGCCGGTATCTCAAGCAGGTAATGGCCAGCTTCGGCGAAGTGCTGGGTCGTACACGACTCATGAAACTTGTCGCAGGCGCGGAGGTGGTGGCGCACGTCGACTTCAACTACCACTGGTATGCGCGCGTCCGCATTCATGTGCCGATCGTCACGAATCCGGGCGTGCAGTTTCATTGCGGCAGCGACAGCCTGCACATGCGCGCCGGCGAGTGCTGGATCTTCAACTCCTGGCGCAGGCACAGGGTTACGAACGGCAGCGAGCATGACCGCGTGCATCTCGTTATCGATGCCTCCGGATCATCGAGGTTCTGGGCCACGGTGCGCGAGATGCAGCAATTCGATCCCGTTACCGACCGCCAGCTGATCGATGCCAGAGTCAGGAGAATTTCCTACGACGCGGGGCAGGACGTCGAGATACTGACGGAAGCCTACAACGTGTCGCCGGTCATGTCGCCCGGCGAAGTCGATGCCCTGACCCGCGAAGTGATAGTGGACTTCGAAAGCAACTCCGCGAACGATCCGGAACTCGTAGCCCGGTATCGTATCCTGCTGACGGATTTTGCCAGGGACTGGCGGCAGATCTGGCATCTGTTCGGTTATCGGAAAGAAGGCTGGGCGCGATACCGCGCGGCGATCGAGAACGTGCAGCGGCAATTGCATCCCGACAACAGGGCGCTGGTGACCGCGAGCAATGAAGTGGGAGTGAATCCGATCGTCGTTCAGAGGATTCTGCGCGCCGCCCTTGCAGAGGACCAGTGGGAACGTTTCGTCTCGCCGGGCTAGCCCGAAATACGCGCACCCTTGTCTGTCGAGGCTTGAGGTGCCCGGTGGGGGCACCTCAAGCCCTTCTATTGAGACCGCGCTGGATATAGGTTGCCTCGTACGCGATCGGAAAATTGACCGACCGTGCAATGAAGCAGAACTTGTGCACATCGCGATGGATCGCATCGGCGCGAGCGAGATCTGCCCCCGCCGCTACTTCTATTTTTGGCCGAAGGGTCGCGCGGAGGAAACGTCCCGCACCATTCGGGGCAGTCTCGCCGATTCCTGCAGGCTCATCGGAATATGCGTGCACGATGACGCCCGCCTGACTGGCGAGATGCAGATACCAAAGCATATGGCACGATGACAAGGCCGACAGGAGCAAATCTTCGGGGTTGGGCAACGCTGGATTGCCCCCTAAGAGCGGGTCGTTCGAACACTGAATCTCCGGCTTGCCCGGCGTTCGAATGCTCCAAGTACGATCGTAACCGCGATAGGTCTTCGTACCTTCCCCGCGGTTGCCAGTCCACTCGATCGAACACGTGTATTCATGTTCCATGCTCATCGTTCGT
>Ga0299913_10001306_pt1 | contig 18162 bp, 16 predicted proteins | sample RVTome_9_FD_201360 | JGI IMG/M metagenome (GOLD analysis project Ga0299913, IMG submission 201360) | Soil microbial communities from uranium-contaminated site in the Upper Colorado River Basin, Wyoming, United States - RVT155D38 (version 2) ... | reverse complement strand
TGATGCCGCCACCGCAGCCGGAGGTCAGGATGCGCTCGGTCGGCAGCGTCACCGGGTGATGCAGCGTCACGTCGGCCCGGCCGTCCACCGGCGAGATCCGCAGCTCGGCGATCTCGGCGACGTCGGCAATGACCTTCTCCATCCACAGGTAGCCGGTGACGAGCGCCTCGAGCATCACGGGCGAGCACAGCAGCGTGAGGAACTTCTCGCCGTTGACGTACAGGCTCAGCGGCTGCTCGCGGACCACGTCGCCCGCGACCTCCTCCACGCGCTCGCCCTTGACCTTCAAGTACGTCCGCATGCGCACCTATTCTAGACCTTCACGAACCGTAGACGACGCGAACCAGCGTGAGGCCGTGGGCCGGGGCGGTGGGTCCGGCCTGCCCGCGGTCACGCGAGGCGAGCACGTCGGCCAGCCACCGGGGCGGTCGGGCGCCCCGGCCGACCTCCACGACGCTGCCCACCACGTTGCGAACCATGTGGTGCAGGAACCGGTCGGCGGAGATCACCAGCGCGACCAGCGTCCGGCGCCGCCGGGCCTGCACGGACCGCACGTGACACACCGGGTTGGCCTCGCGGCCGGGAGCGGCGCAGAAGGCGCTGAAGTCGTGGCGGCCGCGCAGCGCCGACAGCGCCTGCCGCATCGCCGCCAGATCCAGCCGGCCGGGCACGTGCCAGGCGTAGCGGAGCAGCAGGGGCGAGGGCACCGGCGCGTTGTCGATCAGGTAGGCGTAGCGCTTGCCCAGGGCCGACCGCCGGGCGTCGAAGCCCGCGGCGGCATCGGCGGCCCGCAGGACACGGACCTCCCGGGGCAGATGCGCGTTCAGCGCCCCCAGCACCGTGGCCGGGGACAGGCTCGAGACCGCGCTGAGCGAGACGGCCTGCCCGAGCGCGTGGACGCCGGCATCGGTGCGGCTGGCGCCCGTCACCCGGACGTCGCCCGCGAACAGCCGCTGGGCGGCCTGCCGGAGCGCGCCCTGCACCGTCGCCACGTCGGGCTGGATCTGCCAGCCGTGGTACGCGGTACCGTCGTACGCCAGCACCAGCCGGTACGTCCGCCGGCCGCTCAGCGGTGCGGCGGGCGGCGGGCCGGGCCCGGGGGAATCAGCGTGAGCCACACGACCGCCACCAGCACGAAGAGCGCGACGCCGACGACGGTGTCCCAGGGGACCCGGGCGAAGAGGGTGGCGCCGTCGGCGCTCTGCAGCCACGCCCCGCGCTCGAGGTCCTTGGGCTCGTAATGGCCGGGATTGTAGCCGCCCAGCGAGGCGAGCAGCCGGGCCACATGCGGGACGCCGACGTAGGCGACGGCAACGATGGTGAGCAACACCGCGACGGTGAACCGGGCCTGGCGCCGCGCACGCCGGTAGGTACGCCGCCGCGACATCGCCCTCGCCCTCCCCCGGCCGCGGGCCTCAGGCCCCGAGCACGAGCTCCGCGATCTGCACCGCGTTCGTCGCGGCCCCCTTGCGCAGCTGATCGCCGACGACCCAGAAGTTCAGCGCCCGCGGATGCGAGAGATCTTCCCGCACGCGCCCCACGTAGCAGTCGTCCTGTCCCTCGACGACGACGGGCATGGGGTAGCGCTGCTCGGCCGGGTCGTCCCACACCCGCAATCCGGGGAACCCCGCGAACAGCTCCCGGGCCCGCCCGGCCGTGATCTTGTCCTCGGTCTCGGCGTTCACCGCCACCGAGTGACACGTGAAGACCGGCACCCGTACGGTGGTCGGTGCGACGAGGAGATCGGGCAGCTCCAGGATCTTGCGGGTCTCGTTCACCAGCTTCAGCTCCTCGCCCGTGTAGCCGCCGTCGGCGAACCGATCGATGGCCGGGATGAGGTTGAACGCGATCGGGTGCGCGAAGTGGCGGGGGGCCACCGACTCCCCCCGGGCCCAGGCCAGCGTCTGCTCCCGCAGGTCCTCGATCCCGCCGACGCCGGCGCCCGAGACCGCCTGGTACGACGTCGCCACCACGCGCCGGAGCCGGCCGGCGTCGTGCAGCGGCTTGAGGGGCATCACGGTAACGATCGTCGTGCAGTTGGGCGAGGCGATGATCCCCTGGTGGTGGCGGGCGGCGTGGGGGTTGATCTCGGGGACAACGAGGGGGACCGTCGGGTCCATCCGCCAGGCGTTGGACTTGTCCACCACGATGGCGCCGGCCCGGGCGATCATCGGCGCGTACTCCCGGGACTGGCTCGAGCCGGCCGAGCAGATCGCGACGTCGACGCCCGCGAAGGCCACCGCCTCCACGCGCTGCAGGCGGATCGCCTCTCCCGCGAACGTCACCGTCTTGCCGACGGAGCGCTCGGAGGCGAAGCAGCGCAGCTCGCGCACGGGGAACTTGCGCTCCTCGAGGATGCGGAGCGTGGTCTGGCCGGCGGCGCCGGTGGCGCCCACGACGGCGACGGTCACGCCCGCCGCCATCAGGCCCCCTGCTCCACACCGCGCACGATCAGATCCCCCATCGGCCTGGTCCCCAGGACCCGGTCGCCCCGGGCCGCGATGTCCCGCGTGCGGTGGCCCTGCTCGAGCACCGTCCGGACTGCCGCCTCGACCCGATCGGCCTCGGGGCCCATGTTCAGAGAGTACCGCAGGAGCATCGCCGCCGATAAGATCGCCGCGATGGGATTGGCGATCCCCTGGCCGGCGATGTCCGGGGCGGTGCCGTGGACCGGCTCGTAGAGGCCGACCCCGCCGCCGATCGAGGCCGAGGGCAGCATCCCCATCGAGCCGGCCAGGATCGCGGCCTCGTCGGACAGGATGTCCCCGAACGTGTTCTCGGTCACGATCGTGTCGAAGTGTGTCGGCTTGTGCACGAGGGCCATGGCGCAGTTGTCGACGAGGACGTGCTCCAGGCTGACGTCGGGGTAGTCGCGGGCGACCGCCGTCACGACCTCTCGCCACAGCTGGGAGACGGCCAGCACGTTGGCCTTGTCGACCGACGCCAGGCGCTTGCGCCGCTTGCGCGCCACGTCGAACCCGACGCGGGCGACCCGCTCGATCTCCGGCGTGGTGTAGACCATCGTGTTGACGCCGCGCTCGCCGCCGCCGGCCAGCGCCGTGCGGCCGCGCGGCTCGCCGAAGTACAGGCCCCCGGTGAGCTCGCGAATCACCATGATGTCGGTGCCCTCGACCACCGACGGCTTGAGCGGCGAGGCGTCGACCAGCATCGGAAAGCAGGTGGCGGGCCGCAGGTTGGCGTAGAGGTCGAGCTCCTTGCGCAGGGCCAGCAGGCCCCGCTCCGCCCGCTGCTCCTGCGGGAGGTTGTCCCACTTGGGGCCGCCGACCGAGCCGAAGAGGATGGCGTCCGCCGCCCGGCAGAGCTCGAGCGAGCGCGGCGGCAGCGGCATCCCGGTGGCGTCGATGGCCGCGCCGCCGACGAGGGCTTGCTCGAACTCGAACGAGGCACCGGAGCGCTTGGCGACGGCCTGCAGCACCCGCACTGCCTCCGCGGTGACCTCCTGCCCGATGCCGTCGCCGGGCAGGACCGCGATCTTGTACGTGCTCATCGAGAGGCCAGTCCCTTTCGTCTGGGAGTCAATGCGCGTCCTTGCCGGGGGCCGGCTCGACACCCGTGGTCACGGCCGGCCGTCCCGCCAGCCGGCGGACGGGCCCGGAGACGGCGTAGCCGGCGAAAACCAGGAACAGGAAGATCTCGTGCATGGTGGCCACGATCATCGCCGCCAGCACCACGACCAGCAGCGTCTCGACCGGGCGCCGGCGGGCGAAGTCCACTTCCTTGAACGACCAGTAGGGCACCGTGGAGACCATGAGGAGGGCCAGCACGTACGTCGCCACCGCGATGGCCACCCGCACCGCCCGGCTGGGCTCGTCGCCCTCCAGCAGGATCGCGATGGAGGCCACCACGCCCGCGGCGGCCGGGGTCGACAGCCCCACGAAGAACCGGCGGTCCACGCTGGCCGTCTGCACGTTGAAGCGGGCCAGTCGCAGCGCCCCGCACACCAGGAACAGGAACGCCCCGAACCAGGCCGCCCGCCCCAGCGGCTGGAGCGCGAAAGCGTAGAGCAGGAACGCCGGCGCCACGCAGAACGAGATCACGTCGGCCAGCGAGTCGTACTCCACGCCGAACTGGCTGGTGGCCTTCATCAGCCGCGCCACCCGGCCGTCGAGCAGGTCCATCACCATGGCCACGAGGATGGCCAGGGCGGCCTCGGTGAAGCGGTGCTCGACCGCGAGCAGCAGCGAGAAGAATCCGCAGAACAGGTTGCCCGTGGTCAGCAGGGCCGGGAGCAGGAAGATCCCCTGCCGGCGGCGGTCCCGCAATTCCTGCCACGGCCGGCGTCGCAGCCGCTTGCCCCGGCGGGGGATCACGGGCAGGTTCCCCCCGGCGCCGCCGGCGCCGCCGCCGCCGCCCCGTCGATGCCGCTGCCGCTCACCGCAGCACCCCGATCACCGTCTGCCCACCGCGGACTGCCTCGCCGACGCGGACGGTGACCTCGGTGGCGCGCGGCATGTAGCAGTCGGTGCGCGAGCCGAACCGGATCATGCCGAACCGCTCGCCGGCCCCGAGCTTGTCGCCGGCGCCGACCCGGCACACGATGCGCCGCGCGACCGTGCCGGCGATCTGCACGACGGTCACCCGGGCGTGGTCGCCCTGCAGGCGGACGGCGCACCGCTCGTTCGCCTCGGCGGCGGGATCCCAGGCCGCCACGAAGCGCCCCGGGGTGTAGGCCGTGCCCGCCACCATGCCGGCGATGGGGGCCCGATTGACGTGCACGTCGAGCGGCGACAGGAAGATGGCAACCCGCACGGCCGGCCCCACGAACGGGTCCACGGCGTCGGCGATCGACATCACGCGACCGTCGGCGGGAGCGAGCACGCCGTTGGCCACGGCGGGGATGGCCCGGTCGGGGTCGCGGAAGAAGCCGGCCGAGGCCGCCGCCGCCGCCGCGAAGGGCCAGGCCAGCCGCCGGTGGCCGCGCAGGGCCAGCCCCAGCGCAATGACGCCGGGGATGGCGATGAACGGCCAGCCCTCGCGGGCGATGGGAAGCCTGCCCATCACGGGCTCACTCGCGGGGCGGCTTGATCCACGACATCATCGAGCGCAGCCGGGTGCCGACCTCCTCGATGGGGTGCTGGGCGTCGCGCCGGCGCATGGCCAGGAAGCCGGCCCGGTTGGCCTGGTTCTCCAGCACCCACTCGCGCGCGAACTGCCCCGACTGGATCTCGCCGAGGATCTTTCGCATCTCTCGCTTGGTCTCGTCGGAGACGACTCGCGGGCCCCGCGTGTAGTCGCCGTACTCGGCGGTGTCGGACACCGAGTACCGCATGTAGGCCAGCCCGCCCTGGTAGAACAGGTCGACGATCAGCTTCATCTCGTGCATGCACTCGAAGTAGGCGACCTCGGGCTGGTAGCCGGCCTCCACGAGGGTCTCGTAGGCCGCCTTGATCAGGTGGGAGATGCCACCGCACAGCGCGGCCTGCTCGCCGAAGAGATCGGTCTCGGTCTCCTCCTTGAACGTCGTCTCGATCACGCCGGCGCGCGTGCATCCGACTCCCTTGCCGTAGGCCAGGGCCATGTCCCGGGCCTTGCCGGTGACGTCCTGCTGCACGGCGACGAGGGCCGGCACGCCCGGTCCCTGGGTGAAGAGGTCGCGCATGACGTGGCCGGGGGCCTTGGGCGCGATCATGGTGACGTCCACGTCCGGCGGCGGCACCACCTGGTTGAAGTGGATGTTGAAGCCGTGCGCGAACATCAGCATCTTGCCCCGGGCGAGGCCGCCGCGGATCTCGTCCTCGAACACCGCCCGCTGGGTCTGGTCCGGGAGCAGGATCATCACCACATCGCCGGTCCGGGCGGCATCGGCCACCGGCGCGACCTTGAAGCCGTCCTTCTCGGCCCGGGCCCACGATTTCCCGCCCTTGTAGAGCCCGACCACGACGTCCTGGCCCGAGTCCTTGAGATTCTGGGCGTGGGCATGGCCCTGGCTGCCGTACCCGATGATCGCGATCTTCTTGCCCTTGAGGAGCCCGAGATCGGCGTCCTGGTCGTAGTAGATCTTCGCCGGCATGCTCGTGTGTTCCTTTCGTGGAGATTGTCAGTCCGCGAACCCGACGACGCGGGGATCCTCGGAGACGCGGGGCCGCACCGACGGCGCCCGCTTCACGCGGGTCTTGGGGCCGCGGGTGATGGCCACCTTGCCGGTCCGCACGACCTCCTGGATCCCGATCGGCCGCAGCAGCTCGATCAGCGCCTCCAGCTTGCCCTCGTCGCCGGTGGCTTCCAGCACGAAGGACACCGGGGTGACGTCGATGACCCGGGCCCGGAAGATGTCCGCGGTGCGCATGACCTCGGCCCGGTGCTGGGGCTCGGCGTTCACGCGGATGAGCACCAGCTCGCGCTCGACGTGACTGTCGTCGGTGAGATCGTTGACCTTGATGACGTCGATCAGCTTGTGCAGCTGCTTCATGACCTGCTCGATCACGAACTCGTCACCGGTCACCACGATGGTCATGCGGGAGACGCTGGGGTCCAGCGTCTCGCCGACCGACAGGCTCTCGATGTTGTAGCCGCGGGCCGAGAAGAGCCCGGCCACCCGCGACAGCACGCCGAACTTGTTCTCGACCAGCACCGAGATCGTGTGCTTGCGCGGCTCGCTGCCGTTGGCGCTCACCTCAGAACCCCGTCTGCGACTTCTCCGCCCTCTCGCGCAGCTCGCGGGACGGCGGAGCCAGGATCATGTCGGTGTTGGCGCCGCCGGCCGGCACCATGGGGAACACGCACTCGTCCTTGTCGACGACCACGTCGAGGATGACCGGGGCCGGCGTGCTCAGCATCTTCTCGAGCGCCGGCACCACCTCGCTCGGCCTGGTGACCCGCAGGCCGACGCAGCCGTAGGCCTCGGCCAGCTTCACCCAGTCGGGGATGCCCGGCAGGTCGATCGCGCAGTAGCGCTCCTTGTAGATGATCCGCTGCCACTGGCGGACCATGCCGTGGCCGCTGTTGTTGATGATGACCGTCTTGACCGGCAGGTGCTCGGTGAAGCAGGTGGCCAGCTCCTGGCTGTTCATCTGGAAGGAGCCGTCGCCGTCGATGTTGATGACCTGCTTGCCGGGGTGGGCGGTCTGCACCCCCATGGCCGTGGGCAGCCCGTAGCCCATGGTGCCGAGCCCGCCCGAGGTGAACCACGCGCGGGGCTGGGTGAACTTGTAGTACTGGGCGGCCCACATCTGGTGCTGGCCCACACCGGTGACGATCATCGCCTCGCCGCGGGTCAGGTTGGAGATCTCCTGGATCACGTACTGCGGCTTGATGACGTCGTCGCTCCACTCGTAGCGGAGCGGCTGGGCGGTCTTCCAGTCGGCGATCTGCTCGTGCCACGCCTTGCGGGCCTCGCGGAGGCCGCCGTCGTCCTTCTCCTGCTTCACCGCCTCGACGAGCGCCCGCAGCACCCGTCGGCAATCGCCCACGATCGGCACGTCGACCTTGATGTTCTTGGAGATCGACGACGGGTCGATGTCGATGTGGATGATCTCGGCGTGCGGCGCGAAGGCGTCGACCCGGCCGGTGACCCGGTCGTCGAAGCGGGCGCCCACCGCCACCAGCACGTCGGCGTGATGCACGGCCATGTTGGCGTAGTAGGTGCCGTGCATGCCCAGCATCTCCAGGCTGAGCGGGTGGGCGGAGGGAAACGCCCCCATGCCCATCAGCGTCGTGGTGACGGGGATCTGGGTCAGCTCGGCGAGCTCACGCAGCTCGGCGTGGGCGTCGGCCGAGATCACGCCGCCGCCGACGTACAGCACCGGCCGCCGGCCCCGCACCAGGGACCGAGCCGCCCGCTTGATCTGGCCGGGATGGCCGTCGTAGTTCGGGTTGTAGGAGCGCATCGTGACCTTCGCGGGCCAGAGCAGCTCCGTCTCCTTCACGAGGATGTCCTTGGGGAGATCGACGTGGACGGGCCCCGGCCGCCCGCTGACGGCGATGTGGAACGCCTCCCGGATGATCGGGCCCAGGTCCTTGCCGTCCTTCACCAGGAAGTTGTGCTTGGTGGCCGAGCGCGTGATCCCGACGTTGTCGGCCTCCTGGAAGGCGTCGTTGCCGATCAGGTGCGTGGGCACCTGCCCGGTGAGCGCGACGATGGGGATCGAGTCCATCAGCGCATCCTGCAGCGCGGTGACGAGGTTCGTGCACGCCGGCCCCGAGGTCACCAGGCAGACCCCGACCCGGCCCGTCGCCCGGGCGTAGCCCTCGGCCGCGTGCCCCGCGGCCGCCTCCTGGCGGACGAGGATGTGGCGCAGTCCCTCGAAGTCGTACAGCGCGTCGTAGATCGGCAGCACGGCGCCGCCCGGCAGGCCGAAGATGACGTCCACGCCCTCACGCTTCAAGCACTCCAGCACGACTCTGGCCCCTGGCAGTTTCAATTCTTCCTCCACGGGGGAGCCCCGTTACGGCTCCCCGCCCTCCCGGCGCTCGGAGCGCCACGGCTGTCCGTACCCGGCCGATCCCCCCACCCTACACACTCGGCGCCCCCTCGGCGGACGCCTCTCGCACCCGGATGCGCGCCTGGGCGGCGCTGAGGCGCGCGATCGGGATCATGAACGGCGAGCACGACACGTAGGTCATGCCCACCTTGTGACAGAACTCCACCGACGCCGGCTCGCCGCCGTGCTCCCCGCAGATGCCGATCTTCAGGTCGGGACGGGTCCGGCGGCCCCGCTCGATCCCGATGCGGATCAGCTCGCCGACGCCCTCCTGATCGAGGACCGAGAACGGATCGTGCGCCAGCAGCCCCTTCTGCAGGTAGTCCGGCAGGAACTTGGCCACGTCGTCCCGGCTGTACCCGAACGTCATCTGGGTGAGGTCGTTGGTGCCGAACGAGAAGAACTCGGCGTCCCGGGCGATCTCGTCGGCGATGAGCGCCGCCCGCGGCACCTCGATCATGGTGCCGATCGTGTACTTCACCGGCACGCCCATCTCGACCAGCACCGACTCCGCCACCTTGCGGGTGTTGTCGTGGGTCAGCTTCATCTCGCCCACGGTGCCGGTCAGCGGGATCATGATCTCGGGCTCGACCTGCACGCCCTGCTCGGCAGCGGTGCAGGCGGCCTCCATGATGGCCCGCACCTGCATGGCGTAGATCTCCGGCGAGGTGATGCCGAGCCGGCAGCCGCGGTGGCCGAGCATGGGGTTGGCCTCGCGCAGGGAGTCGATCTTGGCCAGCTTCTCGTCCAGGGCCGCCTTGCGGGCGGGATTCATGTTCAGCGCGTCGAGCCGGGCCCGCTCCTCCAGCATTTCCCGGTACTCCTTGGGACTGGCCAGGAACTCGTGCAGCGGCGGGTCGAGCAGCCGGATCGTCACCGGCAGCCCGTCCATGGCCTGGAAGATCCCGAGGAAGTCGTCGCGCTGGAACGGCAGCAGCTTCTGCACGGCCGCCCGCCGGCTGACGTGATCGGCGGCCATGATCATCTCCCGCACGATGGCGATGCGGTCGGGCGCGAAGAACATGTGCTCGGTACGGACCAGCCCGATGCCCTCGGCGCCGAACGCCCGCGCCTTGCGGGCGTCGTCCGGGGTGTCGGCGTTGGCCCGCACGCCCATCGTGCGGTAGCGGTCGGCCCACGACAGCAGCTCCTTGAAGGCGTCCTGCAGCCCGGGCTCCACCGTCTCGACGGCGTCCAGGATCACCTCGCCGGTGGTGCCGTCCACGGAGACGATGTCGCCCTCGCGCACCGTGCGGCCTCCGGCCTCGAACGCCCGCCGCTCCTCGCTCACGACCACGTCGCCGGCCCCCACGACACACGGCTTGCCCATGCCGACGGCCACCACCGCGGCGTGCGAGGTGCGGCCCCCGCGCGACGTCACGATGCCCTCGGCGGCGTACATGCCCGCGATGTCCTCGGGCGAGGTCTCCGCGCGCACCAGGATGACCCGGCGGCCGACCTTGCCCCACTCCACCGCCCGGTCCGCGTCGAAGACCACCTCGCCCACCGCCGCGCCCGGCGCCGCCGGCAGCCCCCGGGCCAGCAGGCGGCCCGCCTCGACCGCCCGCCGCTTGTCCTGGACGTCGAAGCCGGGGTGCAGCACCTGGTTGAGGTCCTGCGGTCGCACGCGCAGCAGCGCGGTGTGCTGGTCGATGACCGCCTCGCGCACGAGATCGACGGCCACCTGCACCGCCGCGGCCGCCGAGCGCTTGCCGGCGCGGGTCTGCAGGAGGTAGAGCTTGCCCTCCTGGATGGTGAACTCGATGTCCTGCATGTCCTTGTAGTGCCGCTCCAGGCGGCCGGCGATCGTGAGCAGCTCGTCGTAGATCTCCGGCATGCGGCGCTTGAGGTCGTCGATGTGCTCGGGCGTCCGGATGCCGGCCACCACGTCCTCGCCCTGGGCGTTGGCGAGGAACTCGGCGTAGAACTGCGGCTCGCCGGTGCGCGGGTCGCGCGTGAACCCCACGCCGGTGCCCGAGGTCTCGCCGAGGTTGCCGAAGACCATCGTCATCACGGTCACCGCCGTCCCCCAGTCGGCGGGGATGTTGTGGATGCGGCGGTACTCGGTGGCCTTCTTGGCGAACCACGAGTCGAACACGGCCTGGACCGAGAGCCGCAGCTGCTCGTGCGGGTCCTGGGGAAACTCCCCGCCGGTGCGCGAGGCGACGACGTCCTTGTAGACCCGGACCAGCTCGCGAAGCTCGGCGGCCGGCACCTCGTGGTCGGCCGTCACGCCGAGACGCTTCTTGAGGGCGTGCAGGTGCTCGTCGAAGTGCTCGCGCTTGACGCCGAGCACCACGTCGCCGAACATCGTGAGGAAGCGCCGGTAGCAGTCCCAGGCGAAGCGCTCGTTGCCGGTCCATGTGGCCAGCCCCTCGACCGTGGCGTCGTTGAGGCCGAGGTTGAGCACGGTCTCCATCATGCCGGGCATCGACACCCGAGCACCCGAGCGCACCGCGACGAGCAGGGGCCGCCGGGGATCGCCCAGCGCCAGGCCGGCATCCTGCTCCAGCTTTTCGAGCGCGGCCGTCACCTGCTCCCAGAGCCCCTCCGGAACCTGCCGGCCGGTGCGGTTGTAGGCGGCCCAGGCCTGGGTCGTGATCGTGAAGCCGGGGGGAACCGGGATGCCGAGGTTCGTCATCTCGGCGAGCTCGCAGCCCTTACCGCCGAGGAGGTTGCGCATCACCGAGGAGCCCTCTGCCTTGCCGCGTCCGAAGGAGTAGACGTATTTCGTCATGGCAGCCTTGTCTCCATCGCGAGACAACCGAAAAAGTCTTTCAACATCCTGAGATGCGCGACACTATAGCACGCTGGCGACGAAATGGCCTCAACCCCCGTACACAACAAAGGGGCCACGGGTCGTCGTCACCCGTGGCCCCTCGATCGTGCGTCGACCGCCACGGGCCGGTGTTCCTGCCCGCGGCATCCGGCGAAGCGCTACGCCGCGGATGCTCCGGGCAGGCCCGGCAGTACCAGGAGCGCTACTCCCGGCACCAGCACGCGCGGAATCGAGAGCTTCATGCTGAGGCGAGTATACGGAGGCGCCTCGGCAGGGTCAAGCGCGGGGCCGCTCGCGGCGGGCCCCGTCCGCGTCGGCGCCGAGCACCAGCGACTCCACCGACTCGATGTGCAGCAGCATCGCCACCCGGGCCGCCTCCGCGTCGCGCGCGCGAATGGCGGCCAGCACCCGGCGATGGCTCTCGTGCGAGCGCGTCGGCCGGCCCGGCGTGTTGAGCGAGTCCTCGCGGCTCTGGGTGAGCAGGTCCATGATGGCGTGGGCGATGCGCGTGATCGCGCGGTTGTGGGCGGCCGCGCCGATGGCCGCATGGAACTGGGCGTCCTGGGCCAGGCCGGTCCGGCCGGAGGCGATCTCGCGCGACTGCTCCTCGAGGATGCGCTCCATCTCCTGGATCTCCTCGGGCGTGGCCCGGGTCGCCGCCAGCGCCGCCAGCGAGGGCTCGAGCAGGCGGCGCGCCTCGAAGAGCTCCCCGGTCGCCTCCCGCTGCGACACCATGAGCAGCGCCAGCGGCTCGATCAGCGCGTCGATCGACATCTCGCGCACGAAGGTGCCCTCGCCCGGCCGGATCTCGACGAGCCCCAGGCTCTCGAGCGCCCGCAACGCTTCCCGGACCGAGGTGCGGCTCACGACGAACTTCTCGGCCAGGTCTCGCTCGGGCGGCAGGCGGTCGCCGCCCTTGAGCCGGCCCTCGGCGATCATCGCCTTCACCTGGCGCACGATCTCCTCGTAGATCCGCGTGGACTTGATGGGAGCCAGATCCATGCCGCCTCCTCGGGGCCGGTCCTCGATCGCCCCATCATCGCGCACTCAGTGGCCGGGCGCGACCGGGGTCGCCCCGCCGCCGCCCCGCCAGCGCCGCCACCACGGCGTGATCAGGGGCAGGGCGAAGAAGAACACGGCCACGGCGGTGATGGCGCCGGCGATCGGCCGCACGAAGAAGATCGCCGGCGAGCCCTGCGACATGATCAGGCTCTGGCGCAGCGCGTCCTCCGAGAGGTCGCCGAGCACGAGGGCCAGCACCAGGGGCGCCAGTGGATAGTCGAGCTTCTTGAACACGTAACCGACGATCCCGAAGATCAGCATGTACCAGATGTCGATCATGCTGTTGTGCACGGCGTAGGAACCGATCGCGCACACGACCACGATGAGGGGGGTGAGGATGGCGAAGGGGATTTTCAGGATCGCCGCGAACAGCGGCACCAGGGTCAGCACCATCAGCACGCCGATGACGTTACCGGTGTACATGCTGGCGATGAGGCCCCAGACGAACTCGGGATTGTCCACGAACAGCATCGGGCCCGGCTGCAGCCCCCAGATGATCAGCCCGCCCAGCATCACCGCCGCCGTGGGCGAGCCGGGGATGCCCAGCGTGATCATCGGCAGCATGGCCGCCACCCCCGCCGCGTGGGCGGCTGTCTCCGGGGCCACGATGCCCTCCAGCTCCCCCTTGCCGAACCGCTCGGGATGTCTGGAGAAGCGCTTGGCGAAGGCATAGGACATGAACGAGGCCGGGGTGGCGCCACCGGGCTTGAAGCCCATCCAGAACCCGATGACGGAGCCGCGAACGAACGTGCGGTAGTAGCGGGGCAGCCGCCGCCAGGTGTCGAGGACCACCGTGAGGTTCATGCCGGTGCGGGCCCCCCGGAACCGCAGCCCCTCCTCGACCGAGAGCAGGATCTCCCCGATCCCGAACAGGCCGATCACCGCCACGATGAAGTCGAACCCCTTCATGAGGTCGACGAAGCCGAACGTCAGCCGCAGCTGCCCGGTGACGATGTCCAGGCCTACCGAGGCCAGCACGAAGCCGATCAGGATGCTGGCCGCCGACTTGAGCGGGCTGCCGCCGCCCAGCCCCACGAACGACGAGAAGGTCAGCAGCTGGATGGCGAAGAACTCGGGCGGTCCGAACCGCAGCGCCACCTCGGCCAGGATGGGCGCGAAGAACGTGATGAGCACGATCGAGAAGAAGGCGCCCACGAAGGACGACGTGAAGGCGGCGGTGAGCGCCTGGCCGCTCTGGCCCTGCCGGGCCAGCGGATAGCCGTCGAACGTGGTGGCCACCGACCACGGCTCGCCCGGGATGTTGAACAGCACCGAGGTGATGGCCCCGCCGAACAGCGCGCCCCAGTAGATGGACGTCAGCAGGATGATGGCCGACGTGGGCGGCATCGTGAACGTCAGCGGCAGCAGGATGGCGACGCCGTTGGCCCCGCCCAGGCCGGGCAGCACCCCGATCACGGTGCCCAGCAGGACGCCCACGACGGCCACGAACAGGTTGAACGGCGTGATGGCGACCTGGAAGCCGAGGAAGAGATTGTCGAGGCCCACGCTCAGTACCCCAGCCAGGCCTCGAGCGGGCCCTTGGGCATGGGCACCAGGAACCACTGCTCGAAGACGACGAAGGCGACGATCGGCACCGTGACCGCCATGCCGGCAACCACCAGCCACCGGTGGCCCCCGACCCAGCGCATGTACGCGGCCATGTACAGCGCGGCCGCGACGTAGAGGCCCAGCCCGTCGGGCGGCCCCGGCGGATCGGTCACGGTGATGAACAGGGCGATCGGGACCAGCACCTTGAGGACCGGCACCAGCTGGACGCGGGTGGCGAAGGGCCGCGTGGCCGGTCGGCGCCAGGCCCGCACGAAGATGGCCGCGCTGACGATCACCAGCAGGCCGGCGAGGCAGAAGGGCAGAAAGCCGCTGCGCGGGCCCTCGATTCCCCACCCGACGCCGAGCCGGACGGCGTCGTAGACGACGACGCCGCCCAGCAGCATCAGGACCCCCGCCGTGACGAGCTCGGCGGCGCGCATCCTACTGCTTGACGAGTCCGCCTTTCTGCATCAGGTTCTTGTGCAGCTGCTCGTTCTCGGCCACCCACTTCGTGTACTCCTCGCCGGTGGCGAACGCGGCCTTCAGCGCGCCCTTCGTGATGTAGGCCTGGTACTCCGGGGTCTCGCTCACCTTCTTCAGGAAGCCGATGTACCAGTCCACGGCCGCCTTCGGCATGTCGGGCGGGCCGAAGATGCCGCGCAGCATGTTGTAGGTGATGTCGGCGCCCAGCGCCTCCTTGACGGTCGGGATGTCCTTCCAGTCCGGGTCGGGGATCCGCTCGGGGTCGAACACGGCGAGGGGCCGCACCCGCCCGGCCTTCCAGTGGCTGACGCACTCGGCGGGGTTGTTGACCGTGGAGTCCACGTGCTTGCCGACGAGGTTCACGCAGACCGCGCCACCGCCCTTGAACGGCACGTAGGTGAACTTCACGCCCTGGGCCTGCTCGAGCAGGACCGTGATGATCTGGTCCTCCTGCTTGGAGCCGGTGCCCGCCATCTTCATCCCGGGCTTGCTCTTGACCGCCGCCAGGTACTCCTTGGCCGACTTGTAGGGCGTCTCGGCGTTGACCCACAGGATGAACCGGTCGAGCGCCATGCGGGCGACCGGCGTGAAATCGCGCCAGTTGAAGGGAGTGCCGGTGGCCAGCGGCGTCGTGAACAGGTTGGAGAGGGTGATGATGATCGTGTGCTCGTCGCCCTTCTTGCCCTTGACGTGCAGGAACCCCTCCGCGCCCGCGCCGCCCGACTTGTTGACGACCACGATCGGCCGGGGCGTGAGCTTGTGCTTCTCGGCGACGCCGGCGATCAGGCGGGCCATCTGGTCGGCCCCGCCGCCGGTGCCGGCCGGAATGACGAACTCGATGGGCTTGGTGGGCTCCCACGCCCGCGCCGGAAGAGCGCCGAGCAGGACGAGGGTCGTGACCAGTAGAGCGGGCAGGAGACGACGCTGTCTGACCATGGCTTGGGCCTCCTCACCGAACGTGTGCGACGACGGCGCGGCGAGGGGGCGCCTTTCGCCCGCCCCGCCGCCGGCGACCGGCCAGCCGACGCTCCGCCTTACGAGGTGCCCAGGCTCGCCTTCGTGGCGTCGAGCCGCTTGAACGGCACCACGCCCGGCACCTCCCACGCGTTCCACATCTCGTCGACCTTGGCCTGGAAGTACGCGAGGTCCTCTTCCGTGAAGTGCGCGAAGCGACCCTGCTTGAGCAGGTACTCGCGGACGGGCTTGCGCGGCCGCCCCTCCACGATCGCCTTCGTCTTGCCGTAGTACTTCAGCCGGCCGTCCTCGATCTCGTAGAGCGGAAAGATCCCCGTCTCGATGGCCAGCTCGCCGAGCTCGTGGCTCAGCATCGGGTCGTAGTCCCAGCCCTTCGGGCAGGGATCGAGCGAGTGGATGAACGTGGGCCCGCCGATCGTGAGCGCGCGGCGGACCTTGTTCATCATCTCGACGGCGTAGGAGGCGCACACTGTCGCCACGTACCGGCACTCCGGGTGCCCGGCCGCCAGCATCGGGGCAGTGTTTTTCTTCCAGCGCGTGTGAATGATCCGCTTGGCCTTGCCGGGCGGGCTGAAGGTCGTGTTGGCGCCGTACGGCGTCGAGCCGGACAGCTGGATGTCGGTGTTCGCGTAGGACTCGTTGTCGTAGAGCAGGATCAGGCAGTTGTATTCCTTGTGGGTCAGCGTCGCCGAGATGCCGTTGAGCCCCATGTCGGCCCCGCCGCCGTCGCCGCAGAAGGCGATGACGTTGATCGGCTCCGCCTTCATCTTGCCCTTCGTCATGAGGGCCTTCAGCCCCGCCGCCGTGCCCAGCGCGGCCGAGCCCGAGGAGCCGAGCTGGGTGTGCATCCACGGCACCACCCACGGCGTCGTGTAGTACGTCGTGTTGGCGACGTACATGCAGCCCGTCGAGCCCAGCACGATGGTGCGCGGCCCCGAGGCCTTCACCATGAGCTTCATGACGAGCGCCGACTCGCAGCCCTGGCAGGTGCGGTGGCCGGAGGTGAAGTACTCCTCGATGGTGACGCGCTTGATGCCCCGGAACGGCTCCAGGATCTGCGTCGCGTTGCTGAACGTGGTTGCCTCGGCCATGCGCGTGGTCTCCTATTCGCGGACGCCGAGCCAGAGCGTCTTGGCATCGGCCTTGCCGGAAGTCGCGGCGGCGTAGCACAGGTCGGTGGCCTTGTAGACGTCTTCCAGGGTCACCTCGCGGCCGCCGAGGCCGCAGATGAACGCCAGGAGCGGGGGTCGCTTGTCCGAGTTGTAGAGGGCGGCCCGGATCTCCGTGGCCACGACGCCGGCGTGGAACGGGGCACCGAACGAGTAATCGCGGTCGACGACGCCGATCGCCTTCGCCCTGGACAGGACGGCCACCAGCTTCTCCGTCGGGAACGGCCGGAACCAGCGTAGCCGGACGAGGCCCACCTTCTTGCCCTGCGCGCGCATGTTGCGGATCCCGACCTTCATCGGCAGCGAGATCGTGCCCATGCCGACCAGGATGACCTCGGCGTCGTCGGTCATGTACTCCTCGAACCACGGGTTCTCGGGGCCGCGCCCGAAGACCTTGCGGAAGTCCGCGTAGGCCTCCTCGATGACCCCGACGGCCCGCTTCATCGCCTCGTCGTTCTGCCGGCGGATCTCGATGACCCAGTCCTCGTTGGCCTGGGGGGCCACCGTGATGGGGTTGTCCGGGTGCAGGAGCAGGTCGCCGCGGTCGTAGCGCGGCAGGAACTTGTCGACCTTCGCCTTCGACGGCACGAGCGTCAGGGCCTGCGAGTGCGTCAGAAAGGCGCCGTCGGCCGAGATCGCCAGCGGCAGGAGCACCCGCCGGTCCTCGGCCACGCGATAGGCGATCAGCGTGGTGTCGATCGCCTCCTGCGAGGTGTCGATCCAGCACAGCATCCAGCCGAGGTCGCGCACGAACAGCGCGTCGTTGTGCTCGACGCCGAAGGCGCCCGGGTCGTCGAGCGCCCGGTTGCCGACCAGGCAGATCATCGGCACCCGCAGCGGCGGGGTGACCACCAGGCACTCCATCGCGTAGGCCCAGCCCACCCCGGACGAGCCGCAGAACACGCGGGCGCCGACCGTCGAGGCGTGCTTGACGATCTCGAACTGGCTGTGCTCGCCCTCGGCCACGATGTACTCGGCGACGAGCTGGCCGCCCGAGATCTTCTTGGCGATCGCCTGGATGACCGTGTCGTAGGGCCGGATCGGGTACCCGGTGACGACGTCGATGTCGGCGAGAGCCAGGCCCTCGGCCACCGCCTCGCTACCAGAGATGAGGAGCTCTTTCTCGTCGGAGGCGGCCGGGGCCGCCGGAGTCGCGACTGCCATCTCGTTGTCTCCTTAGACCGTCTTGTGCTGCGCGTTCTCGCCGGGGATGCCGGCCGTGATCTCCACGCCGCCGCGGTCGAGGTCCTGCCGCAGCTCCTCCTCGTACTGGCCGCGGAAGCGGAACCCGTGCGAGCGGGCCGTGGTCGGCTTGTCCCCGATCTTGGCGGTCAGCCAGGCCTTGTAGGCGGTCTTGTCCTTGCGCCACATCTCCCACTGGCTGGCGTTGTCCTCGAAGGCGGACTCGTTGACCATGGTGATGCAGTGCTCGACCGGGCACACCGCCTCGCAGACGCCGCAGCCGCAGCAGGCCTCCATGTTGGCGTCGAAGGTGGCGTCCGGCATGACGTCGAAGCAGGAGTCCGGGCAGGAGATCCAGCACAGGTTGCACTTCACGCAGGTGTCGAAGTCGATCACCGGGCGCATCGTGCGGGTCGTGAACTTCTTGAAGTATGGGTTGCGCTCGGGCACGTAGCCCTGTCCGCCCTCCTTCGGCTTGCCGATCGGGATGGCCGGGATCGTGACGCCCTCCCGCATCTCCCAC